>Ga0302315_10000257_pt1 | contig 64871 bp, 36 predicted proteins | sample III_Palsa_N3_1_FD_200532 | JGI IMG/M metagenome (GOLD analysis project Ga0302315, IMG submission 200532) | Peat permafrost microbial communities from Stordalen Mire near Abisko, Sweden - III_Palsa_N3_1 | ecosystem: Environmental > Terrestrial > Soil > Palsa > Peat permafrost | place: Sweden...
GCCAAAACGGGGATAAAAATACCATACACCGCCGCGAACATGATGATGATGCTTTCGCCGGTATTGATCTTTCCTTTATAGAACTTCCATACCAGCAAGCCAACAAGGAAGCCTAATATTATACATGCAAGAGCAATGGCGTAAGGGTAAAATGTTTGCGGCAGGGCCATCCAATCGCACATCACCGTACCAAAATAATACAAGTTTTTGCTTAATGGGGTTATAGATGGTTCGCGTGTGCCTGTGCTTAACCCTGTTGCCAGGCGGTTTATTATCAGGTTAACTACCAGTAATGAGATGGATACAAAGCCAAATATTAAAATATGGCCTGTTTTTTTGCGGATGGCTAATTGGTTATCCAGCAATAGCATCAACCCGCCCGTAACAATAAGTGTAACGCCTGCATAGCGGGTTATACAGCTTATGGCAACCAATATGCTTAACAACAGCAGGCTTATCATATTATGCTTTTGCATATAATGATAATAAGCCCAAACAAACAGCATTACCTCGAATATAAACAAGGTTTCCGACCATAAATAGGTATAGATCTCCAGCAGGGCAGGGCTCATTACTATAGCAATAAGTATAAGCCATTTATAAACAAGCGAATGAGATTTGAATTTTGATATGATATACCCGCTGGTAAATATTACTATAGCAAATAACAACCCGTTGATAACCGGGGCAGCTAATATGGTATCAACCCTCGATATAAATAAAACTACGCTCAAAAAGAAGGGATAAAAAACCGGGAAAAACACTAACGGCCCACCGTTAAAGGTTATGAGCGAGCCATGGGCATAAATACTATGTGCCGTGCTGGCATACATGATCGAATCGGGCGAGATGCCGATACCGCTGTATTTGGTATATATATAAATAGCAATATAGCCCAGTATAGCAGCTATTAACGAATCGATGTTTTTTAGATATTTAGATAGGGTCATTTATTTATTTTATCAAATTCAAAACCGTACTTATGGGCTGGTCGCTATCAATTAATATACCTTTTACGCCAGCCGCTGTGCCTGCTTCTACATCGCGTTCCCTGTCGCCTATAAAATAAGATAGGGCAGGGTCTATATCATATTTCTCAATCCCCCGTAATAACAGCCCCGGTTTAGGTTTGCGGCAATCGCAAACACCTGTAAAATCAGGGTGGTGCGGGCAGTAAAATATATCAGTGAACGTAACGCCATGCTCAAGATACACTTTTTTTAATTGCCCGTGCATTTTTGCCAGCTCATCTTCGGTATACCAACCTTTGGCTAAGCCGCCCTGGTTGGTGGCTACTATAAGCAAATAGCCTTTATCCTGTAAAGCTTTTAAAGCTTCGAAATTATCAAGCACATGAAAGTCTTCCAAACGGCAAACGTAATCGCCCATTTCCTGGTTCAATACGCCGTCGCGGTCTAAAAAAACGGCTTTATTTTTTGCTGGCATCTAAATTATCTGTTTGTGGCAAAATTAGTATTAATTACTAAATTCGTTCTGTATCGAACGGCGGGTGTCCGTTTCCGAACATTTTTTTATAGAGCCATCTTTTATAAATACTTTATTTTTAATAGCTTACATCAGTAGCATAAAAATTTGTTTTTAAACCCCAAACTTATCATCATGAAAAAACTGTTTACTCTTATTGTCGCTTTGGGCCTGTTCCTGTCAACAGCACCATCCTTTGCACAGATCGATACTGTTGCCAACCTGTCGGATGCCGACAAACTATATGGACTGAGTAAATTCTGGGAAGAAACAAGTTATAATTTTGCTTATTTTGATCATACCCATATCAATTGGGACAGCACCTACCGGGCCTATATCCCCAAAATTCTCGCCACAAAAAATACATGGCAATATTTTTTAGTGATGGAGAAGTTTTGCGCTTTGTTAAAAGACGGGCATACCGATGTTGGTTTCCCGGTGCAACTGCTCACACACAAGTCGAGGTATAAATGGATATATATTGAAAATTTCGACAAGCGTTTTTTTGTGACGGATATGCCGGTTCAATATAAAGATATGGTGCCGCTTGGTTCGGAGTTGATAAGTGTGAATGGCATACCTGCAAAGGAATATGCCGAAAAAGAGATCTTACCTTATATCAGCTCATCAACCGACCACGTGCGTTGGAATAATGCGGCCCAAATGATGTTTTATGGGACAGATTCGGCTCAGGTATGGCATTTGAAACTGCGCAGCCCAAAAGGCAAAATGATCGATTATAATTATCAGTTTCATACCGTTGGCACTAAATGGGTAAGGCGGTCAGCCAACTCGCCTTATAAGGTGATGGATTTTAAAAAGATAGGTGATATAGGTTATGTTAAGCTGAATACCTTTGGCGATGATACTTTGATAAAAGAGTTTAAAGCTATACTGCCGCAGCTGTACACCTGCAAAGGCGTAATACTTGATATCAGGGATAACGGCGGCGGCGATACAGGCATAGGCGCTGAGATATTAAAGTATTTTACTGACAAAAGGTTGGTGGGATCTACCTGGAGAACACGGGATAATGTAGCCGCGTATAAGGCATGGGGCATTTATGCGCTAAAGGACACCACAAAATTTGAACATCTTGACGACTGGCATAAAAAGGTAGAGTTATCTGCCAAAGGCGATTATTGGTACAAAGGCGATACCATGACATTTGATAACGATGTAAAGGTGCAAAAGATCACATGCCCGTTAATTGTGCTTACGGGCAATAACACCGCATCGGCAGCCGAAGATTTTTTAATTATACTGGATGGCTTAAAACCACGGGCAACCACAATGGGGCAGCGTACCTATGGCAGCACCGGGCAGCCTATGCCTATTACCTTACCCGGGATTGACGGTGGCCGGATATGTACCAAAAGGGATACTTACCCCGATGGACGCGACTTTGTTGGTATTGGCGTAATACCCGATATTGAAATACCGCGCAATGTAAACGATGTAATAAACGGTACCGATACCGTGCTTGATGCCGCGGTTAAGGAAATGGACAAAAAAATAAAATAGGGTTAATATGGCTAATTTGGGTTGTAAAATGTATCTAATTTGGTGATGAATGCCCCTTTTGGAATATAATTTTGTTTGTTTTTATTGTTTTAATTGTCATTTCCGTAATAATAAAGGCTTAAATTTTATGAAATTCTAAATTTTGATATTTTATTGATATGTTTTTTTAATAAAATGCCAAAAATTCATTAAATATCGTAAATTTTTGATACTTTTCTGTAACTTCGTAGTTAACCAATTTTTAACAGGTTGAGTTTACGATGAATCAAGATGAGAGCCACCAGGGCCTTTACAGGCCAGAATTTGAACACGATTCCTGCGGGACAGGGTTTATAACCAATATTAACGGGCATAAATCAAACCAGATTATTGACGACGCGCTAACCATGCTGGAAAACATGGAGCATCGCGGCGCATGCGGTTGTGACCCGCTGAGCGGCGATGGCGCAGGTATTTTGATACAATTACCGCATGAATTTTTGATGGAAGAATGCTCAAACCTTGAGATGAGCCTGCCCGAGCCCGGTGAATATGGGGTAGGAATGATATTTTTTCCGAAAGACCCGGCCGTTAAAAAAGCCTGTCGCAACGTTATCAGCAATGCCATTGAAAAACTAGGCTTGCATAACAATTATATGGGCTATCGTAAAGTAGCTGTTGATTCATCGGCCATTGGCGAAACTGCCCGCCAGGTTGAACCTGATTGTGAGCAGTTATTCATCTCAAGGCCTCACCATATTACCAATACAGATGATTTTGAGCGTAAGCTATACATATTAAGAAGGTATATTAATAAAACCATTACCGAAACTATTCCGGGGGCGGCTGAATACTTTTATTTTACATCGTTCTCCTGTAAAACCATTATCTACAAAGGGCAGCTTACCACTTACCAGCTGCGCAAATATTTTGCCGATCTTGGCGATCCGCGTATCGCATCAGGTTTTGCCATGATCCATTCGCGGTTTTCAACCAATACGTTCCCATCGTGGAAACTGGCACAGCCATTCAGGTTGATGGCGCATAACGGCGAGATCAATACCCTAACAGGTAACTTAAACTGGTTTTACTCGGGCTTAAAATCTTATGTTTCCTCGTATTTTACTGCCGAGGAAATGGAAATGCTGCTGCCCGTGATCGATAATAATCAATCCGACTCGGCATGCCTTGATAATATCATCGAAGTGCTTTTACACTCCGGCCGCTCGTTACCGCATGTAATGATGATGCTGATACCCGAGGCATGGGATGGCAATGAGCAAATGGATCCGGTAAAGAAGGCGTTTTATGAGTACCACGCTACTTTAATGGAACCATGGGACGGCCCCGCTGCCATAACTTTTACCGATGGTAAGCTTATAGGTGCCTTATTAGACAGGAATGGCCTGCGCCCGCTGCGTTATGTAATTACCAATGATGGCCGCGTTATTGCCGCTTCTGAAGCCGGGGTTTTAACCATTGATGAAAAAACCGTTTTAAAGAAAGGCCGCCTGCAGCCCGGCAAAATGCTGCTGATCGATACCGAAAAGGGTAAGATCATTACCGATGAAGAAATAAAAATGCAGATCAGCTCGCGCCAGCCTTATGGCCGCTGGCTGGAGAATTATAAGATCCGTTTAGAAGACCTGGCAGAGCCGCGTTTAGCTTTCGCCGATCTGTCGCCCGACTCCGTGTTTCGTTACCAGCAGGTATTTGGCTACAGCCGCGAGGATATCGATACCATTATCAAACCTATGGCTATTGATGGCAAGGAGCCTATCGGATCGATGGGTACTGATGTGCCGCTGGCGATCTTATCTGATAAGCCACAACATTTATCAAGCTATTTCAAACAATATTTTGCGCAGGTTACCAACCCGCCTATCGACCCGATACGCGAGCGTTTGGTAATGAGCCTGGCTACTTTTATAGGCAATAACGGCAATTTGCTTGATGAAGATAAAATGCATTGCCATTGCGTAACGCTAAAGCATCCGATATTAAAAAACCACCAGTTAGAAAAACTGCGCAGTATTGATACCGGCATGTTCCATGCAAAAACGCTGCAAACTTATTTTAAAGCCGATGGCTTGCCGGGCTCCATGCAAAAAGGCATTGAGCGCGTATGCCGTTATGCTGAGGATGCCGTTGATGATGGCTTTGAAGTATTGATATTATCTGACCGTGCTATCGACTCGGAACATGCGCCTATACCATCATTATTGGCGGTATCGGCAGTGCATCACCACCTGATCAAAAAAGGCCGCCGTGGTTCGGTAGGTTTAGTTGTTGAGGCCGGGGATGTTTGGGAAGTGCACCATTTTGCCTGTTTGCTGGCATTTGGCGCTACGGCCATCAACCCGTATCTGGCGTTATCAACTATCCAAACTATCAAGAGAAACGGCAGTTTAGAAACCAGCCTTGATGAGCGGTATTTATTAAAGAATTACGTAAAATCTGTAAATGATGGTTTGTTAAAGATATTCTCAAAAATGGGCATATCTACCTTGCAATCTTATCATGGCTCGCAGATCTTTGAGATATTGGGTTTAAATAAGGCGGTTGTAGATAACTATTTCTCCGGCGCTGTTACACGCATCGAGGGCTTAGGGCTTGATGAAATTGCCCGTGAATCGCTGTGCAAGCACAAAATTGGTTTCGGCAGTTCAAATACCGAAAACAATTTATTGCCCGAAGGCGGTATTTACCAATGGAAACGCAGGGGCGAGGCACACTTATTCAACCCAACAACTGTACACCTGTTACAGCACGCTACCCAAACTAATAATTATTCGATATATAAAAACTACGCAAAGGTTATTAATGAACAAGGCGAAAAACATTTTACAATACGCGGTTTGCTTGATTTTACTCATCATCGCGAAGCTATCAGCCTGGATGAGGTTGAACCGGCTGAAAATATCATGAAACGCTTTGCGACTGGTGCCATGTCATTTGGCTCCATCTCGCACGAAGCACACAGCACCATGGCTATTGCCATGAACCGCATAGGCGGCAAAAGTAATACCGGCGAGGGTGGCGAAGATGAGATGCGTTACCTGAAAATGGAGAACGGCGATTCTATGCGGTCGGCCATTAAACAGGTGGCATCGGCACGTTTTGGGGTTACCTCAAACTATTTAACCAATGCCGATGAACTGCAGATAAAAATGGCACAGGGTGCAAAACCCGGCGAAGGCGGGCAATTGCCCGGCCATAAAGTTGATGACTGGATAGCAAAAACCCGTCACTCAACACCGGGTGTTGGCTTAATATCGCCACCACCACACCATGATATTTATTCTATCGAAGATCTTGCACAACTGATATTCGACCTTAAGAATGCTAACCGCGCCGCACGTATCAATGTAAAACTGGTATCAAAGGCAGGCGTAGGCACTATAGCCGCCGGTGTTGCTAAAGCACACGCGGATGTTATTTTAATTGCAGGTTATGATGGCGGTACAGGTGCATCACCTATAAGTTCGGTTAAACACGCTGGTTTGCCCTGGGAACTTGGTTTATCCGAAGCACATCAAACACTGGTACGCAACAAACTGCGCAGCCGTGTGGTTCTGCAAACCGATGGACAGCTAAAAACTGGTCGCGATTTGGCTATAGCAGCTTTATTAGGCGCAGAGGAATGGGGCGTTGCTACGGCGGCATTAGTGGCAGGCGGATGTATTATGATGCGTAAATGCCATTTAAACACCTGCCCTGTAGGCGTTGCCACGCAAGACCCTGAACTAAGAAAGTTATTTACCGGTAAGCCGGAGCATGTAGTAAACCTTTTCCGTTTTATGGCCGAGGAGCTGCGCGAGATAATGGCCGAATTAGGCTTCCGCACTATAAATGAAATGGTAGGCCGCGTACAGTTCTTAAAGGTTAAAGATAACCTGCAAAACTGGAAAGCCAAAAAGATAGATCTTTCGGGCTTATTACACCCGGTAACCAATGCCAAAGGCCTCACGCTTTACAATAGCGAAAAGCAGGATCATGGCATGGATGAAATACTCGACTGGAAGCTGTGGGAAACCGCGAAACCGGCCCTTGAGGACAAAACCCCGGTATTTGCCACTTACGATGTGAAAAATACCAACCGTACGCTGGGTACTTTGCTGTCGAACGAGATCTCAAAAATATATGGCTCGGCAGGTTTGCCTGATAATACCATCAACTATAAATTCAAAGGATCAGCCGGGCAAAGCTTTGGGGCTTTCGCTACCAAAGGGATTTCTTTTGAGTTAGAGGGCGAGGCCAATGATTATGTGGGCAAAGGTTTATCGGGCGCGCAACTGGCTATCTATCCTTCAGAAAAAGCAACATTTACACCCGAAGATAATATTATCATAGGCAACGTAGCACTTTATGGCGCAACTGCCGGCGAGGTGTTCATTCGTGGTATGGCAGGCGAGCGTTTTGCCGTGCGTAACTCGGGCGCTACTACAGTTGTTGAAGGTATCGGGGATCATGGTTGTGAATATATGACCGGTGGCCGTGCGCTGATATTAGGAAAAACAGGCAGAAACTTTGCCGCGGGCATGAGTGGTGGTATAGCTTGGGTGTATAACCCTGATAATACCTTTGCCGAAAACTGCAATACCGAAATGGTTGACCTTGATCCGCTATCGATAAAAGATGAGGAGCAGATATTATCGCTGTTGCGCAAGCACATTAATTTAACAGGCAGCAAGGTAGCACAGCAATTGCTTAAAAACTGGAATAAAGCATCGGGACAATTTGTTAAGGTGTATCCGAAAGAGTATAAAAAGGTTATAGAAAAATTACAATATCAAACTGTAAGCTAACAATGGGAAAAGCAACAGGATTCCAGGAATTTGGCAGGGAACTCCCTGAAAAAGTATCACCTGCAGAACGTGTTAAGAATTATAATGAGTTTGTTGGTTTATATGCTGATGAAAAGCTAAACCAGCAATCGGCCCGCTGTATGAACTGCGGCATACCATTTTGCCATAACGGCTGCCCACTGGGCAATATCATCCCTGAATTTAACGATGCCGTGTATCGTAAAAATTGGGAAGAGGCTTACCAGATATTATCATCAACCAATAATTTTCCTGAGTTTACCGGCAGGATCTGCCCCGCTCCGTGTGAGTCGGCATGTGTGCTTGGTATCAACAGGCCGGCAGTAGCCATTGAAGAAATTGAAAAACATATTATCGAGATAGCTTACGCCAATAATTTGGTTAAACCGGTAGCGCCTGTTATAAAAACGGGTAAAAAGGTTGCCGTAATAGGTTCGGGCCCCGCCGGATTGGCCGCCGCTGCGCAACTGAGCAAAGCAGGCCATGCGGTTACCGTTTACGAGCGCGATGATAAAGCCGGAGGCCTGCTGCGTTATGGCATCCCCGACTTTAAGCTGGAGAAATGGGTGATAGACCGCCGTATACAGGTGATGGAAGAAGATGGCGTGGAATTTAAGTGCGGTGTTGAAGTAGGTAAGGATATTGCTGCCGATGAAATTGTGCGCAGTAACGACGCGGTTGTTTTAACAGGCGGGTCAACCATACCGCGCAATTTACCAATGCCGGGCCGCGATCTGAAAGGCATTTATTTCGCGATGGATTTTCTGAAACAGCAAAACAAACGTGTTAGCGATACAAAATTTGATGCTGAAGATATTTTAGCTACCGGCAAGGATGTGGTGGTAATAGGTGGTGGCGATACCGGTTCCGATTGTGTGGGCACATCAAACCGCCAGGGCGCAGCATCGGTAAAACAATTCGAGGTGATGTTCCAGCCGCCGGAATCGCGTACGGTACACATGCCGTGGCCAACTTTCCCGATGGTGCTGAAGGTTACCAGCTCGCATGAGGAAGGCGTTGAGCGTTTTTGGGGGATTAACACCAAAGAGTTTTTAGGTGATGATAACAACGAGCTAAGGGCCATTAAAGTAACGGATGTAACCTGGGAAGTTGATGTAATGGGCCGCCCGATGAAATTTACCGAGATGGAAGGTTCGGAACGCGAGATACCTTGTCAAAGGGTTTTCCTGGCGATGGGCTTTTTGCACCCGCAGCATGATGGCATGCTTAAAAAACTGGGTGTTGAACTGGATGAACGTAAAAACGTAAAAGCTACCGAAGCTGCTTACCGTACCAATGTAGGTAAGGTGTTTGCCGCGGGCGATATGCGCCGCGGGCAATCGCTGGTGGTATGGGCCATATCCGAAGGCCGCGAAGCCGCGCGTAAGGTAGATGAGTTTTTAATGGGGCATTCAACTTTAGAAAGCAAGGATGCGGTTAACCAGTTTGACCAGGTATTTTAACCCCTAACCCCCTAAAGGGGGAATTATAGACGGTGATCAGCGATTTGTGAGCAATAATTAGTTGAAGCCTTTATTAACCAATTATATTTAGCCGGGTTTTTCTGCCTGGCTTTTTTGTTTCTTCTAATCGCGTCATTGCGAGGAACGAAGCAACCCCACGGGACAGGTGTTGAACATGCAGCATGTCGCCGACTTGTTTAGTGGGCTTGCTTCGTCGTTCCTTCTCGCAAGGACGAGTGGGATGGAGGTAGATGTGCAAAATATGAAGTATCTACATTATAATTCCGTACAGTATTTATATTTACTGTATGAAAAAGGAAAAACTTGATGCCTTTACCGATGCGGTAGTAGCCATTATTATCACCTTAATGGTACTGGAGATAAAATTGCCAAAGGTTACCGCCGAAAATTTGGTGGATGTATTGTGCCATATAGGTATTTACGCGCTTAGTTTTGTGGTGATTGGCATTACCTGGCTTAATTACAGCACCTTTTTTAAATATATCGAACAGCTTACCACTAAAATTATATGGTTGAATTTGGGGTTCCTGTTCATGTTGTCGCTCGTGCCATTGCCAACACAGGCTTTGGGTGTGGATTTTTATAGCAGGGAGAGCCACATGTTTTACGGTATTATACTGGCCACGGTGGCATTATTTTATACCCTGATGCAGTATGCTGCCAATCCATATATAACCCATCTTACTAAACCTGAACTCGATCATTTAAATAAAAAGAACTGGGTAGCCGTTATTTTTTATGCCCTTAGCGTTCCTTTAAGCCTCATCAGCATTTATTTATCAACCGCCATATTTATATTGCTGCCAGCCATGTATTTTATACCTGAGAGAAAGCTGATACAAAAGAATAATAACTGATAAACTTTAAAAATCCTCTCTTTATCAATTATTTTAATCAAGCAAACTGCTCACCGCTTACTGCAACCTGATAAAGCTGGCATGAAAAACAGATGAAATAAACGGCCATTTCATGCAAATAAGCCGCTTTTGTATCCTACAGAAGGCACTAAAAAGCAGACAGAAAAATCTCTGCTTAAATAAAATAGCAATTTTTTTTCCTGACTTTTTGATTGTCCCGGTCATTTTTTTAGCGTTAAGAAATGGCTTTAAAAGTGTATGATTATCAGCAGATAAGCTATCTGGATTAGCTTAACCCCAGGTTAATTTTATTAATAAATTTAGTCATTTGATTAACCAGAAGATTGCGAATTTGGCATATTGGCAAAGTATTTGCAAAGACGATGTTAAATAAAGTACATTTTATTTATACATCTTACAAAAACACACAATGAAAAAAGTATCAAACTTATTAGCAGCGGGCTTAGTAGCCGTAGCTATATTTATCGGATCAAATGCGAAAGCACAGACAATTACCCCAGACAAGTTTCGTTTTGGTGTAGGCGTTGAAGGTGGTATCGCAACAGGTAGTGCCCATGATTATTCTAACCTTGAATTAGGTGGTACAGCAAGATTACAATACGGTTTATCAAACAACCTGGCATTAACACTTACATCAGGTTATTATAACTTTTTTGGTAAAAGTGAGCCAGGTACCGATCTTAAATATCAATCATTAGGTATGGTGCCAATTAAGGCAGGTATCAAAGCTTTCTTTACACCAAACTTATATTTTGGTGCAGAAGTAGGTGCCGGTATTGAAACCAAAGTATTTTTACCACAAGGTGTTCCTGAAAGCGATTTTCAGGGAAAAGACACAAAGTTGATCTTATCTCCGGCTGTAGGCTGGGCTAACAAACACTGGGATGTTGGTGTGCGTTATGAAAACTACTTAGGCCAGAGCAATAATTATGGTTTAGTAGCCGCACGTTTAGCTTACGGTTTCGGTCTTTAATATTTAACAGTCCACAACAAAGCAAAAAGCCCCCCGATAATTATCGGAGGGCTTTTTGCTTTGTGAGTTTTTTTAATTATTTCAATTTGCCTAAAGCGGCTTTTATACGTTTAACAGCCTCGGTCAACTTATCTTCAGACGCGGCGTATGATATGCGCAGCGATTTTGGATCGCCGAAGGAATCGCCGCCAACGGTTGCCACATGCGCTTCTTCTAATAGGAAGATCGCAAGCTCGTCGGAGTCGTTAATGGTTTTGCCGTTATAGCTCTTACCAAAAAACGAGGTCACGTTAGGGAAAAAGTAAAAGGCGCCATCGGGCAGGTTTACTTTCAGGCCTTCAATGTCAGATAGCAAGCCGTAAACCAGGTCGCGGCGTTTTTTGAATTGCTCGCGCATTTTGAAAACGGTTTCCAGGCCGCCTTCATAAGCAGCAACACCTGCGCGTTGGGTAATAGAGCAAGTACCTGAGGTGATCTGGCCTTGCATTTTATCAAATGCGTTGGATGTTTCCTTGCTCGATGCGGAGTAACCTATCCTCCAGCCAGTCATGGCGTATGATTTTGAAAACCCGTTGATGATCACCACGCGGTCTTTTATAGCATCAAATTGTGCTATCGACTCATGTTTTTCACCATAGTTGATGTGCTCATATATTTCATCAGACAGGATGTAGATCTGCGGATGTTTTTCAAACACCTTTGCTAATCCTTCCAGTTCGCTTTTACTGTAAACGCTGCCGGTAGGGTTGCTGGGCGATGAAAACATGAACAGTTTTGATTTTGGAGTGATAGCGGCCTCTAATTGTTCAGGCGTTATTTTAAAATCCTGCTCAACAGTAGTATCAATAAATACGCTCACACCTTCGGCCAGCTTTACCACTTCTGAGTATGACACCCAGTAAGGGGTAGGTATAATTACTTCTTCGCCGGGGTTTACCAGGCAAAGTACGGCATTGGCAATAGCCTGTTTAGCGCCGGTTGAAACCACTATCTGGCTAAAATCGTAATCAAGATCGTTCTCATCCTTTAGCTTTTTGGCAATAGCCTTTCGTAGTTCCGGGTAGCCGGATACGGGTGTATAATAGGTGTAATTTTCATCCATCGCCTTTTTGGCAGCATCTTTAATATGCTCAGGGGTATGAAAATCCGGTTCGCCAAAGCTAAGGCTGATCACATCAACCCCTTTTGCGGCAAGCTCACGGCCCATTTTGGCCATTTTAATGGTTGCCGACTCAGACAGGTTGTTGATCCTGTTACTTAATGCACTCATGTTTGTTTTTTGTTGATTGCGGCAAATATAGAAAAGTTTGCACTTTACAGCTAACGGTGCGCAGTTTTTAAGAAGTTTGCAATAAACACAGTATGCCCATGCTAAACGTTTACGAAATTTAAAAAATTTCATAAGTCTGATTATTAACTATGTAAAGCATTCCTTTTTTTATTAAACCGCGAACCGATTACTGCAAACTGACCGCTGCCAACTGCAAACTATTTTATAGATTTGGCAATAATTAATAAAGCTTTGCGCGAACAAAAAAGGATCATACTATTTTCGCTTATCACCGGTATTATACTGATGATGGCAAAATTCGGGGCTTACTTTTTAACATCATCAAATTTTGTACTTACCGATGCTGCCGAAAGCATTGTAAATGTACTGGCCAGCTCCTTTGCTTTTTTCAGTATCTACCTCTCATCGCAGCCGCGCGACGAAAACCACCCTTACGGGCATGGCAAGGTGGAGTATTTTTCGGTTTTTATTGAGGGCGCGCTTATCGGCATAGCCGGCATCATTATTATTTGTAAATCTATTTACGGCATCATTCACCCTAATGCCATACACGATCTTTTATGGGGGGCCATCATTATTGGTATTACCGGTGCCATTAACGGGCTTTTAGGCTTTTACATGATCCGTAAAGGCAAATCAATCCCATCTATAACTATCGAAGCAGATGGCAGACACCTGATCACAGATATGGTAACCAGCCTTGGCTTGGTGGTGGGCTTGCTGCTGATATATTTCACCAAAATATTAATATTGGATAGCGCATTATCCATACTGGTTGCCTTGTACATTTTATATACCGGCTATAAACTGGTGCGCCGCTCGGTAGCCGGGCTGATGGATGAGGCTGATTTTGGCGTAGTAACCGAAATTGTAAAGGTATTGGATGAGCAACGCCGCGACGAGTGGATAGACCTGCATAATTTCCGTGCGCAAAAGTATGGTAACGAACTGCATATTGATTGCCACATGACGCTGCCAAATTATTTCGACCTGAACAGGGTTCACGAAGAAGTATCGCTGGTGGATAAGCTAATAAACAGTAAGATAACAAAAACAGAGCTATTTATTCATACCGACCCATGTTTGCCTTACTGCTGCCACTATTGCAGCATGCCAAATTGCCCCATCAGGTCGGAGCCTAAAACCGAGCGTATTACCTGGACGATGGACAAGGTTATCCGCAATAAAAAACACTACGAAGCATAATGTATAAGTTTAATGTGCGTGTTTATGGGTTATTGATAAATGAGCGTAACGAACTATTGATAAGCGATGAGCAAGAATATGGCATCCGCTTCACAAAATTCCCCGGTGGTGGGCTGGAGTACGGCGAAGGGCTTACAGATGGCTTAAAGCGTGAGTTTATGGAGGAATGTAACGCGGAGATTGAAGTGGTAAGTCATTTTTATACTACGGATTTCTTTGTTAAATCGGCTTTTAATGACTCGCAGATCATCAGCGTATATTACCTGGTTAAAAATGTGAGTAAGCTGAATTTATCTATAAAAACAAAAGTATTTGACTTTGATGGCGAGGGCGATGTGCTGCAAGCTTTCAGATGGGTAAAAATGAGTGATATATCTGTGGATGAGTTTACTTTCCCAACTGATAAACACGTTGCCCGGCTTTTAATACAGTAATAATGAGTTTGACTGAAAGAGATCTGGCGGTAATATGGCACCCCTATACGCAAATGAAAACCGCCCTGCCACCCATCCCGATCGTAAGGGGCGAAGGTGCGTGTTTGTATGATGAGAACGGCAAAAAATATATCGACGCGGTATCATCGTGGTGGGTAAATATACATGGGCATGCCAACCCCTACATCGCCAAAAAAGTGGCGGAACAATTAACTAAGCTGGAGCATGTAATATTCGCGGGCTTTACGCACCAGGGCGCTGTTGAGTTAGTGGAAAGGCTGCTTAAAATATTGCCCGGTAATCAAAAAAAAGCCTTTTACTCCGATAATGGCTCAACCGCTATTGAGGTAGCCATAAAAATGTGCCTGCAATACTGGCATAACAAAGGCGCGAAGCGGACTAAAATACTGGCATTTAAAAACGCCTATCATGGCGATACCTTTGGCGCTATGGCCGTAAGTGGCCGCAGTGCTTTTACCGCCCCGTTCGACCCGCTGTTGTTTGAGGTAGAGTTTATTGATCTGCCGGATGAACAAAATATGGAGAGTATCAAGTATAGAGTATCAAGTATCAAGACGGAACTCGCTTGCTTCATATTTGAACCACTTGTTCAGGGTACGGCAGGTATGCTGATGTATGAGGCGGAATATCTAAACGAGTTAATGGCACATTGCCGCGCAGAAGGCGTACTGACGATCGCGGATGAAATATTTACAGGTTTTGGGCGCACAGGTAAGCTTTTCGCCTGCGATTATGTGACTGAACAGCCGGATATCATGTGTTTTTCCAAAGGATTGACCGGTGGTACCATGGCCCTGGGCTTAACCACCTGTACGCAGCAGATATATGATGCTTTTTTATCGGATGATAAGCTGAAAACCCTTTTTCACGGGCACTCGTACACTGCCAACCCTGTTGCCTGTGCGGCAGCGCTGGCAAGTCTGGATATTACATTGGAGGATGCCACTATGCAAAACATCAAAAGGATTGGGGATATGCACAGCCTGTTCGCCGAAAAGATAAAACATCATCCCAAAATAAAAACCACCCGGCAAACAGGTACTATACTGGCTATGGAGTGGGAAACAGGCAGCAATACCTCTTATTTTAGCTCGCTGCGCGATAGATTATACCTTTATTTTTTAGATGCCGGCATAATTTTGCGCCCGCTGGGCAATATCATATATATTTTACCCCCGTATTGCATAACCAATGCCGAGCTAAACTATATTTACAACAAAATTGAGCAGGCTCTTGAAGAAATATAGTCCAAGCCTAAAATTCCCCTCTTGAGAGGGGGCGCGCAGGATAAGTGCAATGGGAGGGGTGTGTTTCTAAGCGCGATACTCAAAAAATTAATACATGGAATTATCAAACATACTACCAACCATTATAGCCGATAACGAACTGCATGCACGCTGGTTAAACACGCTATCGCTGATGGAAAATACCGGCGCACGCAAAATATCAGCCAGCGAAGACCCGGTAACCGTTACCTATATTATACTAAAACATGCTGCCGAAGAGCACCGCCATGCTTTCTATCTGAAAAAACAAATTGAAAAAGCAGGAGAGGGGCTTTGCCCAACTTATGCAGGCGAATATTTGTTAGCCCCTGCCTATAGCAAATACTATTTAAACCAATTAGATATTGATGTGTGCCGTTACCTTAAAAAAGAGCTGCACTTAACAGGGCGCGAACTTCGCTTTGCCGCTTACCTGCTGGTAACTTACGCTATTGAGGTACGTGCCGATGCACTTTATCCGGTTTACCAGGACGCGCTTGACGATGCAGGCAGTAAAGTGAACGTAAAATCGATCATCTTAGAAGAAGAAGGACATTTAGAGGAAATGATCAACCAATTGCAGCATTTCTCGCCCGAGTGGCAATTACACGCACAAAAGGCTGTGGATATGGAAACCCGCCTGTTTAATAATTGGGTTGCTGAACTGGCAACAAGCTTGGTGTTGCAATAATCTAAAACTTCGCGATAAGCCAGTCATAAAAGGCTGGGAAATCGCTGCTCCATTGTTGTTCATCGTGCTTTGCACCTTTTACAATGGTTGCCGGGCTTTGTTTGGCAGATAGCCCTTTACTGCGTACAATAGAATCCATTTTAACCATAGCACTGGCCCCATTCCCTTCCTGATCGCCGCAAACAAAATAAAACCTCGATTTTTTATTGATAGCCGTACTATCGGCACTGGCATACATTTTTGGGCTAAACCAAAAAACCGCCGAAAAAAGCCCTGCATTGCCAAATACCTGCGGATATTTTAACGCGGCATACATGCTGATAATCCCGCCCATTGAACTGCCCAATATTGCGGTATGCCGGGCATCTGTTTTTGTTCTGTAATGCCCGTCAATATAAGGTTTAAGCGTTTCAACCAGGAATTGAGCGTATGGGATACCCGCTTGTTTTCCATAATAAGTATCAAAAGGGTTATATTCCGACATCCTGTATTTCTCTGAATTATCTATCGCGACAATTATACATTGTTTTTTAGCAGGCAACTGTTTCAAAAATAAGTCTATCTGCCAGTTATCATCACCGGTTTTATTTATACTGAAAAGATGCTGGCCATCCTGCATATAAATCACCGGGTATTTTCTTTTCGAAGTGCTATAATCTGCAGGTAAATAAATTCTGATACTGCGGTGCCGTTTTAATTGTGGTATTTCAAAACCCTTTATAACAACAATTTGCGCGGTATCGTTATTAACTGACTGAGCATGTGCCGGCTGGTAAAAAACTATCAGCAGTAATAAAAGTAATATGGTATAAACAGGCTTTTTTATCATTTTAAAGGGCGATAAAAAAAGCCTGTTTGGAAATTCAAACAGGCTTTAATTTCTTTATATTCAAACTGACAGTTATGGGTGCAAGTCGCTCATGCCAACTTTTTCAAAGTCGCTGGCAATGGCATAGGTTCCGGCAGGGGCTTTACCATCAGTTATGCTTTTAATGGTGATGCTGGCTTCCTGAAGGCTGCCTTGTGCTGGCTGAAAAGAGGTGAATTGAACAGGGAACCCGCCTATGCTGCCATAATAAAACGGAAACGCAGTTGGTGGAACCACTACATCATTGGTTACCCACACATCGTATGACTTACCGCTTTTGCTATCCTTAGCCACTACTTTTTTACAGTTAAATCCCGAGATCTGCTTTGTTTCGGTAGTTGGTGTATAAGTAAATGTTGGGTAAGCGGCTGTACCTTCTTCAAGTTCGGCAGGTGTTGCTATACCGGCTTTTTTAAGCCCGGCAACAGGTATATCAAGCACAACGGCCATATAATCATGCTTAGGGGTAAGCAATACTTTAGCAGTACCGGCCCCAAAAGTTATTACTACAGCTGTTGAATCGCTTTTGAAATATAGCTTAACATCGGCAGGTTGGCCCTGCACTTCTGTGCTGTACGAGGCAACACCCTCGTTAATAGTTTTTTGCGCGTGGGCAGTAATTGTAAGGCTTGTTAAAGCTATGCCTAAGGTCGCGGTTAATAGTTTAATATTCATAGTTTTTATAGATTTTAAATCCAATGTAAGGGTTTATTTATTTTAATTCAAATTTTAATATTAATTAGATACCATAAGCAGCGATTTGTTACGCTTTAATATGACATATTTTACCGGCAATTGTTTAACCGTATTTTTTATTTCAGTTATAAAAGGATCACTGTTACCGGCATCAATAATAAGCATTTGGCAGCTATAGTTTTTATCGACCGAACTTATGGCTTTATATGGATTGCCTGTAACATAAATATAATCGGTTTTTAATGGCTCATTTAAAACGGGGGTGCCTGATTTACCATCTAAAATTAATATTTGTTTATCAAGATATTGGATAAGATTATATTTCTTTAATACAAAAGCCGAATGTATATCCTGCTTTAAATTGTACAGGCTTACATTCGCTATCTGGCTGCTATCTAAATAAGGTTGTACAGAATAACGGTAATTTTTATCTGTATCAGGCAAATCGGAAATTACTACCGCGCTGTTCCCATTTTTCATCACTATACCAACATGTTTGTGCAGGTTCAGAAAAGCGATGCTATATGATCGCCCCGATTCTATTTTTTTCAGGCTGATGCTGATACTCAACAGCAAAATGCACACTAAACAAACCTGTAGCAACCGCCATTTTTTGTAATAGAGATAGCAAAACAGGCTGATAATGATGGCATAAAGCAGCAGGTATTCGGCAGGGTTTATCCATAGTTTATTAATGCTGGCAAAAGGCGCCTGTTCCATCATCGCCAATACTTTGTTCATCAGCAGGATGGATCGTTCTATGATATACCCGAGCGCCTGTGATACTCCCGGGATTTGCGGCAGCAGCAAATAAATAATGCCGCTGTACATGATGATGGCCGTAGGAATAAAAACAAACAAATTGCTCACTAAAAAATATACCGGGAACTGGTGAAAATAAAATGCACTGAGCGGAAAGGTAATTACCTGCGCCGCGATGGATACCGAGCAAAGCGACCATAATTTATCAGCCCATTTATTTTTGAACTTGAACCATTGGTAAACAATCGGCCTGAAAACAATTAAGCCGCCAACCGCAAGGTAAGCCAGTTGAAAACCTACGCCTGTAATAAGGTACGGATCATACAAAAGCAGCACGAACGCCGATACCACGAGTATATTAAGGCTATTGATATAACGATTATAGGTTTTCCCTATCACGATCATGCTCACCATCAACACCGCCCGGCACACCGCCGGAGAAAAGCCTGTAAGCAGCGCGTAATAACATATCAGGCTGATAATAATAATGGCCCTAAGCAATTTGCCATAGGTATAGCGGTTTAAGAACTGGAACATAAAGCTCAGCATGAAATAAATAACTGCCACCTGCGCGCCCGAAACAGTCAGCACGTAAACCGTCCCGGTTTTGGAGTAGGCCTGCAACACATCGTTGCTCAAATCGGCCCGGTAACCCAATATGAGTGTCGATGCCACCGCTATAGCCTGCGGATCGTGCATGTTCGATTTAAATTTTTCAACCAACTGCTGCCTTAAACGTAAGGAATAAGCGATAACCGGGTTGCCCGCGTTATGCGACACTACCGCGTATTGCCCATGATATAAAAAGGATTGGAAGTGAATGTTCTGATTAGCTAAGTATTGCTTATAGTTAAACTCTGCCGGGTTAAAGGGCGGGTCTACGGCGTTAAAGTTTGCGGGGATAAGCAACTCATCGCCATAATACAAACCTTTTGCCAGGCTATCCTTTATGGTTATAAGCAGGTTGCCGCTGCTTGGCGATCTTCTGCTGCTATCCGCATTTTCCATCACATCGGCAGTAAAACGCAGCAGGCCATTTTTAAGCACAGGCTCATCGCTGATCCGCACCATAAGATATTGGGCTTTTATCTTTGAAAAATGATCCTTACGGTTAAGCTCATTATAGCGGGCAACGATCACGCAGCCAAACAAAAATAATATCAGTGTAATAAGCGCGCCGCCTAGCCAGCGTTTTTTATAAAGGTTTAATTTTTTATAAGCCAGGTTTAAGCTGATAAAAACAATAATTAATAAACCAAGCAGGATAATGAGCGGGATGGTATAAACGGCAGGCAAAAAATTCAACCTAATGCCAATGCCCAGCAGAAACGGAATAATTAAAACTACAAAAGGGATTTCGCCTTTGTGATTTGCTATCATGCTATATCATTTGTCATTGCGAGGAGGTACGACGCGGCAATCTCGTCGCTATGCATAACTACGAGATTGCCGCGCTATCGCTCGCAATGACATTGGTTTAAGATTAATGGAAATAAAGATAGCTTTTCAATCAGCAATTACAACTGATCGCGTACTTCGAGCAGGAATTTTTTAATATTTTCAAGAGAGTTGATCACCCGCTGGGTATCCTTTGTTTCGGACGAATTATTTTTCATGTGGTCTTTGGCGCCATCAAGGGTATAGCCTTTATCCTCAACCAAATGAAAAATAATTTTAAGGTTTTCAATGTCCTCGGGAGTGAACTGGCGGTTGCCTTTTTTATTTTTTTTAGGCTGAAGAACATCAAATTCCTTCTCGTAATACCTTATGCGCGATTGCGCCACACCAAACATAGCCGATACCTCGCCCATGGTGTAATACATTTTACTGATGTCGCGTTCTTTGTATGGCATGATGCAAATATAATTTCGAATTTCGGATTTTCGATTTCGAATTTAGGAATAATGTTTTTTTATTTTACTCCAGATATTAAAAGTTATTTTTCGGCAAGGTAATCATCTTTCCGTCGGAGTATTTTTTTTATTTAACTATGATTCAATAAATATTCATTTGGTAACATTTTTTTTCACTTTGCTTGAATACCTTTTAGCCTTCGTTCAGATTTAAACTCCTGATCCATAAATCCGAAATCGAACATCCGAAATTCGAAATCAAAAAATTACATTTGCATCTTATGACAGCTACCCAAATACGCCAGGCTTTTTTAGATTTTTTCGCAGCCAAAGGGCATACCATCGTCCCATCGGCACCCATAGTTATTAAAAACGACCCCACCCTGATGTTCACCAACGCGGGGATGAACCAGTTTAAAGCTATTTTTTTGGGCGAAGAACCTGCAAAATATCCGCGTGTGGCCGATACCCAACGCTGCCTGCGGGTAAGCGGCAAGCATAACGACCTGGAGGAAGTGGGTATTGATACCTATCACCATACCATGTTCGAGATGCTGGGCAACTGGAGCTTTGGCGATTACTTTAAAAAAGAAGCCATTGCCTGGAGTTGGGAACTGCTGACCGAAGTTTACAAATTAGATAAAGACCGCCTGTACGTAACCTATTTTGAGGGCGACGAAAAGGAGGGCCTTGCAAAAGATACCGAAACCTATAACCTGTGGAAACAATATGTTGATGAAGCGCATATCCTCCCCGGTAATAAAAAAGACAATTTTTGGGAAATGGGTGAAACCGGCCCCTGCGGCCCATGCTCCGAAATACACTTCGACAGTCGCCCCGATGCCGAGCGTGCTGAAACTGATGGCGCCAAATGGGTAAACGCCGATCACGACCAGGTAATTGAAATCTGGAACAACGTTTTCATGCAGTTTAACCGAATATGGGGTGGTGAAAAAGGTGGGTTATCTGAATTACAAATTCTTTGCGAAAGTTTCATCGGAGATGATTTGAAAAAATACAGGAATGATATACTGCCTTTATTTACAAGTTTGGTTCTTTTGCCTGATAAACATGTAGATACCGGGATGGGCTTTGAGCGCTTGGTGCGGATACTGCAAAGGAAGACTTCGAATTATGATACGGATGTTTTTCAGCCGCTGATACAGTTTATTGCAGAGAAGAGTGGGAAGAAATACAACAGCGCCACCAAACCCGGCGAGGATGGCTGGAATAATGCTGTGGCTATGCGGGTTTTGGCAGACCATGTGCGGGCTGTTAGTTTCTGCATTTCCGATGGGCAATTGCCATCAAACAATAAAGCGGGGTACGTTATACGCCGGATATTACGCCGCGCAGTTAGATATAGTTACCAATATTTAGGTTTTAAAGAACCGTTTTTGAACCAATTGGTGCCTTTATTGACTGAGCAATTTAAGGGTGTTTTTGATGAGTTGTGGAATCAGAGGGATTTTGTGCAGAAAGTGGTTTTGGAGGAAGAAGTTAGTTTTTTGCGAACGCTGGGAAAGGGAATAAATATATTGACAGGATACATTAGCTATATAACAGAAATTGAAGATTTTTTAAATGCGCAATATGAGCATCCTTGGGAAGAAATAAAGATTGATGTCATCGCTGATTTTGGAACTGACTCGAGTAATAAAACTGCCAAGCAAGCTTTTCATACGTCTGATTATCAAGTTACCACAAATTTTGTTGTGTTAAATTTGATGCAGTTTATCTCAAATAGCATTAATAAACCAACGACTGGTAGCTTTTCTTATCAAGAACTGGAAAGTGCAATAAATGGCAAAACCGATTATTATGAAGCATACAACGCACTAAAAAGTTATATTAATAAAAATAATATTAAGCAATTACCTGCTGAAATTACGTTTGAATTGTCAGACACCTATGGTTTTCCGATTGATTTAACAGAACTAATGGCCCGCGAAATGGGATGGACAGTAGATATTGAAGGCTTCGAAAAAGCTCTCCAAGCCCAAAAATCCCGCTCACGCGCAGCAACTGCGATCGATACCGGCGATTGGGTAGTATTAAAAGACGATGATACCGTTGAGTTTACCGGCTATGATGAAACTGAAAGCATCGCCCATATTATAAAATACCGCAAGGTAACAGCTAAAGGCAAGGAGCAATACCAGATCGTGCTGGATAAAACCCCGTTCTATGCCGAAAGTGGCGGGCAGGTAGGCGATACCGGCGAGCTGGTTTTCCCGGATGGCGAAGTGATCAATGTTACCGATACCAAAAAGGAGAATGGCCTTATCGTTCATTTTGTGGATAAGCTGCCCGAAGATATCGACGATGCCTTAACCGCCATTGTTGATGCTGATAAGCGCAACAGCACCAATAATAATCACTCGGCTACGCACCTGCTGCATGCTGCCATGAAACAGGTATTGGGTACGCACGTGAACCAAAAAGGATCATTGGTAAACGCCGAATACTTGCGCTTCGACTTCTCGCATTTTGCCAAAGTAACCGATGAGGAACTGGCAAAAATTGAGGCGATAGTAAACGAAAAGATCCGCGAAAATATCGCGCTTAAGGAAGAACGTAACGTGCCTTACGATGTCGCCATTAAAAGCGGTGTAACCGCGCTGTTTGGCGAGAAGTACGGCGACCACGTGCGGGTAATTACCTTTGATGAAACTTTTAGCAAGGAGCTTTGCGGCGGTACACATGTAAAGGCTACCGGCTATATTAGCTATTTCAAGATCATGGCTGAAAGCGCCGTAGCAGCCGGGGTGCGCCGTATTGAGGCTATCACAGGCATAGCTGCCGAGCGGTTCATCAACGAGCAAAGCAAACTGGTTAATGAGCTGAAAGGCTTGCTTAAAAATCCTGCTGATATAGCCAAAAGCGTTGAAAGCCTGCTGGAAGAAAACGCCAGGTTAAAAAAGGAGATAGAAAAGTCCATCCTTGAAAAATCATCAGGACTTAAAACTGAATTGGCTCAAAAGGCTGTGAGCATAAACGGTATCAACTTTATAGCCCAAAAGGTGGAGCTGCCCAATGCCGATGCCATTAAAAACCTGGCCTACCAGCTTAAGGATATTGTAAGCGACCTGTTTTTGGTGTTAGCCGCTGATATTGATGGCAAACCCAACCTAACCGTAATGCTCAGCGAAAACCTGGTAAAAGACAAAGGTCTGAATGCCGGAAACATCGTGCGCGAACTGGCCAAAGAGATACAGGGCGGCGGCGGCGGTCAGCCATTTTTTGCCACAGCAGGCGGTAAAGATTTAAGCGGATTGGATAAGGCGCTGGAAAAAGCAAAGAGTTTTATAGCTTAGTAAAGCAAGACCATGCGCGTTTCCTTGTGTTTCTTTTTAGCATGGCGTACAAACACACCCCCTGCTACTGCACTATCCCAACGCGCCCCTCTCAAAATGGGAATTGGGAAAGTTACAGATGCTACAACAAATAAAGCGCTGGCCTGTGCGATTTCCCCTCTTGAGAGGGGTGGAGGGGTGTGTTTCTACAGTATAAGAATAACGTGTCATGCTGAACTTATTTCAGCACCCCAAAAAACTTTTGCCTCCTATTTCCCTTTACCCTCTTTAATATACCCGGTAAACCTGATCTGGTCGCGTGTGTTGCTAAGCGCCTGCAAGGTGGCTGTGCCATCGGCATAAACATCCAGTCGTAGTTTATTATTACGCTGCACATCATGCAGGGTGATCACAATATCCCATCCGCCTTTTTTCTTATCCGTTATCACATAATCAAATTTTGTGGAGGTGAAATTTATACCAGCCTCGTCGGGGTTCATGGGCGCATTCATATATACCCGGCCAAAATAAGGCAATTCAGCTATTACGGAATCCTTTCTTACTTTTAAGTCGTAGTCAGATGTTAAATACCGCTGCCCACCGCGCATGGGCAAGGCGTATTGAGCTACAAAAGTATAACGCCCCGATGTTATCTTATCTTTTATCACAGCGGCCTTTTCCGCGGCTTTAATTTGCTTGGCCGTTTGCTGCGCATGGGTGGTATCTGCCATAAACAATAAGGCGATGGCGATTGTCAGGAATGATCTTACTAAGGTTTTCATAATGAATGGTTTAATAGGGTAAACGTATATGAAGGCATTGCTTATATAAAGTTAGCTAATAAAATTTATTTTTTAATAAAACGGATACGCTATTATAAACCAAACAAAAAAAGCCCCCCGGAAACCGGGAGGCTTTATAATTCTTACGGACAAAGTAAGGCTGTCATGCTAATCTAAACCCTCCGCACTCGCTCGCCTCCAGGCGAGTGAGCAATATTTACCGGTATCTTGCCGGTGTAGGCCGGAGGCCTGCTAATAGTCATCACTCGCCTGGAGACGAGCGAGTGCGAAAGATTATATCAAATTCACACTCCGGTTAACAAACTCCGTTAACTCAGCGCCTGTTAATAACCCTTGTGAAAGCAGCGCCAGGTCAAATGCCTGTTTAGCTAACTGCGACTGTACATCCTCGCTCTCATCCTGCAATATCCTGCTGATCAGTTTATGGTTGCCGTTAACTACCACTTTATAATTATCGGGCATATTGCCATAAAAGCCCATGCCGCCGCCCATGGCTGCCATATCTTTCATACGGCGCATAAACTCGTCCATAGTTACGGTTACGGGCAGTTCGTCGGGGTTAAGGCTTTCTAACTCTACCTTGAAGGCAGGTTTGTTTATCGCCTTATCAAATATGGCCTTTACTTTGGTGATCTGCTCTTCGGTTAAAACTGATTCGAGAGCAATATCTTTATTGATCAGCTTATCAGCCACATCAGCATCCACACGTTTTAAGGTGGTTTTATCCAGCTTTTGTTCAAGGTTGCTAATGAAGTGACTGTCGATAGGCGAATCCATCAGCAATACATCATAACCCTTTTTATTGGCCGATTGTATAAAGGCATCCTGCTTTTTAGGGTCGTTGGTATAAATATAAACCAGGCGGCCATCCTTATCAGTTTGCACCGGCTCAACTTTTTCCTTGTATTCATCCAAAGTAAAATTCTCTTTGGCGGTATTGGTCAGCAAAACAAAATCTCTGGCTTTATCATAAAACTTGTCCTCGGTTATCATGCCGTATTTTACAAAAACGCCAATATCTGTCCATTTTTCTTCGTAGCCCTTGCGGTCGTTCTTAAACAGTTCTGCCAGCTTATCAGCCACTTTTTTGGTGATGTAGCTGTTTATCTTCTTCACATTGCTATCGGCCTGTAAAAAGCTGCGCGATACGTTCAGCGGGATATCCGGCGAGTCTATCACCCCGTGCAACAGCATTAAAAACTCGGGAACAATATCCTTTACTTCGTCGGTAATAAATACCTGGCGGGAGAAAAGCTTGATCTTGTTTTTTTGTACCTCGAAGTCGTTCTTCAGCTTCGGGAAATAAAGTACCCCAGTCAAATTGAAAGGATAATCAACATTCAGGTGGATCCAGAACAGCGGATCTTCAGAGAAAGGGTACAGTTCTTTATAAAAGTTCAGGTAATCCTCATCCTTTAACTCCGATGGCGCTTTTGTCCATATCGGGTTGGTATCATTTATGATATTATCAACCTCAACCGATTTATATTTTGGTTCGCCTTTTTCATCAACGCCATCTTCTTCTTCCTCGGTTTTTGTACCGAATTTAATAGGCACAGGCAAAAACTTGCAATATTTGTCGAGTATTTGCTGCAGGCGTTGTTCGTTCAAAAATTCTTCACCTTCGGTATTTACGTGGAGGGTAATTTCAGTACCGCGCTCAGCTAAAATGCCTTCGCCAATTTCAAATTCGGTGCTGCCGTCGCAAACCCAGTAAGCAGGTTCTGCGCCATCCTGGTAGCTCAGGGTTTGTATTTCCACTTTATCGGCCACCATAAACGCCGAGTAAAAGCCCAAACCAAACCTGCCGATGATCTCATTGGCATCTTTGGCTTCTTTAAACTTTTCCATAAACTCGGTAGCACCGCTAAACGCTATCTGGTTAATATATTTTTTTATTTCATCGGCTGTCATACCCAGGCCGTTGTCGCTTATGGTAATGGTCTTTTTGTCTGCATCAAAAGCGACCTCAACGCGCAGGTTGCCCAGCTCGCCGTTGTACTGGCCTAACGAGGCCAAACGTTTTATCTTTTGGGTAGCATCAACCGCGTTTGATACCAGCTCGCGCAAAAATATCTCGTGGTCGGAGTATAAAAACTTCTTAATTATCGGGAAAATGTTCTCGGTATGTATCGAGATCGTTCCTTTTTCTTGCATAATATTTATGTATTGTTTTTGATTAATGATTGTTGCTAACAACATAACAATGCTTGTTCCAAAAGGGCTTGGGTTGTCAAATTGGCAGTAGGCCCATTTGTCATCCTGAACGCAGGATCTATTATACGAGCGGACGGCGACCATGCGCTTTGTTTGAATGCGGATAGATCTTCACTGCGTTCAGGATGACAGAATTTGTCTTAGGGAGTTGATGACGCAAATTGCAGTATAAACGCCGCGCCTTTTCCCTCGCTCGATTGTACCTGTATATTACCCTTATGCAGCAGCATTATCTGCTTGCACAGGCTCAAACCAATACCGCTGCCCGTTTTGCGGGTGCTGAAGAATGGGATAAATATCTTGTCCAATAACTCGGGAGGCATACCCAGGCCGTTATCGCCCACTTTTACCAGCGTTTTGTTGTTGCTTTGTATTTCTGCCGATAGGATGATGCGTGGTTCCGCGCTGTCTTTTACCGCTTCAATAGCATTTACCAACAGGTTGATCAGTACCTGTTCGATCAGGTTTATATCTGCCTCAATAGCTAAGGCCGGGTCGCGCAGGATAATTTCCAGTTCGATATTCTTTTTCTCCAGCGTAGGCCGCATCAGGCTGTTCAGGTTCTCAAACAGGTTGCGCACCAATATTTTGGTCAGGTCGAGCTTGGTGATTTTATTCAGGCTACGATAGCTTTCGGTAAACTTAAGCAGGCCCTCGCTGCGGCGTTTTATGGTGTCTATTCCCAATTCAAGGTCTTCCAACTCGCTGCTCACCGGGCTGTTGGCAATCTCCGGACTTTTCAGCCGGTTCTTCAACGTATCAGCCAAAGATGATATCGGCGCTACCGAATTCATGATCTCGTGCGTCATCACATTCAATAGCTTTTGCCAGGCTTTTGATTCTGTTTCGTCCAATGCTTCGCTCACGTTTTGAAAAGCTACCAGTTTGTACAGCTTATCGTCGCTGCGCAAAATGCTGGCGGTAACTAAAATTTTTATTAATTGCTGATTACGGGTCATGGTTACTATCTTACTGTCGCCGGGCTTTAAGCCGCTGATCTCCAGGTATAGTTCCGGCTCGCGTTTTTCAAGCGAGCTTATGGTTTTTAGGTAGGGTACGCCGATCAGCTTTTTAAAAGCCTCGTTTATCCAGCCGGTTTCACCGGTTTCCAACTCGTACGACATGATGCCCGTATCCACCAGTTCCAAAATCTTTTGCAGGTAATGATATTGTGTTTCCCGCTCACGGCTGATGAGCTTAAATGTTGAATTTATCTCATTGAATCCTTTACGGAGGGGTTTTAACTCATTTGGCGCCTTGCGTACATCAAAATGCCTCGAAAAATCGCGGTAATGTATCGACTCCACAAACTGGCTCACCTCGTCCTGCGCTTTTTTCTGAAAACGTATCAGATCAAGCACCGCGTAAATGCTTAGTGGCACAGTTACCGCTAAATATATATACCAGCTTTTATCCGCAACAATAATCAGCGAGGTAAGGATAAGGCTAATAAACAGGAAAAATACGCGCAGCACCAGCCGCCATTCGTAACGTTTAAATATCATATTTGCTTAATCTGCGGTACAAGGCGGTACGGGTGAGGCCAAGCTCTTTGGCGGCCCGGGTTATATTGCCGTTATGTTTTTCTATAACTTTTAAAATGGCATTTTTTTCCATAATGCTTAGGGGTACATTGTCATTTTCAGCCGGCGAATCGGCAGGGCTCTCCAATATGGAAAATATCAGGTCGTCGGCATGCATTATATGTTCATCGGCCATAATTACAGCACGTTCAATGGTATACTGCAGTTCCCGCACATTGCCGGGATAGTTATACATTTTAAGCTTTTGCAATGCCGCCGGCTCAAAATCCATAGCGGGTTTAAGGTATTTAGCGGCATACATTTTTGCAAAATGTTTGGCTAAAATCGGAATGTCATCGCTGCGGCGGCGCAAAGGCGGCATATTTATTTCAACGGTATTTATGCGGTATATCAAATCCTTACGGAAACGGTTCTCATTGGCCAGTTCGCTCAGCGGTAAGTTGGTGGCGCATATCAGCCTGAGGTCGATATCAACAGCTTTGTTGGTTCCCAGCCGCGTTACCTGCCTGTTTTGCAAAACGGTTAACAGTTTTGCCTGCTGCTGCAGGGTAATATTGCCAATTTCGTCCAGGAACAAAGTACCGCCCTGCGCATCCTCAAAACGGCCCTGCCTGTCCTCGCGGGCATCTGTAAAGGCGCCCTTTTTATGGCCGAACAGTTCGCTTTCAAACAAAGTATCTGTTAACGCGCCCACATCAACCTTAATAAAGGGCTTATCGGCACGTAACGAGCGTTCGTGAATAGCCTTTGCCATCAGGTCTTTTCCGGTGCCATTTTCGCCTAACAGCAAAATATTGGCATCGGTAGGGGCAATTTTATTCACCTTGTAAAAAATATCCTGCATCACCTCCGATTCTCCTAAAATAGAAGTTTCGCCCGCTGTGCTTTTTACCGCTGTCTTGGTTGTTTTTACACCTTCCTTTTTATCAAGCAATTCCTTTATGGTGCTTATCAGCTTTTCGTTATGCCAGGGTTTTACAACAAAATCATTGGCACCTTCTTTTAACGAGCGTACGGCAAGGTCGATATCGCCATAGGCGGTTATCATTATCACGCAAACATCAGGCTTCCATTCCTTTATTTTATTGAGCCAGTACAAACCCTCGTTGCCAGTATTAATGGCGCTGTTAAAGTTCATATCCAGCAAAACAAGGTCAACCTGGTTGCGTTGCAAAAGCCAGTTCAAATTTTCCGGGTTCTTTTCGGTGATCACTTCCTGTGCCTCGGTTTTAAGCAGCAGCTTAACCGCGGTCAGCACATCCGTATCATCATCAACAATTAAAACAGTAGCTTTTTTTAGTATCATTAGTTCAATGGTTCATTAGTTCATTGGTGGGTTTATTACAAATAACCATACCCTGTTATTTGTGTATTCCAATATTACCACATTTATACACTATCAACAATTTTTATGCTAAATATACTTGTAAAAGCATATATCACTTATAAATCATATAGTTACAAACTATACACCGATAAACTAACGAACTGATGAGCTAATGAACGGTAAAACTACTGTATCATTACCGTACACTTGCTGTAACAGAAGCGTACGCTTTGTTTTGATATTTTGTATTTAAATTGCTGAAAAACAGCTATTTAATTTGTGGCATATCTTTTTGGTATGTATGTGAAAATTATATTTATAACAGTGGACAGAATAATAGAAAAAAAGACCTGGAACCGTAAAAGGATAATGTTAATTGCCGGCATTTCGGCGCTTGTTATATTAATTACTTTCGTTATTGTAACAGGGGTAAACAGCAAAAGCAAGCTTACTGTCGACCCCGAACGCTTAACCATTAGTGAAGTGACCAAAGGCCCATTCACCGAGTTTATCCCGGTGAATGGTGTTGTACAGCCTATTAAAACTATTTACCTTGATGCCGTTGAAGGTGGCCGTGTTGAAGAACTTTATGTAGAGGACGGCGCCAATATGAAAGCCGGCCAGGCCATCATGAAATTAAAAGACCTTGACCTGGAATTGAGTTTGGCCAACCAGCAAACTTCGGTATTTAACGTGCTTACGCAAATGCAAATATCGCGCGACCAGGCGCAGCAAAACACCATTGGTAAATTGCAGTCCATGGCCGATGCTGATAATGCCTTCAGGGATGCCGACCGGGTGTATAAATTAGATCAAAAGCTTTACACGCAAAAAGCCATTGGCTTACAGGAATTCCAGATAGCTACCAATACTTATGATTACGCGCTGCGCAAAAAGAAGCTGAACATGCAGATATTAAAACAGGATTCGGTATCGGTAAAACAGCAGGCGCAGCAATCGGAAGAATCGTACCAGAATATGAAAAGTACGCTTGAGTTGATGAAGCAAAAGGTTGGCGATCTAACGGTAAGGGCGCCTGTTGACGGGCAGTTAACATCAATGGATGCGCAGGTTGGCCAAAATGTAGCCCAGGGATCACGTTTGGGCGAGATAGACGTGCTAACAGGATATAAGATAAGGGTAAGTATTGATGAGCATTATATTTCGCAGGTTTTTAAGGGCCTGAAAGGTGAGTTTACATTTGCCGATAAAACTTATAAACTGATCATAACAAAAGTATATGAGGTTAAAGCCGGTACCGGTCAGTTTCAGGTTGATATGGAATTTGTAGGCGAGGTACCTAAAGGTATAGGCGTAAGCCAAACCCTGCAGGTAAGGCTTTTCCTGAGCGATGAAACACAGGCGGTAATGGTGCCAAAAGGTGGCTTTTACCAAAGTACCGGTGGTAACTGGATATTTAAGCTGAACGCGGGTGGAAAAACCGCCTATAGGGTTAATATACAGCTAAATAGGGCAAATACTGATTATTACGAAGTAATTGGCGGCTTATACCCCGGCGATAAGGTAATAACATCAAGCTATGATACTTATGGCGATATGCAGGAACTGGTGCTGAAATAATAAAAATGAATAATTTAATTAAACTATATAAAGACTAAAACACCCTTCGGGGAAACCTTAAGCAGAATAAAATGATAAAAATTACCAATCTCGAAAAATTTTACCGTACCGAAGAGGTAGAAACCATTGCATTGAACAAATTATCAATGGAAGTGGGAACAGGCGAATTTGTTGCTATAATGGGCCCTTCAGGTTGCGGCAAATCAACCCTGCTGAATATTTTGGGCATGCTTGACGATCCGGATGAAGGCAGTTACCTGTTCAATAATATTGAAGTAGCTGGCTTTAATGAGCGCAGGCGCGCTGATCTGCGCAAGCACAACATCGGGTTCGTATTCCAAAGCTTTAATCTTATTGATGAGCTTACCGTGTTCGAAAACGTTGAATTGCCGCTCATTTATACCGGCGTTCCATCAGCCGAGCGTGTAAAAAGGGTAGAGGAAGTGCTTGATAAAATGCAGATCATGCATCGCCGCAATCACTATCCGCAGCAGCTATCAGGCGGTCAGCAACAGCGTGTGGCCATTGCCCGCGCGGTGGTAAACAAACCAAAGCTGATACTGGCGGATGAGCCTACCGGTAACCTGGATAGCAGCAACGGTAACGATGTAATGGAACTGTTAACCGATTTGAACGAACAAGGCACCACCATTATAATGGTAACACACTCCGAGCATGATGCCCGCTACAGCCATCGCATTATCCGCCTATTAGACGGACAAACTGTGATGGAAAACATCATGATCTGATAAAAATACTGGTTTAGTACTAGTTAATATAGTTAATTAAATGTCTCCGTCGCCCCCCTGTAAAAGGAGGGGCGGTACAGGAGAATTTTGTGGCTCCCGGCAGGCTATACGGGTTAGAAATATCCGCCCGATAGCGATAATATTAGGTATCATGATAAAAAACTACTTTAAAATAGCATGGCGTAATATTTTACGTCACAAGGCCTATTCAATCATAAATATCTCAGGCTTAAGCATAGGCATCGCGGCCTGCCTGCTCATTTTTGTGGTGATAAAGTATGAGCTTAGTTTTGAAACCTACCAGCCAAATTATAAAAATATATATCACCTGGTTACCCATGAGTTCCATGGTGATGAAAATAGTTACAACCCGGGCATAACCGATCCCGCTCCCGAATCTTTACGCCTTGATTTCCCGCAGGCAACCATAGCGGCGCTTGAGGCAAATTACGGCAGCCAGCTTACAGTGCCATCTGCCGGCGGTAACGCCTTAAACGATAAAAAATTTATTGAAAACACCGGTGTGGTTTTTATCGAACCGCAATACTTCGATATTTTTAAATGGAACTGGCTCGCAGGGCGGCCCGATGTTTTGAAAGAACCTAATATGGTGGTTATTGACCAAAGCACCGCTGTAAAATACTTCGGCGACTGGAAAGCGGCTATCGGCCAAACATTGCACATGGATAATGTGCTGACCCTTAAAGTTGCAGGCATTGTGCAGGATGCCCCTGCAAATACCGATATGCCATTCAAAGTAATGGTATCATATATTACCTGGAAACAACACCCCAAAGACTACGGCTATCAAACTAATTGGGGCTCAACAGGCAGCAACCACCAGGTATTTATGCTGTTGCCTGCAGCGGCTTCGGTTACGAATATACAGCATCAGTTAAAGGCTTTTGCAGTTAAACATTTTACAGATCATGGTAGGCTGAGTAGACTCATCATAGCGCAGCCCTTGCCCGAAATGCACTTTGATAACCGCTACGGTAATTCGCTCGGCGATCATATGACCACTAAAGCTACCTTGCGTACTCTATCATTCATCGCCGTACTTATTATTATAATGGCAGCTATCAACTTTATTAATTTGTCAACCGCGCAATCTGTTGGCCGCTCAAAAGAGGTTGGCATACGCAAAGTATTAGGCAGTAGCCGCAAACAACTCATCGTACAGGTGATAGGCGAAACAACGCTCATTGTTTTGTTCTCGGTCATCATCGCCTTTGCCATAGCCGAAGTAGCATTGCCTTATCTGAAAAATATAGCCAGCGTACCTGATGGTATCGGCATATTGAACCTTAGCTGTATTTCGTTTTTACTTTGTACAACCATTGTAATTATTTTATTGTCAGGCATTTATCCAGCGCTGATAGTGTCGGGGTTTAAACCGGTATTGGCTTTAAAAAATAAAATAACAGCTGCTTCAGTTGGTGGCATCCCGCTGCGCCGCGCATTGGTAGTTGGCCAGTTTTTCATATCGCAATTGCTCATCATCGGTACCATTGTGGCCGTAAACCAAATGGATTTCGTCAACAAGGCCGATCTCGGTTTCAATAAAGAGGCTATATTGATCATCCCGGGATATACGGATAGCATCAGCCTGCAAAAAATGAAAGCATTTAAAGAAGAGTTGCTGCAAAACCCTGCCGTGATCTCCGCAAGCTTTACTGCTGATGCGCCTTCTTCAGAAAATAATTGGGGTACCAATTTCTATTATAACAATTCAACCAAAGATCCCGGCTTTACTACATTCTTAAAAATGGGCGATGCCGATTATTTCAAAACCTTCGGCTTGCGTTTCACCGCGGGTACCGGGTATGATGTGAGCGATACGATGCGCCAGGCTGTTATCAACGAAACGCTGATGCGCAAATTAGGCGTGCAAAACCCGCAGCAAATAATAGGTAAAACCATTAGTTTAAACGGGCATACATGGTCGTCGATTGTTGGCGTAGTGCAGGATTTTAAGACAAACTCCCTGCGCGAAGCCGTAAAACCTATTATCCTGCTCCCTGCCAAGTCCCAGGAATCGGAAGTAGCCATAAAAATTAAAACCGGCGACTTAAAAGCCACTGTTGCCGCCATCCAATCCAAATGGGAAAGCACCTATCCGCAATATGCCTACTCCGGCTATTTCCTTGATGATAATATAGCCCAATTTTACAAACAGGAAAACCAACTGGCATTGGTTTATAAAATATTTGCGGCTATTGCCATTTTTATATCCTGCCTGGGTTTATATGGCCTGGTATCGTTCATGGCAGTACAGCGTACAAAGGAAGTGGGTATCCGCAAAGTATTGGGGGCATCAGTAAGTAGTATCATCTTCCTGTTTTCAAAGGAGTTTATGATACTCATAACCATATCATTTGTGATAGCCGTACCTGCCGCATGGTATTTAATGAACAGCTGGCTGCAAAACTTTGCTTACCGCATATCATTAAACGCCGGGGTATTTATATTGGCTATTGCATCGTCCATAATAATTGCGTGGTTAACAGTAAGTTATAAAGCGGTAAAAGCCGCGCTGGTTAATCCGGTGAAGAGTTTACGTTCGGAGTGAATGATTTTTAGTCATTGGGTCATTGATCATTGAGTCATTAATGATTTGATGAATGACCCGATGACAGCGCAGCTAAATGACTTAATGAATAATAAAATGATAAGAAACTATATAAAATCCGCCTGGCGAAGCTTGTTACGCAACAAAAGCTATGCTGCAATTAATGTTACCGGCCTGGCTATTGGCATTGCGGCTTGTTTGCTTATTTTTTTGATAGTGACATTTGAAACCAGCTTCGATAATTTTCATGCAAAAAAAGATCAGATATATCGTGTAATTACAGCAAATCATGGGCCTGGCGGCATCAGCTATGATGGTGGTGTCCCCTTGCCAACCTCTGAAGGGTTGCGGCTTGACTTTCCACAGTTAAAGCATGTAGCCGCCATATTTCAGGATGATGGAAGCCATTTTACAATAGGTGATGACAGCCACAAGGGCAAGCAGGCAAAAGTATTTAAGGAAGATGATGCTTATCTTGTTGAACCGCAATTTTTTGATATGTTCGATTTTGCGTGGCTCGCAGGCAATAAAAAAACAGCTTTAGTTGAGCCTAATACCGTTGTTTTGACAAAAAGCGAAGCTGATAAGTTTTTTGGTGACTGGCATAACGCTGTCGGAAAGATCATAAAGCTGGAAAAAACCGTCGCTCTTAAAGTAACAGGAATTTTGGCCGACCCACCGGCAAATACAGATTTTCATTTGAAGGTTGTAATGTCCTATGCTTCAATGAAGGTTAAGGCAAACGGATTGTATTATGGTAACCTTAAAGATTGGGTAAGTGTGTTTGGAGGCCATTATTGCTTTATTGTATTGCCTCAGGAGCTTAGTTCCGCTCAATTTAATAACGAACTTGCTGCATTCGTAAAAAAGCATAAACCTGCGGAATATGTAAAAAACGGCATGATACTGCAACCGTTAAGCGATATGCATTATAATACCGAGATACAGGCATTTCACAGCGAAGGGTTCAGCCATGAGTTAATTGACGCTATTAGTTTAATAGGGTTGTTTTTGCTGGTAATTGCCTGCGTAAATTTTGTGAACCTGGCAACTGCACAGGCAGTTAACCGCTCAAAAGAGGTTGGGATACGTAAAGTATTAGGCAGCGGCCGCGAGCAGCTTATTACGCAGTTCATTTGCGAAACATTTATAATCGCCCTGTTTGCTGTTTTTATTGGGATATTTGTAGCCTACTTAGCACTTCCGCCTTTAAATAAACTGCTCGGCACTCAACTAAACAGCGCGTTTTTAACTGATCCTACGGTGCTATTTTTCCTTGCCGCTTTATTGACAGGGGTAACCATTCTTGCCGGCTTTTATCCTGCAATGGTGCTATCAGGTTTTAATCCTATCACAGCGCTAAAAAACAAACTTTCAGCAGGCAAAAACAGTGGCGTTACCTTACGAAGGGCCCTGGTGGTTTTGCAGTTTTGTATAGCCCAGGTATTGGTTATTGGCACACTGGTCATTATTTCTCAAATGAATTACTTTAAAAACAGGTCACTTGGTTTTGCAAAGGATGCCGTTATCAATGTCCCGTTTCCAAACGACAGCGTTTCGCTAACACGCATTAACACCTTGCGCGATGAACTTTTGCAGCAGCCCGGCATAAAGGATGTAAGCTACAGCTTTGCAAGCCCGTCAGATAATAATGGTTGGAGCAGCGATCTGAAATATGATAATTCCACAAAGAAAACAGATTTCAATTCCAGTCTTATATGGGCTGATAACAATTATTTTAACTTATATAAAATTCAGTTTGTGGCAGGCGGCCCGTACAGAAAAAGCGATACGGTTAACCAATATGTAGTAAATGAAACATTCTTAAAAAAGCTTGGCATCCGCGACCCGAAACAGGCTATTGGCAAATACATTAACTTATGGGATAATAAGAGCCTTTATGCGCCTATAGTGGGGGTAGTAAAGGATTTCAATCTGTCATCATTAAAACATGAGATACCACCGTTGATAATGGCATCATGGCGGGGGAATTACCAGGTAATCAACATAAAGATACAATCTGCGAACATAAATGCCACCCTCGCTACAGTTGAGCATTTATGGAATAATAATTTCCCCGGCAACCTCTACGAATACCAATTCCTCGATGATAAAATTGCAGGCTTTTATAAAGCCGAAGACCAGCTATCGCAACTGTATAAAATATTTGCCGGCATAGCCATCTTTATATCATGCTTAGGTTTATACGGGTTGATATCATTTATGGCCGTACAGCGCACAAAAGAAGTAGGCATCCGCAAAACGCTTGGCGCATCAGTAAGCAGTATTGTTTACCTGTTCTCAAAAGAATTTACCATCCTCATTGTTGTTGCGTTTGCAATTTCGGCACCTGTGGGCTGGTTAATTGTGAATAACTGGTTGCAGCAATTTAGCTACAAGATCAAGCTGGGGCCGGGCATATTTATACTGGCGATAGCGGTATCGGTAATAATCGCATGGTTGACTGTAGGGTATAAAGCAATTGTAGCCGCGTTAGCCAACCCGGTAAATAGTTTGAGGAGCGAATGATTTTTAGTCATTGGGTCATTGATCATTGAGTCATTAGTGATTTAGTGAATGACCTAATGACAGCGCAGGTAAATGACTTAATGACTGATAATAATATGATACGTAACTATATAAAAACCGCTTTCCGCACCCTTCAAAAAAACAAGGGTTTTACGGCTATAAATGTACTTGGCCTGGCCCTGGGGCTTGCTACCTGCCTGCTTATTGTTTTTTATGTAGTTGATGAGCTCAGCTACGACAAATACAATGTAAATGCCGACCGCATATACCGCGTAAACGAAGACCTGAAGCTGGGTGATAACAAAGTGCAATACGCCGTTTGTATGCCACCGCTTGCCAAAACACTAAAAGCGGATTTCCCGCAGGTTGAAAATACGGTAAGATTAAAGGGCGGCGGTGGTATGCATGTGAAAAAAGGAAATGAAAATATCCTGGAGTACAACATGTTATTTGCGGATGCAAGTTTGTTTGATGTGTTTACCTTACCCATAATTTATGGCGATAAAGCCACAGCACTTACTGAGCCTAATACCGTAGTAATTACCGAATCAACTGCCAAAAAATACTTCAACAGGGTAAATGTTGTTGGCGAAAATTTGATCATTGATAACAACCAGGCTTTAAAAATTACTGCGGTAATAAGGGATATACCTAAACAATCCCATTTTACTGCCGATTTTATCCTGTCGATGGTATCATTTCCCGGAAGCAGCTCAAACGAGTGGTTAAGGAGCGATTACAATACCTATGTGCTCATGCGCAAAGGGGCAGATTATAAGAGGCTTGAGGCACAGTTTCCGCAGTTTTTAAGGAAATACAGTGGTGGCCAGATGCAGTCGGAATTAAAAATGAACTATGATTCATTTGAAAAAAGCGGCAGCTACTTTAGGATGAATATGATACCCTTAACTGATATTCACCTGCACTCCAACCAAACCGGCGAGCTTGGTGCCAACAGCACACCGCAATACGTTTACATATTTTCGGCTATAGCTGCCTTTATTTTGCTGATAGCCTGTGTTAATTTCATGAACCTGTCAACCGCCCGCTCGGCAAATCGTGCGCGCGAGGTGGGGGTGCGCAAGGTATTAGGCTCGGCACGTAAATATTTGATAGCGCAATTCCTGTCAGAATCAATGATGATAACTTTAGTGGCAGTAATAATTGCACTGATAACTGCCGCGATGTTATTGCCGGTATTTAACCATTTTACCGATAAAAATATCGTCATCACTACCCATACATTGCTTTGGTTGGCCCCGGTATCCTTACTGGCGGTAATAGTTATTGGTTTTTTAGCGGGCTTATATCCTGCATTTTTTCTATCGGCATTTCAACCCATTGATGTGCTTAAGGGTAAGGTGGCTACAGGGTTTAAAGGCGGCATGCTGCGTAGTTTTTTAGTAGTGTTTCAATTTTCCATATCTATCTTTCTTATCGTAGGTACGTTGGTTATTTACAACCAGTTAAATTATATCCAAAGCCGCGATATTGGTTACGACCGCAACCAGGTTTTAATAGTGCATAATGCATTTGAGCTGGGCAACCATTCAAAAACATTTAAGCAGGAGGTTAAACAATTGCCGGGTGTGGCAGGTGTTACGCTAACAGGTTTCTTGCCGACAGAATCGAACCGGAGTACAGCCATTTTTTATAAAGAAGCGGTAGCCGATCCAAAAAACTCGATATTCCCGCAAACATGGTCTGTTGATGAGGATTATATTAAAACGCTTGGCATGAAAATGGTGGCGGGACGTAATTTTTCAAGTCAAATGCTATCGGATTCAAATACATTGGTTATAAATGAAACCGCTGCAAAACTACTGGGCTTTACCGACCCGGTGAACAAGATCATTTATAAATCATCAGGCGGCGCAAGCCCTATATTTAAGCCATATACCATTATCGGCGTTGTAAAGGATTTCAATTTCAGCTCATTGCGCGACAATATCCAGCCCGTAATTATGCAGTTGGGCGATGATACCGGCGATTTGAGTATAAAAGTGCAAACAGCAGGCTTACCGGCATTGCTCGCACAGGTTGAAGATAAATGGAAGGATCTGTCGCCCGCCCATTTCCAGTATTCATTTATGGATCAGGATTTTGAGGCCGCTTATCGTTCCGAGCAGCGCATCGGCACCATATCAATAGTATTTACTACGCTGGCAATTATTATAGCCTGCCTGGGCTTATTTGGGCTTGCAGCCTATGCTGCCGAGCAGCGCACTAAAGAAATAGGTATCAGGAAAGTGCTGGGCGCAAGCATGTCAACCATCGTAGGTATGCTTTCAAAAGATTTTATAAAGCTGATCCTAATAGCTATCGCGCTTGCTTCGCCGCTGGCATGGTGGGGGATGAACTATTGGCTGCAAACTTTTGCCTATCGCATCAGCATCCAATGGTGGGTGCTGGCACTGGCAGGCTGCACATCAATACTAATAGCGTTTATTACCATCAGCTTTCAATCCATAAAAGCAGCGGTAACAAATCCGGTAGATAGTTTGAGGAGTGAGTGATTTTTAGTAATTAGGTCATTGATCATTGAGTCATTGGTTGATTTGGTGAATGACCCCAATGACAGCGTAGCTAAATGACACAATGATTAACGACTAATAAAATGATAAAAAATTATATTAAAACCGCCTGGCGGAACATCAAAAAGCACACAGGGTTTTCATTAATAAACGCCGGTGGCTTAACCCTGGGCATAGCCAGTTGCTTGTTGCTGATGCTGTATGTATCGTACCATTTAAATTACGATCACCAGTTTAATAACCTGGATAACATTTATATAGTAGAGAACAACCAGCCGGGCGATGGCAAGATATATACCTTTGCCTCCACCCCTGGCCAAGCCGCCGCTGCCATCAAGGCCGAAGTGCCCGGCGCCGTGCAAACCGCCCGCGCTATTGATTATACTGCCGATGGCCTTTTGGCGTATAAAGATAGAAGCTTTAAGAAAAAAGGCTTGTATGCCGATCCGGCTTACTTTACTATTTTTTCCTATCACTTTATCGAAGGCGACCCGGCAAAAGCCTTAACGGAAACAAATGCCATCGTAATTACAAAAGACCTGGCACAAACGCTTTTTGGCAACCAGGATGCGTTGAACAAGATCATAACCCGCAACAACAGTATGCCCATGCTGGTGAGCGGCGTAATTGATAATGTGCCGGCAAATGCCTCTTTTAAATTCGACTATGTAATACCTTACGTTCAGTTTGAAAATGCCAACGCCTGGGCAAAAACAAGTGATTGGGGCAGTAATTACGACCGCACCATAGTTCAGTTAAAGGATGCCGCTTCACTTAACAGGGCAAACCACATATTGGCCGGGATGGTGGGCCGCCACGCTACCGGCGACAAAAACCAGCTTTTTCTTTTCCCCTTTGCAAAATTACACCTGTACGAGAAATTTGAGAACGGTAAATCAGTCGGCGGTACAATTGACCAGGTACACTTGTTCGAGGTGCTTGCCCTTTGTATACTGCTTATAGCCTGCGTAAACTTTATGAACCTTTCAACCGCCCGGTCAGAGGAGCGTGCAAAAGAGGTAGGTATTCGTAAGGCCCTGGGGTCGGGCAGGCGGATGTTGGTAGCGCAATTTATAACAGAATCGTTTATCCTGTCATTTATATCTACAACCCTGGCGGTACTTATATTGGTATTGAGTATTCCATTTTTTAATAACTTGTTGAGTATAAAACTAACCTTGCCAACAAATAATTGGCTTGCCTGGCTACTGGTTATTGGCCTGGCAGTATTTACCGGCTTAATTTCAGGGAGCTATCCTGCTTTTTATCTGTCATCATTTAAGCCAATAAAAGTGTTAAAGGGAATGTTTAAAGGCGGCGGCAGCGCTTTGCCCATACGTAAGGTATTGGTAGTAGTACAATTTTCCTTTGCTGTATTCCTCATAACGGCTACCATTTGCATATATCTGCAGATCCGTTTTGTTCAAAGTAAATCAAACGGCTACGATAAAAATAACCTGGTGGAAATACCCGTTGAAGGCACACTTTCCAATAAGTCACAAACGCTTATAAATGAGCTTAAGAGCAACGGAGCTATTACCTATGCCTCAAATTTATCGCAAAGCATTACCGAAAATGGCAACAATACCTGGGGGATCGATTGGCCCGGCAAAAACCCCAATCAAAAGATATTGTTTGATATATTTCAAGCAGGTTATGACTTTACACATACAACCGGCGTAAAGCTATTAGCAGGCCGTGAGTTTTCAACGGCATACCCTATTGATAGCGCCCAAAACACCAAAACCGTTATGATAAATGAAACGGCTGCAAGCCTTATGCACCTTAAACAGCCGGTGGGCGCTATAATTAAATGGGGCGATAACCCCGTTACCGTAGTTGGTGTTTACAAAGATTTTGTATGGGGCTCGCCATACAAAAAAACACCGCCCATGATAACCATTTGCGATGGCTACGGCGGTACCGTTATAGCTATGCGCCTTAACCCCGCAAAAAGCATAACAAGCAGTATCGACCAGATCAATAAAACCTTAAAGGCCTTTAATCCTGCCTATCCGCCAACCATCAATTTTGTTGATAGCGAATTTGAACAAAAATTCCAGAACGAAAAGATATTATCCATGCTGGCAAACCTGTTTGGCGGTTTGGCCATTATCATTTCCTGCCTGGGCTTGTTTGGCCTTGCCGCCTATGCCGCCGAGCAGCGCACCAAGGAGATAGGGGTACGCAAAGTATTGGGCGCTACAGTAACCAATTTGGCTGCCTTATTATCAACAGATTTTTTAAAATTGGTATTTATAGCCATAGTGCCTGCCATACCCTTATCCATTTGGGTATTAAATAAATTCTTTTTAAATAACTATGAATACCGCATAACCCTAAGCTGGTGGATAATGGCTTTGGCAAGTATCATCACTATTGTAATTGCCTTGTTAACGGTTAGTTACCAGGCTATAAAAGCAGCCCTCGCCAACCCGGTTAAGAGTTTAAGAAGTGAGTGATTAGAGGTTAGTGATCAGTGATTAGTAAAATCATTTTAAATGGCTTATTACTAATCACTAACCTCTAATCACCGATCACTAATCCCGCAACTGTATCATAACCGAACAACAGGTGTTTCACTTGCGTACACCTGTATGTAACATAATATTGTAATGCATTGACTATCAATGTATTGAATTTTGGTATGTGTTTAGTCTTGTTATAGTTACCAATGGATATAGTATCAAAGGCTAAGCTATAAAACGCATGTTAAAAGCGATACCAGTGAACTAATGAATCATTGAACTAACAAGCTCTATCATGATCAAAAATTATATAAAAACAGCATTCCGTTCCCTTTTAAAAAATAAGGGCTTTACGGCTATAAATGTGCTTGGGCTTGCCTTGGGCCTGGCCACCTGCCTGCTTATTGTTTTTTATGTATTTGATGAAGTGAGTTACGATAGTTACAATGTAAATGCTGCCCGCATCTATCGTATAGATGAGTCTATCAAATTTGGCGGCACTGCTAATACTTATGCTGTAGCGCCCCCAACTTTAGCAGCCGCACTCAAAACTGACTTTCCCGAAGTTGAACAGGTGGTAAGGTTTAGGTCGCGTGGCGGAAACCAGGTTAAAAAAGGCAATCAAAATATCCAGGAAAATGCGATGGTATATGCTGATCCATCTATTTTTAACGTGTTTACACTGCCCATGATAACTGGCAGCCCGGCTGATGCTTTAAAGGAACCACATAGCGTTGTCATAAACGAACGTACCGCCGAAAAATATTTCAATACCACCAATGCGGTAGGTCGTATATTAACTTTTAACGATACCGCGCTATATAAAGTAACAGGTGTAATTAAGAATATCCCCAAGCAATCGCATTTTGATTTCGACTTTTTTATATCGATGTCAACCCTGCCCGAAAGTAAGCTTGATGTATGGTTCAGCAGTAATTTTAACACCTATGTTTTACTAAGGCCAGGTACCGATCTTAAATTATTCCAGGCCAAACTGCCAGGGTTTTTCAAAAATCATGCAGGGGCTCAGCTACAAAGTATCATACATTTAAGCTATGATAATTTTTTAAAGGCCGGTAATTATTTCAAGTTTAATCTAACGCCGCTTAAGGATATCCACCTGCATTCAAATATGGTTGCCGAGCTTGGTATGAACGGAAATATAGAGTATGTGTATATATTTTCGGCGATTGCCATATTTATATTGCTGATAGCCTGCGTAAATTTTATGAACCTCTCAACAGCCCGCTCATCCAACCGGGCACGTGAAGTAGGGGTAAGGAAGGTATTGGGTTCTCCGCGTAAATATCTTATTTTCCAGTTCCTTACCGAATCAATTATAGTAACGCTGGTAAGCGCATTAATAGCAGTGCTTGCTGCATATTTATTGCTACCCGCATTTAATCACATAGCCGATAAAGACCTAACCATAACACCGCAAATTGTAGCATGGTTATTACCTGTGTTGTTTTTGCTTATCATCGTTATAGGTGTTCTGGCAGGCTCATACCCGGCTTTTTTCCTGTCGGCTTTTCAACCTATTGATGTATTGAAAGGTAAAATATCGGCAGGCTTTAAAGGCGGATTTTTACGCAGCTTTCTGGTGGTTTTTCAGTTTGCCATATCTATATTTCTCATTATCGGCACCCTTGTTATTTATAACCAGCTTAAATATATTCAGAATAAGGATTTAGGGTATAACCGCGATCATGTGCTTTGTATCTGGAATGTTAACGTACTTGGCGATAAAGCCAAATCATTTAAGCAGGAAGTAAAACAACTGGCAGGCGTACAAAATTCAACGCTCACCAGCGCACTGCCTACTAATGATTATGGAAATAGCTCTACCGTGTTTAAAGACCAGGTTATAGATCAAAAACGCTCGGTAATGTCACAAATATGGACTGTTGATGAGGATTATGTACCTACCCTTGGCATAAAGATGAAAGCGGGCAGGAATTTTTCAAACCAAATGCAAACAGATTCAAGCGCTATAATTGTAAACGAAACTGCTGCAAAAATGCTTGCATTTACAAATCCTATCGATCAAACGGTTTATGTTCCGCAGGATCAAAATGCAAAAATAATGAAGCCCTTCCATATTATCGGGGTGGTAAAAGATTTCAACTTTCAATCGCTAAGGGATAATGTAGCGCCATTAATGCTTTTTTATAGCGAGGATAGGGGAGCGCTTACGGTTCGCCTCAATTCAGCCAACATCCCGTCGTTGCTCGACCAGGTAAAAACAAAATGGAAAGGCTTTGCGCCTAATCAATCATTCAGCTATTCATTTATGGATCAGGATTTTGATGCCCTTTACCGTTCAGAACAACGTGTTGGTACTATAGCTATCATATTTACCTCTCTGGCCATTATTATTGCCTGTTTGGGGTTGTTCGGCCTTGCAGCTTATGCTGCCGAGCAGCGCACTAAAGAGATAGGCGTGCGCAAAGTGTTAGGTGCCAACATATCAACAATTGTAGGCATGCTGTCAAAGGATTTTTTAAAACTGGTGTTAATAGCTGTAGTGCCTGCATCCGTTTTTGGGTGGTGGGTGATGAACAGGTGGCTGCAGGATTTTGCCTATCGCCAAAACATACAATGGTGGGTGATCGCATCGGCAGGCGTAGCGGCTATAGTAATAGCTTTTGCGACTATCAGCTTTCAATCGGTAAAAGCGGCTGTTGCCAACCCGGTAAAGAGTTTAAGAAGTGAGTGATTTTTTTTCATTAGGTCATTGATCATTGGGTCATTTGTTTTCTCAATGATCAATGACCCAATGACAGCGCAGCGTAATGATACAATGAACTAATAAACTAATAAAATGATAAAGAACTACATGAAAATAGCCTGGCGGAACCTTGCACGTAACAAGGGCTTCGCCATTACTAATTTGCTGGGTTTAACCATTGGCATTACCTGTACCATATTTATTTTTTTATGGGTCAAGGATGAGCTGACATTTGACAGGTTTAACACCAATTACAGCACTACCTACCAGGTAATGGCTAACAGGGATTTTAAAAATAACATTTTTACCGATCCTAACATGGTGTTTCCGCTGGCAAAAACATTGGAGGGCTACCCTCAAATAAAAAACGCGGTGATGACATCGCATGTTGGGACATTACAATTTGCATACGGGAGCAAGAAATTAAAAAAACAGCTCATTCAGGTAAGTGGCCGGTATTTCGATATGTTTACCTGCAAAATTATAAAAGGCAATGCCGCAACGGCACTTACCCAGCCTAACACGGTTGCTATAACACAATCAACCGCCAAAGCTTTTTTTGGTAATGCCAACCCGATAAACAAAGTACTCAGGGTTGATAACGAGCAGGACGTTAAGGTAACCGCCGTAATTGCCGACTTGCCGGGGAATTCTTCACAACAATTTGATTTTATAGCATCGCGTAACCCTTCCGACCCGGATGTTAAGCGATTGATGGATGAGTGGCGTAATTCTTCTCAATATGTTTATATACAAACAGTTCCAAATGCAAATATAGCCCAGGTTAATAAAGTGATAAACACGGTTATGTTTACGCATAACCACGATAAGATCAGTAGCTATTTTACCTTCCCCATGAGCAAATGGCACTTATACAGCGATTTTAAGGATGGTAAGAATACAGGAGGGATGATAGAGTATGTGCGGCTATTCACCATCATCGCCATCATAATACTGATTATTGCCTGCGTTAACTTCATGAACTTATCAACCGCGCGTTCAGAAAAAAGGGCCAAGGAAGTAGGCATAAGAAAAACTCTTGGATCAAATAAAAAACAACTAATACTACAGTTCTTTTTCGAATCGCTTATACTCACCTTTGCGGCCTTTATTTTAGCGCTGTTTGTAGTTTATATACTGTTGCCGGCATTTAACCAATTGGTAAGCAAACAGCTTGTATTTAATTTTTCCGATCCGGTTTTTTTAACGGGCGCACTTATCATAGTACTATTTACAGGGCTGGTAGCGGGCAGCTATCCGGCTTTATACTTATCGTCATTTAACCCTGTAAAGGTTTTGAAGGGCACATTTGTAGCGGGCAAAAATGCGGTATTGCCAAGGCATATACTTGTTGTGGGGCAATTTGTCATATCCATTTTGTTAATATCAGCAACTATAATAGTTTATCAGCAAATTCAGCATATTAAAAACAGGGATATTGGCTATAACCCCAATAATCTCATCATGGTACCGTCAACCCCATCTACTGATAAAAGTTACGCGGCTATAAAGCAGGATCTGCTTAATTCGGGGATGGTGGCCGCCGTTACGCGCACCTCATCGCCTATTACTGATATATGGTGGAAATCGCCATCCCCAACCTGGGACGGGATGCCACCCAATGCCAATATCATATTTTCAGGCGAAGCAACCGATGCTGATTTCACAAAAACGATGGGCATAAAACTATTGCAGGGCAAGGATTTTTCGGGGCTGCCCGTTGATTCATCATCTATGTTAATAAACCTGGCTGCGGTTGAGGCTATGCACCTTAAAAACCCAATAGGTATGCAAATGCGGTATAACGGGCAAAAATATACGGTGATAGGGGTAACGGATAATGTGGTAATGCAATCGCCTTTTACCCCGGTTGATCCTATGATGGTTTACTATCAGCCTAATAATTCATCATATATCTCTTTAAGATTAAACAGTACCGCCCAACCCCAAAAAGCCATAGCATTGTTAAGCAGCATTTATACCAAATACAGCCCGGCAGATATTTTTGAATATCAATTTGTTGATCAGGAGTTTGGAAAAAAATTCATCACCGAGCAACTGATCAGCAATATCACCGACATATTTGCCGGCTTAGCCATATTTATTTGCTGTATAGGCCTGGCTGGCCTGGCTTCATTTACTATTGAAAAGCGTTTCCGTGAAATAGGTATCCGCAAAGTTTTAGGCGCTACAATAAGGCAATTATTAATGCTGATAGCACAGGAGTTTTTAAAGCTGGTGATCATAGCCTTTGTAATAGCAGTGCCGCTAACATGGTGGCTAATGAATAACTGGCTGCAAAAATACACCTATCATATCAACATCAGCATCTGGCTTTTTGCCGCTGTTGGGATGATTGTTTTATTGCTTACCATGATCATAGTGAGTGTAAATACTATCAGCTCGGCCATGGTAAATCCGGTGAAGAGTTTGCGTTCGGAGTGATTTTTAATGACAGCGCAGCGTAATGATACAATGACTTAATAAGATGATAAGAAACTACATTAAAACCGCTTACCGTTCCCTGTTAAAAAACAAGGGCTTTACGGTATTAAACGTGCTGGGTCTGTCTGTAGGCCTGGCTACCTGTTTGTTAATTGTATTTTATGTGGTTGATGAATTTAGCTACGACCGCTACAATGTAAACGCCGAAAGGATTTACCGGGTATCTGAAGATGTAAGTTTAAACGGTAACCATATTTTTTCAGCATCAACAGAGAAGCCTTTAATGGATGCTTTAAAAAGTTTCCCCCAAATAGAAAAAATGGCGAGGATCATACCTAAAGAAAGCCTTTTTCTATCGTCCTCAAAATTCTCTGTCCGTAAGGGAAATAATAATATTTCCGAGAAAAATGTTACTTATGCCGAGTCGGGCTTGTTTGATGTGTTTACATTGCCCATGATAGATGGTAACCCGTCAACCGCGTTAACTGAGCCACATTCGGCAGTAATAACCGAGAGCACCGCCAAAAAATATTTCAATAAAACGGATGTGGTAGGTGAAACCCTAACCATTAACGATACCAGTATTTTTAAAATAACCGGGGTTATAAAAGATATCCCTGTACAATCGCATTTTAATTATGATTTCATTTTGTCCTATTCATCCATTCCCGAATTTAAAGCCTATGGATGGGGGTATGCGAGTATTCATAATTACCTTCTGCTTAAACCGGGCACAGATGTTAAAAACCTGGAGGCGCAAATACGCAACATCGAAATAAAAAATTCTTTTTCGCCTACCGCCTGGACTACAGGCAGTAATTATTTAAAAGTAGTTTTAACACCCTTGCTTGATATACATTTACGCTCCAATGCCTCGTATGAGCTTACAGAGAACGGTAATATTGAGTATGTGTACATCTTCTCGCTCATTGCCATATTCATATTGCTCATAGCCTGCGTTAATTTCATGAACCTTTCCACCGCTCGCTCATCAAACCGTGCTAAAGAGGTAGGGGTACGCAAAGTATTAGGCTCGGCCCGCAAATACCTCGTAGCACAGTTTTTAACCGAATCTCTTTTAGTAACGCTGGTGTCAACCATTATCGCGGTAGCCCTGGCATGGCTGGCTATGCCTTTGTTTAATCAAATGGCGGCTAAGCACCTGGGATTTAGCGCACATTCATTCACCTGGCTATTGCCATCGTTATTGGTTATCGTGCTGATAATAGGTTTTCTTGCAGGTTCATATCCTGCGTTTTATCTATCGGCATTTCAACCAATCGAAGTATTAAAGGGCAAAATAGCTGCCGGCTTTAAAGGTGGTTTTCTGCGCAGCTTTTTAGTGGTTTTCCAGTTCTCCATTTCTATTTTTCTCATCATCGGCACATTGGTTATTTATAATCAACTTAAATATATCCGCACCAAAAGCCTGGGTTATAACCGCAGCCAGATGCTGGTCATCAAAAATGCTAATGTGCTGGGCAAGCAGGCAAAAATTTTAAAGCAGGAAGTAAAGCAGATGAGCGGCGTTGTTGATGTTACCATGTCCACCTATTTGCCTACCGGTGATGACAGAAATGTAACCGGCTTATTCCCCGAATTGCCTATTGACATTAAACATGATGTGCTTACCGAATTTTGGCCGGTGGATGAGGATTACATGAAAACCTTAGACATAAAACTGATAGCCGGGCGTAATTTTTCAAACCAAATGGCATCTGACACAGCAGCCATGATTGTTAACGAAGCCTTTGTTAAGAAATTTGGCCGTAAAGATCCGCTAAATCAAACATTGTATCGCGATAGCTATGGTATACAGGCCTACCATATCATCGGCGTGATGAAGGATTTTCACTTCAGCTCGCTAAAGGATCAGATAAAACCTTTGGCTTTATATTATGACGAAGACCGGGGCGCCATAACTGCGCGTGTTAAAACCGCCAACCTGCCCGCGCTAATGTCGCAGATTGAGGATAAATGGAAAGACTTGTCGCCCAATAACGCATTCACCTATTCATTTATGGATCAGGATTTTGATGCTACCTACCGCTCCGAACAACGCATCGGGACAATATTTGTATCATTTACTGCCCTGGCTATTGCTATAGCCTGTTTAGGCTTATTCGGCCTTGCCGCTTATGCCGCCGAACAACGCAACAAGGAAATAGGCATACGTAAAGTGTTGGGTGCAAGTGTATCAACCATAGTAAGCATGCTGTCGATGGATTTTATCAAATTGGTATTTATATCCATCCTTATCGCCTCGCCGGTTGCCTGGTGGGCCATGAACAAATGGCTGCAGGACTTTGCCTATCGCATAAATATTCAATGGTGGGTGCTGGCATTGGCAGGCTTCGCCGCTATATTTATTGCATTTATAACCATAAGTTTTCAATCCATCAGGGCGGCAATAGCCAACCCGATGAAAAGTTTGAGAAGTGAGTAGAGATGAGCAGAAAATGGCTGCAACACCAATGAACTAATGAACTATTAAACCAATCAAATGATAGGAAATTATTTAACAATTGCATGGCGCAACCTTATTAAAAATAAAGTTTTGTCGCTCATTAATATCGGCGGTCTTGCTGTAGGCATGGCAGTAGTAATGCTGATCAGTTTTTGGATTTGGGATGAAGTATCATTTGATAAGTATCACCGTAATTATGACCACATAGCCCAGGTAATAGGAAATGAGACTAGTAATGGCGAGATGAAAACCTGGTTCCATGTACCGTACCCTTTAGCGGCCGATCTGCGCAAAAACTATGGCAGCGATTTTAAGTCTGTAGCAATGTCGACACTCCCGAGAGATTATATACTAGCTATAGGCGACAAAAAACTGAATGAGCAGGGCTGCTTTATGGAAGCCGGGGGGCCGGACTTGTTCACCCTAAATATGCTTGAGGGGAGGGGCGATGCGATAAATGACCCATCATCTATATTGATATCCGCGTCGACGGCTAAGGCATTTTTCGGCAATACGGACCCCATGGGTAAAGTATTGAAGTTAAAATTGAGCTGGAACGGTTTAGATAATCTAAAAATAGCTGGCGTTTATGCGGATCTGCCCGGAAATACCACGCTTGCCGGTATGGCTTTTATTGGTTCATGGGGCCACTATGAGCCAGGCTTGAGTGGAATGCGTGACCCGTGGGGAAACGGCATTGTTAATTTATATGTTCAATTAGCTGATAATGTCAACCTCGGCGAGGTGTCTTTAAAGATCAGGGATGAAGAGTTGCGGCACTTAAAACCGCTTTCGGCTAAAACAAAACCGGCGCTGTTCCTGCAGCCAATGAGTAAATGGCATTTGTACAGCAAGTTTAAGGACGGAAAAAACATTGGTGGCGAAATACAATATATATGGCTATTTGGTATTGTAGGTGTATTGGTACTGTTGCTGGCCTGTATTAACTTCATGAACTTAAGTACAGCCCGGTCTGAGAAACGCGCGCGCGAGGTAGGTATTCGCAAGGCAATTGGTTCATCACGCAGCCAATTGATATATCAGTTTTACGGTGAATCGTTACTTTGCGTATTGCTGGCATTTATGGCTTCATTGCTATTGGTTGAGTTAAGTCTTTCAGCCTTCAATCAGCTCGCCGGTAAACATATAGTCATTCCCTGGAACAGCCCGGCGTTTTGGTTTGCCGGTATTGGCCTCAGTTTCATTACCGCTATTATAACCGGCAGCTATCCTGCACTCTACCTGTCGTCATTTAAGCCAGTAAAGGTATTGAAAGGAGTGTTCCGGGTTGGGCGGCTGGCTTCGGCCCCGCGTAAAGTACTGGTGGTACTTCAGTTTACAGTTTCTATTGTGCTCATCATCGGTACCATTGTAGTTATCCGGCAGATAATTTTTGCCAAAGACCGCCCGATAGGCTATAGCCAGGACAGATTGGTCGCTATACCCGTCCGAACTATGGAACTCCACCAACATTTTGATGCGATAAAACAGGCCCTTGAGAGCAATGGCACAATAACGGATATGGCCGAAGCAGATGCTCCACCTAACCAAGTTGCTGGGACTACTGGCGGCGTAGGATGGCCTGGAGAAGACGCTAACCTGGATGTCGGTTTCAGCCAGGAAGATATTTCATACGATTATGGCAAAACCATTGGTTGGGAATTTAGCGCAGGCCGGGACTTTTCACGGTCATTCCTTTCCGATTCATCAGCGGTGATCATCAACCAGGCAGCAGCTGATTTTATGACCATGAAAAAACCGACAGAAAACTACATAACCTTTTATGGCAAAAAGTTTAGGATCATAGGCGTAACTAAAAACATCATCAACCGTTCGCCTTATGACCAGGTGCAACCCATGGTCTATTTTTTGGCGCAATGGGCCGGAGGTAGCTTACTGCTAAAAATCAACCCTAAGATAAGCGCTGGTAAAGCTATCAGCAACATTGCTTCGGTGTTAAAAGCCGAAAATCCGGAACAGCCATTTGAGTATCACTTCGTTGACCAGGAATATGCCAAAGAATTCGGTAATGAAGAACGCATAGGTAAGCTGGGGGGCTTTTTTGCAAGCCTTGCCATTTTTATAAGCTGCCTGGGGCTGTTTGGCATGGCCTCATTTATGGCGGAGCAGCGGATAAAAGAAATTGGGGTGCGCAAAGTGTTAGGTGCTACGGTGCTTAACCTATGGGGAATGCTTTCAAAGGATTTTGTATGGCTTGTGATTATTTCCTTACTTATTGCGATGCCAGTATCCTGGGTTTTTATGCACAAATGGCTTCAAAATTATACTTATCGCACTGATATGGCCTGGTGGATATTTGCATCCGCTGCGGTGGGCGCATTAGTAATTACCCTGTTAACCGTAAGTTATCAAAGCATTAAAGCAGCACTCGCAAACCCGATAAAGAGTTTGCGGAGTGAATAGAACGTTCATTGGCTCAATGGTTCATTAGTTTATCAGTAATGATCCGGCGAAACGAATGAACTAATGAACCAGTGAACAATTGAACTAACAAAATGATAAGAAACTATTTAAAAACAGCATGGCGCAATAGCTGGAATAATAAGTTTTATTCCGTTATTAATATAGTGGGCCTTACCGTAGGCCTGGTAGTTGGCTTGTTCATCCTGCTTTGGGTGCGCGACGAAATGAGCTTCGATAGCTTTAATAAAAATGCCGGCAACATTTATAAGATCGGCATAATCGGCGGTACAGGCCCTACGGAGCAAATATTTTCGAGCATTATTGCCCCCGTTGCTACTTTTGCAAAAAACGAACTGCCCGATGTTAAGGACGCGGTGCGTATACGCAGGATAGGGGAATCGCCTATAAAATATAATGAAAATACCTTTATTGAGCAGGCCGCTTTTACCGACCCTTCTTTCTTTACTGTTTTTAACTTCCCATTGATAGAAGGTAATCCACAAAAACCCTTTACAAATAATAATTCTATAGTTATTACCCGCTCAACCGCGAAAAAATACTTTGGTGATGAAGACCCCATAGGAAAAGTGATGGAGCCGGTTGGCGAAAAAAATCTTTACACGGTTACCGGTATAATCAACGATTTTCCTGCAAATTCAAGCATTCAATATGATGTGCTGCTGCCTATTGCCCTGTTTAACCAGTTAGCTTATGTCGAGAGCAGTACCAGTTATAATGGCACCAAGCGTATCCCCTCCATGGATGCCGATTGGATCAGCTTTAATTACGATACCTACCTGCTGGTAAAACCCAATGCCAATATAGCCCTGCTGCGCAAAAACCTGCAAAAGATACATGAAAGAAACAAGCCCGACGATGCACCGGTACCGTATGTAGCACAACCCTTATTGCAAATGCACCTATACAAACCCGATGGCGGCGATGCAGGTATCTCAACTGTTAAAACCTTCGCTATTGTGGCTTTGCTCATCCTGATAATAGCCTGCATCAATTATGTAAATCTGTCAACAGCGCGCTCTATGCTGCGCGCCAAAGAGGTAAGCATGCGCAAAATAGTAGGTGCGGGCAAATTGCAGCTATTTGTACAGTTTATGGTTGAAACTACTTTGCTTTTCATAATAGCTACCGGGTTGGCTCTTGCATTAATGTATTGGCTGCTGCCTGTGTACAACAATTTTTCGGGCAAGCAACTTACACTTGGCATAAGCAATTATAATATCTGGCTTTGTATTATGTTAACCCTGTTTGGTACACTTGCGGCATCAAGCATCTATCCCGCATTCCTGCTGTCATCATTTGAACCTCTAAAGGCCCTTAAAGGGAAAATAGCCGGTGGCTTTGGCAGTACCTCTTTCCGCAGGGTGTTAGTGGTTATACAATTTGCCATATCTATCATGCTCATCATCGGTACGATCATTATCGGCAACCAGCTAAAATTTATCCGCAACAAAAATTTGGGGTACGATAAAGAAAACATATTCTCATTCGGCATGAGGGATATGCGGCTGCATTACGACGCTGTAAAAGCCGAATTGCTGAAGCAACCCGGTATACTTGCGGTAACACGCTCAAGCGATCATATTATAGATTATAATAACTGGACAGGTGATAATGATTGGGAAGGTAAGCCTGCCAACTCAAACCTATTGTTTCACCCCATGATGATGGATAAGGATTTTATTCCATTTTTTAAAATAAAAATGGCGCAGGGCAGCCAGTTTACCGGCGCGGTTGCCGATGCCAATCACTTTATTGTAAACGAAGCTGCTGTAAAGGCAATGGGTATAAAAGACCCTATAGGCAAAAATATGCGAATATGGACCATCAAAGGCACCATTATAGGTGTGATGAAGGATTTTCATTTCGCCTCCATGCGTAAGCAAATTGAGCCGGCCGTCTTTATGTACTACCCGCAGGCTTCCTGGTGTATCTATATAAAAACTACAGGAAGCGATACGCATAATGCCATCGCAGCCGCGCAACAACAATGGAAACAATATAACAACAATATCCCTTTCGAGTACAGCTTTTTAGATGAAAGCTTTAGCCAGTTGTATAAGTCGGAAGAGCAAACAGGTTCGCTTTTTAACATATTTTCCGCCGTTGCTATCATTATATCATGCCTGGGGCTGTTCGCGTTGGCAACCTATTCGGCCCAGGTAAAAACCCGCGAAATAGGCATCAGGAAAGTACTCGGTTCAAGCGTTGCGGGTATTGTAAGGCTGCTGGCGGCAGAGTTTATGCTGCTTATTATATTAGCTATTTTAGTTGCCGTACCCGTAGCATGGTATGCCATGAGTAAATGGCTTCAGGATTTTGCTTACCGAACCGATATAAACTGGGTGGTATTTGCAATTGCCGGCATGATGGCAATGATCATTGCTTTTATTACCATAAGTTTTCAATCGATAAAAGCTGCATTGGCAAACCCGGTGAAGAGTTTGCGTTCGGAGTGATTTTTAGTCATTAGGTCATTAATCATTGAGTCATTTGCCTACTTAATGATCAATGACCAAATGACAGCGCAGCGTAATGATACAATGACTAATGACAATTAATTATGATAAGAAATTACATCAAAATAGCCTGGAGAAGCCTTATAAGAAATAAGGTTAGCAGTATAATTAACATAAGCGGGCTGGCAATTGGCCTTGCCTGTGTTATTTTAATTGGCATGTACGTTAAAGACGAGTTAGGCTATGACCGGTTTTTTAAGGATGCCAACCGCATATACCGCGTAAACCTTGATGGTAAAATGGGCAACAATCAGTTTATTGTAGGCCACACGCCCCCGCCCGCAGGAGCGGCGCTGCTGAATAATTTCCCTGAAATAGAAAGTTATACCCGTATGCTGCTTCCCGGCGACCAGGTTATTCATTTTGAGCAAAATGGCCAGAAGAACTCATTAACAGAAAAAAAACTGCTGGCAGTTGATGCTAATTTTTTAAAATTCTTTAATTATCCATTAGTAGCGGGCAGCGCTTCAACCTGTTTAAATGGTATTAATTCCGTTGTTATTACGCAAAGAGCGGCAAAAAAATATTTTGGCGATGAATCCCCAATAGGGAAAACACTAACTTTTGATGGCTATGAAACACCCTTTGTTGTAACGGCAGAGCTAAAAGATATACCCAATCAATCTTCGTTACAGTTTGATGTGCTGCAAACAACAGCAAGCATGCCTGTTATAAAATATTTTCAATGGAGCTGGGTTTGGTTGCAAATGGGTACATATATTAAACTCAAACCAAATGCTGCCAATAGCCCCGAAGCCATAGCTAAACTACAAAAAAAGTTCCCGGCAATGGTAGCTACGCAGGCTACAAGCGCGTTTCAGCGCATTGGCCAACCCTGGGATGAGTTTAAGCGAAAAGGTGGGAAATGGGACTTAAAGTTGCAGCCACTAACCGACCTGCACTTGTATTCAGCCGATATAGGCACAAGATATTTCGAGCAGGGCGATATAAAATATGTTTATATTTTTTCGGCTATTGCTTTATTTATCATGCTGCTGGCCTGTGTAAACTTCATGAACCTGTCAACCGCCCAGTCGGCCAAAAGGGCTAAGGAAGTGGGTATCCGTAAGGTTTTAGGCTCACTAAGGAAACAACTAATAGGGCAGTTTATTACCGAAGCCATGCTGTTTAGCTTATTTGCTGCGTTTGCAGCCATAGCAATTGTGCTGCTGGTATTGCCCGCGTTTAACCAATTGGCTGATAAGGCACTCTCTGCCCGTGTATTTTTTCATTTAAGCACCTGGATGGGTATTTTATCATTGGTACTCATCACAGGCTTTCTTGCAGGCATGTACCCTGCATTTTTTATCACTTCGTTTAAACCCGTTAGCATCTTAAAAGGTGCAGGCCTGTTTAAAGGTTTGGGCAGTGGGTTTTTTACACGAAACGCGTTGGTAGTTTTTCAGTTTACAGTATCAACCACGCTTATTATATGCACCATTATTGTTTACAAGCAATTGGTTTATAACCAAACCAAAAACCTGGGCTTTAACAAGGGAAATGTGTTGATCTTATCAAACACCCATCGCCTCGGCACAAAACAGGAAAGTTTACGGCAGGAGCTTTTAAGGCTGCCACAAGTAGCCAATGCCAGTATATCAAGCGGTTTACCGGCCGAAAGCTCATTTGGCGATACCTACATCCCCGAAACAGCCCCGGGTGTTGTAAACAGTGCCGAAAATAACATCATGTTATCCTCATTTATGACGGATGATGCTTTTGTGCCCACGCTAAAATTAAAAATGCTGAGCGGAAGATCATTTTCAAAAGATTTTGCCGATTCAACAGCTGTGATACTAAATGAAACCGCCGTAAAACAAATAGGCTGGAAAAACCCAATTGGTAAAACGCTTACCTATCCGGGCAATAACAACCAAAAATTCACGGTTATAGGTGTTGTAAAAGATTTTAATACCGATTCATTTCATAGCGAGATCTCGCCTTTTGCATTGTTTTACACTACGTCAAAAACGTACAACATCAGGGCATCTTATATCGTTATCAGGATCAAACCCGGAAATTACAGCCAAACCATAAACAGCATTCACGATAAATGGAACCAGTTTGCTGTGGATATGCCTTTTGATTACAGCTTTATGGATTCGGAATTTGATGCCCTCTACAAATCAGATCAAACTATGGGGAAAGTATTTTCTGTTTTTACCAGCCTGTCACTTATAGTGGCTTGTTTAGGTTTGTTCGGCCTTGCCATATATACTGCCGAACGGCGTATAAAAGAAATAGGCATCCGGAAGGTATTGGGTGCATCGGTACAAAATGTGGTTACCATGCTTTCAACAGATTTTATAAAGCTGGTTGCCATTGCCTCGCTTATTGCTTTCCCGCTGGCCTGGTATGCCATGAATAAATGGTTGCAAAGTTTTGCATTCCGCACAAATATCAGTTGGTGGGTATTTGCATTGGCAGCAGGTATAACTTTGGTAATAACTTTAATAACCATCAGCTTTCAATCAATAAAAGCGGCAATAGCTAACCCGGTTAAAAGTTTGCGTAGTGAGTAATTTTAGTCATTGGGTCATTAATCATTGAGTCATTTGCTTACTTAATGAACAATGACCCAATGACAGCGCAGCGTAATGATATAATGATTAATGAATCAATATGATAAAAAACTATTTTAAGATCGCCTGGCGTAATTTGCTCAACAACAAATTTTACGCCTCTATCAACATTGCAGGGCTTACAGTAGGCCTTGCCGTTGGTTTGCTCATTTTATTATGGGTAAATGATGAGTTAAGCTTCGACAGGTTTAATACCAAAGTCAAGCAGATATACCAAATTGAAGCGCAAATGGGAAAAGGCGCCAGTAAGCAAATATGGCCTGGTGTACAGGCGCCGGTAGCCACTTTTGCCTTAAGGGAAGTGCCTGGTGTGCAAAACGCGGTCAGGCTGGTAGGTAATGGGGATTATTCTGTATTCAGGTATCATGATAAACAGCTTAAATCCGGCGATAACGGCAATTATTTTACCGATCCTTCCATATTCAAAGTATTTGATTTTAAGCTGCTAAAGGGCGATGTAAATAACTCTTTTCCAAACCCGCAATCAATTATCATTACCCAAACTACCGCCAGGCGTTTCTTTGGCGGTGCCGACCCCATTGGTAAGGTGCTACAGGCTGATAATAAGGATAATTATACAGTAACAGGCTTGGTAGCTGATGCGCCTGAAAATTCGAGCATTAAGTTTGATATGCTTTTTTCTATCGAAGTGAAAAAGAAGAGCGATTACGATGGTAAAGGCTACTGGAAAACAATGGATAGCGACTGGGGCGACTATTATGCCAATACATTTTTGCTATTGCAACCGGGAGTATCTGCACAAAGTGTTGCTGATAAGCTTACCCAAATTCACATAAAAAACCAGCCCGGACTGGCCAGTGCAGATGTAAAATATCTGCCGCAGCCTTTAACCAGGCTGCATTTATACAATGCTGATGGTACCCCATCGGGCATGCAAACGGTAAAGGTATTTTTAATTGTGGCCATACTGATATTATTAATAGCCTGTATTAATTATGTAAACCTTTCAACCGCACGAGCTATGCTGCGCGCAAAGGAGGTAAGTGTGCGCAAGATAATTGGCGCTGCCAAAAAACAGTTATTCGCGCAATTTTTAGTTGAAACGGTTGTCATGTTTTCTATTGCGCTGATATTGTCATTTGTGCTGATTGAGTTGCTGATGCCTTTGTATAACGATATATCGGGCAAGCAAATACAGTTTAACCTGCTCGATGCGGGTGTTTGGAAAGTGGTTGGTATTACCGTACTGACAACGCTGGCGGCATCAAGTATCTACCCGGCATTTTTATTGTCGTCATTTAAACCGCTTAACGCGTTAAAGGGTAAATTATCATTAGGCGTTGGTAATGCAAGCTTTCGCAAAACGCTGGTGGTGTGCCAGTTTGTTTTTTCTATAGGTTTGATCATCGGCACGCTCATTATCAACAGCCAGTTAAAATATATCAGGGAGAAGGAGCTGGGTTTTGATAAATCCTATGTTTTTTCATTTAACATGCGCGATGAGGGAAATAATTACGAAGCTGTACGTGCACAATTATTAAATGAACCAGGTATAAAAGATATTACTACCGCAGGCGACAATATTGTGAATATAAATAACAGTACCGGCGATACGGATTGGGATGGCAAAGAAACTACACGCAACTTTATTATACACCCGCTGGGCATCAGCAAAAATTACGTGGACTTTTTTAAGCTAAAATTTGCAGCCGGTGGTAACTTTACAGGTATAAAAGCGGATACTGCACACTATATTTTAAATGAAACCGCCGTGCGCGAAGCCGGGATCACAAACCCGATTGGTAAACGTTTTAAACTGCATGAACAGGATGGTATCATCATCGGCGTAGTAAAGGATTTTCATTTTGCATCATTAAAACAAAAAATAGAACCTGCCGTGTTCTTCTACACACCAACTAATTGGTTAATGTTTGTAAAAACTACAGGCAGGGACGCGCCCCTGGCGATTGCCTCCGTACAAAAAGTATGGAAACGGTATAACCCGGCCTTTCCGTTTGAATATACTTTTATGGATGCGAGTTACGATAATATGTACAAATCCGACCAGCGCTCGGGTACATTATTCAGTTCGTTTGCGGGTATAGCTATCCTCATATCATGCCTGGGCCTGTTTGGCCTGGCTACTTACACAGCACAGGTAAAAGTTAAAGAAATTGGCATACGTAAAGTATTGGGGGCAAGTGTTGCAAATATTACTGCCATGCTTTCAAAAGACTTTTTGGTGCTGGTAGTGCTATCCATTATTATAGCTACACCAATAGCCTGGTACGCCATGAGCAAATGGCTGCAGGCCTTTGCTTATCGTATACAAATGCAATGGTACATATTTGCCTTAGCAGGGGTAATGGCTATAATAATTGCTTTTATCACCATAAGTTTTCAGGCCATAAAGGCAGCAATTGCAAACCCGGTTAAGAGTTTACGTTCGGAGTGATTTTTAGTCATTAGGTCATTGATCATTGAGTCATTTGCTTACTCAATGATCAATGACCCCAATGACAGCACAGCGTAATGATACAATTGAACCAATGAACTAATAAACAAACAACATGATAAAGATCAACCTGAGATTAGCTGTAAGAAACATTTTTCGCAATAAGCTATACACGGCCATAAATATTATTGGCCTTAGTGTGGCCAGCGCCTTTTGCATACTGGTTTATTTGTATGTAAATAACGAACGCTCGTTTGATAATTTTCATCACGATAGCGCCAGGATATACAGGGTAGAGCTAACTGATTTATTTGCGTCATTAAGAAGAGATAAGCCAAAGACCAGCTTTTTTTCATCGCTGATGAAAAATGAGGAGCAAAAAAACCTTTTAGAAACACCTGAGATTTTTGCTGGTGATCTGCAAAGGAATTTCCCCGAAATTGAGAACGCTGTACGCTTGCACGTTATTTATAACCCGATAGTTAGAATAGGGAATAAAAGTTTTAAAGAGAACAAAGAGTGTGCTACCTATGCTGATGCGGACTTTTTTAAAGTTTTCAACTTTCCACTTAAGGAAGGAAACCCGTCATCTGTGCTTTCCGGCCATAATAATGTAGTGATCAGCCAGCGCATAGCCAAAAAATATTTCGGTAATACTGATCCTATCGGTAAAGAGCTTAATATAACCAGCAATAAACTGCTGCTTATTGTTAGCGGCGTTGCCATGGATTTTCCGGCAAACTCAAGCCTCCGGTTTGATATCATCGTTCCGCGCGAAGCAGATCCTGATTATATGCAGGAAATAAAAAATGGTGTACAGGGTTTTGATGATCAGCTAATTATTAAACTTAATGCAGGCGTTAATGCAACCGCATTTAATCAAAAATTAGATGCTTTTGCCCGTGGGTATTTCAAACCCGTAATAGATGAGATGCAAAAGAATGATGCGGCCAGTAAGATCGCGGGCATTCATTTATTTTTGCGGCCTTTTGCTGATGCCCATTACAACCAAAGCGAAGGGTGGGGGCATTATACCGATCTGAAAAATATTTACCAGTTAATTTGCCTGGCTTTTGTAATACTGGCTATTGCCTGTGTGAATTATATCCTGCTTACACTTACCAGCACCATGTCGCGGTCACAGGATGTGGGAATGCGCAAAACAATGGGCGCAACCCGTAAGCAGATCATATTGCAATATTATACCGAAACGCAGTTGATGGCAATTTTGTCGGTTATTGTAGGCTTTATGCTTGCGGTAACATTTTTACCTTTCTTTAGCTCGCTTACAGGTACCGAAATTAAATTATCTTCTTTCCCCGCCGGCACTGTGGCTGCCGGGCTGACGCTGTTGGCTATCGCGTTGGGTGTTATAGCCGGTATATATCCTGCAATGGTCATGTCGGGTTTAAAACCTTTAAATATTATCAGCAGTTTTTCTGCTTACCGCTTAAACCCTATGCTATCAAAAACAATGGTTGCCATACAGTTTGGGGTATGTGTATTACTTATCGTTTCAGCGCTGGTTATCAACAAACAAATGCATTATATTAATAATGCCAGTATGGGTTTTGATACCGACCAGGTAGCTGTTATACAAGACCCATATAACTATGACGATCAGCGATCAGCAATTGCATTTAAGGAAAGATTAAGCCGTTTTGTTGAAAATGAACCCTATTTGCAAGGTATTACCACCGCTTCGTTCGACTTTACCGGGTATAACACAAGCGGCCACATCATCAATGGCAAAAGGGTGGGGGTTCAACGCCTTAGCGTTGGTTATAATTATCTTATATTTAATAAGATACCTATTATAGCCGGGAGGGATTTCTCCGGTACTATTGCTTCGGATACTGCTGGTTTAAAACTTACGGCGGCACAGGTAGTCCCCGAAAGCTCTACCGCAGGTTCCAGTATTATTGTAAACGAAACTTTGTATAACATGCTTGGGAAACCTAAGCTGGATGTTATTAACCGCGAAATGGGTGGTATCATTATCGGGGTGAACAAAGATTACCATACCGATGATATGACCAAAACCATAGGCCCGTCTTACGAAATCATCAATACGCATTATATAGGTTATTTTTGGATCAAGATAAAAGCCAATCATAGTGTTCCGCAGGCTATGGAAAACCTGCAAAAATTTTGGAACAAGGATACCAACGGCCTGCCCTTCAGCTATACTTTTATGGATCAGGATGTAGCCAAAAGTTACGATGCCTACCTGCGTTGGATGGCCACCATTACCACCTCGTGCATACTGGCTATCATCATAGCCTGTTTGGGGCTGTTTGGTCTGTCGGGGCTTACAACTATCAACCGTACAAAAGAAATAGGCATACGTAAGGTATTAGGGGCATCTATATCAAACCTGTTCCTATTGCTTAACCGTGGCACGCTTTACCTGGCGGCAGGCTCATTTATTATAGCCGCGCCGATAGCATTTTACCTGGTACATCAATGGCTTGATAATTTCGCCTACCGCATAAAACCCGACTGGATATTATTTACCGTTGCAGGTTTAATAGCTATATCCACAGCCATTATTGCAGTAAGCTATCATACCATTAAAGCGGCAATTGCCAACCCGGTTAAAAGTTTGCGTAGTGAATAAATCGTCATTAGTCATTGGGTCATTGATCATTAGTCTAATCGCAAAGCGAGGTGGCCAATGACCTAATGACAGCGCAGCGTAATGATACAATGACTAATGGATCACAAATTACTAACACCCAACTGTATCATAACCGTACATAAGGTGTTACACATACGAACATATTGATCAGTGCTTGTATGTATAAGTTATTGATTATTAATGGTTTGTATTTTGGTATGAGTTTTAATTGTATTTATCAAAATCCCCGGTATCATGATAAAAAATTATTTTAAGATCGCCTGGCGTAATATCTGGAAGAACAAGATTTTTTCAAGCATAAATATTGTAGGGCTGGCTGTGGGTATGGCCGCTTTCATGATCGTGATGATGTTTGTTGCCTATGAAAAAAGCTTCGATAATTTTCAAACCAAAAACATATACCGCTTAAACGAGGTGCAAACCATTGGCGATCAGGGTACCACTCAAAAGGTAGCTTTATCCATGTTTCCGATGGGGGCTACTTTAAAGATGGAATTTCCTGAAATAAAGAACTTTACCCGCATAAGATGGTCGGATAAATACCAGATGACCTTTAACGACAAAAGGATTTTTTTACCCCATACCTATTTTGTCGATTCTACATTTTTAAAAATGTTTGATTTTAAGGTGATCCGCGGCGACAGGCAAACGGGACTACTGAAACCACATAGCATCATGATCACCGAGGAAACCGCCAAAAGGTTATTTGGAGATGCCGATCCCATTGGGAAAACGATAACCCACTATGGCGATGATACCACTACTTTTGCTGTAACCGGGGTGTTGGCCAACGTTCCTAAAAATTCGCAGCTGCAATTTGATGGCTTAGCTTCATTCAGCAGTATATATAAGCCCTGGATGTTTACCAATTGGGGTGGCAACTGGCTAAATACCTATCTTGAACTTACGCCCGGTGCAAATGCCGCTGCCTTAAATAAAAAATTCCCTGCCTACCTTAAAAAATACCTTAAAGGAGATGGCTGGAAATCTATGCAACTCTTTGTTTTGCCGCTGAAGGATGTGCATGCCAACGCTGCTGATATCGGCCTTGATTATATCAACTATCAAAAATTTGATAAAAAATACACGGGACTTTTTGCCATCATCGCTTTTATTGTGCTAATAATTGCCTGCGTAAATTTCATCAACCTTTCAACGGCGCAATCGGCAGAGCGGGCCAAAGAGGTTGGCATACGTAAATCTATCGGGGCGCATCGTTTTCAGCTCGCTATCCAGTTTTTGGGCGAAACCGTTCTGATTTCATTATTGGCGCTAGTACTTGCTGTTGTAATGGTTGAGTTGGCGCTGCCTTATATCAATAATTTAAGCGAGCGGGATATCAGCCTGCCCATTTTTAGCAGTTTGGGGCTTATAGGTATTGTTTTAGCGGGTACTGTACTTATCGGGTTAATTTCGGGTATTTATCCGGCAATTTATTTGTCGTCTTTCAAAGCGGTAACGGTTTTAAAAGGTTCGGTACAGGTAGGTAAAAATAAAAGCTCGCTTCGTAATGTACTGGTTATCATACAATTTACCAGCGCGGTTTTTTTAATGATATCAACCATATTCGTATTAAAGCAATTACGCTATATGCAAAATCAGGATCCCGGTTACACCCGCGATCAGGTAGTTAATATTCCGCTGGATGGCGTTACCACAAAAAAATACGATCTGCTGAAAAAAGAGTTAGGTGGCAGTACCTTAATTTCAGGAGTTACTGCTTCGCAGGATATTATGGGCAGCCATCTGGATCAGGGCGGCGTGCAGTTTAAACCGGCCAACGGCCCCATGCAGCAATTGGGCACAACCCTGATGATAGTGGATAACAATTACCTCGATGTGTATAAAATGAAATTGGTTGCCGGGAAGGATTTTTCGCCGGAAAAAACCCAGAATGCCAGGCAATATATCATAAATGAGGCATTAGCTAAAGAGTTACTAAAAGATCATCCCAAGGCGCCGTTTTCTTCGTTAATAGGCGATCAGTTTGGCTTCGATTCGCTGGGCGTAATTACCGGGGTAGCTAAAAATTTCAATTTTAACTCCTTACACTACAAGGTTGAACCGATGGCCTTGTTTAGCCAAACCCAATGGGGTTTCAGGGATGTATCTGTTAAAATAAATGGCGGTAATACACAGGCAGCCATAGCACTTATAAAGGCTAAATGGGCGAGTATTTACCCCGATTATCCTTTTGAATACCAATTCCTCGACGACCATTTTAACGAAGTTTATAAAGCCGATAACCAGGTAAGCCAGATAGTGGGCATATTGGCTGGCCTAACTATCCTTATTTCATGCCTTGGCCTGTTTGGGCTGGCCTCATATTCTGCCGAAAAGCGGGTTAAAGAAATTGGTGTGCGTAAAGTTTTAGGCGCATCGGTACAAAATATTGTTTTACTGCTTGCCCGTAATTTTATAGGCCTGGTTTTAATTGCAAATATTATAGCATGGCCATTGGCCTGGTGGGGCATGAACAAATGGCTGCAGGATTTTGCCTATCGAATAGATATACAGTGGTGGGTATTTGTACTGGCTGGCGCAGCAGCTATATTAATTGCATTTGTGACCATAAGCTTTCAATCGGTAAAAGCAGCTGTTGCAAACCCGGTGAAGAGTTTGAGGAGTGAATGAATTTAGTCATTAGGTCATTGATCATTGAGTCATTTGATTACTCAGTGATCAATGACCCAATGACAGCGCAGCGTAATGATACAATGACTAATGAACTAAAGGAATGATAAAAAACTACTTCAAAATCGCCTGGCGCAG
>Ga0302315_10000265_pt1 | contig 63797 bp, 68 predicted proteins | sample III_Palsa_N3_1_FD_200532 | JGI IMG/M metagenome (GOLD analysis project Ga0302315, IMG submission 200532) | Peat permafrost microbial communities from Stordalen Mire near Abisko, Sweden - III_Palsa_N3_1 | ecosystem: Environmental > Terrestrial > Soil > Palsa > Peat permafrost | place: Sweden...
ACCCAACACATCAATAAATGCCAGGTCTACGACTTGGCATTTTTCATTTAAAACAAATCCATTAACAAATTAAACAAATAATCATGAAACAAATTAACAGTCAAACAACAGTCTCACCTTATAATAAGGCAGTAAAAGAGGCTTACTTTCAAATCCTAAAAGAAGCCAGGGCAATGCTGGCAACTATCAAACAGGATGAATTACGTTATTCTTTGGTAAGGGAAGAACGTAAACTTACAGATTTAATAAGTGTAATCCACGAATTCGTAAATCCCTTACTTTATTTACGGCTGGAATGCAGTACTAATCAGCAGTTTGTTATAAACTACGGTTTTGAACCGATAAGGAACGATGTTACTTTATCGGATCGTACTGCACATTTTACAAGGTCAGTCTATCGGTTAACTTCCAAAGAGGTAACACAAATCAACATTGAAGCCAGCGTTTCTAATTCCTGGTGCATTACCGAATGCAGCGCTTTATATGAATATGTTGAGGATCAAATGAAATATCATCAGTTTCACCTTATAAAATATAAGCCAGCAATTAGTCGCAGAAAACAGATGAAAGCTGTTGCATAATCCCATAACAGTTTATTACATTTACAATTAAAAATAGGAGGCAACATTCAGACAGTAAACATCATCCTAAATATTAGAAAAATATAAAGCGTTAAGCTTTGTTTGTTTTACTTCGGGAAACCTAGGAAATTTCAATACGGTAAAAACAAATGAGTTCAACGTCCACGCGCAAGCGTAGGGCGAAAACTTGTTTGTTGCCGTGTGGGCTCTCCTAGGTGCCTCTGAAGTGCAGACTAAGTTCAGTCCTGCGCTTTCGTGTTTAATAACCCTACCGGTAAGGACTAATCGGTGATTTAAATTAATCATCATGTTAACGAAAACTTTATTCATTGCCATGCTTGCAATTTTTTTTACAGGAAAGTCTTATTGCCAAACGAAGTATGTTATCGACAAAGTAGCCTACGGCTCAATGTATGCCGATGGCAATTCTCACATGAATACCTTTGAACCTGTTATCAAAAGATACACGGCACTACTTTACAACGATGCGTTGGTATTTGACACTCCAGAGGGTTCTTATGGTGCAAACGGTACTTTCGGTGCAGGGAATACAATCAAGCTTGTCCGAAAAATCGATATGAATGATGGACGGCAACATTGGACTGCATTAGATACAAAGGATCATGTATGTCAAATTACTATTACCGATTTCAAAACTTATAGTTTAATTGAAATTAAAAATCCAGATGCGCACAGTATCATAATCTATCAAACATTGTAAATACAGTATATTCAACTACTCTATTTATAGTAAAAGAGCTTACCAATCGGTAAGCTCTTCTTTAAAACCAGGTGCTAAGTCCAGCACTAGTTATAAACCAACCGATGAAGGACTAATCGGTAACTTAAATCATACCAAAAAATGAAAAAATTTCTATTCCTTGCCTTAATCACAGGCGCAACATTATCTTCATGCTCAAAAAAGAGCAACCCCACAGCACAATCCACCGGCACAGTAACAATTAATGGTACTACCTATGCTACAGTTAGTATTGGTACACAAAGCTGGACGTCTGTAAACTATAACGGTACAGGAGGAGTTAATTACAATAGCAGCAGTACAAATAATCCTACTTATGGCAAGCTATATTTAATATCAGAAGCTACGGCTATTTCTTTACCCAGTGGCTGGCGTTTGCCAACACTAGCGGATGCGTCAAAGCTGTTAGTTTATATGGGGGCAACCGGAAACGATGGTACTGGGGTAGAAGGTGATGCAACTGTAGCCATCAAGTTAAAATCCAATTCTGCCTGGACGCTTACCCAAGGCAACAACAGCAGTGGCTTTAATGCATATCCAGCCGGTGACGCATACAACAACGGGACATCTGAGTTTATAGGTGAGTTTGCTGAATTTTGGACAAGTTCAGTTGATAGTGGTAATGACCAATACATCCTTGGTATATCTGATGATGCAGAACCCGATACCAATCCTCCCCTCATCGACAACTATGCATATATAGATTATATCCCTGCAATTACTTTGAGTGCTTCCAGATTGAGTATTCGCTTTGTTAAAGATAATTAATTTATTAACGTTTAAAGTCCTAATTATGAAACTTTTATATAGCATACTATCAATTATTGGATTTTACGTATTATTTGCAATAGGTAAATCAATTTTCTACTCGTTTCTAGATCATACTTCGACTTATGAGACAATATATAAAACTGAATGGATAATAGCAGGAGTTATTTCAGTAGCGATTTGCATGATTTTAACAAAAGGTGAAACATTAACAACCTGCGTAATTGCTATGATCGCAAGCTTTATCGCTTACTATATGCCAATTTCTTTTGGAATTGTTATTCTTTATAATTTAGTAATTGTAGGTTGTTTCCTATATTCCATTTGGGGATATGACTATATAGATAATTAAAATCCGCTATGGTTACATTCAACCTAACTTCTTAAAAGGTAGCAATTCTAAGATAACAACAAATCAGCACAGCTTCGCAAACTCACTACGTTCGTTTGCTCGCTTTAAAAGGGCTATCCATTTGGTAGGCTCTTTTTTACTTTTTAATTACACGTTGCCAATCTATCTTTTGTAGTTCAAGATTCCGGTTTCTATTTATTACTGACGCACCGCAATGACACATCAGAAGTAACTTAATGTCATCTGTTAGTTTAATTGCTGGCCCTGTCACCATATCAGTAAGTTTATTCTTTTTTTCTACTGGTATGTCGAAAACATTAAGTAAGGCAGTCGTGGAAGCTAAACCTAGTGTTATCACAATTTTCGGTTGAAGAAGCTCAACCAATGGCTTCATAAATGTAAGTGCAAATGCATTTATTGTTTGTTGATTTAAAATTAATTCAAGTGATCCTTGCATTTTTCCTCTACGAATAAAGGGGATGATGTTAGCAAAATGCAGTTTTAACTCTGTGTTAGGCTTTAACGGAGTTCCAATTTCAAAACCTATTGACGAAAAAAGCTTACTCAGATTAATGCAAGTAGGATTCGATGGGTTATCTAAACCGCTGTTTTTGTTATAATATTTAACATTCCCCCAATCTTGACCTATAACAAGAATATCAGGCGAAAGGTGGTTATACCATTTACCCCATGGGTCTAAATAGCAACCATTATCGAAATCAAGTTCACTTTGATTAATTAAACCTGTTATATCAAGTTTGTAAGCCTTGCGTGTCTTTACTAATTGTTCGTACGTCATAGTAAAATAAAAAGACCTAATATACACCTTTTAACCTTCGCAACTCGCTACGCTCATTGCTTGCTACAAATTGACAGAGAACTTGTCTATTGATAGGCTCTTTTCCTTTGACTATCTTGCATACCATTGCTTAATGAACAGCATATGGCAGATTGCAGTAACGAAGATGTCGAAAGATTTGCGAACCTTTTAATCTATTTCAGAAGACTTATAGATGACGGTGTAACACCGTTGATTGAAAAGCAGCTTTTGGGTATGCTGGATAGCGCAGTAGATTTTACTTGTTTCTTGGCTCATCGTGCTAACTTTCCAACCATCGAGAGGCTTACGATTAACCGTAGAGTAGTTGGGTCAAACAAAAGAATCTATGATATAGGTCAACTCAAATATCCGCCACCGGATAAGGTTACATCTTACGGACGATGCAACATGAAAGGCCAAAGCGTGCTTTACGGTAGCCTTGGAATGCTTTTATTATATTCTGAATTGAGACCTTGAGGGGTGATTTGGTTACGGTTAGTAAATGGCGTGCAAAAGACGGAAGTACGCTGACCTATGTACCCATCTTTAAAAATCAACCGAAAGATGGAACTATCAACCCTCGGATGTATGAATACATTGAACCATATGAAAAGGAACTACACAAGTTCCCACCAAACGAACAACGTAAAATCGAATTGCTGAACCAATTCGTTACGGACGCATTCACTAAAAGATTTAGACACGTAAATGACCTTGACTATATATTCAGTGCGTACTTTGCGAACAGAATCTTAAACAAAGACCCTAATAATGTTGTTGAAGCAATCTACTATCCGAGTGTTCAACAAAGCCTTGCTTTTGAGAATCTAGCTATCAAACCAGATGTCTTTGATGCGAAATATGAGCTTATTGAAGTAAATGAAAGCATTGTGGATATGGATTACACGATGGGAAGAGGTGGCACAATGACCAGAGGTATTACAGACGGTAAAACGTTCGATTTCGCTGCCAACAAGATTCAATGGAAACCAACCCTTTTAACTGGAGAAGAAATTAATTCATTCAAAGTCCAGTTTGGTTATGAAACATAAGCCTCCGCTTCCCATCCCTCTTTCGGTTGCTTACAAGGGAAATGGGAAGTATTTCAAATCTGGGGATCGAAATGGGTAATTGCTGTAGATCGCCCAACGCCTTCAAATTATATAAAGGCGGTCGCAAAACGGTTTAAAATCACGTTTGATATCTCAACAAAATGATTCGCCATTGTTTGGAAAACACCAATGAGGAACTTCTAAAGTGAACGTGTCCTGTAAAACTATTTCTTCTTCGCAAGTAATCAAATCCGATTCGTACATGACATCCATTTTTGCTTCCATAACATAGAAATCGCCAAATATTTTATCACATTTATAACAACCGAAAGAAGTGTAAGACGTCTCTACCATGTTACTGTAGCGATCCTTAATTGTGGCTAAGTTCAAGTTCAAATTGCTATTTGCTTTAACAAAACTTTGAACCGCCGCGACTATTTCCGGTCTGTATTCTAAGCTATTCGACTCCCAAAGGCCTTCATCTGGTTTAATTTTCGCGTTACAAGACGAATAAAACGGAGTTGCTACATAAAACAAATGATTTAACTCTCCACACTTCCAACAATCCATCTCATAAAACGCAATCTTTACTCTCTGTGCATTCTTAGTCTTTGCTGTTGTGCGAAATTGAATATTATTTGATATAAAGTTTGTTAAGAATTTAGATAGTTCAATCTTATTACGTTCTCCAAGATTTACCATTAGGGGTGAGCCATCGTTCTCTTCTACGTAAAATAATGGTAAGTCGGGCCGCTCTTCGTTAAGTTTTGAGGCCGGTGTTTCAAAGAACCAACACCCGAGAACCCCATCATTATTATATTTGGCTTGCCTTTCGAGAGTTCTTTTTAAGGTCTGAGGACTTAGTTGGATTTCAAAAGCAATTGGTCTTTTATTATTTGGTACAAAAACGTCCGCTCGCCAACCCTTACCCCTATGTTCTTGCTTTACATCAAATCCCAATTCCCGACAGGTGGCTACAATCTGCATTTGAATTCTGTCATGCTTTCTAATATTTTCCATTTAGATAGGATTTAAGTTTATAGATTCTGATAATTACTTGTAAATATAGTCATCACAATAAAACTTAATCTCATGCAGAAACCCATGCATTTCATGTAAAAATATCCATACATATACAATAAGCCATCACTTGCCTTTCCCGCTCTCTGTTGCTTACAACGGGTAAAGGCAAGCTCCGCTTATTCCTGTCGGTCGCACAGGGCCTTTCACACACAGGGACAAAGGTGTTACGTTTGCTTTATGCTTACCAACATCACGCCAAGTTACGTTCATGCCAATTAGCTTTCAGCACATTGTCATTCACCGGCTATAAGCCGACTTGTCACGCTGTTGGTGGACAGCAAGCAGCAAACTCCACATTCGCTACCTCTGTATTTATAAAACTTTCACTTATACTGCGCTATCACTTGGTCTGTCGACCAGGTGAAGCTTGCAACGTTCAAGATTCATAAATTCAGTCGCTCATTTTGTTTGGCTCGCCTACGCCTATCGTTCGGGCTGCACGGTTTTCACAGTTTTTGTTTTGTAATGCTCACGCATGACAACAAAAGCAGCGCCAACCGTTTGTCGCAGATTCTTAGCAGTCGCCTGGCGGCTTTCTCTGCTAAGACCCTCACTCAACTCGCAACCAACTCCGTTACTCTGCGTTGGTTTTGGGCGGCTCGAAAAAAAGAATGCTGGGAAACGGGAATCAAGTCATTCTCTACACAAAGTTAGCTGAACAATCAGCATACAGCCACTTCGTTTCAAGGTAGTATCACGAAAATGGGTATCCTTCCAGGAGCCTCCGCATTTTCTTAGGTCTCCACCTTGCCTTTATGCTGATTTTCAGCAGTTCGTCCGTTCGAGAATTCACTCGACATTAAAACTTACTGCTATGGAAATTAAACAATTACTAACAACCTTTGAACGTTATGCTTATGGGAACTCTTTACACAATGCCTTTACCGAATTGCTTGACTGGACGCTATTACCTTTTAAAAAGTACAACACAAATGATGAACAAAACCAGGCACTTGAAAAATACAAATCCCATCCAAAGGTTGACCAGTTGGTAAAGCTTATTACCTTAATTGGCGATCTGTCGGAAGATTTTAACGACCCAATTGGTGAATTATACATGCAAGCAATATCAAACGGTCATAACGGCCAGTACTTCACGCCAACGCCAATTTGTAACATGATTTCAGCTATGACTATAAATGAGAGTCTTGAAAACAGCGAAACCATATTAGACCCAGCTTGTGGATCAGGCAGGATGTTATTAGCTGCTGGTAAAATAAATAGACACTTTAAATTCTATGGTGCAGACCTGGACAGTACATGTTGCAAAATGGCATTGATCAATATGCTGCTTAACTCATTAAAAGGTGAAATAACACATATGAACAGCCTTAGCAACGAATTTTATACAGGTTACAAAGTTTGTACAACATTAGTAAATGGATTTTACATGCCTTACTACATTGAGTTTACGGAACCGGAGTTATCTCATATCTACCTACATCCTTTAAAAGGTAATGATGTAAAAGCTAAGTTTGATAGGCCTTTCGAACCTGTAAGAGCAACACAGCCTATTAATGGCATTCAATGTAGTTTGTTTTAAAGTGTTAGACTTTGTAAAAGTTGTGTATTTTTACACTGCATTTAACATACAACCTTTATGTCTAACAACCTCATTCGACTATCAAAAAGGATAACAATAGCGAACCAAAAAGAAGCTGACGACTATAGTATAGGTCAGTCGTATAGCAACTACTTTCATGAATACAATGAGCAATTAAGCTTTTTGCAAGTAGGAATAGGTGGCAAAACAAATGTTAACAATCAAAACGCTATAGGGCGTCAACTAGAGGGGTTGTATGCGGCCGGTATTGGTCAGAAGCTAATCGCTAATGACAACTTTGTAGATTTCTATGGCAATGCCATGCCAGTAAATGAGATCGCTTTGAAAGCAAGATCTGTAGTAAGAGGTGCAGAACCTGCAACACTGACAATTTATTTGATAACGTTACCTTTGCAGATCATATGTTCTTTTGGAGCAACCATTGGGTTAGAAAATTTAGAAACAGCTCAAACGAAATCGTGGTATTCGTTAGACTTAGGTGATGATATTGGTATTTACGCTTTCACACCCATTGAGTAATAAAACTGAGAAAACAACGCCAGGCTTCTCAGCTTGGCGTTTATTATTAATTGATGACCCTGTAAGAAGTAAGGAAGGATGTCAGCTAAAAATCTCACAAATCAAAAAAAAAACGATTTCCAATAATTTCACATTTTTTGTAATTGTCTATATAATAGATGTTTTTCAAGTAAAGTTGGACAAAAGTAAAAAGCGTAAATTAGACTTATTGCCGTTTAAGAAGTAAGGAAAAATTGAAATAAAGTGCAAGAACCATCATGTTTGGAATTTTGCTACAGTTGGAAAAAGGGGGCTTAATAACCCTTAATTTCTAAAAAGTGTAGCAAAAATGAAAAGTTAAATATCAGTTTCACCTTTTAAGAAGTAAGGAAGAAGATGCAAAAACATCCACGATCATCATTTCCAAAAAATAACAAAAACTTGTAAATCTCTTATAAAAGGAATAATTGAATAAAAATTGGAAAAATGGAAATCTCAATTCAGGAATTCCATAACCCCTATAAAAGATAAAAAATCAATATTTCTGAATTGATAAATCAACTTTTTTGAAAAAACATCTTACCTCAATTCAGGAATTTCATAACCCCTATAAAGTAAGAAATCTCTGTTTTTCTGAATTGGATTTTATCACCGCACATTTTTAAATCAACTGGTATTATAATACAAAAACTTAAAATAAAATGTGCTGTCGTCAAAACAGCGACACTTAACAATCCTTCTGTTTAAATTGTGTTTAGCGTAACACCTTATTAGCAATCATTCTAACTTCTTAAAAGGGAGAAATCGATGGAGAGAGTGAGAAATAATTATTCAGCAAAGTTAGGTGTTAGTCTGGATACATGGCAAGGAATTTCCGGCATAAACGCTCCTATGGCAACCGCACAATCAATTTATTCCGTTCCTCCTTGCATTTAAATCCATCCTTGCACCTGTTGTGGCACCATAATTATTTATTCACTTAATCATTTTTAATATGAAACAACAACCATTATCTTTACCACACACAACGAAAAACTGCGCCAAAACTGCGCCAAACACACGCTTAAAACAGTAATTACGAAACAGAAAGTATCAATCCGATCAAATCCGAAACAGAAGTCATTTATCAATTAACAAAATCAAAAACCTGCACTAACGTACTAAAAAGGCACTTTACAGCATAAAAAAGCCCCTTAGAGTTAATTAAGAGGCGTAGCAATCAGTGATCCCAATAGGATTCGAACCTATGACCTACAGATTAGAAATCTGTTGCTCTATCCAGCTGAGCTATAGGACCATTGCAAATATTTGCAGTGCAAAGTTAATAAATATGCTTAAAAACGTATGATTGAGTTTTGCTTTTTTGTCAATAACAAATGTGGCCAGCGTTGTTTGCCGAGATATTAATAACTATTTGATGGTTGATACGGCTTTGAAAAAAAATCGTCAATATTGCTGTTGAATTTTCTTCTGTGCTCAAATAACGTCCCGTGACCTGATTTTGAAACAACCCATAAGTTGGCTTTGGGGATGTTTTTATATATTAATTTGGTATGCTGTAGCCTTATTACATCATGATCGCCGCACATGATGAGCGCGGGGCATTGAATTTTATGAAGATCGGTAGGCGAAATATGCGGCTGTTTCCAATCAAGCAGGTACATTTTTCGTTTGGCTAATTCTGCCGCAGTTTTGCCGGCTTTATCTTTAAACTTGTTATAATCAGCCTCTTCATCCAGCCATATTTTAGGGTCAATAGCGGTTGAATCGGGCCATAGGTTTGCGCCCGAAGATGCCAGCTTCTTTACTTTTTCGGGATGGCGTATGGCCAGCAACAACGCGTTAATTCCTCCATCGCTCCAGCCGATAACGTATGCCGAATCGATACGCATGCTATCCAGCAGGGCAGCATAATCATCGGCCATCATTTCAAAACTGATGGAATCCTGTGTATCAACCGACCGTCCCTGGGCACGGCTGTCAGCAATAATTACCTTGTAATTTTCAGAAAAATAAGGAATATTGCCCCTGAAAGTGTTGATGCTGCCGCCATTTCCATGTATCATTAACAAGGGCTTGCCACTTCCATAAGTTTCGCAATACATTTTAAACCCGCGTATATTATAGTATTTACCGGCCTGCTTATTATCGCCATAGGGTATATGCTTACAGCTTGCAAGGCAAATAAGCAGCAACAGGCAATTTAAAAATGCAACTGTATTTTTTATCATATCTATAAAACTACACGGCATGCAATAACCGGGTTTATGCTCCCGCAACACGGTCCAGGTAACCAAATATTTCACTATCAATATCCGGGTCAAATTTGCGGGCATAAAACTTGTTTGAATTTACCAATATTTCCGCATCCTCCATTGTTAATGTTTTAGGGCTAAACCCCCGCTCGGCAAATTTGATATATCGCAAATGATCGTTTACAACAGTATCTTTCAAATTTGAATTTAGTAAAATGGTTTGAAAAACCAGTTCATCAACTCCCCATGTCATCCTGAAAAAGCGCTTTACCTTTGGATTTTCTTTTAAATAATCAATCACATATTGCGCACAAACCGGCGTAATGGTAAGCCATTGCGAAAATCCGTAGGGTTTTAAACCATTAGGCAGCTTTTTAGCAGGTAAAAGCTTATTCATTAGCCATTGCAGCCTGAACCTAAAAGGAAAATTATAATCGCCCAGGTGATATTTTGTAAACCTTGATAATGTTTCAGGCCATTCATCGTAAATTGAACGAAACCGCATAAAGGTTTTATCCGGGTTTTTGAATAAAAAAGATTGGATAGCGGCGGCTTGTTTCAAAGGATAATCATGCCCGCTAAGTAAATTGATATGACTATATGGCAACCTTGTTTTTAAAATCTCTTCAAAACTGGTTAAGGTAGCCATCATCATGCTGAAATCGGCCCAGGTAACACTTGTTCTGTTGCTAATGAAAAATACATTTTCAAGCGCTTCCAAATGAACAAACTCCCTTATATCGGTTTTTGCATCCAGGTGAATATAAATATCGGTATTGCCGTGAATTAAACGTTTTACCAAACGTTCCAATTGTGCTGGGTTATTATGCGCAAGAACCAGGTGGGCCAGTCTCATGATGCAATAATGCAAATAAAAGTTATCGTTTCAATTATTTGATACTGTCTAACGTTTTTTGAAATATTTTCGCAAATATTTTCGCATTGTCAATACTAAATATATCCTTATGGTCGCCCGGCACATTGTGAGTTGCAACACCATCCAGGGCATATTTTCCCCAGCCTAATAATTTCGGGTCATCAACAAAATACATTCTTGTTTCCGCTTTAAACAAATCAATTTTAACATGGTTAGGCCTTACCTCGTAATTGTAAAATGCAGTATTTAGCTCGCCCGCAATGGCCTGCATAAAATCGGGTAAATTTTCAGGGTGATAATTTTTTAGAATACCCATTCTTTTCAAAAAGAATTTGAATTCTATCATATAATTTGATCTTAGAAATTTAAAAGTTTCTATGGGCTGGGTAAAAATTGTATATATCCTGAAACGGGCTTTTTTAAGTTGCCTTATAAATTTGACTTTTATTTTTTTTAACAATGGATATTGATGTGTAGGATATTGGATGTTGGTATCAAACATTGCCAATAGTTTAACCTCCTTACCCATTTCTTTCAATTGCCTTACCATTTCATAAGCAATAAATCCTCCAAACGAATATCCTGCAATTGCATAGGGGCCTGCCGGGTCATGCTTTATAATTTCATCATTATAAAATTTGGCTATAGCTACCATTGTATCTGGTGATTGTATGGTGCCATCAAGTCCCATAGCCTGTAACCCGTAAACAGGCTGGTCGCTATCTAAATTTGCCACCATATTGTATAAATTCAATATGTTTAAACCAATGCCATGAATAATGTATACCGGGATTTTAGCGCCGCCTGATTTAATAGCTACTAATGATTTATAAGATGGGTTGTAAGTTTGGTCCTGTATAACTAAAGCCAGTTTTTTTATTGTGGGGTGCTTTAATAATATTGATAATGGTAAACGCTTACCGAATTGCTTTTCAACCTGTACCATTATACTAACCGCAATAAGCGAATCGATACACAGTTCGAAAAAGTTATCATTTATCCCTATTTTATTAATTGCAATACATTTTTGGCAAATTTTTAATAAGGCAGCCTCTGTTTCAGTATGCGGTCCCTCGTACTCATTTACGCTTAGTTGATTTATTACCGGTTGTGGTAGCGACTTGCGGTCAATTTTTCCGTTAGCCATTAAGGGAACAGCATCAATAACCATAAAGATATTTGGGATCATGTATTCGGGTAGTTTAAGCCCTAACCCAATTTTCCACGCTTTTATGAATTCATTGTTGTCATTCTTTGTTATAGGGTTTACCGGAACTATGTAAGCAACTAAATGCGTATTATTCAGCACATCGGTATATAAAACAACCAACGCTTCCTTAATATTCTTTTGTTGTTTTAACTGATATTCCACTTCTTCAGTTTCTATCCGGTAACCTCTTATTTTGATTTGATGGTCTATTCTTCCAAGGCATTGTATCTCGCCATTGTTCAAAAATTTACCAAGGTCACCCGTTTTATACATTTTATCCCCTTTGGCGGGCGAAAATTTATCGTCGAGAAATCTTTCGCGGGTTAATTCGGGTTTATTTATATATCCTTTGGCAACTCCTGTTCCGGCTATATAAATTTCTCCTGTTTCGCCAGGTGCAACCTGGTTCAAGTCTTCATCCAGGATGTATATCCGGGTATTATCAATTGGATTTCCGATAGTTATTACCTCATCATCAATCCCTATTTTTTTAATAATGGAATAGATAGTTGTTTCGGTTGGCCCATACATATTCCACAATGAGTTGCACCTGGTAACTAATTTTTGCGCAAGCTCCCTTGTCATCGCTTCCCCTCCGCAAAAGATCTTGATATCAAGGGGATCAGCCCATCCCGCCTCAAGCATGGTGCGCCACATAAATGGCGTTCCCTGCATTATTGTAATCTTTTCTGTTTTAGCAATTTCTAATAATGACCTGCCGTCTTTTACTGCATCGGCATTTGCAATAACCAGCAAGGCGCCACTGATCAAAGGGAGGTAAATCTCCAATTCGGCTATATCAAATGAAATTGTAGTAGTATTAAGCACTATATCATCAGCGTTTATCCCAGGTGCTTTTTGTATGCTCAGCAATAAATTCACCAGTGCGGAATACTTAACCTCAACCCCCTTAGGATTACCTGTTGAGCCGGACGTATACAAAATATAGGCTGTGCTGTCTTCATTAACTGCTGATGGCAGCTCCCCTAAATCATAATTGGCACACACTTGCCAGGCATCTTCAATAAAAATTATATTGCCGAAGCTTGCGTATTGACCCTGGAATTGCTTTGATGTAATCAATACTTTAACGGAAGCATCATTGATCATGTAATTGATCCGTTCAACCGGGAAATTATTATCTATCGGCAAATAGGTTGCACCGGTTTTGATAATAGCCAACAAGGTGATAACCATCTCCGGCGACCGGTCTATAGCTATGCCTATAACATCGCCGGCTTTTATATTTTGATCTAAAAAAAAACGGGCCAACCGGTTAGAAATCTCACTTACTTGTTTATAGGTAAATGTTTTGCCCCCATGTTTAATGGCGACTTTATTTGGGTTTGAGACAGATTGATTATCTATTAATTTACCTATAGAAATCATAATTTAATACACAAAATTCAAATTGTTTGCTTATGGTTAAATTTATTTTAGGTTGCTTAATTTAATTGTTGGGGTATCGCAAAGATATACAATTAAAGCGCTTTTTCTAATCCCGTTCTAATCTTATGCTAATTAAAAAAAGTTAAAACGTAAATTTAATACGGTTAGGTATAATGAAAAGACACGTTGTAACGGTTATATTACAGTTAGGACAAAGCAGTTTCATCAATCACTAATCACTCGCTATAAAAGTTTTCTAATCTAAATAGTAACACCTACTTTTAACAAATTTTTAATATATGATTTTAATTGCTGACGGCGGCTCAACAAAAACAAACTGGTGTTTGGTTACTGATGATGACAAAAAGGTGTACTTTAATACCGAGGGCTATAATCCCTATTTTGTAAGCGGCGATTATATCATTCAATCACTCAGGGAAAACCTGCCGGTTGATTTGGATAAGGATAAAATAACCGAAGTTAATTATTATGGTGCAGGCTGTTCGACTGTTGAAAAGCGTAAGCAGGTGCAGGATGCGATGTCCGTAGTTTTTACAACATCTAAAGTAAATATAGGCCATGACCTGATGGCCGCAGCGCGGGCGGTTTTGGGTGATAAACCGGGTTTTGCCGCTATATTAGGCACCGGCACAAATACCTGTTTATATGACGGGGAAAATATTCAGCAAAACATTGATTCGGGTGCTTATATATTGGGCGATGAAGGAAGTGGCTGTTATATAGGTAAAAAATTACTGGTTGATTATTTAAGGGGATACATGCCGGAAGCGGTACGCGAAAATTTTTGGCAAACCTTTAAGCTCACGCCCGACGATGTAAATGAGCAGATTTATACCCAACCATTGGCCAATAGGTTTTGCGCCCAGTTCAGCAAGTTTGTATATGACAATAATGTGCATATTGAATATACCCGCAACCTGGTAAAAACTTCGTTCGAAGATTTTTTCCGCAACCTGGTAACCCATTATCCCAACTATCAAAAATATACGTTTAACTGTATTGGTTCGGTAGGTTATAATTTCAGGAATGTTTTAGAAGAGGTAGCTAAAGAAAATGGAATGACCGTAGGCAATATCATCCGCTCGCCGATAGATAATTTGGTGAAATACCACCTGGAGCATACGATTTAGAGATTAGTGGCTGGTGATTAGTGATTGGTTACTGCCGATTTAAAATAGCTAATTTTCAAATAATTAGCTATATTTGATTGTGCCCATTCCACAATCGCTATGCTTAAACAAATCCGCCTCATACCGTTTGCTGTATTATTATTAAGCACCCACTTGTTTGCTCAAACAGGGTTAGAACAAGCAATAGCCGCCCTGCAAAAGCAAGCAACAGAATTTCCGGTAGAAAAGGTGCACATGCATTTGGATAAGCCCTATTATGCCACAGGCGATACCTTGTGGTTTAAGGCCTATGTTGTGGTAGGCAGCAGGCATGAACTATCCGCTCTAAGCAATGTATTAAATGTCGAACTGATAGACAGCAGGGATTCAGTTAAGCAGCATATTAAACTGTTCGTAAAAAATGGTTTATGCCAGGGCGATTTGGACCTGCCTTTTACCCTCGAAAGCGGGAACTACAGGATAAGGGCGTACACCAACTGGATGCGCAATGCGGGGGATGAATACTTTTTGGATAAAACAATAAACATTATTAACCCCGGTATCGTTTCAAAAAGCAAACCGGTTGATAAAACAAATGCCATAAGTAACCTGCCCGCCAAACCGGTAATCCAAAAAGTAGATGTGCAGTTTTTACCCGAAGGCGGTAATCGTGCCATCGGCATTGCTTCAAAAATAGCCTTTAAGGCTACGGCTTCTAACGGCTTGGGTACAGCTATAAATGGTATAGTTACGGATGAACAGAATAATACCGTAGCAACGTTTGAAAGCAGTCATTTAGGGATGGGTGTATTTATGCTGACAGCCGAAGCGGGGAAGACTTACAACGCAAAAATTAAATTGGCAGATAGCACCATAAAGATAGTACAACTCCCCAAAGCTGTTAATACAGGTTATGTTTTAAATGTGTCCCCCGCGGGGCCTGATCATATCAGGGTGATCGCCCAAAACGCATCTGACGCGCAAAATGGTACCATAACCCTGGTAGCGCAATCAGGCGGCGTAATTTATTATGAAGGAAAAAGTAAACCGGGAAGCAACTCTTTTATAACCACTATCGCTAAAAGTAAATTCCCAACCGGCATCGTACAGTTTACCTTGCTTTCTTCCACAGGCGAACCTTTAAATGAACGGTTGATGTTTGTTCAGAATAACGACCAGTTAAAAATGGATGTTTCAACAGAAAAACAAATCTACTCGCCGCAACAAAAAGTAAAGATCAACCTCACCGCTAAAACCAATGATAGTAACCCGGTGCAAGGCAGTTTTTCCGTATCGGTTATTGACGAGACAAAAGCACCTGCGGATGATGTTAATGAAAATACCATCCTGTCAAACCTGCTTTTGACATCCGACCTGAAAGGATACATTGAAAAACCCGGCTATTACTTTGCATCGGCAGATCAAAAAACGGCGGATGACCTGGACGCATTAATGCTTACCCAGGGCTACCGCAGGTTTGAATGGAAGAAAGCTGAAAATACTTCTTACGAAGCAGAAACAGGGTTATCCATATCGGGTTACCTGAAAACCATCAATAACAAACCCATACCTAATGGTAAGATACAGTTATTTACCACAGGCGGGGCTTTTTTCACGGCGGACACAACGTCTGACATCAAGGGACATTTTGCTTTTAAAAACTTGTTTTTTAATGACAGCACAAAATTTATGCTGCAAGGGGCAACCGAAAAAGAACGCTATAACCTGCAGATCAGTTTGGATATCAATAAGCAAAAAGTTGGAAAGAATAAAAACGCGCCCGATATGTTAACCGACGACAATAGCAACAATCTACCAGCATCGTTTGCCGAGAGCAGCAAAATAAAATATGAGGCCCAGGTTAAATATCATATCACCGATAAAAGCAAGCTGCTAAAAGAGGTAACCATCAATGACCACACAGCGCCTGTATTAAAATACTCTGATAACCTGGGTGGCCCGGGTTTTGCAGACTTTGTTTTAACGGCTAAAGATATTGCAAGTTTTCAATGCGGATTTATAACAACTTGTTTAGAAGGGAGAATACCGGGGATAGGATTAAGTAGTGGTGGTGTTAACTCATTTCTTTACCTGACGAAGATCGCTAAAGGTAAGCCGGTGCCTATGCTGGTATTAATTGACGGCAGCCCGGGAGATATAAATATGTTGACCCCAAATTCCATTGAAAGTATAGAGTTTTTAACTACTATGGGGCGTACAGCTATTTATGGCGGCAAGGGTAGCGTCGGCGTAGTAATAATAACAACAAAAAGGGGGGCCGATGAAGTGGATATGACAATACCTTCGCCCGGTACTGTTACCTACAGGGCAAAGGGTTTTTATAAGGTACGCGAATTTTATTCGCCACAATACGATGACCCAAAAACCAACAAGGAAATTGCAGACCTGCGTACTACTATTTATTGGAACCCAATGTTACAAACCGACAAAGACGGCAATGCTTCTTTTGAATATTTTAATGCAGGCAGCAAGGGCAATTATAAAGTGGTAGTGGAGGGCATCGATGTTAACGGTAACCTCGGCAGACAGGTGTATCGTTACAAAGTGGATTAGTTGTTAAAGGTTAGTTATTGAAGATTAAAGATTAGTAAGGTTTATTAAGCAATTATGGCATATTCCTATCATCCAACTAATCTTTAATAACTAATCTCCAATCTTTAAATAACTCATTTCTCCAAACTCAAATCCGTTTGGAAAATTTTTGAATATTTACGCCTGTCAAACTTATATAGCTTGGCGGCGCGGTAGGATACGCCTTTTTGCTTTTCTGACAGTTCCTTTAAAAAGCCGTAGCTCAGCATTTTTTTGCGGAAGTTTCTTTTATCTAATTTTTTATTAAGTATAGCTTCATAACATCCCTGTAATTGGGTAAGCGTAAACTTTTCGGGCAATAGTTCAAAAGCTATGGGCAGGTAGTTTAAACGCCTGCGTATTTTATTAAAGCCGGTATTAAATATTTCGCTATGGTCAAATGCCAGTTTAGGCAGTTCATTAACCGGGTGCCAAAATGCCTTTCTGGCAAACTGGGTTATTGGCCTTAATTCTTTTTGTCCGTTAATGCGGATAAGTGCATAGTAGGCTACCGTAATAACGCGCCCTTGCGGATGGCGGTTTACCTCGCCGAAAGTATGAAACTGTTCCATGTGCAGGTCGCGCAGGCCGGTAAGCTCATATAAAATGCGCTCTGCGGCATCGTCAATGCTTTCGTCCGGTTTAACGATCGAACCGGGCAGCGCCAGCCAATCTTTAAATGGTTGTTCGTTTCGTTCGATCAATAATATCTTCAAATCTCCGGCTTCAAAGCCGAAAATTACACAGTCGATAGAGAATGCAGATTCAAATGCGGGTAGTATTTGTTCCAAATGGAGTTCTGTTAAAGTTTTACTAATTTATACATATACGGACAATTCCCAACCAAAATAATACAAAATAAATTTAATGGTGTAATTTTCACACCCTATATTCGTGCAATTATTTGAGTGGTGTAAAGATGCATAAAATTTCAAAAATTGCAGTTCTTACTTCTGGCGGCGATGCGCCGGGAATGAACCCTTGTATAAGGGCGGTTGTAAGAACGGCCATTTTTAACAAATTACAAGTGGTTGGGGTGCGGCAGGGTTATAAAGGCTTAATTGAAAATGATATGTACGACATGGATACCCGGTCGGTGAGTAACATATTGAGCCTGGGGGGTACCATTTTAAAAACGGCCCGATGCCTGCCATTTCGTACGGACGAGGGCATGGAGGCCGCTTATCAAAACTTAAAAGCAAAAGAGATTGACGCGTTAGTGGTGATAGGGGGGGATGGTACTTTTACAGGTGCTTTGCGTTTTTCAAAAAAATATCCCGATATAGCTATCATAGGCATACCGGGTACTATAGATAATGATTTGTATGGTTCAACCTATACGCTTGGCTTTGATACGGCTACTAACACAGTAATAGAGGCTATTGATAAGATTCGGGATACGGCTGACTCACACGACCGCTTATTTTTTATAGAAGTAATGGGCCGCGACTCGGGGGCTATTGCCTTGCGGGCAGGTATATCTTGCGGAGCCGAAGCGATAATGCTGCCAGAAAGATCAACCGCGATAGACGACCTGATAAAAATACTGAACAATAAAAAATCATCAAGCATAGTCATCGTTGCCGAAGGCGATAAAAATGGCGGAGTGTATGATATTGCTAAGGCTGTTGAAAAGGAAGTAAAAAACTACCATATAAAGGTTACCATACTGGGCCACCTGCAACGCGGGGGCAGCCCAAGCAGTTTTGACAGGGTGTTAGGCAGCAGGCTTGGGTATGCTGCGGTAAATGCCTTAATTGCCGGCGAAACACAAAAAATGGCTGGCTTAAAAGCAAATCATATTGAGCTAACCAGCCTGGAAGAAGCGCTTACCGAGCATGAGTTTAAACTGGAAGATGACCTGTTGGAAATGATGGAGGTATTATCTATTTAAATGATTGCAGTTATCTATAGCGGATCAAACTATGCCGACTGGCGTTTGGCAGATAAGGGAAGAACCATTGCTTCCTTTAAAACCAACGGCATAAACCCTTATTTTGATGACGAAAAAAATATATTGCAGCTCCTCAATAAAAATATCAACCTGATACATCATGCCGAAGAAATAAAGCGTGTTTATTTTTTTGGGGCTGGCTCATCTTCTGAAGCGCTTAAAGCAACCGTGCAACAAGCATTCTCCTCATTTTTTAAATTTGCCAAAATAACGGTAGCGCATGACCTTGACGCAGCGGCTATTGCCTGCTGTAAAAATTCGCAGGGGATTGTAAGTATATGTGGCAGTGGCACCAACGCGGCCTGGTATGATGGTAAAAAGATAAAACCCAACAATTATGGACTGGGTTATATTTTAGCCGATGAGGGTTCGGCAAACTGGCTGGGGAGGCAATTAATAAAGGGCTTTTTAAGCGAAACGCTTCCGGCAGATATCCGCCAAAAATTCATTAAACGATACGATTATGATCGCACTATCCTGCTCGAAAAAGTTTACAGGCAAAAACATCCGGCTATATTTTTAAGCTCGTTTACCGATTTTTATGTAGAGAACAGGACAAATGATTATCTGAAAAATGTCATTAAAAGCGGCTTTAGCAGGCTAATGGGTACTTATTTGCTACCTTTATATAACCAGCATCCCCAATCCCTGATTTATTGTTCAGGAACAATAGCCGCAGATTTCCAGGACGAATTAGTTGAGGCTGCCACAGATGCCGGCCTTAAAATTGAAAATGTAATTAAAGAACCAATAAATAACTTACTAACATATTACGCTAATAAAAACAAAAATTAAAAAATCATGAAAATAGGAATTAACGGTTTCGGCCGTATTGGCCGTTTGGCTTTTAGGGCTGCAATCGAAAGACCAGGTGTTGAAGTTGTTGGTATCAACGACTTAGTTGAACCTGATTATATGGCTTACATGTTAAAATACGATTCAACACACGGCCCGTTTAAAGGCACTATCGCGGTTGAAGGCGGCCATTTGGTTGTTAACGGTAAAACCATCCGTGTAACTGCCGAAAGGGACCCTGCAAACTTAAAATGGGGCGAAATAGGCGCTGAAGTGATCGTTGAATCAACCGGCTTATTTTTAACTATCGAAAGCGCTCAAAAACATATTGACGCAGGCGCAAAAAAAGTAGTAATGTCTGCTCCTGCAAAAGACGATACCCCTACATTTGTAATGGGTGTAAACCATAAACAATTAACCGCCGCGCATACTATTGTATCAAACGCTTCATGTACTACCAACTGTTTAGCGCCCATAGCTAAGGTATTGAACGATAGCTTTGGTATTGAAGAAGGCTTAATGACCACCGTACACGCGGTTACAGCCACCCAAAAAACAGTTGACAGCCCATCGGCTAAAGACTGGAGGGGCGGCCGTGGCGCTTACCAAAACATCATCCCTGCATCAACAGGTGCCGCTAAAGCGGTAGTCCTGGTATTGCCTGAGTTAAAAGGTAAATTAACAGGCATGTCATTCCGTGTTCCGGTTGCTGACGTTTCTGTAGTTGACTTAACCGTACGCTTGAAAAACGGCGCTACCTACGAGCAAATTAAACAAGCCATGAAAACCGCATCAGAAGGCGAACTAAAAGGAATTTTAGGTTATACCGAAGATGACGTAGTATCAGAAGATTTTAAAGGCGACCCGCGCACTTCTATATTTGACGCGAAAGCAGGTATCGCTTTAAATGATCATTTTGTTAAAGTGGTATCATGGTATGATAACGAATGGGGTTACTCAAACAAACTGATCGACCTGGTTCAGGAAGTTGGGAAATTGTAAGAAGTTGTAAATTATAGAAAGCCTCGAGAGATCGGGGCTTTTTTGTTATTTAAATTTTGGATAAAATCGTGAAAATCCTTTAATCCTAAAAATCATGGTTCGGACAAAATAACCCGTATATTAGTATTCAAAATGATCCTGTTATGTTAAAAACAACTTCTATCACCCTATTGCTTTTGATTGCAATATTAAAAACAACCCACGCCCAAACCCCCTATCCAAAACCCGTCGAAAGCGATTACATCGCCAAAGACTTCCTCTTTGAAAGCGGCGAAAACCTGCACGAACTACTTGTCCATTGCATTACCGTTGGCGAGCCGCATAAGGATGCAAACGGCAATATTAATAACGCAGTACTGATTATGCACGGTACCACAGGTGACTCAAAAGGATTGCTGAGCAACACATTTGCAGGGCACTTATTTGGGGCCGGGCAGCCATTGGATGCAACAAAATATTATATTGTTTTTATTGATGGCATAGGTCACGGCAAATCAAGCAAGCCAAGTGATGGGCTGCACATGAAATTTCCGAAATATACCTATAACGATATGGTAAAAGCGCAATACTTGCTGGTTACCGAACATTTGGGTATTAAACACCTGCGTTTGGTAATGGGCACATCCATGGGTGCCATGCATACCTGGGTTTGGGGCTATACCTATCCCGATTTTATGGACGCTTTAATGCCATTGGCCAGTAACCCTGTAGAAATTGCGGGCCGAAACCGCATGATGCGTAAACTGGCTATCGACCTGATAGAAAATGACCCGGCCTGGATGGGCGGTGAATATAAAACACAACCCAAAGAGGGATTGATAGGCGCGGCAGCATCATTGCTGTTTATGGGAAGCAGTCCGCTGCAAATGCAAAAGGCAGCGCCAACCCGTGCGCAGGAAGACGCATTGCTGCAAAGAACCGAAGAGCGTTACGAGGCTACGCTGGACGCAAATGATGTGATCTATGCTTTTGATGCGTCGCGGTTTTATAACCCGTCGCCGTACCTGGAGAAAATTAAAGCGCCTTTATTTGCGATTAATTCGGCAGACGATGAGGTTAACCCGCCTGAACTGGGCTTTATGGAAAAAGAGATAAAAAGGGTAGCCAAAGGCCGGTATATTTTATTGCCGATAACGGATCAAACGGCCGGACATGGCACGCATTCTATTCCGGCTATTTGGGGCGGTTATTTAACGGAGTTGTTGGCGGTATCGCGGAAACCGTAAATACTTACTTAAAAGACTTATTTACAATTAAGTTTAACTGACCTCTTTGATAAAACTGTACTTTTGATAAACAAACTAACCAAAAGGAAGGTGTATTATGAATGTGATACATAAAGTTCAATTTTGGGGCGATGCTCATCACCCAAAAATACTGGATATTATACGCATGTTGTTAGGGCTTTTACTAATAGCTAAGGGAGTGGAATTTTTAGATAATGCTGCTTCACTGCGCGATCTGATCATAGAGAATGAGGCGGTTAACCAACCACAGGAACTGATAACGGCTATAATTTATTATGTTACCTACGTACACATGGTAGGTGGCGCGCTTATTTTCCTGGGGCTTTTTACCCGGCTCGCCTCTATTTTTCAATTGCCGATTGTTTTGGGCGCGGTGTTTTTTGTGAATGTTATGCATTCGTGGGTTAACTCCGAGCTTTGGCTATCTGTTATTTCATTAGCCCTGCTGGTGCTTTTTATAGTGATAGGTTCAGGACCGTTATCGCTCGACGGGTTTTTGTCGAGCTTGAAAAAGGATGACGACGAAACGGAATTGTCATAATTTTTGTCTGAACCAAGATTAAACAGATTTAAAGATTGTCATGATACAGCCGCTTAAATCATGTAAATCTATAAATCCCATAAATCATGGTTCAGACTAACTTTATTTTGTTTATTACCCAATTACCACTTAAAAATCTTAATTTTGCGCCTCAAAAATTGGTGCATTAGCGCCTGTTATTTTGTGATAACCAGGATATAAAATGAAGGTTTTAAAATTTGGCGGAACATCAGTAGGCAGTCCCGCCCGTATGAAAAATCTGCTGGACATTGTGGACGCGTCCCAGCGGCAGATCGTGGTGCTTTCGGCAGTATCAGGCACAACCAATAACCTGGTCGAAATTGGGCAGGCTTATTTAGCGGGCGATAAGAATAAGGCTACTGCCTTAATCAAGGTATTGAAGGGTAAGTACGAGCTATTTATAAACGAACTTTTTGCCAAACCTGAATTTTTAGCGCAGGGCAACGAAGTTATAGATTATCATTTTGGGTTATTGACCAACCTGGCCAATGACCAGTTTACTTCTATAGAAGAAAAGATCATATTGGCGCAAGGCGAGTTGCTGTCAACCACTTTATACCACGTTTATTTAAAAGAGATAGGTGTACCATCGGTACTATTGCCCGCGCTTGATTTTATGAAGATAGACGAGGATAATGAACCCATTGTCGATCATATTACCTCGCATATTACTCCTTTGCTGGAAAAACACCCCGACAATAAACTGTTTATTACCCAGGGCTATATTTGCCGCAATGCCTTTGGCGAAATAGATAACCTGCGTCGTGGTGGCAGTGATTATACCGCTTCATTAATTGGAGCGGGTATCCGCAGCGAGGAAGTGCAGATATGGACTGATATTGACGGTATGCATAATAATGATCCGCGTATTGTGAGCGGCACTAAACCCATCGCGCAGCTAAGTTTTGATGAAGCTGCGGAGCTGGCTTACTTTGGCGCTAAAATATTACATCCGCAAAGCGTTTTCCCGGCACAAAAATATAAAATACCCGTACGCCTGCTAAATACAATGGATCCAAAAGCGCAAGGGACATTGATCACCAATGAAAGTGAAAAGGATAAGATCAAATCTATAGCTGCTAAAGACGGTATTACGGCCATCAAGATACATTCCAGCCGTATGTTGCTGGCCTATGGTTTTTTACGCAGGGTGTTCGAGGTTTTTGAGCGCTACCGCACTTCTATAGATATGATAACCACATCAGAAGTCGGCGTGTCTGTTACGATTGATGATACCACTTATTTGAACGAAATTTTAAATGAGCTTAATGCTTTTGGCGTAGTTGACGTAGATAGCGACCATACCATAGTTTGCGTTGTTGGTGATTTTGGTGCGGAAAAACATGGGTATGGTTCACGTATATTGGAAGCCTTAAAACATATCCCGCTGCGTATGATATCATACGGTGGCAGCGAGCATAATTTATCCGTATTGGTTAAAACACAGGATAAGGTGGAAACTTTGAGGAGTTTGCATAGCAGGCTGTTTTAGCCCCCTCTAAACTGCGAAGCAATCATGAACACCATTGAAAATAAACAATATGTGAATAATCTCCCCCGGTAGGGGAGACTTTAAATTGGGTTGCTATTGATGTTTCTACTTCATACGATGAAAGATTTGAGCGGCAGAAAAGGGATCATCTTAATTTAAGATGAGTTTTAAATTAAAGAAAATTAAAAAGTCTCCCCTACCGGGGGAGATTTAGAAGGGGCTAACAACCATGTTCAACAACGATACCATATCCCGTTTTCAAAACTTAGAAACACCATTTTATTACTATGACCTGGATGTTTTACGCCAAACACTAACCGCTTGCCGTACCGCATCGTCAAAGTACGGCTTCCATGTGCATTATGCCATGAAAGCCAATTTTAATCCAAAAGTGCTGGACATGATACAGTCGTTTGGTATGGGGGCCGACTGTGTAAGCGGCAACGAAGTAAAAGCTGCTCTTGAACATGGTTTTAATAAGGATAATATAGTTTTTGCCGGTGTAGGCAAATCTGATAAAGAAATCAACCTGGCATTGGATGCCGATATTTTCTGTTTCAATGTAGAATCGGTGCAGGAGCTGGTTATTATCAACGATCTTGCTAAAGCCAAAAACAAAACAGCAAATGTGGCTATCCGCATTAATCCAAATGTTGATGCACATACCCATCATTATATCACAACGGGACTTGAAGAAAATAAGTTCGGTATAAACACCTGGCAGTTAGACGATGTTGTGACGGCCCTGCGCAACTGCCCTAACCTGCAATTTTTAGGTATCCATTTTCATATTGGTTCCCAAATTACCGATATGGAGGTTTATAAAAGCCTTTGTATCCGCATCAACGAAATACAGGATTGGTTTGAAGACCATAACTTCAAGGTGAAAATATTAAATACCGGCGGAGGCCTTGGTGTCGACTATCATAACCCGGATACCAATACCATCTGCGATTTTGAAGCGTATTTTAAAGTATTCCATGATTTCCTGAAAGTAAAACCGGGTCAGGAAGTCCATTTTGAACTGGGCCGTGCCCTTGTTGCACAAAGCGCAGCGCTTATATCGCGTGTGCTGTATGTGAAAAATGGCCAAAAGAAAAACTTTTTGGTATTGGATGCGGGTATGACTGAACTCATTCGTCCTATGTTGTACCAGGCTTATCATTTAATTGAGAATTTGAGTCAGTCTTTAGTCCAAAGTCCAAAGTCCGAAGCCAAAAGTCAAGATTTTGATGAAAAAAGCGACTCAGGACTCAGGACTCAAGACTCAAGACTCAAATACGATGTAGTCGGCCCCATCTGCGAAAGCACGGATTGTTTTCAAAAAGATGTGGAACTGCCGCAATCTTATCGCGGCGACCTTATAGCCATCCGCACAGCAGGCGCTTATGGCGAGGTAATGGCTTCGGGTTATAATTTACGGGACAGGGTGGGCAGCGTATATGCTGAATAAGCGGATCCTGTTCCTGGAGGGTAATGAATTTTAATTGTTAATTCAACAATTAATTTACGCGATTAGGAATAAATTTTATTCCTTTGTTTGTTATAAACCAATTTTAAATGAATACCAGCCAATTTGTTATCGGGGTTGATTACGGGACGGATTCTGTGCGTTCAATTATTGCAGATGCGGGCAACGGAAAAGAAATAGCTTCGTCTGTTTTTTATTACCCCCGCTGGAAACAGGGGTTATACTGTAATGCCGCGCAAAACCAGTTCAGGCAGCACCCGCTTGATTATATAGAAGGCCTGGAGCAAACCATAAAAAACTGTATTCAGCAGGCAGGGCCCGATGTTGCCAAAGGTATAAAAGCCATTAGTGTTGATACTACCGGCTCTACGCCTGTTGCCGTGAATGAACAAGGTGTTCCGCTGGCATTGGTGCCGGGATTTGAGGAAAATCCGGATGCCATGTTTGTATTATGGAAAGATCATACATCCGTAAAAGAAGCTGCTGAAATTAATGAACATGCTGCCAAATTCCCGGTTAACTACCTGCAATATGTAGGCGGCATTTATTCGTCCGAATGGTTTTGGGCGAAACTGTTACGTACATTGAGGGTAAATCCTGAAATAAGGGAAGCCTGCTACTCATGGGTAGAACATTGTGATTGGGTGCCGTTTTTACTAACCGGCGGCGCGGCTATTAAAGATATGAAGCGGGGGCGCTGTTCTGCCGGGCATAAAGGTTTATGGGCGGCAGAATACGGCGGGTTACCACCAGATGAATTTTTTAGTTCGCTTGATCCATTATTAAAAGGGTTTACCGAAAGGTTATATAAAGATACTTATACTTCTGATCAATCAGCCGGAACATTGAGCGAAGAATGGGCGGCGCGATTAGGCTTATCAACTGATGTAGTGATAGGTGTAGGTGCTTTTGATGCGCACATGGGCGCGGTTGGCGGGCAGATAGAGCCTTATCATTTAAGCAAGGTAATGGGTACTTCTACCTGCGATATATTGGTCGCCCCAAATGCTGATATGCAGGGTAAACTGGTTAAGGGCATTTGCGGACAGGTGGATGGCTCGGTAATACCCGGAATGGCGGGGTTGGAAGCCGGACAATCTGCCTTTGGCGATACCTATGCCTGGTTTAAAAACCTAATTTCATGGCCTTTGCAGTTTGTAGAGAGCGCGCACGAAAGGGAGCAAATTGAAAACAAAATAATTGCCGAACTAAGCAAACAGGCCGCGACCTTGCCGTTAGATGAAGATGCAGAATTATCAGTAGACTGGCTGAATGGCCGCCGCACACCGGATGCCAATCAATTGCTAAAAAGCGCAATAACCGGGTTAAGCCTGGGCAGCGATGCGCCGCGAATTTTCAGGGCGCTGGCGGAAAGTACCTGTTTCGGCGCTAAAGCTATTGTCGAACGTTTTAATAACGAGGGCGTACCCGTAAAAGGGTTAATAGGCATAGGTGGCGTAGCAAAAAAATCGCCGTATATTATGCAAATGATGGCCGATGTGCTGCAAATGCCTATCCGCATACACCAGTTTGAACATACCTGTGCTTTAGGCGCAGCCATGTTCGCGGCAACGGCAGCAGGTATTTACCCGAAAGTTGAAAACGCGATGGCAGCAATGGGCGGCGGTTTTGATGCCACTTATTCGCCGAATAAAATGCGTTCAGCATTATATGAAGGGCGTTATAAAAAGTATAAAGAGTTAGCAGTCTATATTGAACAACATACAGCGTGATTAAATACCATGGATTTAACATTGCGCATTGTTTTAAAAAAGCCGCCAATTGATGTAGTTTTCGGACTGCAAAAAGGCTCGGGCAGCGTGATAGAAGTTGAACAGGTGCAAATAGCTAAGGGCGGCGAGTTACTATTTGACTTTATGGTTGAAATAAAGGGCACCCAACAAAATGATGAATTGCCCGATTTTAAAGGGCCTTTTGTGCAGGGGCCGAAATTTGGCCGGTTTATTTATATAAATATCGGTACTTATTCCGGTCACGCACAATCGCCGGTAGGCGGCAGGATGAAGATACCGCTAACTGGTATTACGTGGGAAATCCTTAGGAAGGCAAACATTGACACCGGCTTGCAAACACACGTTGCCGGGACAGGAAAAAATGGCGGCCCTAATTATGCCACTGTTAAACCTTTTGAAGGCTGGAGTATAATGACAAGAGAATAATAACTAATGAATAATCAAAAAGTCTCCCCTACCAGGGGAGATTTAGAGGGGGCTGACACATGCGTAAATATGAACATATTAAACAATTAGCCTACGAGGCTAATATGCAATTGCCCAAACTAAACCTGGTGCTATACACCTTTGGTAATGTAAGCGCTGCCGACAGGGACCTGGGTGTATTCGCTATAAAGCCAAGCGGTGTTCCGTATGAAGAATTATCGCCGGAGAAAATGGTTATTGTTGATTTTGACGCAAATATAATAGAGGGCAGTTTAAGGCCGTCATCAGATACAAAAACACATGCCGTGCTGTATAAGCAATGCGAAGGCATTGGTGGTATTTGCCATACCCATTCCACTTACGCAACCGCATGGGCGCAATCGCACCGGGATATTCCCATTTATGGCACTACACATGCCGACCATAATACAGTTGATATTCCCTGCGCGCCACCAATGAGCGATGAGATGATAAAAGGCGATTATGAATACCAGACCGGCTATCAAATACTAAACTGTTTGCAGGAACGTGGCCTTAGCTACAAAGACCTTGAGATGATATTAATAGGAAACCATGCGCCGTTTACCTGGGGCAAGACCGCCGAAAAGGCGGTATATAACAGCGCGGTACTGGAAGCAATTGCCAACATGGCGCTATTAACTGAGCAAATCAATCCAAAAGTCGCGCGTTTAAAAGACGCATTGATCAATAAGCATCATGAACGTAAGCACGGGCCAAATTCGTATTACGGACAATAGTTCAGTTTGCAGTTATGAGTAGGCAGTTTGCAGTTATTCTTTTTTTCATTACGTGGTTTTGCAGTTCAGCATTTGCACAGGAAGATTTTCACCAGTGGGCATCAACGCCGCCAATGGGATGGAATAGCTGGGATTGTTTCGGGCCAACGGTTGTTGAAAGCGAGGTAAAAGCCAATGCCGATTATATGGCTAAATACCTCAAAAGCGCAGGCTGGGAATATATTATAATTGATATACGCTGGTATGTAGGGAACGATCACGCGCATGGCTATAACCAAACCGACCCCGATTATGTATTGGATGAATATGGCCGGTTTCAGCCTGCAATAAACCGTTTCCCCTCTGCCGCGGACGGAAAAGGGTTTAAGCCGCTGGCTGATTATATACATAGTAAAGGCTTAAAACTTGGTATACATATCATGCGAGGCGTGCCGGTTGAAGCAGTAAAGCGTAACCTGCCAATTTTAGGCAGTAAAGCAACTGCAAAGGATATTTATAGTCCTGATGGTCAATGTAACTGGCTGAAGGATATGTATACCGTAGTTGCGGATAGGGATGGCGCGCAGGAGTATTATAACTCGCTTTTTAAATTGTATGCCACATGGGGCATTGATTTTGTGAAAGTTGACGATCTGTCCCGACCATACCATACCGCCGAAGTTGAAATGATTCGCAAGGCAATTGATCTTTGCGGGCGGAAGATCGTATTAAGCACGTCGCCGGGCGAAACGCCCATAGCCAGTGCCCAAGATGTACAACAACACGCCAATATGTGGCGCACGGTTGACGATTTTTGGGATAACTGGAAAATGCTGAAAGAACACTTTGATGTTTTCGAACGCTGGAACCAATACCGCATCCCTGGTGCGTGGCCTGATGGCGATATGCTGCCGCTCGGCCATATCAGCATCAGGGCCGAAAGGGGAAATCCGCACATGACGAATTTTACTAAGGATGAGCAATATACGTTAATGACCTTATGGTGCATTTTCCGTTCGCCTTTAATGTTTGGCGGAGATCTGCCCGGTAATGATGATTTTACTTTATCACTATTGAATAATAAAGAGGTGCTGGCTATTGAAAAAAACAGCGCTAATAATAAGGAGTTATTCAGGACGGAGGATGCCATATGCTGGATAGCCGACGATCCCAAAACAGGCGATAAGTATGTCGCTTTATTTAATCCGTCTGATAAACCCGGTACATCAAAAATAGCTGTTCAATTACAACAATTGGGCTTTAAAGGCGCATGTAAAGTCCGCGATCTATGGAGCAAAACAAATCTTGGAGAATTTGAAGGAGAATTTGCCGCCAACATAAACAACCACGGCGCAGGCCTGTATAAAATATCGCCCAAATAAAAAAATCAATAATTCAAAATTAATAACATTCACTCATTCACTCATTATATATGGTATATCTTAAAAAATTAGAAGTTTGGTTTGTAACCGGCAGCCAGCATTTATATGGCGAAGAAACATTAAAGCAAGTAGCCGAACATTCACAACAAATTGCCCGTTCACTTAATGATGCCGGCCAAATACCTGTACAGGTTATTTTTAAACCAACGGTAAAATCGACCGAAGAAATATATGGTATTTTACAGCAAGCTAACCACACGACTAACTGCATCGGTATTATAGCATGGATGCATACCTTTTCGCCTGCAAAAATGTGGATAGGCGGGTTGAAGATATTACAAAAGCCGTTGCTGCATTTACATACCCAATTTAATCGTGATATTCCCTGGGATAGTATTGATATGGACTTCATGAACCTAAACCAAAGCGCCCACGGCGACAGGGAATTTGGCTTTATGGTATCGCGTATGCGCATGAACCGTAAAGTGGTGGTCGGCCACTGGCAGGATACGGAAGTTCTTGAACAAATTGGCGGCTGGACACGCGTAGCGGCTGGATGGCACGACTGGCAGGGCGCTAAGTTTGTGCGCTTTGGCGATAATATGCGTTACGTAGCTGTTACTGATGGCGATAAGGTAGAAGCCGAATTAAAGTTTGGTTATTCGGTAAACACACATGGCGTTGGCGACCTGGTAAAAGTTATCAATGCCATAAGCGATGCGGAGATTGATAAACTAACCGCCGAATATGAGGCGCAATACTCGGTAGTACCGGCGTTGCGAAAAGGCGGCGAACAATATAACTCATTACGCGAAGCAGCGAAGATAGAATTAGGCATACAGGCCTTTTTACAGGACGGAGACTTTAAAGGCTTTACCGATACGTTTGAAGACCTTCATGGTATGGTGCAACTACCCGGCATAGCCGCGCAGCGTTTAATGGCTAAGGGCTATGGTTTTGCAGGCGAAGGCGACTGGAAAACCGCTGCCCTCGTTCGTGCCATGAAAGTTATGGGCAGCGGCTTAAAAGGCGGCAACGCCTTTATGGAAGATTATACCTATCACTTCGACCCGGCCAACCCAATGGTTTTAGGATCGCATATGCTGGAGATATGTGAATCAATAGCCGATGGTAAACCTAAATGCGAAGTTCATCCTTTAGGTATTGGCGGTAAGGCCGACCCGGTGCGCCTGGTGTTTAATGTAGCGGGCGGCCCGGCGTTGAATGCCTCGATAGTAGATATGGGTAACCGTTTCAGGTTGCTGGTGAATACAGTTGAAGCCGTAGCGCCCGAATACGACCTACCCAAATTGCCCGTTGCCCGTGTTTTATGGAAGCCCTACCCAGACATGAAAACTGGTTGTGCCGCATGGATATTGGCCGGCGGCGCACACCATACCTGTTACAGCCAAAATTTAACAGCTGTTAATATGGAAGATTTTGCGGAAATAGCCGGGATTGAATATGTGCTGATAGATAAGGATACGCAGCTTCGTCAATTGAAAAATGAGTTGAAGTGGAATGAGGTTTACTACAGGTAAAGGTCTATCTAAAACTTACGAAGTTTTCAAAACTTCGTAAGTTTAACTTACCAAATCATCAAAAAACTCCCCGGTAAAATCGTCCGCAAAATGGATAACATTAGGCATGCCCTCAAACTCTTCCCGTTGATGGGTTGTAGTTAATATCACCGCGTTCATCCCGGCATTTGCTGCTGCTTCGGCACCTTTGGGCACATCTTCAAAAACAAGACAATGCGCGGGTGGTACGCCTAATAACTCAGCTACTTTTAAATAAGTTTCGGGGTGCGGCTTGCTCAATACCACATCATCCGCGCTTACTATCCCCTTAAAATAATGCCTTATGTTGAGGTTATCCAGCACAAAATCAATATTAAACGGTATAGCCGCCGACCCAATAGCCATCGGTATGCCTTTTTGATAAGCCTTTTCTAAAAACAAATTTAAACCGGGTAAAAGTTGGAGTTGTGGTAAATACTCCTGCTGATAACGTTGTTCCTTTTCATACGACAGGCGGTTCATTTCTTCCAGTGTAAAACGTTCAGGTCCAAACATGCGCACCAGTACTTCCGGGTTTTTGCCATACATCTGCTGTTTTATCTCGTCCCAGGTAAAGTTGCCGCCTAATTCATTATTTAGCAGGTTCATCCATGCCTTGGTATGGTATTCCATATCATTGATCATGGTGCCGTTCAGGTCGAAGATAAAAGCTTTCATTAACATAATTAAATTGGTGCAAACTTAAAATTTACGATAGTGAAATTTGTATAATTTAAAATTTTGTTAAAATCATTAGTATCTGGTAAAACAATAATTATTTTAACAAGTTATGATGTAGTTAATATAGTGTAATAGCTTGACTTGTTGTTTCTTATAAGTTTATAAAATAACTTAAAGCTAATATTTGTATTATAAAAGTTACCTGCGGTATAGCTAATAAAGGTTATTTTTAAAACCGTAACATACCACGTGCCGTAAATAATATGGGTTATATTTCACATTTGCCTGCCTGCATATAATGAATAATGATCAATACAGACTTAATGCTGTAAACAGGTTTAAGCAACTTGATGCAGACATTAAAAAAGATTTGAATGCCCTTGTAGATATTGTGGCGCAGGTTTGTGATACGCCGGTAGCCCTCATTACCTTGCTTGATGAAAATACCCAATGGTTTAAAGCCAGCAAAGGCGTAGATATTGACTGTACCGACCGCGAAATAGCTTTTTGCAACTATACTATTAAACAGGACGATCTGACAATTGCGCCGGATACCTTGCTCGATAAACGGTTTTCAGACAATCCTTTAGTTACCGGGCCGCCACATGTCAGATTTTATGCCGGTTCGACATTAACCACCAATGACGGTTATGCTGTGGGCAGCTTATGTGTGATCGATTTTAAACCCAGGGAACTTGACGGTCACCAGGAAAACACATTAAAGGTGCTTTCAAAACAGGTGATGAATTTAATGGAACTGAACTGGAGTTTGAATATCCTGCAACAACAGCATGAGGAGACCCGGCAGCAAAAGTTAATTATTGAAGAATCGGCAATAAAGCTGAACGCGATGTTCAACAGTTCAAAAGATACCCACATTCTTGTTGGCCGCGACATGGAGGTGCTTGCTTTTAATAAAGCGGCATCAGCCTTTGTGAAAGACGCGCACCACAAGAAATTGACCAAAGGTAGATCCATATTGGAATATTCTGACCCTGAAGTGGTAGATGGTGTACGAAAATTATTCGACCAGGCTTTTGCCGGAAAGACCATTGAACGTGAATGGCTGATGCGCCCGGATACCAATGAAGCCCGATGGAAGGAACTGCAGTTTTTACCCATAAAAAACAGTAATAAAGATATTATAGGCGTAGCGCTAAACTCGACAGATATAACCGAACGTAAACTACAGGAAGACCAGATCAATATACAAAATGCCGCGCTAACCCGTATTGCCATCATTCAATCGCATGAATTGCGACGGCCGGTCGCTTCATTGCTGGGCATTATATCGTTGATCAAACTGGAAAAATTGAATAAAAACCTGGACTATTTTGATATGCTTGAACATACCATTAATGAGTTGGACGAAAAAATACGGGATATAGTTAAAGATTCGGAAGACACGATCAGTAATTCTTTCGCTATAGGAGCTTAGGCCAGTTTGCAGTAAGTGTTTATAGTGTCATAACAGTAGTTAATTCAATAAATCACTTATCCGCTCACTAATTATGCGTACATTTGCGCTTTAATAAATAAAATATAATGCAAAAAGAAGGAACAGTAAAATTTTTCAATGAAACAAAAGGGTTTGGTTTTATTACACCCAACAGTGGTGGCCAGGACGTATTTGTTCATTCAACAGGCCTGATCGATGAGATCCGTGAAAATGACAAAGTAGAATTTGAAGTTGAAAACGGCAGAAAAGGCTTAAACGCGGTAAATGTAAAAGTTATTTAATTATAATATAAGTCATTAAAACGTACCGGCACCCCGCACAAGCGGGGTGCTTTTTTTTGCTCAAAACATTCTTTTTATTTTAATATCGATTTAAGCATAGGCTGGCCTAATTGTTGTAGAAATCATTCTATAAAAAGCAAATATCATGAAAGATCAGACAAAAATTATAGCAGCGCTTTTAGTGGGCGTAGCAGCAGGGGCTGCACTTGGGCTATTATTGGCCCCCGACAATGGCAAGGAATTAAGAGGCGATATAGCGGATTACGTTAATGACCTTATGTCTTCCGCAAAAGACAAAGCACGATCAACCGCCGATGGTTTGAAAGAATATGGTAATAATGCCGTAGATAAGGCCAAATCAAGATTTTCGGATAGTATTGAAAATGCTAAAGCCTATGGCAGCAACGGCGTGAATGATGCTAAATCAAAAGTAAAAGTTGCTGCAAGCGATTTAAATGATTCCATTCAGCAGGTATAATGAACAAAAATGACCCAAAAACATACTTATAGGTATGTTTTGAATAATTTATCCAATATTCGTTTGTTTACCCGAAAAATAATATCTTATTTTACAGCAGGTTATTTTAATAGGGGTATTAAATAGCAATAATTAGCCATCCGTTTATACGGATGGCTTTTATTTTTTAGGTCAAACTGCATCCCTATCCCAAAAAGTCAATAACTTCGCCTTTCAATTTATTGGTATTACATGAAATATAAGCTGGGTGATTTTGTGCGTTTTGTTGACGAAAAAATGGAAGGTTTTATTACCCGCATCATTGACGATGAAATGATAGGCGTAACCGGCGAGGATGAATTTGAAATACCGGTATTGGCCAGTAAGGTAACTACGGTTCATGGTTACCAGCCCGCAGGAGCTGATAAAAGTAATACGATCAAAGGACAACCTGTGCCCGCAGGAGAATTTAAAACAAAAGGCATATACGTTGGCGTAGTTAGCGACCCTAAAGCCAATTCGGTTGTACACTTTTATTTGATCAATGATACTTCTTACCAGTTGCTGGTTTCCTTAACAACCGAAAAACAGCGGGTATTTAAAGGCGAATATGCAGGCACCATAGCGCCAAATTCAAGCGTACAAATCTATTCAGCTCAACTGGCTGACCTGCAATTGTGGCCAAAGTTTACGTTTAATGTCCTGTTTTATACTGTTCAAAATATAGAGCCTATTACACCATTAACCGTAAGTGAAAAATTTAATGCTAAAGATTTTGCAGGAAACAAGAAACAATTGCCCGTATTAAACCAGCCGGGCTGGCTGATCCAGTTGGACGACCCTGAATTTACTATTGATGCCCAACAGCTAAAGGAAAGCTTTTTTAAACCGGCCGAAGAAAAAGCAAAACTTGAAAAACCAGTGCAGGAAGTTGACCTCCACATTGAAAAACTGCGCGATGACTACCAGTTTTTAAACGGCGCAGAAAGCTTAAAAATACAAGTTGATTATTTTAACAAAGCGCTGGATGCGGCTATTGTGCATCAACTGCCTGATGTTACTTTTATACATGGCGCGGGTAATGGTACTTTAAAACACGAGTTGCATAAGCTTTTGGGCAAAAACAATAAAATCCAAACCTTTATGGATGCCCGGAAAGAAAAATTTGGTTACGGGGCTACAAAGGTTATTTTGAAATAACCAATACAATCATACCTTTATAGCATAAATAAACCATTATGGATACCAACATCTTCAAACAATTTTCAGACATTACAATTACGGAGATCGCTCCCGGCTTTCTTGGAAAGATCATTCACACGCCAAATAACACCATCAATTTTATCGAGGTAAAGGCCGGAAGCGTAGTGCCGCGTCACCAGCATATACATCATCAATGTGCCTTTGTTATTGAAGGGCAATTTGAATTAACCGTTAATGATGTTCCGCAAATACTGGACACCAATACCTTCGCGGTTATCCCATCAAACGTATTTCACAGCGGCAGGGCTATTACAGATTGTAAGCTGATAGATGTTTTTAACCCGGTAAGGCAGGATTTTATATACGAATAAGCAACAGCTACAAATTTATGACCATCAGCAAAGCCACATTAAATGATGTAGCCGAATTGACCGCGCTGGTGAATACGGCTTATCGCGGCAAAGAGTCTATGAAAGGCTGGGCGACAGAGGCCCATATCCTCGACGGGCAGCGTGTAGACCAGGACATGATGACCGGTTATCTCAACGATGCGAATGCAGCGATATTAAAATACACCAATAATGCCAACTTAATAGAAGCCTGTGTTTATTTAGAAAAGAAAGGCCATAAACTGTATTTAGGTATGCTAAGTGTTTTGCCGCATTTGCAGGCAAAAGGAATTGGCCGCCAACTACTGGAAGCATCCGAGCAATTTGCGCTTGAAATCAACTGCGACACAATGGTAATGACCGTTATCTCATCGCGTCAGCAATTGATTGAATGGTATCAGCGGCGTGGTTATAATTTCACCGGTGAGGTTCAACCTTTCCATGCCGATACGAGATTCGGGGTACCAAAAGTGCCGATTGAGTTGGTGGTGATGGAAAAAGGAGTTTAAGAAAGGTTGCAGATGTTGTAAGAGTTGGAAAGGTAACTTTTACAACTCTTATAACCCCTACAACCTCTACACAACCTAACCAACCAACTCCTTAAACACCAAATCAAGTATCTGCTTCGTATTATCAGGATAGTTTACCTTAATTGGCTTGCCGTTGTCTAACCAATCCTGGATGGTTTCGCTATGTTTTGGCTTAAGGCTTTTTATAACCGGTACGCCCATTTGTTTTAAAGCGGCGGCGTTTAGCTGTTGCTCGTATTGGGTTTTCATGGGGATAACCAATAGTTTTTTCTTCATAAATAAAGCCTCGGCGGGTGTTTCAAAACCGCCGCCGCAAAGTACGCCTGCGCTTTGGGCCATGCTTTTTATAAAGCCTTCGTTATTGATAGGCTGGATAAATACATTTTTATAGCGGAATATCTTTTTATTATGTTTCGAGAAAACATCCCATTCAATATCCTTAAACTCTATCAGCCTTTTAATTAATCGTTTATCATCATAGGCGGGCAGGTAAACGGTATAATGACCTTTGTTTTCAATAGCCTGTTCGCGCACTTGCTGGCGTATAACCGGGGTAAATATATTGGGGCCGAATGCTTTAAAATGAAAGCCATATTGCTTGCTAACGGGCGCGTAATGTTTTAGAATGAGTTTGCCTATCATATCGGTATCATCAGGCAATGGCGCATTTTCATGCAGTACGGCAGCCTGGTGGCTTACACCAATACAAGTTTTGTTTTTTAGATAACATGCCCAGGCAGACACAGGCTCAAAATCATTGATCACCACATCGTATTTTTCAATAGGCAGTTCGCTGATTTCCTTAATGAACTTACGGAAACGTGACTTCAAAAACGACTTCCACAAATCAACCCCGCCTGATTTACCGAATACAAACCCAAAACCATGCAGTTGATATTTTACGGGGAACGGCAGGGTCAGGTCGCCCTGTGTGCCGCTTACAAGTACATCCACATCGCCTATTTTTTGCAGCAGCGGCACAACGTCCATTGACCGGCTTAAATGCCCGTTACCGGTACCCTGTATAGCGTATAGTATTTTCATATATGGAGTAAGGTTAAAGAATAAAGAGAGCGCCGCTCTCTTTATCACTTATTAACTGATCTTATTATCAATGAAAAAAGAACGGTTTGGTTAATACATCAAAGAATAATATGATGCAAAAGTAGGTGCTTGCATATTAAGGGTGTGTTAAGTTTTTGTTAGGTGTTATGCGGCGATTTTTTAACGCGAAGTTCATTCAGCAGGCACAGAGAACGCAAAGGGTATATAGGTTTCAGGAAATATAGTACTTTTAGAAATCTTTTTAGTTATGCCTCCTGCTCAAAACCAAAACATCAACTGGATAAACAACCTGCGCCTTATCGCCTTATACGCGGTTATTGTGCTGCATACCACGGCGGTTTTGTTAGCCCAATATGGTAAAGTGCCTTTTAATGATTGGCTTACTGCCGATTGTTATAACGCTGTAGTGCGTTTTGCTGTTCCTGTTTTTGTAATGATAACCGGGGCGTTATTACTGCATCGCGAATATGAATTGGGCGATTTTTTTAAAAAGCGGTTAAGCCGGGTAATAACGCCGTTCCTGTTTTGGAGTTTGGTTTATATCGGATATTCCTGGTACAACGACGAAGTAACCTTTGATGCTGATGCCTGGACAAATACCAAACTGGTTTTGCATTTGTTGAAATACGGCAGTTCGTACCATTTATGGTATGTGTATATGCTGATAGGCTTGTACTTTGTGATCCCGGTCATTGGTAAGTTTGTGCGTAATGCTACCGAAAACGAGGTACTGTACTTTTTAATTGTTTGGTTTGGGGTGATGATGTTAAGTCAGCCTTATTTGATACGATATAACCCGCAGATCGACCTGCATTATTTCGCCGGATACATCGGCTACCTGGTACTGGGCCATTACCTGGCTTTTAAAGAGTTTAAATGGCAAAATATACAGGCATGGATGACCTTGATATTTGTTTTAACCGTTGGGATAATTGCGTTCGGCTCATGGATGCTTTATAAAAGTAACAGCACAATAGGCACGTTATTTTATGAGCCAATTAGCCCGACTATTGTATTTTTATCCGCAAGCGTATTTTTAATAGCCCGTTTTACAGTAGTAAAACTATCTCCGGCAGTTATCCGCATCCGCGATTTTGCGGGTGGCTATAATTATGGTATTTATTTGGCACATGCGCTTGTATTATACCTGCTTGACCGGGTGAATATCAGCTACAAGCTTTGTATACCCATCATTAGCATCCCTGCAACGGCTTTGATTTGCTTTGCCTTGACGCTCGGGCTGGTTTGGGCAATTAGTAAATTGCCTTATGGGAAATGGGTTTCGGGGTAATATCGTCAAGCCGACGGGCTATGCCCATCGCTGACGTATTGCGCCCTTTCAGGGCTGGCATATTAACGCCCGGCTATGCCCATCGCTGACGTATTGCGCCCTTTCAGGGCTGGTATATTAACGCCCGGCTATGCCCATCGCTGATGTATTGCGCCCTTTCAGGGCTGGTATATTAACGCCCGGCGTGTTAACCCGTCACTCGAAATGATAAGGAGTAAATTATTACAACCGCCACGTTTCCTGTATCTTTCCCGCCCCGCCCAAAAGTTTCATTTGCTCCGCCGTAGCGCTTTTAAGCAGGTAGGGGAGTGTGCTTAATTTATCCCGGTCAGGCACCGCTTTTTTATCAATTATAAATCCCTGGTTATTAAAAAACTTTTCGGCAGCCTCAAAACTGTCGAACATCTGTTCGCGCACTTTATGTTTTTCAAAAAATTGGGTTAACTTATCATCGACCTGCACACCAGGCATTTGGTTTCGTTGTTTGATGTAAATATCAGCCGTTATCCAATAGCCGCCCCTTTTTTTTAAAACGTTTTGAATGATTTGACAAAGCTGTTCTTTCTCAGGCGTGCTTAAATACATCAGCAATCCCTCATTAACAATAAGAACAGGTTCATCGGCAGGAAAACGGTTTATTATCTCCTTAAAAGCTTTTTCATCAAGCGCGTTAAGCGCCAAAACTTCTAATTTACTTTTCGGATTGGTTTCAGTTTGTAATTCCTTTATAAATTCCTTTTTCAAGGCGATCACTTCCGGCAGGTCAGTATCAATATAGTGTACCCCGGCCTGTTGCACCGCTGCTAATCCTCTGAATGAAAACCCGGATGATATTTCTAATATATTTTTAATGGGTACATCAGCCATTAACTGGTCAATACTCCAGTAACGGCTTTCAAAATGGACTATCCTGCCCCAAAACATAAAATCACTTTTATTAAAGTCAGGCTCATATTTCCCGGGCTGCATCATTAACCGTGCCGCTTCACGGGCAAATGGAATATTGGTATAGCCTTTTAATAGCAGCAGTGACTTTGCTGATGGACTTATCGTGCTGTAATCGCGGTTGTTGGTTTGATTTTCGTTTCCTTGCATACGGCGACGATTGATATTGTTAATAATTCAAGACTTTTGGCTCAGGACTTTTGACTCAACACGCTCTTCTTCTTCAAACTTTCTCGTTAGCATTTCATAAATAATTTTTAACCAAACCAGCAAACAAGGCAATGCTATCAACGCGTACGGCAAAATAAAGTTAACCCTGATATACCTTGGTATAACATCCGAATTTGAAAAACTGCTTATCAGCAAGGCGAAAATAAACAGGAACCAGTTAAAAGCGCTTATAGGCCTGTTTAGGTTCACTAACCATATACCCACACCAATAAAAGCGATGATATAAGTTGGCGGCTCCGATCCGCTGCTGTATATCACCGTAAATATTAAAACTGAGGCTAATGTCAGTATTTGGTATTGCATGTTTCGCCAGTATTTGATGCGGGTAAGCGATAATAAAAATAAAATCAACGCCGGAATTAGCACCACCATATTGGGCAGGTTTTTGTAATGAAATATTTTACTGATCATCCCCATAACACATACATATCCCCGGGTAGAAACCAGGTTGGCGGCGTTTTTTAATTGCAGATCGGGGTACCAATCATGATAGGTTTGAATAATAAATGCCGGTGAAGAAAAAAGCATAGGCAATACAAATAATACAGCCGACCAAAACAGGAGGCTCAAAACCAACTTAACTTTATTGTCTGAAAAGAAAAAGAATGCCAGCCCCACAATACCATAAAGCTTGATAGCTGTGCCCAGGATTATTACCAGGGCGGCCCAAAAATCCTGTTGCTGCCTGATGAATACGAAGCTGAATATAATAAGCGCTGTTATCAGTGGGTTTACCTCTACGTTTCCCGATGATCCCATCATACTGTTGGCATTAACCAATAATATCAAAAGACAGGCGGTTTGTTTTAGCGGCAGCATCATTATGGCTTTATACAATACCCATGCATTAAACAGCACCCATAATATTACGCCGGTCTTGTCGGGCAGCCAGGCAAAAGGGGCAATAACGAGGGCAAATACAGGGCCGTAATGGTTGAGGTCGAAATAAAACTCTGGCTGGGCACCAAACAGGCTATGCTGCTGTATTAAGTTTAAATAATTATGCTTGTAAATGATGTAGTTATTATAATTGCTGGTGGCACCGCCAATTAAAACACCTTTTACTACGGCAAATAAACTAAGCCCGAACCATAGGGTTAGTATAAAGGGTTTATTAGTGAATATTGCTTTGAGTTTGTGCATGGGTTATGTAAAAACGAAAGTACAAAAGTTGCCCTATTATTCTGTAGGATTTATAAACAATAATCTTCATCTTTAAATCCCCGTTTATTGTAATTCATCGACTATCAAAAATGAAAAATTACCTTTTACTTTTATGCATTTTTAGCATTGTTGGGTCGTCCGCATACGCACAACAACCCAACCCACAACACCCCGACCCAAACTTTGAGTTGTATATACTGGCCGGGCAATCAAACATGGCCGGCAGGGGATATGTAACCGGCGACTTTAAAACCGAAGGCGACAGCAGGGTATATATGCTAACTAAAGATAATACTTGGGTAGTTGCCAAACACCCGGTGCACTTTGACAAGTCAGTAGCAGGTGTTGGTCCGGGGTTAATGTTCGGTGTTGAAATGGCAAAGGCAAACCCTAACCCCAACATAAAAATTGGTTTAATACCCACCGCTGTAGGCGGCACGCCAATTGAGCATTGGATGCCGGGCGCTTATGACGCTGCTACCAAAACCCACCCGTATGATGATGCTGTTGCGCGGATAAAGGAAGCCATGAAATATGGTGTTATTAAAGGTATTATATGGCACCAGGGAGAAGCCAACAGCAAACCCGAACAGGCAAAAGTTTATTTGGCGCAGTTAAAAGAACTGATCGGACGCTTCCGTGTATTGGTTAACAACCCTAATCTTCCCTTTGTAGCAGGGGAACTGGGCCGTTACCGGCCAGAGTTTGATAATATTAATAAAGAATTAGTAAACCTGCCCGCTATGGTGCCTTATACTGCTGTAGCTACAACGGAGGGCCTTGTACACAGGGGCGATACTTTGCATTTTGACAGCCCGTCGGCAGATGAATTTGGGAGGAGATATGCTAAGAAGATGCTGGAGGTGCAGAAGAAGATCAAAAAGTAATTGTCTGAACCATGATTTGTGGGATTAAAGGATTTTCATGATGCTTGCAAGATCGCTAATAGTAATCCTGATCATCCTTTAATCCCACAAATCATGGTTCAGACAGAAATTATTTTGTAAGTATCCACATTGCGCCGCGCTCGGCGCTATTGCCGTTAGCGTCAAACCCGGCAAATTGAATTTGTTCGATATCGTCCTGCGAAATTTTTTGCAGCGCGGTTTTAGAAACCGGCTTGCCGTTTACAATAATAGCCCTTGGTGCTACCCCGTAGTTTACTATATCGTCTTTTGCGTCCATTGCTAAAATTGCCTTATAATCTTTGGCATACCTGGTATAAATATGTATACACTGGCCCAACTGATTACGCACAATAGTTATATACCTCAAATCATCATCAGTTAAATTGCTGAGCATTGTTTTTGTATCGCCATATACACCGTCTACGTATAACGAATCGGGGTAATGACTGATGCTTGGGGGCAGTATCCGGTTAACACTATCGCTTTTTATAGTATTTGTTTTTTTGGCCAAAGCTATTGGCATTATTTCAGGTTCCCGGCGGTTAACAACAGGCTGTTCGTCTAACCGGGCTATGCTAACCGCTTGTAATAAAGGCGCATACGATTTATCAGCTTTTTTGGGTGAGGTAGTAGTTAAAGGCTTTTCCATAATTTCGGCCACGTCGTTAAAAGCCGTTGTTATTGCTTCATGGCCTTTTAACACCTGTTTGGCTAACCCGGTTTTTGAAACAGTGAATGCTAATAACAGCACTGCTATTATGGGTATCAAAAACACATACCGGGATAAGTTCAGCATTGAGGATCTTTCAGCGTTCATCATAATAATCCGCTTTTTAATGGCCGAAGCATTAAAATGGTTAATGAGCGTGCTACTGCCATTGTTAAAATTTACATTAAGCAGGCTGTATTGATATTCTTTGGCATCAAGTCCGTTTTGCAGTATGCGCTGGTCGGTTATGAACTCAATATTTTCATGAATGGCCCTTTTCATCAGCCATATACCGGGGTTAAACCAGTAAAATATAATGCTTAGTTCGCCCACTAAAATATCAAAAGTATGCCATTCATTTACGTGCACCTGCTCATGTTCCAATATCGCTTTAAGTTCGGCAGAGGTATGGTTTTTTGGGTTCACATAGATGCTTCTCAGAAATGAAAAGGGACTGATGTCTTTGTTTACAGCACGAATTAAATGACGGTGCAGCAATACGGGTTTTGACCGTTTATGCAGCCGGTATAAGGATATTAACTGCACTATTAACCGTATTGCAAAAATCAACACACCCGCCCAAAAGACTATTTCAAGCCAGTTGCGGTTATTTTGATGCACAGAGGCCGAATACACGGCGCTTGCAACCGGTGCCTGCCAGTTTATTATTACCATTTGCACAGGCCGCGCAATTTGCTGATGTTTATTTATAAAACCTGAAAGATTGATTAAAGGATATAAAGTTGAAAACAGAATAGCACCCACCAAATACACCCGGTTAAGCGTATAAAAAGTAAGAGGCCTTAATACCAGGTAATACGCCATGCAAAACAGGATGAGCGCAATATTTACTTTAATTAAATAGATTAGTAAAGTGGTCATATCCTTAACTTTTTAAAAAGCACTAATTCAATCGAATTAGTGCTTTTTCATTGTTTTTTTGATTTCTCTATCAGGTCAATGATCTCCTTTAGCTCATTGGTAGTAACCTTTTTGTCTTTAACAAAAAAGGCCACCATATCTTTGTATGAGTTTTCAAAATAATCATTTACAAAGCCATACATAAAACGCTTTTTATAATCTTCTTCGGCTATTAGCGGCGTGTACCGGTATGATTTGGCAAATTTTTCGCCCACAATAAATCCCTTTCTGAGCAGGTTTTTCAGGGTTGATGCCAGCGTAGTGTAAGGCGGCGCTGGCTCAGGGAAATTATCTAAAAAATCCTTTATAAAACCCTGTTTGCATTGCCATACCACCTGCATCGCTTCTTCTTCCTGTACGGTTAATTTTTCCATTTTTTTTGATGTTATCGTAAACTTACGAGTTATTCGTATATAAACAAATTTATTTTCTGTTTTTAACTTAATTGTTACTTAAATTTTTGTTTTAAACAGGCATTGCGTTTTTTTAGGGGTTATTTACGGAAATCCCTTTTTTCATCTTTACTATGCCCAACACTTCACCATCCGGCAACTCAGCATCCACGCGCCCAACTTCACAATAGCCCATCGCTTTATATAACGGCACGCCCGGCAAGGTAGCGCCCAGTTCAAAACTGGTAAAACCATTGGCTTGCGCGGCGGCTTCGCATATATGGATAATGTGGGTGCCAATGCCTTTCCGGGCATGATCGGGGTGTACAAAAAAGGCGCGGATACGGGCGGCATCAGTTTGGGGGTCAAGCAGCGGGTCTTCAATATCTTTATGCTGGTCGCCGCCGTAAAGGGTGTTTCGTTTGCTCCAGCCACCGCAACCAACTATCATACCGGCTGCGTCGGCAATATAATAAGTGCCATCAATAACCAATTGCGTATCCACGCCAAAAATGTATTTGATGGCGCTTTCTATTTGTGCTGTGGTGTAGCATTCTTTGCTTAAACCACGTACAGATAAGGTGATCAGCTGGTTTAATTGGGGGATATCTTCAAACTTGGCAAGCCGGGTGGTGATCTGCATTGGCAGGAAATTTTAAAACTGATTAATTATACGCAATTTTAGTCTTAATACGCAACATGAAAACTTTCATAACCACATTGATTATTGCGCTGTTTTCTTTTGGCATTAGCCATGCACAATCAAACAGCAATATTGAATTTGGCTTCAATGCAGGCTATAACGAATCGTATGTAACGGTGGGACAATCATCGACGTTCAGTAGCCAGGCTATCAGCGGGTTTAATATAGGCGTTTTTGCTGATATGTATTTTTCGGACAGGTGGAGCATTAAAACCAAATTAATTTACGACCAAAAAGGATACGGTCCCAATTACTACCCTACGCCCGAGGTCTTGTATTTGAACATTGCATCGCCTCCCCCCGCTTACTTTAATTATGGCAATGTGCGGTTAAATTATTTAACCGTCCCCATTATGGCCGACTGGCATTTTGGGCAAAAAAGAAACTGGTATATGCACTTTGGGCCATACGTTGGCTTTTTATTAAACGGCAACGCATTAGCTTCAACAACACCGGGTATAACATCCTATAATAACGTTGATGTTGGTTTGGCGCTGGGTATCGGCATAAAATTCCCGCTGACCCGCAAGGTTAAATTATTTATTGAAGAAGACGGGCAAGGCGGCTTCACCAATATTTATGACAAAGCCGCCGGGTCAATGGCCCAAAACGTAAGGGCAAGTATCAATATGGGGCTTAACTTTTCGGTGAAATAGTTGGAGGATATTCAATCAGGGAAAACTGTAGGATGCAAATCATTTCTTCTTTTTTATCAAGACCTTTCGGCTTGTGGCCACCTTTTCAATTTTAGCAGGATAAAACCCGTTTAACCCTGTATAATAATTCACGCGTAAACGGGTTACTTCGGCTATCCGTGCTGTAGGTGATTGTTGCAGCCAAAATAAAACGTCCAAAGCGTCCTCATCTTCCATTTTTACATGGTTAACCACTTTAGCCATTTTCCTGATTTTTTGATTCGGTTCCATTTGGCAACTTGTTCCTGATATTTACTCAAATTTACGAAAATCCCCTAAATTTCTATCCCATATCTCAACAAATCCTATTACTTCATTTTGACGATTTAGATTTGTAAACTTTTTAAAAGTTGACAAATCTGTCCTGCATTAATTACATTTGTATAAATAATAGCTATTTAAAGTGAAAAAAGTAAATAATAAACCTCTTTTAGAAAAGTTAAAAAAAGCTGTAAAAGAATTGAATGAAGTCAAAGCAGGGAAATTGGCAGCGAGAGATTTTGACGATTTACTAAATGATGGTTTTAACGCAAAAAAATAATGGTATTTTATCTTTTAAGGAAGACCCATTGACCATTCAATTGAAATTAAGAAATGAGTGGGAAAGAGATCTTGGTTGATACCAATGTTATTATGTATTTGTTGAGCGGTTGTGATACACATTCAAAGTTTCTAATCCGAAATCCAACATCCCAAATCCGAAATTTCTCAAATCTCAAATCTCATTTCTCAAATCTAAAACCTATCTTTGCCCATGCAAGAAAAAATCCTCATTCTTGACTTTGGTTCGCAGTTTACGCAATTGATAGCGCGCCGTGTCAGGGAGCTCAATATTTACTGTGAGATCCACCCATTCAATAAAGTTCCTGATGTTGACAGCAGTGTAAAAGGTATTGTCCTTTCCGGCAGTCCGTATTCAGTTCGCCAGGAAGATGCGCCGCATTTTGATTTCGCCAAATTTCGCGGTCAGTTGCCTATTTTAGGCGTTTGTTATGGTGCGCAGTATTTAGCCCATTTTAATGGTGGTGAGGTATTGCCGTCAAGCACCCGCGAATATGGCCGGGCAAACCTGCAATATATCGACACTAAAAGTCCGTTGTTTAAGCTGATACCTGCAAATTCGCAGGTGTGGATGTCGCATGCGGATACCATTGCCAGCATAGGTAGCGATTTTGAAGTGATAGCCAGTACAGATACGGTAAAGGTTGCCGCTTATCACGTAAAAGACACTCAAACCTACGGCATCCAATTTCACCCCGAGGTTACCCACAGCATTGACGGCAAGCAATTGCTGCAAAACTTTTTGGTTGACATTTGTGGTTGCAAACAGGACTGGACACCCGATTCATTTGTGGAAACCACCATTGCCGCGCTAAAGGAAAAATTGGGCGATGATAAAGTAGTATTAGGTTTATCAGGCGGTGTTGATTCATCCGTAGCGGCGGTATTGTTGCACCATGCCATCGGCAAAAACCTTCATTGTATATTTGTGGATAACGGCTTGCTGCGCAAGGATGAATACCAGTCGGTACTGGATTCGTACCAGCACATGGGCCTTAATATAAAAGGCGTTGATGCCAAACAACGTTTTTATGATGCCCTTGCCGGGTTAACTGACCCTGAAAAAAAGCGCAAAGCCATAGGCCGTGTATTTATAGAAGTATTTGATGATGCTGCGCATGAAGTACAGGATGTAAAATGGCTGGGGCAGGGAACCATCTACCCGGATGTTATTGAGTCGGTTTCTGTTAAAGGGCCGTCAGCTACCATCAAATCACATCACAACGTGGGTGGGTTGCCCGATTTTATGAAACTGAAAGTAGTTGAGCCGTTAAATACCTTGTTTAAAGACGAAGTAAGGCGCGTGGGCAAAGCTTTGGGCATCGATCAAAATATTTTAGGCCGCCACCCTTTTCCGGGCCCTGGATTGGCTATCAGGATATTAGGCGAGGTTACACCGCAAAAAGTTGCCATTTTACAGGAGGCCGATGCGATTTATATCAACAATTTGCGGTCGGCAGGTGTTTATGATAAAGTATGGCAGGCCGGTTCAATATTTTTACCGGTACAGTCGGTAGGGGTTATGGGCGATGAGCGCACGTATGAAAACGTGATCTGCCTGCGTGCTGTCGAATCGTTAGATGGGATGACCGCCGATTGGTGCCATTTACCGTATGATCTGCTGGCTAAAATCTCCAACGAGATCATTAATAATGTAAAAGGTATTAACCGGGTAGTATATGATATCAGTTCAAAACCACCGGCCACCATTGAGTGGGAGTAAGTGGTTATGGTTTTTAGTTATAGCACTGGTGACCGGCGCTTGTTCGCCTAAAATACGGCCTGCATCACAGCCTGTAAATCCGTCCGAAGAAAAACCTGTAGTGCAGGCAAAGCCCGTAGAAAAAGTGGTTGTAAAACCCCCTCAACGAACATCAGTTATATCGTTGATACTACCCTTTGGGCTGGATCATTTAAACCCGGCAAATAATTATACCGACGTTACCCTCAAACAGGCCGATTTGGCGCTTGATTATTACCAGGGCTTTAAACTGGCGCTCGACTCGCTTACCGGGCAAGGTTACAATTACAAATTGCAGTTGTTTGATTCAAGGGATGTGCCCGCACAAGCCCGGGCATTAGCTTTTAACGCGCAGGTTAAGGCAAGTGATTTGATAGTCGGCCCGGTTTTCCCGGATGATATTAAGGCATTTACTATGGTATTGACCACTCCGCGAAAACCAATTATTTCTCCGTTATCTCCATCAGAACCATCGATCTTTAAAAACCCCAATTTAATTACAGTCGTCCCTCCATTAGATGCACATGCCTGGGCTGCTGCCCAATACATTAACGAAAAACTGAAACCCAAAAAGATATTCATACTAAAATCGGGCTATACAGAGGATAATAATTATATCATACCTTTTAAAAAGGCCATCGACAGCCTAAGCCAAAAGCATATTATCGTAAACCAGTTGACAGTGGTACGCGGTAACTTAGCAGCCATTATTCCGCAACTTTCATCAACCGGGCAAAATGTTTTTGTAATACCCTCAACCAACCAGGCGTTTTTGACGGTAACATTAAATACGTTGGATTCTTTATCACAAACCCATGATATTATCTTATTCGGTCACCCAAGCTGGGAGAAATTCACCTTTTTAAAGGCCGACCTGTTAGAACGGTTGAATACACATATTACCGTTTCTGACCGGATAAATTATAAGACCCCGGCGGTAATTGCCTTTTTAAGCAACTATCGCAAAGCTTATCACGTTGAAGCTACCGAATATGCGATAAAGGGATTTGATGAGGGCCTGTATTTTGGCAGCTTATTGGGCGCAAATAGCGGGGATATAAAAAACCCGGATAAAAACGGTTTTGCGGGCCTGCATAATACCTTTCAATTTACCAATAAACCGGGTTTGGGCTGGGTAAATACGCATGTAACTTTATACCAATACACTAATTTTGAATTAAAACCGGTACAATGAAAGCCACAAACCAGCTTAAAACGTTTCAGCGTATTTTGGATGAATATCCTGCCGAAACACCTTTAGGCAAATTTTTACCGGGCTTTTACCGGCAAAACAAACAAATGGGATCGACCGACCGGCGTATTGCTAACAGGTTGGTGTATAATTATTTTAGGTTGGGTAAAGCATTAGCCAATTTACCCACTGATGAGCGCCTGTTTGTGGCCGAGTTTTTATGCAATACCCAGCTTAACTCCTTTTTGCAACATTTTAAACCCGAATGGGCTGCCTGCATAGGTTTTACTTTGGAGGAAAAAATCGGCATCATTAAAACCGCTTACCCCGCTTTTAATTTGAATGATATTTTTCCGTGGATAAATGAAGTTTCGGCAGGTATTAATAAGACGGCTTTCCTTGAGTCATTTTTTACCCAACCCGATTTGTTTATTCATGTACATAACGGCTATGACCATTTGGTAAAAGGCGAATTGAACAAAGCTGAAATTATATTTAAAGACGAAGGTAACGGCTGTTTTAGCCTGCCGAATGGTACCCGGTTAGAAAACATATTTCCAACCCAACATTGGTTCGAGGTGCAGGATTATTCCTCACAGCAATGCGCGCAATTTTTTAAGCCGCAAAAATGGGATAGCTGGTGGGATGCCTGCGCGGCATCGGGCGGGAAATCTCTATTACTGCACGAGGAAGAGCCGGATATTAAACTGGTAGTATCGGATATACGTGAATCCATCTTAGCCAATTTAGACGAACGCTTTCAGCAGGCAGGCCTCCGAAAATACCAGAAAAAGGTATTAGACCTCTGCCAAAATATCGACCAAACCCTGCACGACTACGCTTTTGATGGTATCATCCTCGATGTCCCATGCAGCGGCAGCGGCACCTGGGGCCGCACACCCGAAATGATAGCGCAGTTTGATGAGCATAAAATTGAATTTTTTCAACGTCTGCAAAAAACCATTGCCGCCAATGTGGTTAAATACTTAAAACCCGGTAAGCCCTTAATTTATATTACCTGCTCGGCCTTTAAAGAGGAGAACGGGGATGTGGTAGATTATTTGGTGAAGGAATTGGGGATGAGGTTAGAAGCGCAGCAAGTGTTAAAGGGGTATGAGCGCAGGGCGGATACGATGTTTGTGAGCAGGCTAATAAAGCAATAATTTAACCAACCAGTCGTCGCGAGGAACGAAGCAACCTCTGGATTGCCAATCAGTTTTCTGAAATGTTTGTGATGATGGAAAAGCCGCCTGCTTTGTCTTACTAATACGTTAACGTACATTGACTGTCTGTTGTGGAGATTGCGTCGTTCCTTGCAATGACGGCTTTAGAGTTAGAATATGTGTTAAAATTGACAATCTTAAATCAAATTAGGTTTACATTTGTTTACAGTTTGACTATTGTACCATAATGGTCAATTATTATTAAATCTAAACACATGAAAACCTATCTTGTACCTGTCGATTTTTCTGAAACATCTATAAATGCCGCCAATTTTGCGGCGGCTTTGAGTCACCAAACAGATGTTAAGCAAATTATACTATTAAACGCCTATTATGTATCGCCATACGAAACCATGCTGCCTAACCCGGATATGGTGCAATTGCGCGAAGAAGAAATTGAAGCAAACGCAGCCGGCAGGATACGAAAGTTGGAACACATTAAACATAAACTACAAAAACTGGTTAAGCCGGGTGTTGAAATAACCACACACTTAAACCGGTCGCATTTATTACGGGCAGTAGTTGAAAATGTGGTTGTAAAGAAAGCGGATGTGGTGATATTAGGTATAAAAGGCAACAGCAGTGTTGACGATACACAAATAGGCAGCCATGTTATAAAAATATCAAAAGCCAGCCCGGTACCTGTAGTAGTTGTGCCCACTGATTATAATTTTGAAGCAATTAAGCGGGTAGTGGTAGCCTGCGATTTTAACAAGGTAACCGAAACGATCCCGTTAGAAGCGCTAAAAAGATTATTAAACAGAAAGCATTTTGAATTGCTTGTTGTAAATATTGACAGGGAAGCCAAACACATACAAAAGGACGCTGAAAGAATGGCCGAGGAAACCGCCCTGTATGGCATGTTAAAAGAATTTGAACCTCAATATTTTTACCTGTATAAACCTGATATCATTAATGGCATACTTGAATTTGCTGCCGAAAACGATGCGCAGTTAGTTATAGCCCTTCCGCATAAATATAGTTTCTTTCAATCTTTGCTGCATGATAGCGTTTCGCAGCAATTGGCCGAGGCGGCAAAGGTGCCGGTGTTGTTGCTGAAATAAGACCTTTATGTGTTAAAAATCCGCGCATTCACACATTATGTGCATATCCGCACATTAGTTGAATTTATTTATTAAACTCTTGTAATAGATATTCCCGATAAAAAGAGCGTCCTGGTAAAGCGGCTTTTAAAAGAATTAGGGGTTGCCATTAATAGTTCGGCGAAGATTAATGATTCTAAAAAGAATAACACCCCCAACTACTTAACTATACAAACGATAGAAGATGCGCATATGAGAGTTGGTTTGGATCAACCTATTAAGAACATTGTTGATTTTATAAAATCGTTATAATGCTTACACTGATACCCACAAATCAGTTTAAAAAGGACATAAAAACGTTAAAAAAGCGTTCTGCAAAAAACGCCATCTTATTAATTGATTTTTTATCGGAACTTTGAGAAGAACGGGGTGATGGTATAGATAAAAAGCATCGCCCCCATAAACTTTCCGGAAATTATAAAGATAACTGGGAAGCCCATATAAAACCAGATCTACTGATTATTTGGTTTGAAGTAACTGAGAAATATGAAATATCCTGTTGCGTACAGGTTCGCATTCATATTTATTTTAAAATCATTGAAAATTCGTGCATCAATCTGCACATTTGCACAACTGCATATCAGCACATCAAAAACATGAGGGTACATTTTATAGCCATAGGCGGTAGCGCCATGCACAACCTGGCCATTGCCTTGCATAAGAAGGGATTTGAGGTTAGCGGGTCGGACGATGTGCTGTTTGAGCCGTCGGTTTCCCGATTAGGTAAATACCGTATATTACCCGAAAAAGAGGGCTGGTATCCTGAAAAAATAACCTCCAAACTTGATGCGGTTATTTTAGGTATGCATGCCCGTATTGATAATGCCGAGTTGCTAAAAGCGCAGGAACTGGGTATAAAAGTATATTCATACCCCGAATACATTTACGAGCAATCAAAAGATAAATTACGTGTAGTTATTGGTGGCAGTCACGGTAAAACTACTATTACCTCTATGATACTGCATGTATTGCAGGCTGCCGGAAAAGATTTTGATTACCTGGTTGGCGCGCAATTGGCCGGTTTTGAAACCATGGTGCGGTTAACCCATGAGGCACCGGTAATTGTGATAGAGGGTGACGAATACCTGGCCTCGCCGATTGACAGGCGGCCTAAATTTCATTTATATAAAGCAAATATTGGTGTGATCAGCGGTATTGCTTGGGACCATATTAACGTATTCCCTACGTTTGACAATTATATTGAGCAGTTTAAACTATTTATTGAAACCATTCAACCGGGCGGCCAATTAATTTATTGTGAAACCGACCCCGTGTTGAATAAAATGGTGACCACTGATTCATCACAAATAAAGAAACTCCCTTATTTGTTACCGCAATATGCTATTGAAAATGGTATCACGACTGTTATATATGGCTCTGAAAAATACCCGCTTGAAGTTTTTGGCGAACATAATTTATTGAATATGGAGGCGGCCCGATTGGTATGCGAAAGCCTGGGCATAGCGCAGCATGATTTTTATTCGTACATCACCACGTTTAAAGGTGCTGCGCGACGATTGGAACTATTGGGCAAAAATGATTCGTCAAATATATTTAAGGATTTCGCCCACTCCCCATCAAAATTAAAAGCTACGGTGCATGCGGTTAGGACGCAATTTCCCGGCAGAAAACTGATCGCCTGTATCGAATTGCATACCTTTAGTAGTTTGAATAAAGATTTTTTAGCTGAGTATGCCGGTACAATGGATGAAGCTGATAGCGCGATAGTTTTTATCGATAAGAAAACATTTGAACAAAAGAAGATGGAGCCATACCCGTCGGAAGTTGTAAAAAAAGCCTTTTTAAAGAATGACCTGCTGTTTTTTAATGAGCCAGAAACGCTTCTGAAATACCTGGAAAGCATAAAAATTGAAGGTAGTAATTTGCTCTTAATGAGTTCAGGGAACTTCGGCGGAATTAATTTAATTGCTATTTCAAATAAATTATTAGAATAAATTAGGAATATTTTAAAAAACATAGTAACTTTATTAACTATTGCGAAACCCTTATTATAATTATCAAAGCCCACAATGAAGACATTAGGAAAAAAGATCAGATTGCTGCGTCACCAAAAAGGCTGGAGCCAGGAAGATGTAGCAAAAAGGTTAGATATTTCTATTCCGGCTTTTTCAAAAATTGAAACCGGTATAACCGACATCAACTTGTCGAGACTTGAACAGATATCAACTTTGTTTGATATGTCAGTAGTTCAATTGCTTACATTTAGCGACCAAGAACAGGATCAAAAGTTTGTTAGCGAACTGGAGGTGGTTAATAAAAAATTAACCGACCGTGAAACAGAGATCATCGACCTGCAAAAAAAGGTTATTGAGTTATTTGAAGAGCTAAGGCATAACAAAATTACAGCCTGATGTTTTAAGCCGGGTTTTCTTACCGGCTTAATTAAAAATATAACGCATTGTTAGATGACGGTTAGCAAATGTGGCACCCATAGCGCCATGTAATGCCACCATTTTCTCATTAAAATCGCCCACCCACGATAGTTCCAATATCTCGTATTGGTTTAGCGGCAATACATATTCGCCCAGCTTAATAAACAGGGCCGACTCTAATCCGTGATTTTGAAACTTTTGTTTGGTACCCATCACAATGCCGCGCATGCGCGAAACGCCCCGCCATTTACGGTATAAGAACATAAGTTTCCCAATTAAATTAAGTTTTCCGTTTAATGGTTTGATCATTTGATTGGCATCTGGCAAAATGATATTAAATGAGGCCGGTTCGCCGTTTACATAAGCAAACCCTATCATATTTTCGTCCATTATCGGCTTCATTTTTTTAAAGCTTTCTAATATGGTGGTATAAGTAATAGGCACAAAGTTTTCAAATCCTGCCCAGGCATCATTATATATCTCGATAAAATCAGCCGCAAATTTTTCAATATTTTTTGCGTCCAGGTGCTTGAATTCGTAACCGGGCTTTTGGGTAACCCATTTGGCTATTTTATAAAATCGCTCAGGAAATGGTTTATGTACCTGCAGGTGATTGGTTATTTGTTCATAAAGTGTTTTGAAACCATAATCGTCAAAAAAGGCTTTATAATAGGGCGGGTTATAGTTCATTCCATAAGAAGGCGGGGTAAAACCTTCAGAAAGCAACCCCCAAAAATTGTCATTTTCGCCAAAGTTGATCGGGCCGTCCATGGCTTGCATGCCGTTTTCTTTCAGCCAGTTTTTTGCCGTATCAAATAACATAAAGGCGGCGGCCTGGTTGTCTATACACTCAAAAAAGCCCATCCCTCCTGTGGGTTGCTCGTAGTTAAAAGCTTTTTTATTGTTTATAAAGGCGGCTACGCGGCCCATCAGTTTCTCGTTATCATCGCGTAATATCCACCGGGTACATTTGCCAAAATGGTGAAAGTTATTTTTAAGCGGATCAAAAACTGCTTCAATATCATTATCCAGCGGGCAAACCCAATTATCATCATTTTTATAGATGAGGCGGGCAACATCTAAAAAGGCCTTTTTGGTTGGTTTGTCTGTTACTTCGGTTATTACCATTTTGTAAATATAAAAAAAGCATCCGGCGAGTGCCGAATGCTTTAACGGGAGATATCTTAATTATATATTAATAGTCGTCATCATCGTCCTCGTCAAAATCTCTAAACGCAATATCATCGTCTAACGGACCATCAAAGTCATCGTCTTCATCAACAACTTTCTTTTTCGGTGTTGATTCCAAATCATCATCATCGTCATCATCGGTGCTTTTAGCAATCTTCTTGGTATCTGGCTTTTTTGGAGTTCCCATTTCAGTGAATTTTTGTTAAAAACTTATTTTTCAAGACTCTGTAAAAATAATGAATTTAGATAAATCAAGTATAACTTTCAATAAATCTAATTTATAGTAAAAATAATTAAAATCATTTTTATTAAAAAAATCATTTTTAAATTTATTCCTGCTGCTCTCCAATCGAAATTGAATTATCTGTAAGTTCTTTAATATGAGGTAATTCTTGTATGCTGTTAATGCCGAAATAATCCATAAAAAGGCCGCTGGTTCCGTAAAGAATAGGCTTTCCAATGGTTTCAGACTTCCCAACAATGGCAATTAATTCCTTTTCGAGCAGCTTTTGTATCGAATAATCACAATTCACACCGCGTATTTGTTCAATATCCGGCTTGGTTACCGGCTGTTTGTAAGCAATAATTGCCAATGTTTCCAACGCGGCCTGGCTCAGCTTCTTTTTTGAACGCTGCAGTTGTAAAAGGCTGATAACCGAGTGATAATTCTTCTTTGTTAAAAACTGGTAGCCGTTATTGAAATTCACCAACTCAATAGCCAATGCATCACTATTATATTTCTCTTTAATGGCTGTTAAATATTGAATTACTTCGCCCGTGTCAAAATCGCGTTCAAATGCCGATTGCAGGCAATAAACTATTTCTTCAGTACGGATACTTTGTTCAGAAGCAAAAATTAAAGCTTCAATATAAAGTTCGGGGTTTTCCATCAGGCTAATATCCGCATTCTTTAAGGTTGTAACAAATTTATGGGCAATCAAAACATAAAATAAAAAAATCAGGTAACTATATCTAAAATATTAACTAATAGTACAGAAAATAAATTTGTAACGATATGATTTTTACAATTACTTATTAAATGCGTGAAACTACTGATCCATTGATACATACACAAGCTGTACTCCCTGTGGTAGTAACAACTGATAAAATTAAAAAACCATAGCAATTACTTTACGTACGTACCTGTAATACCACCAATTAAAACATCATATACTTTACTATTTACCACCTATGAAAACAGAAACAGAAATTAAAACAGAAAGCGTAAACATGGCCAGGAGGTCATTTTTACGCTACGCCGGTACCGGCATGGCCGCCGCGGGTCTAATGACCGCCGCATCATGCAAGAAAAATAATTATGGGCCGCCAGTTAATACCGGCATTGATATCGGCATTGGCGATATCGGCATCCTTAATTTTGCCTACGCGTTAGAGCAACTGGAAGCCGCTTTTTATGTACAGGTAATTGCTACGCCTTACAGCGGCATTTCGGCCTATGAACTGGCAAGGTTAACTGATATTCGCGACCACGAAGTTTGCCATATGCAGTTTTTTAAAGCGGCGCTTAGCAGCAGCGCTATCCCCGCGTTAACACCAAACTTTAGCGCTATCAATTTTACAAGCAGGGCATCGGTTTTGGCGCAGGCGCAGGCATTTGAAGATACCGGCGTACAAGCTTATAACGGGGCCGGGTATTTGATCCAAAGCGCCGCCTACCTGGGGGTTGCAGGTTCAATTGTTTCGGTTGAAGCCCGTCATGCTTCGTTTATCAGGAATTTGATCAACCCGGGTTCATTTGCCGATACTACAATATTAGATGCAAACGGCTTAGACCAGCCTAAAACAATCGCGCAGGTATTGCCGATCGCCAATATGTTCCTGTCGGCCCAAACCCAGGTTAACGCGTCCAATTATGGTTATATAGCTTAATTTTTAAAGACATGAATTTATTAGGATTAATAGAAGAAATAGATAAGGCTGATCCAGAGTTCCAGGACAGGATAAGCCCCCGCCGTGACGCGATAAAGAACATCACGAGCTTTGGTTCAAAAGTAGCGATAGCTTCTTTGCCATTTGTATTCAGCACTTTATTTAAAAAAGCATACGGGCAAACAGCACCGTCGGCCACGGTTATCTCAACCTTAAACTTTGCGCTTAAGCTGGAGTTTTTAGAATCTGCTTTTTATAATGCAGGCGTCGCCAATACCACGTTAAAAGCCCAATTTTCGGCTACCGAATTAGCCTATCTAACTGAAATTATGGGTCACGAAAAGGAACACGTGGCATTTTTGCAAAGTGTTTTAGGTACAAACGCTGTTGCGCAGAGCACACAAGGCACTAACGGCACTTATGATTTTACCGCTGGTGGAACATTCCCTACGGTAATGACACAAAGCGCTACCTTTTTAACGGTTGCCTGCGCGTTTGAAGATACCGGGGTGCGTGCTTATAAAGGTGCCGCGCCAAGTTTAATTGGTCAGCAGGTATATTTAACCGCCGCCCTGGATATTCATTCGGTCGAGGCCCGTCACGCTTCAGCTATACGCCAATTATTATATGCCCGTGGTGTAACCATAAAACCGTGGATAACCGGGGCAAATGATACCGGTGTTGCAGCGGTAAATGCTAATTATGCAGGGGAAGATGCGACTGTGCAGGATGGGATCAATATACTTTCATTACCGGCAGTAAGCGGAACCACGTCAGCTACCGCGGCAACCGAGGCTTTTGATATGCCATTAACACCAGCGCAGGTATTGCCATTGGTTGCCCCTTTTGGGGTGATGTAGCTTATCGATTTAAAAAACAACAGCGATGGGTTTTAAACCCATCGCTATTGTTTTTTAATAATTGATAACCTGTTCTTCTAAATGAACAGGCTTCTCCCGCCATTCATATTTTTGGTTACGCAGTTGGGGTTCAAAACCTGCTTCGGTAATTGAATTCTGTATGCCCTGGGCGGTAAAACGGTGCGGTGCGCCAGCGGCAGATACCACGTTTTCTTCAATCATTATCGACCCAAAATCATTAGCCCCGGCATGAAGGCATAGTTGGGCAACCTGTTTGCCAACCGTTAACCACGAGGCTTGTATGTTTTTAATATTAGGAAGCATAATGCGGCTTAATGCTATCATGCGGATATATTCATCGCCGGTTACATTATTGGTTATGCCGCGTACTTTTCGCAGCAAAGTGCCATCATCCTGGAAAGGCCAGGGGATAAAGGCCATAAACCCATAATGCCCTTCGGGTTTTTCAGCTTGTACTTCGCGTATCCAAACCAGGTGTTCAAAGCGTTCCTCAATGGTTTCCACATGGCCAAACATCATAGTGGCCGAACTTGGCAGGTTTAACTGATGCGCCGCACGCATAACATCCAGCCATTCCTTGCCGCCGCATTTGCCTTTTGATATCAGGCGGCGTACGCGGTCGTTTAATATTTCGGCACCCGCACCGGGTAATGAATCAAGCCCTGCGGCTTTCAATTCACGCAAAACCTCAATATGGCTCATGCCCTCCAGCTTAGCCACATGCGCTATCTCCGGCGGACCTAATGAATGCAGTTTGAGCGTCGGATATAATTGTTTGAGTTCTTTAAAAAGATCAGCATAAAATTTCAGGCCCAGGTCGGGGTGGTGGCCGCCTTGCAGCAATAATTGGTCGCCGCCAAAGCGGAAAGTTTCCTCTATCTTTTTCTTATAGGTTTCAATATCGGTAATATAACTATCCTCGTGACCGGGGCGGCGAAAGAAGTTACAAAACTTACAGTTGGCTATACAAACGTTGGTCGTATTTACATTACGGTCAATCTGCCAGGTTACCTTACCATGCGGTACCTGTTTTTTGCGCAGTTCGTTGGCCACATACATCAAATCGGGTGTAGCGGCATGTTCATAAAGGTACATGCCCTCTTCAATGCTTAAAAACTCAAATTTAGATGCGCCTTGCAGCAAGTTGGAGGTGTTCATAGGGACAAATATACGGAGTTGGCAGGATATTGTCCTGACGCTTAATTTTTTGATTTTGAGATTACATGATGCATTAGTCGTAATAGTTATCTATGTATCTTTTTAAAAATTGATGATTTTTGATAGTCCAAATAACAGTATAACCTCCTGCACCATCACTATTGTCCATTTGTATGTAAATGTTATTTGCGCTTAAATAAACTTTCAATGAACTAAAATTAGGTTCATAGAGATTATCAATTGCGTTTTTGGGGATGATTACCTCGACATTATTTTGTATGAGCCTTAAGGAAGAAATGAATTTCCGTGGTAAACCTCCGTCTGTTCCCCAAATGCGTTTGTTATCGATTTTATTTAAAAAAGTTGCACAGTTTTTACAACTTGGCTTTTCATAGTCTAATTTGTGTAGGCTGGGATTAAAAACCGACGATTTTATTATTAACGCAAGTGTGTTATTTTGAATAACACAACTGTCACGATAAATTTTTGGTTTATATATCTTTTTGAATGTTGCCAATGGCATTATCCTGCTTCTATCCATATACCCCTCTAAATCTGTGAGCTTATCTTCATCTTGTTTATATATTTTCACCCAATTTGATTTCTCATCTGGATCATAACCAAAAATCGATTCATCGAAAATCTTACCTACAACTGGCGAATGGGCATTTTTATCTTTTCTAATATTTACGAATCCATCTTTATCATTAATTATCGCAAATGATAATTGTGCATGGGAAACGAAAGATAGGCAGAGAAGAAAAATAAATGAGAAAAAGGTTTTCATATTCAAATGTAAGCATAGATTTATTATTTATTAAAATACAGTTCGCGAAAAGATTTGTCAACTTTTTAAAAGTTGACAAATCTAACTGCTTTCAAAAAAACCACAGCAAGCGGCTAACTGCCTACTGCAAACTTACTACCTTCCCTTTATCCAACCTCAAAACCTTATCCACGCTATCCGGTATCTCGTGCTGGTAATGCGTTACATATATTAATGTAACATCGCTCAAACCGCAAATTGTATCCACCAAATTTTTAAAATGCTGCCGCTGGTGGGTGTCCATTCCCTGGCAGGGTTCGTCAAATATTAGCAGGTCGGGGTTTTTGATAAGGGCGCGGGCCAGCAGGCAAAGTCTTTGCGCGCTGGCAGGGATGTTTTTCAAAACGGTGCGGGCATATTGCTCAATTTCCAATGCCTGCATCCAGCGTAAGGCTATCGCCGCCTTTTCCTTGCTGCTTTGGCGGAACAGCCCCAGCGTATCATAATAGCCCGATTCAATAACCTGCAAACAGCTGTCATCCGTTGGGAAGTATTGATGCAGTTCGGGCGATACAAAGCCGATCTTACTTTTTATATCCCATATGCTTTCGCCGGTGCCGCGTTGTTTATCAAACAATATAATATCATTGGCATAAGCCTGCGGGTTATCGCCGTTAATTAAACTTAGCAAAGTTGATTTCCCGGCGCCGTTTGGGCCAAGCAATGCCCAGCGTTCGCCGGGATTTACCTGCCAGTTTACCTTGTCTAAAACAACATTATCGCCATATTTAATACGGACATTATTCATACTGATTATTTGCTGATACCCGGCTTTGCCGACTTTCGCATTTAACAAAGAACGGAGCTCTTCCTTGTCAATTTTATCGTCGGCTTGCTCACGAAATAGCTCCGGGTCGTATTCTGCTTTTGCAATTGTTTGAAGGATCGCACCTTTTTCAAAAATAGCTACATGTGTTATGGCATCCGGTATTTCATACGGCGATGCAGCCATGATCACGGTAATGCCCGATGCGGTTATTTCATTCAATATTGAATTAAATTCGCTCCTGGTTTGCACATCCAAACCTGTTAGCGGGTTATCTAACAATAATAAAACCGGGTTTTTAAGCAAAGCCGCTGCCAGCATTAGCCGTTTGGTTTCGCCGTTTGATAGTTTGATGAGTTGTTTATGTCGCAGGTGTTCCAGTTGTAAAATACGGATCACCTTTTCATGGTCCCAATAACCGGGTTGTAGCTGTACTGCTAACTTTGCCGATAAATAGGCTTCCACAGTTTGGGCATCTTCTGAGTCGGATGAATTGTATCGCTGCTGGTAATAAAAATCGGTTGTATTGGATAGGTTCCTAAAATGATGTTTGGGTTCGACAAGCGCGACCAACTTATGATAAGTTAAGCTATCGTTTTTACCGGGATGTGCCATTAAATATTCTTCAAAAAAATGGTGCGTGACGCTACCATTGGTCACATTAAAATTGCCTGCTATGGTTTGCAGCAACGCGCTTTTGCCCGAGCCGCTGCTGCCTGTTAATGCCCAGTTCTCGCCTTTGTTAACTGTGAAATTCAGATTGGTGAATAATGTATTATTTAAAGATCGTACCGTAACCTGGCGGATGGAGAATAAGGGTGATGTCATTGCCGTAAAAATACGGGCAATTTAAAGTAATTGTATGTATTGCAGTACAATTTATCTGCTAAATATCAAATCTTGTACCTGCTTTAACTCTTTTACAAAAAGGCGTAATTTTTGTATTTGATTAATCAGTATAAACCAATCAATCATAAACCATGAAAAAGTTAAACGTATTATTTTTCGCTTTGGCACTTATGGCCCTGGGCGGATGTTCAATTATCGGCGGCATATTTAAAGCAGGAGCAGCGGTAGGCATAATTGCCGTAATTGTTGTTTTGGTAATCCTTATCTGGATCATATCCCTGTTCCGGGGTAAGTAAATCAAACGGTAAAGAAGCTAAATAACCTATATAAACAAAAAACGCCCGACTAAACATAGCCAGGCGTTTTTTGTGTTAGAAAAAATGAGCTTACATTTTTTTCTTGGTAGTAGTGTCTGTCTTTTTCACAGATGTGTCTACCATTTTAGTAGTAGTGTCCATCTTTTTTACAGTAGTATCGCTATCAGAGCTACCAGCAGCAGTTTTACCTTTGCAGGCAGCGAAAGAAACAGCGATAGCCAAAGCTAATACGCTAAGTTTTAATGTGTTTTTCATGTTAATTTTTTTAAAGTGACTATATAGTTTTGCTCATTAATACTAAAACAAAGAAAAGGTAACCCATAATTTAAAAAAAAATTACGAATTACCTTTAATTTGTTAAAAAAACTAATGGTCACTAAAAAGAAACTAAAAAAAATTACTTTTTAGCAGTAGTATCTTTTGCAGTCGAATCAGCCTTAATTACAGTTGTTGTGTCTTTTTTAGCAGTAGTATCTTTTGCACTAGTATCAGAAGTTGATGTGCTTTTTGAGCCACCACATGCAGAAACAGAAACAGCGATAACAAGGGCTAATACGCCTAATTTGAATGAGTTTTTCATTTTTATAAAGTTTTTAAATTTTAATTTGTACCGTTAATACAAAAAATAAAAAAAGGTAACCCAATTATTTTTCAATAAAAATAATTAATCTACTAAATTTGTAGTCTATTTATATTTTTGCCATTAATCAGCAAAAATAAACCTATTATTTTTTAATAGTATCCGTCTTAACCGTATCCGGTTTAACTGCGGTTGCGTCTTTTTTAGTTGAATCAACCTGGCCGGTATCAATAACTTTAGCAGCCTTCTCGCCATCGCCGCAAGCGGTAAAATACACACTTATAACTAAGGCCAACAAGGCTATTTTAAATAAATTTTTCATCTTTTAAGGCTTAAAATTGAATAATTTGCTTTAATGCAGATGTTTTAAAAGAGCAAACCTTATCCAAAATAAAAAAAGTGGTTTAAAAAAATGGACAACCCGTATTTGCGCCAGATTGTCCATTAAGAAAAACAAAAACTATGGTTTTTTATTTACGCTTGTTTTTGAGGTTGTTTTAATGGTTGTTGTTTTGATAACCGTATCTTTTTTCAGGGTGTCGGGCATCATTGAGGTGTCTTTTTTTGTGGTATCCTTTGTTGTTATGGTTGATGAGTCGCTCGTTGTTGTATCAGAGCTTGCAGAACCTTTACCTTTACAGGCGACAATTGATGCGGCGATAGCTACAGCTAAAAAGCCAAGTTTGAATGAATTTTTCATAGGTGAGTTTTATAAGTTATTGATGCTGGTTAAATAGTAAAATTGTTATTGATCGATTTCTATAACAATCAAATAACAAAAATGTGTTAAGTCGGCTAACCTTTATTTGTAATTTGGGTATTACAGGTTCAAATGCAGATACCATTTATTTAATTTAGTTTTTTTATCATTGTATGGGTTACCATTTCAAATAAATAGTATTAAGTAGTGCATAAAGATTTAAATCATTCAGCGCCAACAGATAACGAGGTAATTCTTGGTATTTTAAATAATTCGGAAAGTGCTTTAGAGCGGTTGTATACTGCTTATTTTCCGATGATATTGCAGCTGATAATTAATAATAATGGCAATGAGGACGACGCTAAAGACGTTTACCAAGAAGCCATTATTGTTCTTTACAATAAAGTTAAGGCCGGCGATTTTGAGCTAAGCAGCAAGCTCAAAACCTATATTTATTCAATATGCCGCAGGCTTTGGCTAAAAAGATTGACACAGCTTAACCGCTATGGCGGGGATATCAGGGATTTCCAGGAGTTTCTGCCCGTTGATGATGAGGTTGAGTTGCATAATGACAGGGATATACAATTTTCAAAAATGGAAAACGCGCTGAAACTTTTAGGCGAACCCTGCAAAACCATTATGGAAGACTTTTATATCTATAACAGATCGATGCAGGAGATCTGTGAACGTTTTGGCTATACCAATGCTGATAATGCCAAAACACAAAAATATAAATGCCTGCAACGGCTGAAGAAATTATTTTTTCAGCAAAAATGAGGAGGTTATGGAAATGAGTGATAATCAAATTCTGGAGTTAATTGAAAAGTACCTTAACGGCGAAATGAGCCGTGTTGAGCGTGCTAAATTTGAAATATTGCGTACCGAAAACGCGGCGATGGATAATCGTGTTAAAGAGCACCAGCAATTTACCGGCTTATTAAAGCAGTATGCCGAGCGGGTTGAACTGGAAAACCGTTTAAATGCCATTCACCGCGAAATTGATGTGCACACCTTAAAAGAGGATTTGATGGTGCACCCATCATGGATAGTGCAGTTGTGGCGCCATCATCATTCAAAAATATCTGTAGCT
>Ga0302315_10000267_pt1 | contig 63725 bp, 63 predicted proteins | sample III_Palsa_N3_1_FD_200532 | JGI IMG/M metagenome (GOLD analysis project Ga0302315, IMG submission 200532) | Peat permafrost microbial communities from Stordalen Mire near Abisko, Sweden - III_Palsa_N3_1 | ecosystem: Environmental > Terrestrial > Soil > Palsa > Peat permafrost | place: Sweden...
ATAAACCCTTATATTGTGGCATGGGTTTTTGACTACCCCCCTCCAGGCTTCCATCGTTTGCTTCAGGTGAGTTATCGGGCGTTGGGGCTGGTGCAGGAAATTCTAGTGCTGTGGTTGGGCCAGAGGCAGAGCTGGTTATTTCAGTTTTCTTATTTTTTTCATCATCAGTGGCAGCGTCAATAATAAGAGCTGGGCCTTTCTTCTCTTCATCTGTTTTCTCTGCTGCCATTTTCTCTTTTCCTTAAATCTTTAAACTTAAGTGCAACTGCACACACATAATATGAGTGTGCTACCAATCAATAAGACAAGGGTGCTAAGCCAGAGTTCCTGTGATTATTCAACAACAGTTCTACTCCGCCAAGATGCGAACATTGAGTTCGGCGCAAGTTTCTGGATTGAAATCCCCCCGCCGTGCTCGCTTCGCTTGCAGCGTCGACCCCCTTTTTCAAAGGGGATTAACTAATCTTATGAATAAGAGAAACACCTGATGATACTGTTATATATACCCACTTTAAAAGAAGCTGCACGGGAACTTCGAATCAATATGACTGATACAGAAAATTTCTTTGATCTAAGATCCGCAGAGAAAAGTTACAAGAAAGTGGATAGGTGAAATAACCCCCTTTGAAAAAGGGGGTCGACGCTGCAAGCGAAGCGAGCACGGCGGGGGGATTTCAATACCACTCATTATTCGACTTCCCCAGAATTTGAACCTTCACCGCCCTCTTCTTTTTCTTCTTCCTCATCAGGATTAATCGAGAAATCTTCTAAATCCGGTAATTCTGGTAAATCGGGCAATTCGGGTAGATCATCTGAATCGGCCATGTCATGCGTGGCATCATCTTGAACGGCTATCGTTTGTTTTAATTCGGCAATATCAAGCGCGCTACCCCCAAACATGACTATCACATCCGAAATATCTTGTAAGATTTGATCGGCATCTTGTTGGAAATTAACCCCGGGTGGAAAGCGTGTGGCGCTTTCGAGATCGGTAATAATGCTTTCGGAAATTTGGATCGCTTCTTGTTCTGGATGACCCGCTAATCTTTCAATATGCTTCATTTCTTCTGTGGTGCTACCGCGACGCACTAATGGTAAAGAAAATAATTCTTGGTTTTCGGCACCGATCATTCGTAAAACAATAGGAGTGACAAAAATCTTTGTGAAAGCAGACATTTCATGCTCTGCACCTGGATCTTCGAAAGGAATACTTAAATCCCTTTGTTTTTGTACCTCTTGTTCTAAGAGTGAAATTAAAGCTGCTACACCCCGTTCGAATGGCTTTAAATTAATGGCGCCCTGAAATGCTTGGGTGAGCGTGGTAATGTCATGGCTTTCCAGCGGCACAGGCAATTCGTAATTAGGCGTTGAAAATACCTGCGCAAAGCGTTTAAAACGCTTATCCATATTAATTAATTTTTCTTCGCTTGGCGGCTCTACTTTTAAGAATTGATTCAGACGGATTTTTTTGACAGGCTTAGGCGCTGCGTAAAACATTTCGGCGCGCACGATTTTCGATTTAAAAAATACATGTGCCTCTCCAGGTCTTTGATCTTTTAAATCTAATAAATCAATTCGCTGACGCTTATCCACTGATGCATTGCGAGTGTCCATATAATTCATGGTTAAACTCGAGCTGTCCATTTGAAAACCACTGACGTTTGTGGTGTATGATTCCCCCGCCACTTTATTAAAAAATTCCCAAGTTTCTTGTGGATCTTCGAGCTTCATACAAATTTTAACGTTACAGTTAGCGCCAATAGACGCCGCTTCTTCTTTAGAAGCTTTTTGGAATGCCGGTAAATCTTGTCCAGCAAAAATAGCCGAGAACCCCAGTGATCGGGCCTGTGCCGGCACAACCGCAAATCCTTCGACCGCATAATATCCATACTCATCCATGATCGACACAAAGGGAGAAGACGCATTCGTCGGCTTTCTTAAAACCACATCCCGATAATCCCCTTCGACTTCTTCCCCCAAGCCCCCTGCCATCATGGCTTTTAAAGAGGCCACAATAATTTTGCCTAAGTTAGATAATTCTTGTGGTGATTTTTCTAAGGCTGGCAATAGAACCACCATAATACGCCGATTTAATACCACATCTTTGAAATCCACTTCTGCTAAATTGGTCCGAATAATATGCCCGTAGGTATCGGCTAAAGAACCAAACACTCGCGTTAACTGCATGGTAATAAATCCATGCTGTTCTCTCACCTCACTGCCTTGATTCCCTTTCTTTTGGCGGTTATAACCCGGCAAGTTAAAAATATAGGCACTTAATGGTTCTAAAATTTGTGGCGGAAATCCCTCTAAAGGCACACTGTGCGTATCGCTCACTGGGAATCGTTTATCGACCACAATTTGCTCAAGCTTTTCTAAAATAAAATAATCTCGAATAGAATTGGCATCTAGCAGAATATGTCCTGCATCACGCATCGCTGCTAAAATTTTCATCAAAGCTTCGACAAAGTTGATAGCACGACCGGTCCACATATCATCGCCACCGCCTTGTTTTCCGCTAGACATCAAGCTCACCACAAGCTGCGATAACATACTAGAAGAACCGCGAGAAAAAGGATTCATCGTATTAGACAAACGGGTTTTTTGTGGGCCCAATACGTCACGGGCACCCGTCATGAAGTTAATGAGCAGGAGATCGTCTTCTCGACCCATCGAACGCACCATTGAGAAGACTTTGGCAAATAAACTATTATCCCCTTTACCATCGATATAAATAAATCCACTGGCAAATAATAATGAATTAAAAGCAATGGAGACTAAGGCTTCTGTTTTACCACTACCAGTAGAACCAAAAATAAGTACATGGGTTCGCATATCATCATTCGTAAACCACATCTCTTCTTTCGTCACCCGATCGTTTCCGAAAAAAGCAATCCCATCGCCAATGCGCGGTTTGTTTGAACCTGGAATTGGATCGTTATAATCTTTTAAATGCGCTGAACGTGGGATCCGAAAGGGTAAGGTATTTTCACGCGTCGCTGAAAAAACAAAAAGTCCAATACAAACCAATGCTAAAACATCAATCACGGCAGGATAATAAAAACTAGTGGCTATGCTGCACACACAAGCGATTAACACGACTTCAGGCTTGGCAATAAACTCGGCAACCCGAGTCCCTAAAGGACGCGTGTCTCTCGCGAGTTGGCGTGCCGATTGTTCTTGTTTTGAATCTAGACCGCGGATCATGCGCTTGCTAGCTCCTCGTCATCCTCTGTTTTAACCGGCATGCTGGCCGCCTTTAACAAGGCTTCTCTTTCAGCAGGATCGGGCACATATAACACATCCGACAAAGCTGACTCGAGCGCATTCACCGCTTCTTCTATTCTAGGAGCACTTAACGCACGCCTTAAAGCCATTTCATAATTCCAATGCGAAAATATCCCACCTACTTCGACTGAAGGCGTTTGCCGCCCAACATTGTTGATGACATACCATAAACGCCGATCCAGCGGTTTTACCCATAAATAATCGGCAGATGCAACTACCCCATCTTCTCTCGCAAATAATAACATCGAAATAAAAACTGTAAATTCGTAAGCGTGCTGCTTAAAAATATCTTGAACACGCTTTTCACTCGCGTGTTTTTTCCATAATTCACTCACCCCTCGACAATCGGGAACACCCGTTGCACCAGAGTCCGCTAATTGTGCCATTAATTCATTCGCCGCTTTCGTGTTACGGCAACCTCTGGCGGCAAAAACTGCTAAAATCGCTTGCCGATAAGGCGACATTGCTGCGACACCAGACCACGAACGCCCTAACTGAACTGAAAAAGCCCTTTCTGCACGAATTTTGTCTAACTTTAAAATAAATTCTGCCACTTTCATTTTTGAAAAAGAGGCTGATGCATTTTCATTCACCGTCACAATCGCTAATTTGTTTCTCTTCGAAAATTGTATCGGCGACATAGTCATCGCCCAAGGCCCTGAATCGATATCTTCGCTCACAAGATCAACCTTGGTGGCGATTTTTATTTGCGGCCAATTCGTTTGTTCTTGAGCGGCTAAACTTTGCATATTAAATTTCTTTTTTAAGCGTAGATGAACATTCACTTTGAAAATAAAAAACGAAAGAAATGCCAATAAAACAATGATCGGGTACCGTAAATATTGTCCAGCCACATCACTTAAAGCCCCAGCAATTTCTAACGTTAATGTCTGCGCATCGACTAATCGTGCTGCCTCTAAATCAATCCCTGTTTCTCTGAAAAGACGGCCAAACGTATCGCCAACGAAAGGAAAATCGACTGGGAGCAAACTAAACACAAAGTGGATGACGCTTAACTCGGCAACTCTAAGATAAATAAACCCGATTTTTAAGGCGTCTGAGAACACATACCAAATGGCCCCGCCAATAATAAACAGAAGCACCAACAGCCAGACAATAGAATACGCATTCTTATCCGCTCCTTGATCTTGTCCACCACCAGATGCTGCCATGTTATTCCGTCATTAAATCGTCTAAGGCAATCGCATCGGGTGATGCGGCTTGCTGCATTAATTCGTAGAGTACGTCTGTGGCACATAAAAGCCGTAACACAACCGGCGTGACTGTATCAAACTGTACTACAACCCCTGTCATCGCGGTCTCTAAGCGCTCGAAAGTCACCCCAAGACCATAGCCTAAACAAAAAGAACAAAGCTGATCTGCTCGGCGAAGAATGGCCGGCAACAGCCCGGTGGGAGAAAACACCTGCTCAAAGCTAATCGGCTCTCCCCGAACGGTATAGCTGCAGCCCATGGCCTTTGCAACCGCAATCAGTTGTTCTGGTATATCCAACTTTTAGTCTCCATCTTTCATTCATCTTAGTCGATTTTAAGCTTTCCCTCACCTAAAAAAATTCAACTCAGTTGACAAGCAAGCTCTTCGGTTGCTTCAATGACACAAGAGTATGACATTTTTATAACCGTTAGGATCTAAATCAACCTCATGCAAAAAATCTTGTTAGTCGCCTTGGTGTCTTTTTTGATGACTTTTTGCGTCGGCTGCAGCGTGCTGAAAAAACAAAATGAAATTACAACCGACTCAACCAAGCAAACTACCAAACAAAAAAATGGTCGCTCACGCCTCAATGTCGAAGCAGAATTATTAGCAACGGCCCAATCGATTGAACAATCCTTAAGCACGCTGGCCGCAGCAGAAAAGGCTGAAAACGCGCCCATTTTAAATACGAGCCAATTGATCACCCCCGAGGGTGGCATGGGTGGGACCGCAGATGTTGATTGGTCTGGCCCCTTGATCCCTTTGGTTGAAAAAATTGCTGAGATGAGCGATTACCGTCTGAAAGTATTGGGAAGTGAACCCTCCATTCCGATTTTGATTTCCGTCAATGCAAAACGCGCTGTCATCGCCGATATTTTACAAAATGCCAGCCTCCAAGCTGGAAAACGGGCCTCTATTTTGGTTTTCCCTTCTACACGCATTATTGAAGTTAGGTATATATCTGAATGAGGAATTTGGCTCTCAAAATCCTGCCCTTACTGACCTTTGTGCTAACCTTGGGCGGCTGTACCCAAAGTAAAAATAATCCCAATAGCCCTGGCAGCCTACAATCCATTCAAAAATTAACCTCGACCAGTCAGCCTAAAAGTAGTGTGGCTGCTATTCGCGCCCAAGCTTTACGCGACACGGCACTCAGCGTTGGCGCCCGAGGCGGCCTGGCCTGGCGAGCACAGCAAATTAATGCTGTTTCATTGAAGCACGAGGCTATGTTGTATCGACTCTTTAACTTTAACGCCATCATGCTCGAAAAAAACGTCCTCCCGCCCGTGTTAATTGAGGGACGCAACTCCTTAACACTCGGTGGTAGCGATTCCATTCGAATTGCTGATAGAACCTATCAAATCTTAAACCAGGCCTCTTTTGTAACCGCCCCCCCCACCTGGCGGGAATACCTGTGGCTTGCCTACAGCCCACCCGAAACACCCGATCGTACATTGCTCGCCCGTACCCGAGAAGAACGGATGGTGTGGAAAAAATACACCGAAGAAGGTTGGCGGGCAGGCGTCCAACAAGCTGATCTCATCTTTCAAGAAAGCTTGGCGCGCCTCAAAAGAGATTACGAAGGGATGATCCGCTATCGCACCCTACTCGCCCAAAATATGGTTAGCCCACCCTTCGTGGCGCAAATGGACATGGGCATTACAGGTGGCGGATCCGATCTCACGGTCAATGATCGCATTCTTCGTATCACCGCCTTCCCAACACTGAAAAACGATAGCCAAGAATGGAAAACTGAGATAACCCCCCATGAATGAATATTTACTGCCTGATGAACCGATTCGATTTACGACAGAAACTTTCGATCGTCTGTTATTACATTGCGTTAACCTCTCAGCTTCTGATGTGACTTTACAAACCAATACCGCGGTTTTTTCTGAAATTCATGGTCGCTTATATCCAGTGACTACCCGAAAATTATCTAATACAGAAGTCGGTGATATGTTAAACGCCATTTATGGCTCTAACGGAACCACCCAAATTTTTAGCGGTAAAGACGTTGATACACAATATGAAATTAGACCCAATCGTAATCAACGCTTTCGTTTCCGGGTAAACGGAACAGGTTGTCAAATTGAAGGCCATGATGGGATCCAATTAACACTCCGAACGATTCCCACGTCTCCACCGACTTTAGATTCACTCAATGTTGAAGAAGGGATCATTCAAGCAATGTCCCCCGATCAAGGCGCGGTTGTCGTCACTGGCCCCACTGGTTCGGGAAAAAGTACTTTGCTGGCGGCGATTATTAAACATTTGGCTGAACAATCGGACGGGAATCGTAAAATACTAACCTACGAATCTCCCATTGAGTTTGTATACGATCTGGTCGAAATGCCCTCATCCGTCATGAGTCAATCAGAAATTCCACGCCACTTGCCAAGCTTTGCTGCTGGGGTGCGAAATGCTTTGCGCCGTAAGCCCCGTTTAATCTTAGTCGGGGAAGCCAGAGATGTTGAAACGATTAGTGCCGTTATTGACGCAGCCCTAACAGGTCACCCGGTTTACACCACCTTACACAGTAACGGTGTTTCGGATGCTGTGCGTCGGATGATTTCTACGTTCCCAGCCGAAGAAAGGCACGGTAGAGCCTTAGATATTCTAGAAACCATGCGATTAATGGTTTGGCAAAAATTAGCCCCCAGTACCGACGGAAAACGCGTAGCACTTCGTGAATACCTAGTCTTTGATCAAGAAGTCCGAGATATTTTAATCGACACTCCCGTCGATTTGTTAGCTGCTAAAACCCGAATACTCCTACGGGAACGGGGACAACCCATGGTGGTTGATGCCAAACGAAAATTTGACGCAGGTCTTTTACCTGAAAGAGAGTTTCGCGTTATCGAAGCACGAGCTAAAATGGCAGATAAGGATGTTGGTTTAACATCCTAATATTATAATGGCTAAAGTGGGAGGCGCGTATGACAATACTTCAAAGCACTCATTGGCGTGATGCCGCGAGAAACCCCCGTTTTTATTTCATGGATGCAATGGCAGCCTTTCCGATCATGCTTTTTTTAATGCACATGAGCTTGTGGACTTTTGTCACTTCCCTTGTTTGTATTAGCTTTTTTGTCTTATTAGAAAAATTTAAATTTACCATTCCGGTTTTTTCCCGTTGGTTTAAAGCAACACTCGCGGGACCATTGAGGCTTTCTAAACCTTGGTGGTGCGGCTAAAAAGGAGGAAACACCATGCCGATTAATCGTTCTATCCTCATTGCAGAAGATAGCCTTTTTTGCCGTAATAATTTTCGACGGTTACTCAAAGTGGTTTGTGGCATGATTATTATCGCCTATCTCTTAATAGGCTTTATTGTTTATCAGCATTTTTCTCGCCCTATTCCTCAATATTTTGTGACAACTTCTAATGGTCTTTTGTTTGAAATACACGCAGAGTCCTAAGCACAACGAGGGGATTTTCTTAACTATTACTCGGCGTCAAATCATATTTCAAAATCAAAATACCATTTTCCGATTCGGTCGTTGGCACACGCATCACAATTAAAGTAACATCCATCGCTTCACCATGATCGTCTGTCATACTTTGATAAGAAAAATTCATCGGAGCTCTGACTTTCCACATATATCGCCCAGCAAAAGGTTTTTCTAATAAGACTTGCGGCGCATCACTCGGCACTGAATGCAAAACCAATTTTTTCTGTATTACTCGATCGATAATTTTGGCATTGGTTAAGGCATTGGTATAAGAATCATATCCCTCTTTGGTAAAATACACTCTCGCATTATCCAGCACCGTTTGGTAATTGATAAAATTAAAGGTATTAGCCATCATCATTCCTTCTGTGACCCAATTTAATAGCGCATTGGTTTCCATATTGGTACTTTCTAAAGGAACTTCACTGATCAGCCCCCCTTGTTCGGTTGCAGTAAAGTAAGTGGGCGCAGGGTTAGCCGCCAAATTAAATAGATACATCATCCCTAACACTGAGGCAACTAAACCTAAAGCTAATAAAATACTTAAGATTAAGTAAAAAATTTTATCGTGAGAATATTTTTCTTGTTCTGTTATTTTTTGTTGTTCTGCCATTTCAGTCACGGCCACGCTACTCTCCTACTTTTTTAACTGGCTTGTAAAACTAATTGCTCAATGGCAACTCCGTCTTTGTACCGTAAGAGCGATCCTCTTTCGACTAACATCAATACGGTCGCATTTTGTTTGATAATTTCATCCGTCGAATTTTGATAAGTGACCGTTACGGGCATTTGAATATCCCAGCTATAGGGAAGTGAGGGCGTCGTTTGCCCTGAACGAGTAATTTGAGGCGCCCCGGTAATACTCACAGACACCACTTGACGCTTTGTTTTAATCGCCTCTAAATTGGTAGAGGCTTTCAGCGCTACTAAAAAATCTTGATATCCTTTCGGCGTAAAGTAAGTCTCAATACCCTGCAAGGTCTGTCGCCAAGTGACATAATCAATCGCATAAATATTCATGACTGCATTTTTTGCCCACTCCATGACAACGGTGGGATCTGTGTAATACGGCTCATCTAACCGCACAATGGGGATAGGCATGCCAGAGGGAGTCGTTGCAAAATACTGGGGCTTCGGCCAAATAACACGCTGATAATAAACAACCCCCATTAAACTTAGTATGACTAATAACAACAAAAAACAGGCCAAGGCTAGTAGCCGATAATTTTCCCAATAAAATTGGTTTCTTAATAAAATACGCTCTAAACCGTGTCGCGACATGTGATAACCCTTTCTGTTTTGCCCGTTTAGTATAGCAAGAGACATCTTTTACTTAAAGTTTGGTACTTGTCAAAAACTTGCCAGATTAGCCAAATCACCTGCTATACTATTGATGCTTCTGGAAATTCACTGATTGGACTTAATTGAGTATAACTGACTATGTCACATAAAGATTGGTTAACCATTGTTCTTGCGTTATTAGTTGTGTCTTTCAGTTTTATAGGCGTTGCCTATTATCAAATCGCCACCCGTTCGACAGGGCAATATTTTGCTGTTCTACCCAATAATACGTCAAACGTGATAAAAGCCCTCGATAGACCCAGCGTTTCCACCAAAGCCTTATTAAGTTGGGTTACTCTCGCAGCAACGGCAACATTTTCCTTCGATTTTGTTAATCTACATGATCAACTCGAAAAATTGAAAGATTATTTTACGGTTGATGGCTACAACAATTTTTTAAATTCACTCTCAGCAACCGGGATGGCAAAAACCATTACGGATAAAAAACTTATCCTCTCTGCTGTTGCCGTTGGAACAGCGATTGTTTTACACGAAGAAGAATCGCATAGCGGCTACACGTGGCGAATTCAAGTGCCTGTTTTAATTCGTTACCAAAGCGCGAATGTGAATGAAACACGTGAACAATTAGTTGAAGTACTCGTGACCCAAGTCCCAACGAGCGATGCGCCGAAAGGCATTGGGATTGCACAATACATTGCCCGGGAGGCAGGCCCTGAACTTAATCACTAATTTATTATTGTCGAGTGCGAGACAGAGAGCGCTGCTCTCCCGTGTTGCTATTAGCTTTGTTTTAATGGGGCTACCACCAGTCGGTTTTGCTGCCGATAACAACGAGCCCTCTTACGACAAACTAAATGCGCTCGTTTTAAAAGCGCAAGACAGACAAGCGCTCGCCCAAGAAACAAGCGGTGCTGCAACCCCGGGTGGTACCAGCAGTAGCAATACTACTAGCATTAGCAGCGATAGCAATAGCGCTACTAACAGTATCAATCATTCTAATACTGCTCTGGAACCCCCTAGAAAGAAAGGCCCCACTTTAAGAGATGAAGCTTTTAAACAATTGTTAGATAAAGTGTCTCCCTTAACACCCGATCAAATTATCGAAATGCGAAAAGAGCACGATAAAGCCGATAAAGCGGTATCGACATCCCCTAATTTACCACCAAGACCTGTATCTTCGACACTCACTATCGATCTCTCCCCCGGGGTAACACCACCCGTGATTCGCCTATCTGCCGGCTTTGTCACTTCTTTGGTCTTTGCCGATGCCACGGGTCAACCTTGGCCCATCGCAGACTACAGCTTAGGGAATCCTAAACAATTTAATATTCAGTGGGATAAGAAGACGAATACACTCTTTATCCAAAGCACATCGACTTATTCCAGTGCTAACCTAGCTATACGCTTAACCACGCTCGACACACCTGTGATGTTATCGCTCGTTTCAGGGCAACGGGATGTCGATTACCGAGTCGACTTACAAGTCCAGGGAAGAGGCCCAAATGCTTTAGCGCCCATCCTGGATGACAATTTACCGAGTGGCGTTAACCAAACACTCCTAAACATCTTGGATGGCGTTCCCCCTCAAAACAGCCAAGAACTTTCCGTCACAGGTGGACCAGGGCGTGCTTGGCTTTATCAAGGCAAACTCATCTTAAGAACGCCGCTCACTGTTCTATCGCCTGCTTGGAGTGCAACGTTATCGAGTCCAGATGGCACGCGAGTCTATGAACTGGTCAAAACACCGCTCATTTTGGCGACCCAAAATGGTAAAACAATCAAACTCCAACTCGAGGGATTCTAGTCGCATGGCAAAAAAGTTTGATTTAACCAGCACTAAAATGAGATCGATGCTGATTTTTGGCGGAACTATTCTCGCAGTCATTGTTATTATTGTGGCTTTTGTTGCTCGCAAGCCAAATCCTTTGCAAACAGAAGAATCACATGCTTCTAAAATCCCGCAAATTACAGCGATTCCAGGGAACGTCACCTCAGAAAAATACCAAGAGCTGCAAGAAGAAGATAATCGACGCCGTGCACAACAAGCTAAAACAACTGGTGGCAGTGCTGTCGCAACAATTATCGGCACGAAAGACAAAGACGCCTTATCGAAAAAAGAAAGCTTTGGCATTGAAGGAGATCTCTTAAAAGCGCCCTGCCCTTGTACCCAAGACACCAAAAAACCTTGCGATGGCACCGAGTTTGATAAAGAATTTGCGGATAAACTAATCGCAGAAATTCAAGCCACCCCTGCCGATACTTTAAAAGTCATGCAGCAAAACCCTTGTTTTGCTAAAGCACTGTGCTCCCAGAATCCTGAACTGGCTTTAAAAGTCATTGAAAACAATAAAGACACCGCTAAAATTATGCTCAAAGAATGCCCAGATATGGCCAAAGCGTTAGCCGAAAAAAATCCAGCCCTCTTTAAACAGCTCATGTTAGAAAACCCTGATCTTGCTAAGCAAATCGCAGCCCTACATCCAGAACTTTTAAAAGCTTTAATGGAAAAAGATCCAGACTTTGCGAAAAAAATGGGTAGCGTTAATCCCGAACTACTAAAAACGCTGATGAAAAGCGACCCGGATTTTGTCACCAGCCTCAACAAGCAAAATCCAGAACTGATGAAAACGCTGATGAAAAATGATCCAGAGCTGGTCAAGTCTTTAGCGAAAAGCAATCCGGCTTTAGTCAAAAGTCTCATGTTAAACGATCCTGAGTTTGCCAAAGCCATTGGCGCATCCAATCCAGAAGTTGTCAAAGATCTGATGAAAAATGACCCGGCTTTTGCAAGCCAATTAGCCATTAACAATCCTACTTTAGTCAAAGAGTTAATGAAAAATGATCCGGCCTTTGCAGATGTGATGGGCAAGCAAAATCCTGAGATGGTCAAAAAATTAATGTTAGATGACCCCGAGTTTGCAAAAATACTGGCCAAGCAAAATCCTGAGATGGTCAATACACTCATGGAAAACGATCCCGAATTTAGAAAAAAATTACTCGCCCTAGTGCCAGATATTGATAAAATCATTGCCACTAATATCGGAAAACGTAGCAGTCAAGGGCAAATCTTATCGCCTGATGACGTTCGCCAAAAACAAAAAGACGCTATGGCAAATCGCGCTCGCCAAACCCAATTATCCGAGCAACAACAAAAGAATCTTGATGCACTGGTCGGTAGCATGGAAGCCCAATCAAAAACTTATTATCAAACTTGGGGAGAAACAACCAATCAACAATTTGTTCAAGGCGAGCAAAAAGACGATAAAAAGGGTGACGATAAAGGATCTAGCACCGGTGGCAGTGGAAGTAGCAATAGTAGCGGCAGCAATGCCTCGACTGGCCAAGTCCTCATGAAAGCTGGGACCATTCTGTTTGCCTCTCTCGATACTGCTATCAATACCGACGAACCTGGCCCAATTATGGCCACGATTACACAAGGTCCCTATAAAGGTGCTAAAATTTTAGGAGAAACTCAATTAGCCAGCACGACTGGTGGGGATAGGCCTGAAAAAGTGACTTTAAATTTCTCGACTTTCACGATGGTCGATGCACCGAAAAGCATCTCAGTCAAAGCAATTGCTATCGATCCTGATACGGCTCGTACGGCTTTAGCCAGTGATGTTGATCACCATTATTTACTGAGATACGGCACTATGTTTGCCTCGTCCTTCATGAGTGGGTACGCCAAAATTATTGCGTCACAAGGAACCGTGCAGACTGCGACAACGACGGGTAGCACAACGACGACCACACCCACCTTAAGTCCCCGACAAGAAATTTATGCAGCATTAGGCACAGTCGGTACCCGATTTGGAGATGCAACCTCCTCCTATTTTACGACCCCTAATACGATTACTGTCAATGCAGGAACAGGCTTTGGCTTGTTGATTTTATCAGATGTGGCAGCCCCGACACCCTAATAGGATCTACTGGGAAATTTAAAGTTTATGAGCGATACCAACAGACCCGATGACGAACACTTCGAACCCAGTTTAAACGAAGATTTTGACTTTGGAGAAGAAGAGCCATCAAACAGGCCTGCTCGAAAATCAGCGTCTCCGATTATCTTGAAAGGATTCACCTGGATCGTCGTTCTGCTTGTTTTTGCAGTCATTGCGGTGATGGGTTACAGAATTTTTGGTTCCGCTCGTCCCAGTATCCCTAACAAAGAAGCCTTAAGCCATCCTGCTCATATCGAAGTACATTTAGAAACACCCCATCCAATTGTTGCCCCACACGTTATCCCAGCGCCGATGGTAAAAGAGCCACCGCTAAATGACGTCAATAATGCTTTCTCAACCCCGAATGCGCCGGCTCCGGAAACTCATGTGCCCCATGTCCCCTTGCACCAACCAGCAGCGCCGACTATTCATGCCCCAATCGAGGCTAAAACAGAGACACCAAGCCATCTCCCTTTGCCAACGCATCCTGTGTCGACACATATTCCAACACCCGTCACGCCCGTCCCCCCACCGACACCGATGCCAATACCACTAGTGATGCCAGCGATGCCAGAACCGCCTAAAACCATTGAACCTTTGATTCAGCCAATAGCGCCCCAAGCGGCCACAGCAATACCCGTTAAAACAGAGACGATTCAAGATTTGCAACGGGAACTTTTTTCCCCTGAAAGTATAGAAGCGCCAAAAACAATGGTGGTAGCCGATATCCCAACACAACATCAGGTGACAGAATTAACCACCGGTTTAAATAAATTAAACCATCAAATCGATTACATTTTAAATCAAATTAAATATCTGGATTCTTATACGAGAGAAGTCTCTGATAACTTAAATAAGCTCAATGATTCTATTAATACGATGGATCATCGTCTTTCAACGATTAGCAATACAACCTCAACCCTGTCGCAAGATGTGGGCAGTGTGAGAAGCGAAGTCGGTAATGTTCGAAGTGAAGTCGGAAATGTTCGAACCGAAATGGGCACTGTTCGAAATGAAGTAGGACACGTCAAACAAGTTCTAAGAGAAGATGGACTCGATATGAACCTAAGCACCATCGCAACGCCCGCGCAATCGCAAAGAAAACAAACTGTCCCCATGGAAGGGACCATTACCTTAGAAGAGCCTGAATATGTCGTGCATGCTGTTATTCCAGGAAGAGCTTGGCTAAAATCTTCTAAAGGACAAATTATTACGGTGACAGAAGGAGAGACCCTTGGTAACTATGGAAAAATCCTTGTTATTGATGCCGCGAACGGCGTGGTGCTCACGAGTTCTGGCATTGCGTTCCGTTAAGACAATGTGGTTATTATCGGTAGGAGAAGCGCCCTGTGCCTGATATACAAGCGATACTAACAAATGTCAGCAATATTATTGTTCCCTTAACGGCACTGGTGCTCACGATTTCTTTTGTCGCTGGGGTCTTTTTTATCTTCCAAGCCCTGGTAGCACTCAAAAATGCAGGACAAAATGTTGGGACATCCAGCCAATCACAAACCGGCGAAATGAGTGGCCCTTTGCTAAAACTCTGCATCGGAGCCATTCTGATCTATCTCCCCTCGTCAACCGATGCACTCACCAATTCTTTGTTTAATACGGGATCCAGTCTTTTTGGATCAGGGAGCATTAATTATCAAAACTTAGGCGTTGGATCAACGCTGTTAAGTTATGGCGGTGGCAATAGTTTCGGCCAACAATGGGCTTCTTTAGCTAATACCTTAGTACTTTATATCCAGTTTATTGGGCTACTATCGATGCTAAAAGGCTGGTTTATTCTTGCAGAGTCTACCGGACATGGCGCACAACAAGGGACCGTCGGCAAGGGCTTTACGCATGTGATTGGCGGGATCATTGCAATGAATTTTGTAACCGCCATGACTATTATCAATAATACTATTTTTGGGACATAATAGAGTACCCATGTTAAAATTAAAAAGTTAAACAGTAAAGAGGACGTAACACCATGGTAAAGCCATTCATCAAAAAAATTCAGTTAGCAAGTTTATATCTATTTGCAATGGCGCCAACCCTGCTCTGGGCCAGTCATCACACCGTTGCAACTGTCGCCACTGCTGTCACGACCCAAGTAGATGCTGTGGTAAAGTTGCTGAATATTACAGCCTATATTGCAGGCGTCGGCTTTGCCCTATCTGGTATTTTACAATTTAAAACTCATAAAGAAAATCCACAGCAAGTTCCGCTCAGTAAACCCATTATGATGATTTTAGTAGCGGCTTGTTTACTGTTCTTACCCACTATCTTAACAATTGCCGGGAATTCCATGTTTGGTCACGGCGCGAACTCTGCTGCGACAGCAGGAGGATCAAAAAACTTAAGCGGCCATTAAACACGTAAACAGGTATCAACCATGGATTTATTGCCCATTACCTTGAGTGCCAAACGTGCCAATTGGCAGCGTTTTATGAGCCGAAAGGCCAACAAGCCTTTTCTCGGTATTCGAGATAAAGTGCTCTCTCGAGATGATTACGCCTGTCGCTACTGTGGTTTTCAGTCAAAACAATATCAAGAAATTGTGAATATTGATCAAAATTATGAGAATAATCACTTTGACAATTTAGCCACGGCCTGCCAGTTTTGTAGCCAATGCTTCTTCTTAGATGCCATTGGGTTGGATGGAAAAAGCGGCGCAACCTTGATTTTTTTGCCCGAAATAAACCAAGCCGATCTGAATCATTTTTGTCGCACGCTTTTTTGCAGCATGCTAAGAGAGGCACCCTATAAAGGAAAACTCCAGGCAGCCTATTTAAGCTTAAGCGACCGCAGCAAACCCGTCGAAGAAATTTTTGGCCCGGGCTCCGACAACCCTATCGTTTTTGGGCAAGCACTCATCGATTCTGCCCTCACCCCTGCTCAACAAAACCACCCTATTTTTCAAGAACTGAAACTATTGCCCACGCGTAAATTTTATAAAACCCAAGCAGAATATTGGAAATCGACTGTTTTTGCGAATATTCCATTATAAAATGGTGAAATACCCAATTTTAGTTCATAATCTTATTTACCTGTACGCTAAAATATCAAGGAGAGAGAAATGAAAACTGGGATTAAAGTAGCGGCTATTACAGCACTAGCCTTAACAGCCACCGTCGCCAGTGCAGGCGGAGATGTGGCAGCTGTTGCCACCACCGTCACCAACGAAGTAAACGCCGTTGCTAAATTATTAAGCGTGGCTTCCTACGTTGCCGGCGTTGGTTTTGCCCTCGGCGGTATTTTACAATTCAAAGCCCACAAAGAAAATCCACAACAGGTTCCTTTAAGTAAACCCGTTGTGATGGTAGTCGTTGCTGCTTGTCTATTGTTTTTACCAACGATTCTCACGATTGCAGGGGCTTCCTTGTTTGGCTCAAGCGCTACCACAGCTGCAGGAAGCGGCGAAGCGTTAGGCGGACAATAAACAACTAACCATTAGTCACGATTTTGATAAGGCGCTATGAGTATTATTGATCCTATCTTAGACACAGTGGACGGCATTCTTGCTTGGTTGAGCACCGCTTTTGGTCAGTTGTCAGAGACCTATTGCGAGCTTGAAACAGCAGATAGCCGCCACACATTAGTCGCTCGAGATGGTTCACTCGTCTCTATCCTCAAACTTCATGGCGCCACTTTTTTAATCGGACCAGAGGAATTCAACCGCATGCACACTGGGCTGACGCAGGCTTTACAAACCTGCTTAGCGAGGCCCGGGCATGCCATTCAACTTTTTTTCATGCACGATAAAGAAACAGTTTCTCGGGAACTTGAAAATATCTTGGCCCCTGCCCGACAAACAGCAAAACAATTAAACCTTAATCTAGACGATCTCTTTTCCGAACGTGTTCGCGAACTGTATCGTTATTGCGCATCCGAATCGATGTACCTGGTTATCTGGTCTCGACCTTCTTCCCTCACACAAGCACAGATGGAGCAATCCGTTAAAGAACGTGCCGAACGCAATAGAACGAGCAAGTTGCCCTTGGTGAGATTTGCCCAAAATTTTATGCAAGCTATTCCCGAATTACGCGATGGTCATGATTCATTAGTCAGAAGTCTCGTAGACGATCTCAATATCTTTGGATTACTAACAACACTGCTTGATATTCACGCCGCTTGCCATGCTATTCGAGAAACGGTCGATCCCGATTTTACCGATCAAAAATGGAAACCTTATCTTCCCGGCGATGTTATTCCGATTCGAGAAACTAAAAATTTTTCAGGCGATATTTCCGAAGTGTTATGGCCTTCTTTAAGCCACCAATTAATTCCACGAGATGGGGAAATTATTGATCTCAGAACAGCTCGCCTAGGCGATAGACTCTATGGAACAGTCACCATTGATTTATTTCCCAAAGAACTCGCCAGCTTTGGCACGCTGTTTAATCGTGTATTGAATGCTCAGATCCCCTGGCGAATTTCCTTTTTAATCGAAGGCGGCGGTTTACAAGCGCTGGGTTTAAAATCGACGCTAGCAACTGTTTTAAGTTTTGCCCACGCGCATAATCGCTTAATTGGCAATGCCATCGATCTCTTACGATATTTAGAAGTGAATACAGACGATGCTATTGTTAAACTCCGTGTCACCGCTTCTACTTGGGCAAAAGTCGGCGATGAAAAATCATTGCGCTTACGTGTCGCAGAACTAGCCAAAGCTATTCAAGGCTGGGGCTACTGTGAAACAGCCGAAATTTCAGGCGATGCTTATTCGGGCATGATGTCCAGCGCCTTAGGGATTTCGACCAAAAGCATTGCTCCTGCCTCTGTTGCACCTTTATCGGATGTGGTTTATATGTTGCCCTTTACGAGACCTGCGTCTCCCTGGACAACAGGCGCCGTCCTCTTTCGTTCGGTCGATGGAAAACCTTGGCCCTATCAACCCGGTTCCACGCAACAAACCACCTGGATTGATCTCATGTATGCACGACCGGGTTCTGGTAAATCCGTGCTCTCAAATGCAATGAATTTAGCGCTTTGTTTATCAGGCGGCATTCAACGATTACCTTTTATTGCGATTGTCGATATTGGTCCTTCTTCTAGTGGACTTGTTTCTTTATTAAAAGAAGCGCTTCCAGATGATAAAAAGCATTTGGTTGCCTATCATCGAATGCGCATGCGTCCTGAAATGGCGATTAATCCTTTTGATACCCAACTCGGTTCACGGTTACCAACCCCACAAGAACGCGCATTTTTAGTGAATTTCTTAACGCTTTTAGCCACCCCAGTCGGCCAAGAAACTGCCTATGATGGTATTTCGGATATGTCTGGCATGATTGTCGATGAACTCTACAAATCTTTAACAGACAGCGGTAACCCCAGACTTTATACAGCCAGTATTTCATCGATTGTTGATGCAGTACTGCCGTCATTGAAATTTACGATCGACAACCACACCACCTGGTGGGAAATAACAGACGCTTTATTTCAAGAAGGTTATACGCATGAGGCCACCATTTCGCAACGCTATGCAATGCCGTTATTAGCGGATGCCGCTTCTATTTGCCGCAGTCAATCGGTTGCAGATCTTTACGGCTCGATTAAATCCCAAACGGGAGAGCCCATTATTGCAGCCTTTGGCCGCATGATTTCAGGGGCGATTCGAGAATATCCTATTCTTTCTCAACCGACTGCTTTCGATTTAGGCGAAGCCCGTGTTGTGTCACTCGATTTAGACGAAGTGGCTAAAACAGGGGGCGAAGCTGCCGATAGACAAACCGCCATTATGTACATGCTAGCGCGTTATATTTTGGCGCGTCATTATTATCTCACAGAAGATGTGTTAAAAGATCTACCACTCGTTTATCAAGAACATCACAAAAAACGTATTTTAGAAATTCGTGAAGATCCAAAACGCATTGTCTTCGATGAATTCCACCGCACCTCGAAAGCGAAAGCAGTTCGCGATCAAGTGATTGTCGATATGCGAGAAGGCCGTAAATGGAAAGTTCAGGTTGCGCTCATCTCACAATCTTTAGACGACTTCGATGCCGTCATGGTCGAATTTGCGACTTCTGTCTTTATTATGGATGCAGGCCCTAAACAAGCGGTCGAACGCTCTGCGAAAGTCTTTGGTTTATCCGATACAGCCAAGCTTGCACTCGAAACCAGGGTTCATGGTCCAAGAGCTGGAGGCGCTACTTTCTTAGCCCAATTTTCGACGAAATTTGGCGTGAATACCCAGTTAATTACCAGTACCATTGGGCCGATTGAGCTTTGGGCCTTTAATACCACCGCAGAAGATGCGCGGATTCGAAATGCTTTGTATGAAAAAGTTGGAGCAGCAGAGGCCAGAAGGTTTCTGGCGATTATGTATCCAACCGGCTCTGCGGCACGCGTCGTCGAAGAACGCATGAGCATGCTAAAAGATAAAGACGGTATGGTTTCAGAAGAACGCTCACAGAGTGTCGTTGAGCAGTTAATCAACGAAATCTATGAGCTCTATCAGAAAAACTCTGCGACTGGGATTAAGGTTTAATCCTAAATGGAAGCCCTAAAGATTAGGGTTTCGGTGGTGGGTTTTCAAATTTTCTTCTTAATTCTTCCATTTTAGAGCTCACTGGCCTTTTACCTGTATTGTCTCTCACCGTTTGGTCTATTGGTGGCGGTAGCGCACCTTTTGCAGCGTCTCTTCCTGCCTTAGTCCTCGCTTCCCATTCAGCGACACGTGTCGATTTCGGCATGACTGGTTTTGGAGCGATTGCTGGTGGTGTTGGTTGTTCGAGTTTGAGTTCGACTTCTTTACGTTCAGCTAATTTTTTCTCTAACTCTTTGATATGCGTTTTTTCTCTTCTCAATCTTTCCCTTTCTATTGCTTCTTTTAATTTACTGCTAAGACCTTCCCGAACAAATTCTTTTAATTCAGCAGGTGTACGCGTGTCTGCAGCGTCACTATCTTCTGCAGGCCAGCCTTCTTCTGCTGCTTCTATTTTTCTTTCCTCAGCGGGCACAGCGGTAAGAGCAGGCTCTACAGCAACATCAACTACAACAGCATCAGAAACAGGTTTTTTTGCAGATTCATTAGCCATTCCTTCAAGCGCTTGAGGTAATTTTCTCAAAGCAGCTTCTTCCGTCGTATCTCTCCTTGTTTTATCTTTGCCTTTATTAATAACAACCTTATAAACGGGTTTTCGCTCTGTTCCATGACTTAATTTGCCAAAATCAGCTTGGAAACGTTCTATAAATTTAGACATTTTTTCATGGACCATATCAACGTCAACTTCACTACCATAATCCGTCACATTTTCTGTCCCAGCAAACTTTATTTCTATCGTTTTATATTTTTTAGCAACACTTTCAATTCCATCACTGACAGAAACCTCCACGAAAGGATAGTCATTTAATTTTACCATTAATTTGTTTTTATTTTTTCTATCGCGTTCACATAGCAAACCATCACCTAATTCTTGTTTTTCCAGCGAATCAAAAAATTCAGAGTGATTAAATTTTAAAGAAACATTACCAACCTTAATTCCTGGATGATCCGCAAGATATTTTTTCAAATCATCACGTTTTATTTCGCCATTTAAAGCGCGATTCGCCTTTAAAATTCGACTATACCAATCTGCTAGATACTTTCCATTTTTACTTAATTCTTGATACTCAGTCTCCTTATGTAACTCCTTGAATAACATTTCGTAACGTGGCGTTCGCTGCGTGACTATCAACGTAAAGCCAGGAAATAAAGCTTCTTTATGGGGTTCATTCGAAGCAAAAGACTTCAGCAATGCTGACATACCATCACTCAGCTCTTTGTTTTCAGAAAATTTTTTACAATACTTTATATTGCATTTAATTTTATTGAAATCTGAACACTCTTTAGATAGTTCATCTATCTTTTTACGCAAGACATCCACGCTATAACCAGCCGCTTCCGAAAACAATTCTTTATATTTTGCTTGAATTTCTCTAGAAAACTCGACAGCGTCATTAACACCTTGAATATATTCTCTCGCTTCTTCTATACCCAATAGGTTACTCAACCTCTGTTGAGCATTAGGATTAGCTAGTATTGCTGAAAAATCTTCCAAGCTTTGTAGATGAGTTGATTCAGTCTTATAAAATTCTTCTAAAATATTTCCAACTTTTTTCGCATCAAATGATTCTTCTGACATATAGTTTTCCTTCTTGGTCTCACTGAAAATATAAGACTCTCTTTTATTCAAAAAGTTTAAGAGGAAAATAAAAGAATCAAGGAGAAATTTTAACGCGTTGATTTTGAAAGAAAACTATTTATATTTTAGAATGAATACAAGCATATACACTGATGAATTCTCATAAAATGAAAGTAATTAACGCTGTTATTTTTATTAAATTAAGATAAAAAAAAGACCCTCATCCGGCGCTACGCGCCACCTTCTCCCACAACGGGAGAAGGTAAACTACTACACTCCTTTCTCTACCTCTAACCTATCATCCCTAATCGCTCTACGTTTCCAGTTCTTGCATTCCAATTTATTATATAATATCCTGTTTTTGTATAAGTAAGCTGAAAAACAACAAATTCGGAGGCAATTATGACGATACTTTTCCTTCCTTTACAATCCATTATTAGCCCCTATTATAAAATGGCCCAGGACCATTTCGTTAGACTAGTAGAACAGCAAAGAAAGAAAATTAATATCAAATCAATATGGCCTAATTTGCGCCCCTCAGCACAAGCCTATAATCAAGGAAAAATTTCTACTGATGAGTTGATCACAGCATTTGAACAACAACTTGGCATTACGTTTCCGGATGATGATTCTCTAGTTGTTTGGGGGTGGGAATCAGAAACCGCTCATAGAACCAATAAGAAAGATTTTGTAGAAGCTTGGAACATGATGTTTTCGGTTTCTAACCAGGCTAGTTTGATCATCAAAGCCATTGAAAAGCTCAATCAAGAATCGAGTGGTACACTCAAAATAATGCTTTACGCTGACACGAACCCTCTGCACTTAGAGAAAGTGAAAAAAGATCTAGAAAATTGGCAGTGCCTAATGCCTACCATTCATACTACCTGTGAGCGGAAATTAGCTGTCCCTGAATTGTTAATCACTTTAATGAAAGAACATCAGGTAGAGGCTCCAACTGAGCCCTTATTTGTGGTGCTAAGTAAAAACGATAAGCCTCATGAATCATGGGCTGAACATGTTACCCCCCTAATCCACTTACTACATTCACCAGAAGAGCACGATTTAAGTTTAGAAAATTTTCTACGTATAATCCATACACAAAAACTGGCTCCTGCTGAAACAATAATGCAAATTGCGACTGATGCTAGTGCTGGTTCTCGTGGCGTTTATATTTCTAAAAGCTTTTTCCAATTGCTTGCGCTCGCCAAGCATCAAGATCCTGAAACCAATAGGGGAGACAATGGCATGACTACTGTTCCTCCAATCACTCCATTGGCTAATCTTCAAGCAAATTTGGCGGCAGCGGCTAGACATTCCCAGGTCCAGGGTCAACGCGCAGCAGCAGTCATCACACTATAGGGGATTTTTTAAAGTTTTATCAGGAAATCCTAAAGTTTCGTTACCTTCTCCCGTTGTGGGAGAAGGTGGCGCGTAGCGCCGGATGAGGGAGAACTTCCTTAAACCCACGCTTCTCTCTCTGCCTCTAGCCTATCATCCCTAATCGCTTGCCGAATGGCAGCCATTAAACGATTCATAAAAGCCACATTGTGTAGCGTTAACGCCTGCATCACTAAGGATTCACTTGCTCTGATCAAATAATGTAAATAAGCTCTAGAATAGGTTTTGCAAGTCTCACAAGCACAAGTCTCATCTAGCGGTCTTTCGTCATATTGAAATTTTTGATTACTGAGCACAATATGTTCGCGATTTTTTTCTTTATCGCCACCTTTTATTAAGGCCCCACCATGTCGTGCTAAACGGGTGGGATGTACACAATCAAACGTATCAATGCCCTGCAAAACCCCTGCAAAAATATCTTTAACCCCACCAATGCCTAAAAGATGTACAGGACGTGTGGGATTTAATAACGACATTGTTTCTGCAACGACATCATACATCTGTGCTTTGTTTTCGCCTAAAGAGCCGCCCACGGCATAACCAAAGAACGGTTGTTCATTCACAAATTCGGCCGCTATTTTGCGCAAATCAGGATACACACCGCCTTGAAGAATGCCATATAACGCTTGGCGACCGGTGTGATGCTTTTCAAATTCCTGAAGGCAACGCACCCCCCATCGATGCGATAGATGTAAAGATTTTTCGGTATAGCTTTTATCAACATGATACGGCGTGCATTCATCGAACACGACCACAAAGTCTGGCCCTAATTGACGCTGTACCTCAATTGAACGTTCTGGCGTTAGCACTTGTAAGCTACCATCTAAATACGAACGAAACGTCACCCCTTCTTCAGAGATTTTTAAGACGGTTTTAGGGCGAGTGTCTCGACTATTTTTTTTGATCTCTTGGGAAACAGAACCATGTCCCATACTAAAGACTTGAAAGCCACCGGAGTCGGTTAATAAAGGCCCGTCCCAACCCATAAACTGATGCAGCCCCCCCATTTTTTCAATTAAAGCCCCGCCGGGATTTAACATTAAATGATAGGTGTTACTGAGGATAATTTGCGTGCCCTGCGCTTTCATTTGAGCAGGAGATGCCCCTTTAATAGCGGCTTTCGTCGCACAAAAAATAAAGGCTGGTGTTTCTAAGGCACCGTGTGGTGTGGATAAAACTCCAACGCGCGCACGAGAAGTATCGCTTTTTTGGGTAATATCAAATTTAAAATTAGGATACTCAATCTGCATGTTTCTTCAACTGTCTTTTCGCAACCCACAAATACGCAGCTGGCACCACAAATAAAGAAAATAAAGTGCCTAACAACATACCACCAATAATCACTGCCCCAATATTTTTTCTAGCAATAGCCCCTGCCCCTACACTAAACATCAAGGGAATAGCACCGAATACCATCGCCAGCGTCGTCATTAACACAGGTCTTAAGCGAGATTCTGCTGCCGATAAAACAGCGTCTTCAAGCGTGTTGTACTCGGACCGCACACGATTAGCAAAATCCACAATTAAAATGCCGTGTTTGGTGATTAAACCGATTAAAGTCACTAATCCAATCGCGGTAAACATATTATTCGTTCCACCGACCCAATAAACGGCCCACACGGCACCCGTAATCGATAAAGGAACGGTTAATAACACCACTAAAGGATGAATAAAACTTTCAAACAAAGCTGCTAAAATTAAATAAATAAACGCTAAGGCTAAACCAAAATTAATCCACATCGCGATTTTAGATTCTCGATATTGTTCGGCTTTGCCCCCAAAATAATATCGAGCATCTTTGGGTAGATGCTTTTTAATAATCGGCTCTAGGGTTTCAATGGCTTTATCTAGCGCCATCCCCGGCTCTAAGGCAACCTGAATAGCCCCCCCTCTCATCCGCTCATAATGCTTAATTTGAACAGGCTCTAAGATCTCTTTTAAGGTAACCAAACTACCTAAAGGCACCCATTGTTTCTCAGCACTCGCCACAAAATAGGAATTCAAATTGTCAATTTCAGAACGCAATTCTAAAGGAGCTCTCACCTCAACATCGTAATCAATCCCTTGAAAATTAAAATCAGTCGCCTTTCGCCCCGATAAGAAAGTATATAAGGTGTCTTCAATCGCCTCCATACTCACCCCTAATTCTGCCGCGAGTTCTTTGTCCACAATCACTTTTAAACGGGGTTTTTCCCAAGCTTGCTCACTGTTTAAGCCCGTAAATCCCGGTAGTTTTCTAGCCTCTGCCATGATATTTTGTAAAGCATCAATCAAAACTGATTGATTACCCACATACTGCACCACCACTTTTAAGCCTTCTTCTCCTGAAAAACCTTGATCATCCATCACCATCACTAAAGGTCCGACTATCTTGTCTAATTTAGGTTTTAAAGTCTCAATAATTTCTTGGGTGTTTCGGCTACGCTCTTTACTGGGTTTTAAAATGAGGGTCCACCATATCCATTGATCCTGCCACACCCCTGTTAAGATGCGTTCTTGTTCAGGGACAGCAGCCAAAATGGTTTCCACTTTTTTAAACCAGTCTTCTCGAACATTTTCGGCAACTGCATTATCCGAAGAAATATTTCCGCTGATATAGCCTTCATCTTCCACTGGAATTAATTCTGCTGGCAGTTTTTGAAACCCATAGATGCCGACAATACCGACCACTAACAATAAAAGACCTATTCTATTCGGAAAATGCAAAGCAATGGCTAACCAGCGTCGATAGGTTTCTGATAATTTTTCCCAAAAAAGTGTGGGGGTAGGATCTTTTAAAAATTTCCCCCCTAAAGCAGGGGTTAACGTTAAAGCGACACAACCTGAAATTAATACGCTACCTGCCAATGTCCAGGCAAATTCCCGAAACATTAAGGCCGATTCATCCGCCTGAAAAATAAGAGGAATATAAACCGCTGATAACGTGAGAGTCATGACGACCACCGCAAAGCTAATTTCTTTCATGCTGTGTTTGGCAGCTTGAAAAGCCGATAATCCCCGTTCTTGATGACGGTGAATATTTTCAACAACGACAATTGCATCGTCAACCACTAAGCCTACCGCCAACACTAAGGCTAATAATGTCACCGGATTAATACTAAAATTTAACAACCACATTAAAGTAAAGGTACCGATTAAGCACAGTGGAATGGTAATCACCGGTAATAAGGCTGTTCGAACAGATCCTAAAGATAGAACAACGACCAAGCCCACTAAAATCGTCGCTTCAATTAAAGTATCGCGAATTTCCTCGAACGCTGCACTAAAGGGCTTGGTTCTATCAAAGGTAATCACCACATCCATTGAAGCTGGCATGGTTTTTTTAAGATCGTCTACAAAAGCATGCACGCGACTCGACACTTCTAAAGGATTGGCTTGTGGTTTTGCAATGACTTCTAATCCAATAATATATTCTCCGTTATCCCGGATTTTTAGAAACGTTGGTTTATCTGCAACAACAACTGAGGCGACTTCTGCAATACTCACCCGGCCATCAGCCCCCATTTTAATGGTCATATTGGCAAAATCTTCTGGTTTTTCGATCATAGCGCTTAAGACAACCGATTCCTTCGCTGTCGCCCCTTCAATTTCACCCCCTGAAGCAAAGCCTTTTTCTTTTTTCAGCGTGTCGACAATATCTTTAACGGTAATACCATGCTCCATAAGCGCTGCAGGATCAGGACGCACCGATATCATGTAGAGCTTATTGCCAAATCGACCTACCGATGCAATGCCTTCAACTAACCGAAGTCGCTCTTCGACAACGCGATGAACATAATCGGATAAAGCCGCAATACTTCTGGTTTTATCTTCAAACTTCATATACAAAATACCGGTACCTTGGTCCTCTTTTTCTTGTATTTCTGGACGTTTCACGGCTTCTGGTAAACTCGGCAAAGTGGATAGCAAACGATCGCGCAGTTGCCCTAAGGCTTTATCGTGACTCACACTATAATTAAATTTTACTGAAACATTACTGCGACTATCTTGGCTTTCTGAAGAGATTTTTTTAACGCCATCTAAACCGGCTAAGGCGTCTTCGATGGGTTTCGTGACTTGATGTTCGACTGCCGCGCTGCTGGCGCCAGGATAAACAGTGCTGATGACAAATTCATTCGGCAGCGGTTTTGAGGTATGGCGCAACTCCAAATGATAATAAGAAACCATCCCAGAAATCAGTAACACTAAATTAATCGCAATGGCCATCACTGGCCGACGCACAAAAACGTCTAACGATTGCATTACCAATCTCCTGCCCAGTCGTTTGCGACAGCTACTGCTCCTTCGGTAATGACTCCAGTTCTGGTTAACACAACACTATCTTCTTTGTTAAGACCCGACAAAATTTCAACCCGCCCCTGGCGTCTGGTTCCGATCGTAATTGATTTTTTTTCTATCTTGCCATTTTGCACGATAAAGACTTCATAGCCTTCCATGGTTAAGACTAAGCTTGATTCAGGGATCACCAATGCTTCTGGATGATTAGCAAGCAAATGACGCACATGTCCTGACATGCCTGGCCAGAGATCTTGTCCTGCATTATCAATCGTCGCTCGGATCAAAATCGTAAAGGTTTTTTTATCAACCACTGGAGCGATATATTTTACACGACCTTCGAACAAACGTTCTGGAAACGCCTTCACAGCAATTTCAACGATTTGATCAAGATTCAACTTTGAAGAATAACTTTCAGGCACTTTATAGCTCAGCGAGAGTGATTCGGTATTGACCAATTCAATGAGGACTGTCCCACTGGTAACATATTCTCCCGGTTTGACTAACCAATCGGTTAGGTAACCATTAAAAGGGGCCCGTACTTCTAATCCAGGGATTATTTTCGCTAATAAAGTCCCTTCTTTGACATAAGAACCTGCTTCGGCGACTAATTGCTGAACTTTTCCATCTCCAACCGCTTTCATACTGAGTTCATCTTTAGCGGTCAGTGTCCCAACCGTTTCGATTAATACGGGCATTTCCGCTGTTTTCACCCGCACTGTCTGCACCTCTATCGCCAGTGGCGGCAGAACGGCCGGCGCCATAAAGAACTGAAAAATCGCTTTACTAAAGCCTAATAAAACGACTATTCCGATGATAGCAGCCCATAAAATAGGCCGTTTTTGGATCTTTTGCAGGTGAATGAGTCGTTTAGATATCTGTTTTGCTATCATAATGAATCCCAGATGAGTTCCGAAAAAATACGCTCTGTGGTATCGTGTGCAAGACCTACTCTACCATCCCTAGGAGGGATTTTCCATGAGTGCTTTAGCCACGCTGATTGAAACGGCTTACGAAAACCGTGCCACCCTTAATCCCGCTGCTCCCGATCCCCTATTACAAGAAGCGCTAAGCACCATTTTAAGCCAATTAGAAGCAGGAACACTCAGGGTTGCTGAAAAAATTAATGGCGAATGGCAGACCCATCAATGGATCAAAAAAGCGGTTTTACTCTATTTTTGCTCACATGCTAGCACCCCAATTCCGGCGAAATTTACGCAATTTTACGATAAAGTCCCTTTACAATTTACTGAGACGACCCCCGATGAATTTCTCGCCGCTAAAATTCGCCTTGTTCCTCCTGCGACGGTGCGACGAGGGGCTTTTATCGGCCCTAATAGCATCTTGATGCCAAGTTTTGTGAATATTGGTGCTTATGTTGGTGCTGGCACCATGGTCGATACCTGGGTCACTGTAGGCTCTTGTGCACAGATAGGCGAACGGGTTCATCTTTCAGGAGGGGTTGGTATTGGCGGTGTCCTAGAACCCCTCCAAGCAAACCCAACGATTATTGAAGACGATTGTTTTATTGGAGCGCGTTCAGAAATCGTGGAAGGCGTGATTGTCGAAAAAGGTTCCGTGATTTCGATGGGTGTTTACATTGGGCAAAGCACTCGTATTTTTGATCGTGAAACAGGCGAAATTCACATCGGCCGCATCCCCGCTTACAGCGTGGTAGTGCCCGGCAATTTACCTAGTAAAGATGGTCGCTATAGTTTGTATTGTGCGGTCATTGTGAAACGAGTCGATGAAAAAACACGCCAAAAAGTCGCTATTAATGAATTACTGCGGGTGAAGGAGTAGTTTCATGTCTCTGCCGGATTCTCCTACTTTAACTTTAGCAAAACAATTAATTGAACGTCCTTCAATCACCCCTGAAGATGCTGGCTGCCAATTAATTTTAAGTGACCGTTTAGAAAAATTAGGTTTTAGCATTCACGCTTTACCTTTTGGCGATGTTAAAAACTTATGGGCTGTGCGAGGCACAACAAAACCATTACTCGCCTTTGTGGGACATACTGATGTTGTTCCACCAGGCGATTTAAGTTTATGGGAGACTGATCCCTTTACGCCAACCGTTAAAGGCGAATACCTGTACGGACGCGGCGCTGCCGACATGAAAGGCAGCCTTGCAGCCATGATCACTGCTGTCACGCATTTTCTCCACGAGCACCCAACACACCCAGGATCTATTGCTTTTTTAATCACCAGCGATGAAGAAGGTCGTGCCGAACATGGTACTAAAAAAGTCATGGAATATTTAAATCAACAGAATATTCAGATTGATCATGCTTTAGTGGGGGAGCCTTCCAGCCACAAAATATTGGGAGATACCATCAAAAATGGTCGACGCGGCTCGTTAAATTGTTACTTAAAAGTGTTAGGCATGCAGGGCCACATTGCGTATCCCCATCTTGCTGATAATGCCATTCACCGTGCATTGCTACCTCTTCAAGTTTTGACTGAAACCACTTGGGATGAGGGCTCTTCATTTTTCCCTCCCACCAGTTTTCAGATCGCCAATATTCAAGCAGGGACAGGGGCCACGAATGTTATTCCAGGCAATTTAGAATGCCAATTTAATTTTCGATTTAATAATGCGATCACACCAGAAGCTTTACTGGATACAACCCGAAAAACCCTAGACTCTTTTCATCTTCAATACTCACTGGATCACCATCTGTCTGGTCTGCCTTTCTTAACGGCATCGGGTTCTTTGATGTCTTCTTGTCTTAATGCTATTCAAGAAATCACTGAAATAACGGCTGATTTATCAACCTCGGGTGGAACTTCCGATGGACGTTTTATTGCACCGAGCGGTGCAGAAGTCATTGAATTTGGTCCCTGCAGCGCCACTATCCATGCAGTGAATGAATGTGTTCGAGTGGAAGATTTAGAAACTTTAGCGAAAATTTATCAGCGAATTTTAACGCAAATATTCAGTGCCTAATGACAAATAAACAGGTTCAACGTCTGCCGCATTTCGTCCCTTTCCTCGATGATATGCCTCTGTCGCCAGCAAAATGAGATCGGCAGCAGAAGGGTAATGACCTTCGACTAAACGCCAACTATCGGCAGGTAAGATGATCTCTTCACTGCGTTTAACCCACTCAACAGATTTGGCCTGCATCAGGCCGCTTTGATCGACTACAAATAACCCACCATACTTTTCACCTGTTCGTGCCCCAAGGCAGGCTAGCACTTGGGGAAAATGATCTTTCCGATAACTTCCCTGCGCTAATAGCTGCAGCGTTGAAATCGGGATCACCGGTTTATTGACAGCATACGCCAGTGCTTGAACCACACTACAGGCAATTCTAACTCCTGTAAAACTCCCAGGCCCACAGCCAAACGCAAAGGCATCGCAATCAGCGACAGACAATTTTGCCTGGGCCAATAAACGATCGATGACAGCTAACAGAACTTTTGTGTGTGCTTTAGGGGTGAGTTCTTCTTCTAAAGAAAGGGTTTTTCCGTCGTGCAATGCAACAGAACAGATATCTGTAGAGGCTTCTATGGCTAATAATTTGATTGGATTCTGAAAGCTACTAAGCGTCATACTGAAAAATACTACTTTTAGGCTCAGTATAACGCTTAACAGCCAATGCCGTTTTAAGCTGCAGCTGCGGCTTTCGCAGGCTTACGTCCGCGTCTGGCTTTACGAACGCCAGGAGCTTTCGCCACTCGCTTCGCAACTTTTCTCTTCTTAGGTGCTTTTTTAGCAACCACTGCCTTTTTAGCAACAGCTTTCTTAGCGGTCGTTTTTTTAACGGTCGCTTTCTTAGCAGTAGCCTTTTTGACAGTTGCTTTCTTAGCAGTAGTCTTTTTGACAGTCGCTTTCTTAGCTGCGGCTTTCTTAGCAGGTGCTTTTTTAACAGCCGCTTTCTTAACCGTTGCTTTCTTAGCAACTACCTTCTTGGCAACGCGCTTTTTAGCAACCGCTTTTTTAACGGTTCTTTTCTTAGCTTTTGCCACCCCTGAAGAGGCCTTTACAGCCTTTACCTTCTTTACAGCTTTTTTCACTTTTGCCATTCTCAGATCTCCTATGGCTTAACTTAAAACTCAGACAATACAAACATAGCACAGATACTATCTGAATACACACTCTGAACGCAAACTTTTTTTATACGCAGTAATTATTTTAATTAAACAACCGCCAATGAAGAAAAAAAATGGGCAATCTAGCAACGTATTTTACTCTTTTGCTTCTGCCTGAATTTCTTTTAAATCCAATGCTTTAGCTTTATGAATGACTTCTTCTAATGCGAATTGAGATAAGGCGCCAGTGTCTGCGTACACGACAACACCCCCTCTAAAAATAATCAATAACGGAATTGAACGCACCTGAAAATCTTTTGCTAAGACGGCTTCCCGATCGATATCCACTTTCCCAAAAATCACCTCTGGATAGCGCAGCGCCGTTTCTGCATAGACTTCTCCAAACACGCGGCAAGGCCCACACCATTCTGCCCAAAAATCGACCAAAACTGTCTCATTAGCCGCGACTATTTCATCAAAATTATCGCTCGTGATGGTCACAACATTCATCTTCAATCCTCTCTGTACCGCTATCCCTTTAACGCATGGCTTGTCGAATATCGGCTCGGATTTGCTCGATACTACTGGTCCCTGCGACGCGAATAAATCTTTCTTTGAAGCGTGTTTGATACCATTCAATCAGCGGCGCCGTCTCCTGATGAAAAATGGCTAATCGGTTTCGGATCACCTCTTCTTTATCGTCCTCTCGCTGAACTAAAGGTTCCCCAGTCAGATCATCTTTGTTTGGTGCTTTAGGGGGGTGATAGAGCAGATGATATACCCGTCCCGAAGCAGGATGAAACCTGCGATCACGCAAACGCTCTACAATCACCTCGTCTGATACGTCAAAATAAATCACCCTATCCAAGCTTACCAAAGCCTCTGCCAATATTTTTTCTAACGCTATCGCTTGTTGTACGGTTCTTGGGAATCCATCTAATAAAAATCCATGCTCACAAACAGTCTCGCTGAGTTTTTTTTGAACCATCGCCATAATGATTGCATCACCGACGAGTTTTCCCTCGGCAATAATCTGCTGTGCTGCCTGACCTATTGATGTTTCAGCTCGAATTTCAGCTCTTAACATATCTCCGGTGGAAATAGATGGGATGCTAAAATCATCGCATAACCACTTTGCTTGCGTTCCTTTTCCTGCACCCGGAGGCCCTAGTAATATCGCTCGCATCAATCTATCCCTCTTAAAATCAAACAAGGCGCCAGTGTAGCAACAAGCCTCATGCAGAAGCAAATCGGCAAACTAAATCAAGAAGCATGCGCCATCACATGCTATATTAGTCCTAAATGGAGAAACAATATGACAACCGATCACACCGACCATCGCCCTGCTTCACCTCATATTAATGATGCTTTATTAAGCCGTGAATCTTGGAAAATATTTCAAGTCATTTCTGAATTTGTCGAAGGTTACGAAAGACTCGCCCAAATTAAACCTTCTGTCAGCATCTTTGGATCAGCACGCCCTAAGCCTAACCATCCTCATTATCTCTTAGGAGAATCAGTGGGTCGTCAATTATCAGACGCAGGTTATTCTGTCGTCACAGGTGGTGGTCCTGGCACCATGGAGGCTGTCAACAAAGGGGCATATCAGGGTCGCTCTTTTAGCGTAGGGCTAAACATTGAATTACTGAACCAAGAACCGAATGAGTATCAAGATATTTGCTTAAGGTTTCGCCATTTTTTTACCCGGAAGGTCATGTTTGTAAAATATGCTGTCGCGTATATTGTGTTGCCAGGTGGCTTTGGCACTTTAGACGAACTCAGCGAAATTTTGGCACTGGTGCAAACCGGAAAGACCCGAAAGATCCCCATTATTTTGATGCAAGAAGCTTATTGGCGTCCTTTAATAGACTGGTTCAAAAATACGCTACTCCCTGAACAAATGATTGATGAAAGCGATCTAGCCCTATGGCAATTTGCCGAGACTGCTGAGGCGGCTGTCGCCTTATTACAAGACTATTACAAAGACAAAGAATTTCCCCATATTACGCTGAGTTAAATGATTTATCGGGTCAACAGGGCAATAGACTCGATATGCGTGGTATGAGGAAACATATCGAGGACACCTGCTTGTGCTAAGGTAAACCCATGGTGATGGACTAATTCACCAATATCGCGCGCAAAAGTCGCCGACTGGCAAGAAATGTAAACGAGCCGCTTAGGCGCCCATTTTGCAATCGAGGGGATCAATTCTTTAGCACCCGTTCTAGGGGGGTCTAAGATCATTTTATCGTAAGATTGCAGTGCCCATGCTTCATTAAAAGCCTGTTTTTGTAAATCGCTGACATAAAATTCCACATTATTTAAGTCATTGATGGCAGCATTGTGCAACGCACGTGTGACCATTATCTCACTGCCTTCAACCCCCACCACTTTTTTTGCTAAACGCGCAACAGGCAGCGTGAAATTCCCGAGGCCACAAAACAGATCTAAAACCGTGTCCGTCTCGTCTATTTCTAAAAGCTCAAGTACCCGATTGACCATCGCTTGATTCACCGCCGAATTGATTTGGATGAAATCCGTTGCTTCAAAGTGAATATTAATATTCGAATCGGGCAAATGATAACTTAAACCCAACTGCCCGGCCGGTAACCATAGGGGAGCGACTGAATCGATTCCCTTCGGTTGTAAATAAATCGCTAATTGGTGTTGCTGGCCAAAGGCAGTTAAAGTCGCTTTATCTTTTTCGCTGAGAGCAGCTAAATGACGAAATACTAAAGCCGCCATGTTGTCCCCAACAGCGATCTCTATTTGTGGAATATCTCGATAGGCTTCTAAAGTACTGATCATTTCTCGAATGGCCAACCATGATTTAGCAACGATCGGATGCAGAATTTCACAACTGTCTAGATCGGCAACATATCGGTGATTTTTTTCATGAAATCCTAAAATAAGCTTGTTTTTCTTAATCACAAACTTAGCGCCAATGCGTGCCCGGCGACGATAACCAAAACGTTCTCCAACAATAGGAGCTAAGACGCTCTCAGGAACCACCTGCCCAATATGTTTTAGATTCTCCAGCACTGCTGCTTCTTTAAAGCTAAGCTGTGCATCAACCGCTAGATGTTGCAAAGAACAACCCCCGCAGATACCAAAATGCGGACAGGGCGGAACAACTCGCTCTTTTGAAGCTTCTAGGATATCAATGAGGGTTCCCTCAGCATATCGCCCTTTGTGTTTTTGGTAACGAAAGGTCACCCTTTCGCCGGGCAAAGCCCCTTCAATAAACACGGTTTTCCCCTCGACAGTGGCAATACCACGGCCTTCATGCGACAAAGCATGGATAGAGACTGCTAAGGGTTCATTCATGTGATTGCCATGCCTCTAAAAATCGGGAGAAGTGCTCTTTATTTGCTTGTATTAAAAACTGTTTAACGCGCTCTGTTTCCCACGCTAACTCTGTATCACTCAAGTGTCCTCGGATGTGCTGGAATCGTAAATAAATAAGATAGGTATTTAAAACATCTGTTTCACAATAATCCCGAATATCTGTCAATTTTCCGGCTTGGTATTTATCAAAGACTTGCCCACCTGCCATATCCAATTTCCCTGGGAATCCTAGCAACAATGAGATCTCATCCAATGACGCATACGCGCGACTCTGGTAGCTGGCCAAAACATCCATGAGATCAAGATGGCGTTGATGATATCGGCTAACATAGTTATTCCATTTAAACCCTTGATCGCGATCACCCATCTCCCAATAGCGTGCAGCCGAAACACCGTGCAACAGCGATCGATAATGTAACACTGGCAAATCAAAACCACTGCCATTCCAAGAAACTAAATTGGGCGTATAACGCTGGATCCCTTCAAAGAAACGTTCGATGATCTCGGCTTCTGTAGCGACTGCGTCACCTAATGACCATACTTTTACCCATTCCGGTGTTGCAACGACCACTGAGATAGCGACAATTTGATGAAAATGATGGGGCAGGAAGGTACTGGTTCCTTGCGTTTGGGCGGCGCGACGGAGTGTTAGTGCTTCTGCAACTTCTGTATCAGTTGCGTTCTCTAAACGAAGCAGCTTTCTACCGAAAGTGATATCAGGTATGGTTTCTAAATCATATACCATGGTGACAGACATTTTTCTACCTCGACGTGCGACTTTAGTTCACAATGCCATTGCATACATTTCTATTACTCGGCACAATGGGCCCATGAGATGGGGGATTAAACACCAAGTTTTGTTGCTCGCGCTGGTACCGACTATTTCGGTTTCTGTGCTGCTTAGCACGTACTTTATTGCAACCCGTCTGCAAGATCTAGAGCAAATGTTCCGCTCCCAAGGAGAGGCACTCGCGCTGCAATTAATGACAACTGCAGAGTATGGCGTCTTTACTCAAAATAAACAATCTCTCTTAAAGCTGGCAAAAAGAACCCAAGAAGAACACTCTTCTGCCTCAACACGCCAATTGCACACTATCCGTGGGATTGGTTTTTATACTCCCGCTGGCACAGAAATTGCGGGTGATGGAAAATTCACGCATTTCTTTAAAGTCCCAACAGAATCCGAACGCAAAAAAGCCCCCATGGTTGTCCAAGAAAACTTAAACTCCATGGTCTTTACAACCCCTATTGCGATTACAAGAGAAGTGAGCGACACCCATTCTAACTTTACGCCAGCAGAAACCTTAATTGGTTGGCTAAGAGTTGAGTTAGAAACGCACCCTATCCAGAGCCGTCAAATGGAAAATTTACGGTATTCTATTTTCATCTTCCTCTTTGGTCTCGGGATCAGCAGTTATTATGCCCTGCGCATGGGCAAAAAAGTGATCGAACCTATCTCAGCTTTGGCTGATGCTGTCGAACATATCAAACGCGGCGAACTGCAAACCCGCGTTAATGTTTCTACTTATGCAGAATTAGAAGTGCTCGGTTCAGGCATTAATACGATGACAGAAGCCCTAGCCAATGCACGCTATGAATTACAGCATAAAGTTGATCAAGCAACCTTAGGGTTAAGACGAACATTAGAAACCATCGAAGTCCAAAATATCGAACTCGATATTGCCAAAAGAGCTGCCGAAACCGCGAGCAAAGTTAAGTCCGAATTCTTAGCCGACATGAGTCATGAAATTAGAACGCCTTTAAATGGCGTGATTGGTTTTGTCAATTTATTAAACAAATCCGAATTAAACACCAAGCAACGCGAATATATTAATACGATTCAAAAAACCTCTAGTAACTTATTAGCTATTTTGAACGATATTTTAGACTTTTCTAAAATTGAGGCCGGAAAACTCAGAATTGAATATGCCCCAATGGATGTTCGAGACTGTATTGATGAAACACTCGCCCTCTTTGCCTCGCATGCACACGAAAAAAATATTCTGTTGGTTCCCTTGATTTATTCGGATGTTCCAAAACTCATGCTAGGCGATGCCTTGCGCATTAAACAGATTATTACGAATCTCGTCAGCAATGCTATTAAATTTACCGACGACGGCAGCATTGTCATTCGCGCTATGCTAGAACACGAAGCTTTTTCACACTTAACCATACGCCTTAGCGTAACCGACACAGGCATCGGACTTTCTCCCGAGGAGCAGCTCACTTTATTTCAAGCCTTTAATCAATTTAACGTTCATTCAAGTCTGCGAGGAGGCACTGGTCTAGGCCTGGCTATCTGCAAAAAATTAGCTGTCCAGATGGGCGGGAGTATCGGCGTAGAGAGCGAGCTCCAAAAAGGCGCAACATTTTGGTTTACCTTTAAAGCCGAAAAATATACCTCCGATAAATGGGTATCCACTCAAGCTGTATCTGCCCCCCCATTGCAAAAAGCGTTGCCGCCTGCTCACATTTTAATTGTTGACGACAACCTGGAAAATTTAAAACTACTCAAATTGCTATTAGAAGATCTGGCGATGCATGTCACGACCGCAAAAAGCGGTCTAGAGACTCTCGATATTTACCGAGAACAATCCTTCCAATTAATTTTAATGGATCTCAGAATGCCAGGCATGAGTGGTATTGAAACTTCCCAGAAAATCCGTACCTTAGAAGCCGATACTAATCGAAGTAAAACACCCATTGTTGCTTTAACAGCCCATGTGTTTGAAAATGAAAAAGAAACCTTGCTCTCAGTCGGAATCGATGACTATCTGACCAAGCCCATTAATGAACCTGAGCTCATCCGCATTTTACATCAATGGATCAAACCGATGCTTGAGCCCATTCCCGTCAAGCCCGCTCCTTTGATCATCGATTGGGCATTGGGTCAAAAATTAGCCGGTAATCGCTTAGACTTAGCCGTCGAGTTCTTAGAAAAATTAACAGAAACACTCCCACAGGAAAAAGAAAAAATCAATGCAGCTGTTGCTGCCAAAAATTGGGAAACTTTGCGTGATGTCACTCATCAATTACATGGGGCTTGTGCTTATTGCGGTGTTCCCCTCCTAAAAGCTGCTGTGCACGCTTTAGAAGTGGCCGCCGACAGCCAATTACTGCCCACGATTACCCCTTGTTTAGAAGCCTTCAATCAGGCAGCCGATGCCGTCTTAACTGCCATGAAACTGGAAGCGCTTGACAGAGGAAATCCCCCTGTGGGCTCGTCAGTTTAAACCAGTCAAAATAACAAATGCCACGGCAAATTCTTTTTCATCTGCCAGGCTTAAATGACTTTCTGCCACTGCTTGACGCTCCCACTCACGCTTTGCGCCCCCGCTTAACACCAACTGCGGCCGACCTAAAGCATTATTAACAACGCTAATATCAGTTAACAAAACACCTTCTGGTCTAAATCCCGTCCCTAAGGCTTTGGCTGCTGCTTCTTTTGCTGCATAACGCTTCGCTAAAAAAGCAACCGGATCTTTCACTTTTTCCCAATGGCTTAATTCTATTGGAGACAATATTCGTTTCGGAAAAGCCATCCCAAAACGATCCCAAATAGCCTGGATCCGTTGAATGGCGACAATATCAGTTCCAACTCCAATAATTTTCATAATAACTTTCGACTTTCAATAGGTCTATTCCCCAAGTGTAGCAGAAGTGCCTCACGCATTAATCTTTTCACTTCACTTAAAACAGTGGTTTCACTCAATTCTTCTGCCGCTAATGCCAACAAGCTTTTTCCTTGATATAAGCACCGCTCAGGGTAAAGAACGCCTGTTTTTTGCGAAACATCCACTAAAATAGGCCCTCGTTCTGGATCATATCGGTATAACTTTTCAGGATGAACTGCCTCTCCACTCTCGACTTCTTTAACCAGCTGTAATTCATACCCAAGGGTTTTTAATAATACTTTTTCAAAAAGACGCAAAGCAGGTTCGATCGGTTCTTCACTAGCCAGCGTTCGAATGGCTGTTTGATAGCCATCAAATAAGTCTGGATTCGGATCCCAACGATGTAAAAGCCGCATGATTAACTCGTTCAAGTAAAAAGCACTCACCAAGCGACGACCACTCAAATAAGGAAAAAATCCAAATGATTCATACTCTGTTAAAGTCAATAATTCACCTCGCCCAACACAGGCGACCAACAGAGGAACAAACGGTTGTAATAATCCACGGGCACGCGACTTAGGTCTTCTGGCGCCCTTTGCCAATGCCCCTAGACGTCCGTATTCTCGCGTAAAAACTTCTAATAAAAGACTCGTTTCCAGGTATGGCCAAGCGTGTAACACGTAAGCTGGCTCTGATCCAAAACGATGCATCATTCTTCAAAATATCCTAAGCTTTTCAGCGCTCGTTCATCATCCGACCATCCCTCACGCACTTTAACCCACAATTTTAAGTGCACTTTTCTTTTTAAGAATTTTTCAATAGAGATCCTGGCGCGAATGCCGACTTCTTTTAAACGTGATCCGCCCTCACCAATTAAGATAGGTTTTTGTCCTTCGCGTTCGACCCAAATTAGTGCCTCAATCACTGCAACCGCATTGGGCTTTAATTGAAAACTTTCAATCTCAACCGTAGTGCTATAAGGAACTTCGGCCCCAAAAGCGCGCATCACTTTTTCTCGAATGACTTCAGCTGTTCTAAAACGGTTCGATTGATCCGTGATTTGGGACTCTGGAAAATAATGCGGGCTTATCGGTAAACACTGTCCAATGATCGCTTCTAATTTCTTGATATTTGTCTTGCGTTTAGCCGATAGCGGGACTATTTCAAAAAAAGGATGCCTGTCAAAAAGTGTTTGCAAATAAGGCAATAGCGGCTCTTTATCTTCTAGTAGATCTACTTTATTTAATACTAAAATAATCGGACATTTTAAGAGGATCACTCTTTGAAAAACATACTCATCTTCTTCAGTCCACTTGAATCCATCGACTACAAACAGCAGTACATCGACGTCTCGCATCGAGTGCAGAGCAACCCGATTCATATATCGATTTAAAGCGCGGGGCTCCTTGGCATGGATCCCAGGCGTATCGACATAAATAGATTGGACTAATCCCTCGGTTTTAATCCCTAACAAACGGTGTCGCGTGGTTTGTGGCTTTCTGGAAGTAATGCTGAGCTTCTCTCCTAGCACCCGATTTAATAAGGTTGATTTCCCGACATTGGGTCTGCCCACAATGGCGACAAAGCCACAGCGTGTCTTTATATTGTCTAAATTTTCTGGATTATTTTCCATCGTGAATCGCCTTTAACACCGTTTCTGCCGCATTTTGCTCTGCTTTTTTTCGACTATTTGCTACACCTACGCAAGGTGTTTCTAATAGAGAAATTTGACAGGCCACTTTAAAAACAGGGTGATGGGCTCCTCCTGAAATGTCGAGGACTGTATAGACGGGTAACTCTAGCTGCGCTGATTGTAAATATTCTTGTAATCTGGTTTTAGGATCTTTCTCGGACATACCAGGGACTAACTCGCTTAGACGAACTCCATACCATTGCAATAAGCAGGTCCAACAATTTTCTAAGTTTCCATCCAAATAAATAGCACCGATAATAGCTTCTAAGGCATCTGCTAAAATAGACTCTCGCTGGAAACCACCGCTTTTTAGTTCGCCAACACCTAAGTTTAAATAAGCACCAAGCCCAAGCTCTCGGGCGACCTCAGCAGCTGTACCTCCTCGCACCAACAGGGCACGTAGGCGCGTTAACTCCCCTTCTCGTGCCGTTGGAAACCGCTTAAATAACTCGGCCGCCATCACAAAATTTAAGATAGAATCGCCTAAAAATTCCAACCGCTCGTTATGCGGATCCCCACTAGAACGATGCGTAATCGCCGCTTTTAATAGCGTCAGATCACGAAAGGAATAGCCTAAATGGCGTGATAACTGAAGCGCTTTATCTTCCCATTGTTCTTTCATGATTTATTCTTTCGAAGAATAGAGCCCACTCAAACGACTCCAGCGGATCCGATAATGCTCAAAATCCAAGCTCATCCAAATCGCTAAAGCTTTTCCTTCGACATCTTCGTCTTTCACAAAACCCCAGAACCGGCTATCGCCACTGTTGTCTCGGTTATCGCCCACCACAAAATAAGAGTGCTCTGGAACGATTACATTGTCATACAAATAAGGCACTGGGGATTCCAGAGAACTGGATTGCACATAAACTTGATATTTAACCGAACCTAATTCTTCAGTGAACTCTCGAACTGAAGTTTCTACCCCTGTATCTGTTTTATCGATTTTTTCGCGTACAAATTCTTCTTTGATAGGTTCACCATTGATATAAACTTTTTTATTTTTATATTCAATGCGATCGTGCGGCAATCCCACCACGCGCTTAATCATATCAATTGATTCGCCATTTTTAACATGTTTAAAAACAATAACATCACCGCGTTTTGGAACACCCACTTCAATTAATTTAAGATTAAATAACGGCAGCCTTAAGCCATAGTTATATTTACCCACTACAATAAAATCACCCTCTAATAAGGTTGGTCTCATCGAACCCGATGGGATCCGAAAAGGCTCTGCCACAAAAGAACGTAAAATAAAGACAATCAGTAAAATAGGAAAAAGCCCTTTCGAATACTCTACCCACCAGGATTCTTTTTTATTTTTGCTAAGCAAAGAACCCATCCAATTGGCTTGACGGCGCGGACGTAAAAACAAAATATCAACCAGGCATATCAGCCCTGTGACCATCGTTGCAATCAACAAAATTTCAGAAAACCTCATTTTTTATCCTTATCTGTTTTATCCGCTTTTAAAATCGCTAAAAATGCATCTTGTGGGATTTCGACTTTACCCACTTGCTTCATTCGTTTCTTTCCCGCTTTTTGTTTGTCGAGCAATTTGCGTTTACGCGACACATCGCCCCCATAACATTTAGCAGTCACATTTTTTCTGAGAGCCTTCACCGTAGAACGCGCAATGACATGAGCACCAACGGCTGCTTGAATAGCAATATCAAACATCTGCCTCGGAATAATATCTTGTAACTTATCAGTGAGTTCACGTCCTCGTTGATAGGCCTTATCCCGATGCACAATCCAGGCCAATGCATCGACTTTGTCGCCATTAATTAAGATATCTAATTTTACCAAATCCGCAGCTTGGAATCGAACAAAATGATAATCTAATGACGCATAACCACGACTCACCGATTTTAAGCGATCAAAAAAATCCAAGACCACTTCATTCATCGGTAATTCATAGGTAAGAGATACTTGATTCCCTAAGTACAGCAACTTTGTTTGCACACCCCGTTTTTCAGTACAAAGCGTGATCACATTACCCAAATAGGTTTGAGGCACTAAAATACTCGCAGCCACAATCGGTTCTAACATCGTTTCGACAAGAGAAGGATCTGGCAGTTTTGAAGGGTTATCAACGCTTAAAGTTTCGCCTTTGCGCGTGATAATTTCATACACAACCGTCGGTGCCGTGGTAATTAAGTTTAACTGATATTCTCGCTCTAGGCGCTCTTGCACAATTTCCATGTGCAACAGTCCTAGAAACCCACAACGAAAACCAAAGCCTAAGGCATGAGAGACCTCAGGTTCGTAAAACAAAGACGAATCATTTAATCGAAGCTTAGCCAACGCTTCCCGAAAATCTTCGTAATCTTCTGCGTCTACGGGAAATAAACCTGCATACACTTTAGGCTGACACACTAAAAATCCTGGTAAGGATTCTGTGGCCGGAGCACTGGCCAGTGTAATCGTGTCCCCGACCGGTGCACCGTTAATTTCTTTGATCCCGGCAATTACAAAGCCGACTTCGCCAGCCATCAGCGCTTCTTTTTTAACGCGCTTAGGCGTAAAGATCCCTACTTCATCAGCAATATGGGTTTTCCCCGTCGTCATAATCAGGATCTTGTCGCCAGCTCGCAGCACCCCGTTTTTAATACGAACCAGCGATACAACACCTAAATAAGTATCAAACCAGGAATCGACAATTAAAGCTTGTAAGGGTGCGTTTTCATCCCCCACAGGCGGTGGGATCACTGCAGCCAAGTGTTCTAAAAGAGCCGCAACCCCCAAACCACTTTTAGCGCTAATACGCAAAGCGTCTTGGGCTTCAATCCCAATAATTTCTTCAATCTCGTGAATAACTCTTTCTGGCTCTACTTGGGGTAAATCAATCTTATTTAAGACAGGAACGACCAAAAGCCCCTGCTCCAGGGCGGTATAACAATTGGCGACTGTTTGTGCCTCAACACCTTGTGCGGCATCGACGACCAATAATGCCCCTTCACAAGCTGCCAGCGAGCGTGAAACCTCGTAGGCAAAGTCGACATGGCCTGGGGTATCGATCAAGTTAAATAAATACACTTTCCCATCAGCTGCTTTAAAGGTCAAAGAAACGCACTGCGCCTTAATCGTAATGCCGCGCTCGCGCTCTAAATCCATGGAGTCTAAGACCTGATTCGACATTTCTCGTTCGGAAAGGCCCCCACAGATTTGGATAAAGCGATCCGCTAGGGTCGATTTACCATGATCAATATGCGCAATAATTGAGAAATTTCTGATGTTTTTCATTTTAAAAATAAGCAATAAATCAAACTAAAATCCGTTGTCATTTAACCAAGGCCTAAGAGTTTAACTGATTTAACGGATCTCTGCATTAACAGTGTGCTTATCCCCTTTTTCTGCATTGCTTCGTTCAAGGGAACTCAAGGGGGACAGCCAGGTCGAAATAAATAGTGAAAGAAAGTGGATTGTCACGGATTGATTTATTGAGTGGCCAGTATAACAAGTGAAAGAGGTGTATCATGCCAATGCCAACTAAAGACGAGATTGCAGCGCTCAATGCAGAGACTGCAAAGCGCAATGAAGAATTTCTTGACCGTTTGCGCACTTTCAATATTGACGAGAAGCTAGACTCTGTCAACCTATCTAAGCGCGGTACGGAACAAAAAATAGTGCTTCAGTCGTTATTAAATGCAGCGAGGAACGGACTATATAATCTTGAAACCGTTAAAAAAGATTTACAAGCTCTTGAAAATACAGTCAAGGCAGATAAAGATAAGCCTCTTCTAGACGTAATAAAAGATTTATCTGCAATAGTGCGTAGAAAAGTTGTACATGATGCTCACAAAAAAGAAGCGCTCCCTGTCACTTTTTCTGGTCAAGGTATGACGGCTGCAGGTGCTAAGAAAACAGCTCCTCTTCCGACTGCAGGGCACCCTGAAGAAAGACCTAGATCGACTCATTCTTAAGATCAAAGCGTTTATTGCTGTATCAAAGGAAAGACAGCTTTATCAATCACTGCGCGTGCCCGGAAGATCCGGGAGCGCACGGTGCCAACAGGACAATGCATAATATCAGCAATCTTGTCGTAAGAGAGGCCTTCGATTTCCCTAAGCATAATAGCGGTTCGGAGATCTTGGGGTAAATGATCGATCGCATCATACACTAAATGCTCGATTTCATCGCGCATCATCAGATGTTCGGGCGTTCCATTTTCCTTTGGTCCATTTTTAGCAGAGAATCTTTCCATATCAACAATTTCAAAACCAATACTCGGTAATCGATGATCTTGTGCCATTAAATAATTTTTCGCTGTATTAATTGCGATACGATACACCCAAGTATAAAAAGAACTGTCGCCTCTAAAATTTTTTAAAGCTCTATAGGTTTTAATAAAAACTTCCTGACAAACGTCAGAGACTTCATTTTGATCTTTGACAAAACGAGAAACAATTTTATAAATACGACTTTGGTAACGAACAACCAGCACATCGAAAGCTTTTGCGTCACCCGCTTGAACAGCTTGGATTAGTTGTATATCTTCTCTATCGTCGTGCATGGAACTAGTCTCCTACATCATTACCAGTCCCTTGGAGAAAATCGGCGGCTCACACTGGAGCTTAGGTAAATAAAAAAATTATTTCCACTGATCGGCTAATATCGTGTAAAAAAACGAATGCGGGTACACAATAGTTGATACGCACGCGCTGTTAAAGCATCTCTTGGGACTATCACGCTTTTTATCCTGAATTTCGTGCAGATGCGCAAGATCACAAACAGTCGGCTCATATAAGTATCTCCCGCTAAATCTCCTATGCCCTTTTCGCCCTGATTTGTTTCAAAACCCCATTGGCCTTTTCTATTTTGCCAAATATTAATCACCGAATCATTCGCACTGCGAAGAATATGCGCTTTAAAAATAGAATACCCATAAATGCTTAAACAGCAGATGAATAAACATTGGCCCCAGAAGGGAAAAGGCAAAAAGAAAATAATCAAAAAAACGCCTAAAAATACCAGGCTATAAAGAGTGGCTAATATTAACGAGGGAGCTAAGCGAAAATCTACTCTTTCCACGCCGATTGACGAATATCTTTTAGCAATGCTTGCAAGCGAACTGAGCTTGGCTCTAATCGACCGATGAGCCATTGATATAACTCTTGATCTGGAAAAGCCAGTAAATCACAAAAATCTTGTTGTTTTTCACTATTTAAATGCACGTAGTGTTGATCGAAGAAAGGCAGTAACATCATATCTAGCTCTAGCATGCCTCGTCGGCATTGCCATCGGATAGCAGCTGTTTCTGGCAGTCGATGATTCATACTGTTAAACTATCTTTGTCATGATGTTTTTAGTATGGTAGCTCCAAAGCAGGATGTAAAGATGGATAATTATCCTCAATCATTTATCGTAGATTTAAGCCCATTTTACGGGATAATGGCTGTTTCTGGTCGAGATGCAACACCCTTCCTACAAGGGCAGTTAACGGCAGATGTGATGACCCTCACAACCACCAAACAGACGCTTGCAGCTTACTGTAATTTAAAAGGCCGCATCCATGCTTTGTTTCGTCTTTTCTATCATCAAGAGACTTATTATTTAACTGCACCCAAAGCTGTTTTAATACACGCCTTTAAACAACTCAAACGATTTGCCCAATTTTCTAAAGTGACCTTAGAAGATATCAGTCTGGATTGGCAACATTTTGGCCTAAGCACAACTGCCTCTGCTGTTATGTTAACTGAAACGCCAGAGATTATTTCTTTAACGCTGTCAGAAAATCCTGACCGCTTTGAATTATTTGGTCCCACCAAAATTATGCAAGCGCGATGGGACATGTTAAGAGAGACAACTCCAGAACAAGATCTTAACGCCTGGAAACTATTAGAGATCCAAGCGGGTATTCCCAGTATTTGGGCAGAAACACAAGAAAAATTTTTACCACATTATTTAAATTTACCCCAACTGGGTGCAGTAAGCTTTAATAAAGGTTGTTATGTCGGCCAAGAAATTATTGCCCGCATGCAATATCGAGGCAACTTAAAACGAGGGTTGTATCGTGCTTATATAAAATCTACGACGATCCTTCCAGCCCCCGGCACACCCTTAGTTTATGCTGACACACCGACCGAAGAACGAGGAACTGTTGTTTTGGCAGCAGTTAAAGCAAAGGGGGAAATAGCGCTACTCATTGAAGCACCATTAATGGATGAACAATCACCAACGCTTTATCTGAAAAATACTACCCTTCCAGCGCCGCCGCACGCTTTTTTCGATACTCACCAACAGGTAATAATTGATCTTCCGGCACATAATCAATAAATAATTTTCCATGCACATGATCAATTTCATGTTGCATAATACGTGCTAAAAATCCTTCAGCAATGCCTTCAATCAACACACCCTCAACGCTATAAGCTCTATATCGAATTTTACAATATCGCTTAACAGGCCCTGCTAAATCTGCTGTTGAAAAACAAGACTCATAGTCTCCGTGCATTTCTTCCCCAAAGGCTTCATAGGAAGGATTCACCCAAATAGTTTTTTCCATGGTTTGCGTAAAATCTTTGCGCCATTTTTTTAATTGCGGATCTTCTGGTGCCGAAAAAACAATGACTTGCTTTGCAATACCTATTTGAGGGGCGGCAAGCCCTGCACAATTCTCTTCGCTATCGTATTGCTCGTCTAGCGTTTGAATATCTGCCCGATCTTCTGCTGTTAGTGGAAAAAAAAGTGCTTTAGCCGCTGTAATTAAAACAGCCGGGATCTCACGAGTGACCGGATCCAATGAAACATATTCTCGTTTTTCCATGCTGTTGCCCCGATACAAACTATAAAACTAACTAAATTAATCTTAGTGGACTCATTGCACTATACTAAAAAAAATGAATATTGGGAAAAAACAATGAAAAAACAAACGATGGGCGTGATCGCTACCTGCTTGTTCGGTATCTTAAACCTGTGCCAGGCGGACGAAGACTCTATCAGGCAAAAACAACCCGATAATATCATCGAATTTACCTGCCAAGATTTCAGTGAACATGCCGATCGTTGCGATAATTATACCTGTGAGACCCCTTCTGTGCTGGATCCAACTGTTAAAATGACTTGGGAGATTTTAAGTGCGCAAGGAAGTCGCTGCCTGATTTCTTATACAACGGCAGATGTCGGCCTAAAAACATCGACCGGCGATCCTGAACCAATCACAAAAGTCTGTGAATACGACGAGATTGGGATTGGTCATTTAAATGATCTCATGGATCAAATGCAAAATGGCTACTTTATTCCCTCGACCTTGAGCGATCTTGATGGCAGCTACAACTGCAACCTGAACTCCGAGGGTAATCCTGTGAAGCCCGCCCCCTATGCTGTTATCAGCGATCAGTAAGCCCTTTAAGATTGAGCGCGCATCTGCGGAAATAATAAAACATCTCGAATAGAAGGCGAGTCGGTTAATAACATCACCAACCTATCGATCCCAATCCCTTCTCCTGCAGTAGGTGGTAACCCATATTCTAATGCAGTCACATAATCGGCATCGTAATGCATGGCTTCTTCATCACCACTGTCTTTTGCCAGTGCTTGCTGCTGGAAACGCTTGGCTTGATCTTCTGGATCATTTAACTCTGAAAAAAGATTCGCCATTTCTCGCCCAACAATAAATAACTCTGCCCGATCAGTGAGCAGGGGATTTTCATCTTTGCAGCGCGCTAATGGTGACACTTCGATCGGATATTCTGTGATAAATGTGGGTTGTAATAATTGAGCTTCAACCGTTCTTTCAAATAATTCTAGCTGTAGTTTTCCAAGTGTGTCTTTTTCAGTTGCTTCATAGCCTAATGTTTTCAACACAGCTATTAAGCGCGGTTTTTCTGATAAGTCCTCAAGCGTTAATCCAGCATTATGCTGTAAAATTGACTCTTTAATAGTTAAGCGCGCAAAAGGTTTCTCAAAATCTAATTCAATGCCTTGATACATTATTTTCGATGTTTGATGGATCTTTTGGACCACTTCTCTTAACATGGTTTCAGTCAAATCCATTAAATCATGATAATTGACATACGCTTGATAGAATTCGATCATCGTAAATTCAGGATTATGCCGCGTAGAAAGCCCTTCATTCCTAAAGTTACGATTAATTTCAAACACACGCTCAAAACCACCGACTACTAACCGTTTTAAGTATAATTCCGGCGAAACCCGCAAATAAAGATCCATCCCTAAGGCATTATGATGCGTAATAAAAGGCTTCGCTGCAGCTCCGCCTGGAATAGATTGCATCATCGGTGTTTCTACTTCTAAAAACTGCCGCTCTGTTAGAAAATGTCGAATAATTTGGATGGTTTGAGATCGCACCTTGAAAACCTGCCGAGAAGATTCATTCACAATCAAGTCTAAATAGCGCTGACGATAACGAATTTCTTGATCCTGTAAGCCATGCCATTTATCCGGCAAGGGTCGTAATGATTTTGTTAATAATTGTATCGAGGTGACTTTAATCGATAATTCCCCGGTTTTTGTCTTAAAAACAACCCCGTGAACCCCTAAAATATCGCCGAGATCCCAACTTTGAAAATCTTCATAAGCAGCATCTCCTAGGGTCTCTTGCTTGATATAAAGCTGAATACGCCCCGTCGCATCTTGTAAGTGAATAAAGCTTGCTTTGCCCATTAAACGGCGGGTCATCATGCGACCTGCAACAGTAACCATCTTGTTCAGTGCTTCTAAATGCTCTGTCGACTCTGCAGAAAATGTTTCGATTAAAGTTAAAGCAAAATCGTTTCGACGAAAATCGTTTGGAAAAGCATTGCCTTTTTCACGTAATGCAGCCAATTTTTGCCGGCGTAGTTCTATTTGTTCGTTTGGATCTTTCACCATTATTTCTGTCACAACCCCTCCTTCAAACTGGCTTCAATAAACGAGTCAATATGCCCATCTAATACTTTAGTCGTGTCCGTTTTTTCAACCCCCGTTCGCAAATCTTTAATCCGGGATTGATCTAACACGTAAGAACGAATTTGACTACCCCAGCCAATATCAGCTTTATTTTCTTCTAAGGCTTGTTTTTCTTGGGCACGCTTTCGTTCTTCTAATTCATACAATTTTGCTTTTAACTGCTTCATCGCCTCAGCCCGGTTTTTATGCTGAGAGCGATCGCTCTGACACTGCACAACCGTGTTGGTGGGGACATGGGTAATTCGAATAGCAGAGTCTGTTCGATTCACATGCTGTCCACCTGCTCCACTGGCACGATAGGTGTCTATTCGTAAATCTGCAGGATTAATATCAACCGCAATATCATCGTCAATTTCAGGGTACACAAAAACCGAAGCGAACGAAGTATGTCGACGATTCCCAGAATCAAAGGGGGATTTTCGCACTAAACGGTGCACCCCTGTTTCTGTCCGCAGCCATCCATAAGCGTACTCTCCTTCAAATTTCACGGTTGCACCCTTAATGCCCGCCACTTCTCCGGCAGAGACTTCCAACAGCGTTGTTTGAAATCCCTTTCGTTCTCCCCATTTTAAATACATGCGGAGCAGCATATCTGCCCAATCTTGCGCCTCTGTTCCACCCGATCCCGACTGAATATCCATAAAAGCAGATTTGGGATCCATCTTTCCCGGAAACATGCGCTGAAATTCTAGTAAATCGAGACGGCTTTCCAGTTTAGGTAAATCTATTTTTAACGATTCTAGGGTTTCTTGATCTTGTTCGTCATGAGCGAGTTCAAATAATTCTGTTTGATCGATAATAGCTTGCTCTAATGCTTCAATCACTAAAACAATTTTTTCTAATTCAGCTCTTTCTTTGCCAAGCTCTTCTGCTTGTTCTCTTGAATTCCAAAGGGCGGGATCTTCTAACAGCTTATTAACTTCAATAAAGCGCTCTTTTTTAGTCTCGTAGTCAAAGATACCCCCGAATATCGGCGACTCTCTGTGAAAAATCTTTCAATAAAGCAGGAATTTGATTAGTTTCAATGATCATTTTTTATTTTTACCAACGGCCGCTGTTACCCCCTTCGAGATAGCAGCGGTTAACCGAAAAGGTTTAAGCGACTTCTTCAGCCATTTTCGAGGGAGCAGTGCTGCGCACACCCGAAGTAAGCTTTTCTAGCCATTCTTGCAACATTTTTGCTTGTCGCAAGGCTAGTTTTGGATCTTTAAAAGTATGGGTTAATAAAAAGGCTCCTTGAATGCCTGACACAAGATGTAAGGCTAAATCGGCCGCTTTATCACCAAATCCTAAAGATCGGAATTGAGTTTCACTCCAATTCAGTAAATCATGGAGTAATTTAGCTGCTTGATCAGCTAAAGATCCCCCTTGTTTACCCAATTCTTGGCACAAACCACCGACTGAGCAACCGTAGCGTGCTGTTAATTCCAATTCTTCTGCATTGAATTGAAGTAACGCTAGCAAACGTGCTCTGGCATCCGAATGATCGTCCAATTGAACAAAAAATTCAGCAAATTCAGAAGCACGCTTCTCAATAACTGATTCGCCAATAGCTTCTTTTGTTTTGAAATAGTAATAAACATTGCCAAGCGGTACATCTGCTTCTTGGGCAATATCCGCTAAAGTTGTTTGATTAAACCCTTTTTGGTGAATCAAGACTTTTGCTGCTTCAATTAAACGTACACGTTTATCTGTTTTCCGTGGCATAGTGTTTTAAATCCATCACTTTAAGTTATGGGGATCATCCCCTTTTTTTTCGGAATAACTTGTCCGAAGACTGAAAGCTACCCCGACCCAAATGAACTAACGAAGAGATTATATGATATCCCATGTTAGTTGAACACCCATTAAATCAGCTTTTGAACGCCCTGTCCCTTGCAAGAACTGAGCTGTTTGATTAGCCGCTGGCGTCGAAGCAGGTGCTTTATCATTAATGTTTGCTTTCTTTGAAAAGATATGTGCGTAGCCCACATCTAAAGCTAAGTTTTTGGTAAAACGGTACTGTGCACCAAGGGATGCCCAATATCGGTTTTGATCAGGAACCCGAACATTGCGATAGCTGTCTTGAACAGGCGTTCTATCAACTGCTGTCCCCGCACTGAATTTCCATTGCTCGGTATATTGATAAGCAGCCCCTAATGCCATTCGTATTCTGTCTTTATATTGTTGTGGCGTGGTCAAAGTGCTTTGATTATCAAACTTCAACACTAATTGATCAAAACGCTTCCAATGTGTCCAAAACGCATCGGCCATCACTGCCCACTGATCATTAATATCGTGGTAGAGACTGACGGTGACTGTTTCTGGCAGTTTGATATCCGAGCTAACGCCTTGATGGGCTGAAATTCCTAAGCCTGGGACCTCTACAACAGAATTCCCTTTCAATTTTGCATGCACTTGTGAACGATAATGAACGCCCATGCGTGTGTCATCGCTAAACTCATATAACCCACCCACATGCCAGCCTAAACCAAAGCGGCTCGCCGTATTTTCTTGTAACCCATCTGTCACTGGGTTGCCTGTTCCGATACGCGTATCTAATTTAGCGATAATATACATCGCGTCGACCCCAGCTCCCAGGGACAATCCATTGTTAAAGTCGTAAGCAAGACTTGGGCTAATATCGACTGTTCTTAATTCCGAACGTGTTGCCATATAGCGTACACCAGAATCTGTCTTGTAATTGTTTTTCAGTCCAAATGGCGTGGCCACGTTAAAGCCAAACACCCAGTCTCCATTAATTCGTTTGGCGTAGTGCAACCCTGGCACCACAGAATAACCATTGCTCTTTGAGCTTATCGCTCCAAACTGATTACCAAAAGTAGACCCTGCATTGCTGGGACTAATGGTTGTGCGAGAATTAATGAGCACGCCTGAGAGTGCGATTTGCTCCGTTCCCAGCCTGGTTAAACCGGCAGGGTTATAAAATCCTGTGCTGGCATCTGTTGCCGTAGAGGCAGCACCAGCATACGCCGTTCCTAAGCTAGAAGCATTTTGGGTTTCGATTTGAAAAGCACCCGCCCAAACGGACTGAGATACACTTGCAGCGGCTACTGTAACCAATAAGCCAGCTATTTTTTTAGCCGGACGACCATTCTTCTTCATACACATACTCCCGATTAATGACAGTTCTTCCCTTTACTGCGGGGATACTAGTTAATCGTCACAATATCTACTTTTATTTTCTCAGTGTCAAATAGGTCAACAAACTATTTTTAGGGATTTTAGGAAAGAATTTACCTATCTAACAAAATTAAGTTGGAGGTAGATGTCACCGCTGGCGCGATGGACGCACCAATGCCTCGTTGACATAAATTTCATCCACTAACAAATGATGCGCTTTATTCTCGATACAAGCACATTTACCGGCGGTCATGAAAGGTCTAAGCAGACGTTCACGCTGCTCTTCTGCAAAGTAATAGCGATTACGCCCGTCAAATAACACCAGAACGTAATTCGCTGCCTGGAGCATGGGCTCCCACACTGTATGATGGGATTTTAAGCTAACGGGATCGATTGAGCCGACCACCAGCACTTGCGGGCGGTGTAGCTTCAAGTCTAAGCCATCTAGTTGTTTTTTTGCTTTTTTTGAGGAAACAGCCTCAATCCGGACAACATCGTGCTCATTTAGCAAAGGCTCTGTAAACGAAAGAATATACTGACTGACAAGTCCGACAGACACAGGCACACCCTTTGTTTTCACCAAGACAGGGCAAGCATAGTCTTCTACTTTTTCAGTAGGAATGCAGATCACGCAAAGCGACTTAAAGTGATCAAGCGGTTCTTCTAACTGATACCGCCAATACAAATCGCAGCCAAACGCTAGCGTTAAAACAGCAAACATTATCCACAAATTTTTCTTAAATCCCATTAACCTATTCCAAGTAGATTCAACGTTGACCATCCTGCATCTTTGGTAAATCGTTTCCCATAGCGTTCGTTGAGTGTCTTTAAACGCTGCAGTAACAAAGATTCGCCTTGATCGATGATATAATGCATCGGCCCCCCTCTAAAGGGTGGAAAGCCCGTCCCAAAAATCATCCCGGCATCTAAGTGATCGATGCTCTCGACAACTTTTTCTCTTAAACAGGCAACTCCTTCGTTTAACATAGATAAGATCAATCGATCAAGTCCATCATCGGGAAACTGATCATTAATATCTGATTTTTCAACTACTTTTCGATTGTTTTTATAGGTATAAAAACCTTGTTCTCTTTTTTTACCTAATAATCCTTGTTCCACCATTAAACGTAATTTATTGGGAACATTTCCGCCCAAGTAACGACTCAAACTTTCTGCCCCATCCAGACAGACATCTAAGCCCACAGTATCGGCTAATTCGATAGGACCCATCGGCATGCCAAAATCAACCGCGGCTTTATCGATAAGATTGGCTGGCACACCCGCTTCTAGCAATAAAATACCTTCCATTAAATACGGCATTAAAATGCGATTCACTAAAAACCCTGGCGAACTTTTCACCGGCAAAGGTAGTTTCTCAATTGAGCGAACAAAGCGAATGCCTTTTTCTACCCATTGCGGATCAGTCTCATCTCCTCGGATTACTTCTACTAAAGCCATTTTTGCAACTGGATTAAAAAAGTGTAAGCCGATTAAACGGCTTTGAATGGATTTGTCTTCACTCAATTCGTGCAAAGGAATCGTCGAGGTATTAGTGGCTAATAATGCGTCTTTTTTAGCGGATTTTGCCAACATCGCAAAAACGGCCTGTTTCACTTCTAATTTTTCTACCACCGCTTCGATGATTAAATCTGCCTGTTGAATAGCTGTTCCATCGCTATCAGCGATTAATCTATCTTTCGCTGCTGTAATTAGATGAGGTTCTTTTAATTGCTTGCCAAATAAAATTAGTGCTCGTTTTAAAGCTGCTGCGATAGCCCCTGTCTGATTATCTTGCAGGGTGACTCGATATCCTTTTAAGGCACACCAGGCAGCAATATCGCCACCCATGACTCCTGCGCCTAAAACATGCACATGTTTCGGTGCATCATCTGCTTCTTTGCTTAAACGCTTCAGGCTATCTTGCAACGTAAACACACGCACCAAATTTCGAGCGGTATCGCTTAACATTAATTGCGTCACCGACTTTGCTTCATTCACAAAGCTAGTATCGTTTTCGACGTTATGTGAAATCCAATGTTCCAAAGCAATATAGGGTGCAGGATAATGACTGCGATTCACTTTCTGCTCTAGTTTTCTCTGGATCCATTTCCCCAGCAATGGCCGAACCTGATTTAAATTACCTGCCTGCTCTAATAAGGTTAATTTGCGTTTAGGCGGCTGATTTTTTAAGTAATGCAATACGGCTATCACGCTTTGTCGTCTGGAAATAACTGCATCCACAATCCCCATTCGATAAGCAGTCTTTGCATTCACCGTGCGCCCAGAGACAATTAAGTCCATGGCTTTTAGTCCGCCGATTAAACGAGGCAAACGAATGCTACCACCCCATCCCGGATGGATCCCTAACATGACCTCTGGTAGGCCCATTTTTGTTTTCAGATCATCAACCGCAATTCGATAACGACAAGCCAGGGCTAATTCAAAACCGCCCCCTAAACAAAAACCGTCAATCAGTGCCAGTGTTGGAAAAGGCAATTCGGCCAAGTGATTAAACACCATTTGACCTTCTCGAATTAAATTAAAAGCCGCCTCAGAGGTTTCAAGATTTTTAAATTGTTGGATATCGGCACCAGCAATAAATCCGCTCTTTTTGCCCGATTTAATCACTAAACCAACCGGTGGATTATCTCTTTGTAATGCTTGCAGAATCGCTAAAAATTCTTCTAAGACCTCACTATTTAAAGTATTGGTTCGCGTTCCTTTTCGATCCAGGATCACCCAAGCAATATTATGCTGATCTCTTTCACACTGCCAATGTTCATAAGCTATTTGTTCCATATTACGATACCCCCGACGCTTGTTCAATTAACATCGCACCACCTTGCCCACCGCCAATGCAAAGGCTTGCAATGCCGCGTTTAGCACGATTTTTCTTTAAAACATGTAATAAATGTAAAACAAGTCTGGCACCGCTCGCGCCAACTGGATGACCTAAAGCAATAGCGCCTCCATCTACATTCAACCTATCGGGCGGAATAACCCCTAAAGCCTGCTCTCCACTTTCCATCGCCTTCAAACACGCCAAGACTTGGGTCGCAAAGGCCTCGTTAATTTCCCAATAATCAATGTCTTTCAAGCTCAATTTTTGGGCGCTTAATAGTTTTTGAATGGCAAAAACAGGCCCTAACCCCATCATAGCAGGATCTAAGGCTGCCCAGGCTGTCTCGATAATTTTTCCCATCACGGGCAATTGATAACGCTTAACAGCCTCTTCGCTGGCCAACATTAAAAAGGCTGCTCCATCGGTAATTTGAGAACTATTACCAGCAGTCACTCGACCAAATGGTTTGTCAAACACGGGTTTTAAGCCTGCTAATTTTTCGACCGATGCATCCATTCTTAATCCGGTATCTTGTGTGAACACATTGCCTTGCCAATCAAACAGCGGCGTTATTTCAGCCAACTGTTTCTCTGTGATCGCCTGGTGTAATTTTTGATGGCTTTCGACTGAAAAAGTATCCATCGCTTCTCGCGTAATATCATAGGCTTCTGCTAAGTTTTCAGCGGTTTGTCCCATCGATAAATGCACAATAGGATCAGTCAATCCGTTCAATAAAGCAAAAACGGGCTTTAGCAAATTGGGTTTAAATCGAGCGATCGCGCGACACTTTTCGACAAAACCTTTCTCGCTTCGAACATCGGCTAACCAATTTAACAGGGCGATTTTATACTGCACCGGCGAACGGCTCATCGACTCTGTCCCTCCTGCCAAAATAAGATCATAATGACCCTGACGAATATGTAAAGCGGCACTGTCTAAAGCCTGTAAACCAGAAGCACAATTGCGTTGCACAGTCCAACCAGGGACCTCAAATCCACACCCCAATCTTAAGGCAATGATCCTTGCAATATTCGCTTCATCTGAAGCCTGCCCCACACATCCCACAATGACTTCTTCAATATCACTCGGTTTAAAGGGTTGACGTGCTAGCAAAGGGCCTGCTGCTGCAACAGCTAAATCTGCTGCAGACCAGGCGTTTGCTTTAGCGCCTGCCTTTATAAAAGGGGTTCGCAATCCATCTACAATATAAACATCCGATTTTTTAGTCGACATAATTTACTTCCCGCTTAATTGCTCTTGAGAAAATTCATCTACCCGAATCGCTTCAATACGTGCTGCTTCATATTGGCGAAATAACTCAACTTCATCTGGCGCTAACACTTTTAGCTCTAAGGCTTTTTTAATTTTTTGCTCTGTATCAAACCAGGCAGGGATCCCACCTTTTTTCAAGGCATGATCTACTTTAGCGATAATCGCTTCTGCTTGCCAAAATTGCAGCAAGGTATTGTCTAAATGCGCCATGGGATTATCGTTTTCGTGACTCAAATAACAATGCTGTGTTAAGCGATCTCGGAAGGCCGAAGGTTGCATCATACTCACGGCTAATTGATGCTCTAACTTATCATTTGGCAAACCAAATGTTTTTCCATAAGGAAATAAAATAAATCGAAATAGTTTTCCGATCCAACGCAGCGGAAAGTTTTGGCAAATCTTATCAATGGCTTCTTGGCTTTCATACAAGCAAGTTTTTAAACTCCACTCCACATATGGAATGTCTTCTTTTTTACTGCCTGCGTCATGATAATACTTTAAGACGGCCGATGCCAAAAATAACTGGCTTAAAACATCCCCTAAACGGGCAGATAATCGTTCTCGACGTTTTAGAGCGCCTCCTAAGATAATCAACGCGCTATCGCTTAAAAAAGCTAAAGCCACTGATAATCGCGTTAGTTGCTGATAACGCCGCTTGAACAGCGTGTCTTTTGGTGTTTTGCACAATCTGCCATCTGTTAACGCCTGAAAAAATGCCCGGATAACATTCGAACAGCTATAAGCTAAGTGCTGCCAAAATACTGCATCTAATTGACGCGCACCGTCCTCCGTTTTCTCTTGCTGAATGGCCATGATTTCTTGTTGAAGATATGGGTGACATCGCACGGCTCCTTGTCCAAAAATAATTAAATTTCTGGTTAAAATATTAGCGCCTTCAACCGTAATACTAATCGGAATACTTTCGTAACAGCGCCCTAAATAGTTGTTAGGGCCTAACATAATCGCTTTGCCCCCATGAATATCCATCGCATGATTCACCACTTTTCGACTCATTTCAGTCATGTGGTATTTGGCAATAGCACTCACAATGGCCGGTTGTAACGCTTGATGCAAGGGTGTTAAAGCAAATAGTCGTGTCGCTTCAATCAAATACGTATAGCCTGCGATTTTCGCGAGCGCCGCTTCGATCCCTTCAAAATGTCCAATAGACGCATTAAACTGGCGTCGGATCTTTGAATAAGCACCTGTCGTGCGATAAGAAATTTTGGCTAATGACGCACTGAGTGCTGGCAAAGAAATACCACGCCCTGCCGATAAGCATTCTACCAACATCCGCCAACCTTGGCCTGCCATTTCCACACCCCCAATCACAAAATCCAAGGGCACAAAAACGTTCTTCCCACGCGTAGGTCCATTTAAAAAAGTTTGATTTAAAGGAAAGTGTCTCAGCCCTATTTCAACCCCTGGATGATTGGTTGGGATTAAACAAACTGTAATCCCTAAAGATTCTTTACCTCCTAAAAGCCTATCAGGATCGTATAATTTAAAGGCTAACCCTAATACTGTTGCAATAGGCGCCAAAGTAATGTAACGCTTATTCCAGCTTAATTGAATGCCTAAAACTGATTTCCCTTCATATTCTCCTTGACACACAAAGCCCACATCCGTGATGGCGCCCGCATCACTGCCTGCCTCTAACGAGGTTAACCCAAAACAGGGAATTTCTTCTCCTAATGCCAGCTTTTTTAAATACTCATTTTTTTGTACCTCTGTTCCATAGCGTAACAATAATTCTGCAGGTCCCAGCGAATTAGGCACCATGGCAGTAATCGCTGCAGTAATACTACGCGTACCGATTTTTTGAATGATCGTCGAATGCGCCAGCGGACTAAAGCCTAATCCACCATACTCTTTCGGAATAATCATCCCAAAAAAACGTTCTTGCTTTAAATAATCCCACACCGTTTTTGGTAAATCTAAGTTGAGATGTGACACTGGCCATTCTTGGACCATCGCACACAGTTTTTCGACCTGGTTATTTAGAAAATGAAGCTCTTCTTCGGATAACTCAGGCTTTGGAAAAGCTAATAGTTTTTCCCAATTAGGTTTCCCTTGAAAGAGTCTGCCTTCCCACCAGACATCGCCTGCGGCAATGGCTTCTTGTTCGGTGGCACTCATCAAAGGGAGTCTTTGTTTAAATAGTGGTAATAAAGGCGTAAAAATATAACGGCGTCGTAACCAAGGGCAACTAAAAAATCCAATGATGATAGCACCGATGAGGCTAAACCAGCTTAGCAGCAAATTTGAGCCTATCTCCACCGCCCATAAAACACCCATCGAGAGAGCATAGGCTAAAGACCAAGCCCAAAAAGGTGCGCGATAAGCCAAAAGTCCCCCTATCGCAACGATGCTCGCTAAACTGACCCAGCAAAATTCCATTTTTAGATTGCTCCCTGTTGAGGATCGAAGATTTCAAAAGATGCAGCTACACCCTCTTATATATTAGATGAACGATCCTACAAATAAAAGTCTAATTTGTTTGTAAGATAACAAATTTATGAAAAGGCGATTGATATGATACGTGCGCATGAGTACCCGATTGTTGGAACCTGGTATTGGGACATCGACCATGCTGAACGCTTTGAAATAGTGGCACAAGATGACAGCACAGGTAACATTGATATTCAGTATTTTTCAGGCGAAATAGACGAAGTCGATCAGGAAGCCTGGTTTAGCATGCGAGTTGTTTCCATTGCCCCACCTCAAGATTGGAGTGGTCCCTTCGAAATTGATAAAGATGGTTTTTCAGAGTTTGATAATTAAAAGAATGGCTTAGGGCAGATACACTCATTATTTAATCAGTCTGGACAACAGAACAGTTTTATGATATCTTAGCTTCTTAAGTTACTAATCGCGGGAAGCCATCATGACAAAATTAACAAAGCGTCAACAGGAAATTCTGGCTTTGATTGAATCCCACTTGGCCACTAGCGGCTCTCCACCCACTCGGGCAGAAATCGCTAAAACAATGGGGTTTCGTTCTCCGAATGCTGCCGAAGATCACTTACGAGCCTTAGCCCGAAAAGGGGTCATTGAACTCGTTCCCGGCACTTCTCGCGGAATTCGCTTAATGCATCGCCAAGGTGGATTGCCTGTGATTAGTACGCATCGTATTAACCTAAATCAAGCGAGCATCGCAGAAAGTCCTATCGAAGGGCATTGTCAGGGACTCGATCGCGCATTATTCAACCCTACGGTCGACTACTTACTCCATTTTGCACATAAAGCCATTCCGGAACTTTTGATCCAACAAGGGGATTACCTCGCTATTCATAAAACCACCGAAGTTCAACCAGGCGATATTTTTCTCACCCGATCCAATCAAGAAATCATGGTTCGGCGTTACACGGTTGAATACGGACATCATCTGAATGTTGAAGGGTTAGTAGTGGGCGTTTTGCGCTCAATAAACCACTTGATTCGGTTGTCATGAATGGATCAAAAAAACGTGTTATTGTCGGTCTTTCTGGGGGTGTCGACTCCTCAGTTGCTGCACACTTATTAATTCAACAAGGCTTTCAAGTAGAAGGCCTTTTCATGAAAAACTGGGAACAAGATGATAACGATCATTATTGTGCCTCAGCCGAAGATCTGAATGATGCCCAGAGTGTCGCCAATACCCTAAACATCCCGTTGCATTCCATTAATTTCGCTCATGAATATTGGGATAATGTCTTTGCGCATTGCTTACAAGAATTTAAATTAGGGAGAACACCAAATCCAGATGTGCTCTGCAACCGAGAAATTAAATTTAATACTTTCTTAGACTATGCCTGCCAATTGGGCGCAGACTATATTGCAACGGGTCATTATGCTCAAAATATTCAAGACGATACCCAGGCCTATCAACTCAAAAAAGGCCTAGATCCCAACAAAGATCAAAGCTATTTTTTATATCACTTAAATCAGTCTGTTTTGGCTAAAGCTTTATTTCCGATTGGCGCACTCAATAAAACAACGGTGCGACAGATAGCAGAAGATCTCGGCTTATCCACGGCAGCGAAAAAAGATAGCACTGGCATTTGTTTTATTGGCAAAAGAAAATTCAAAACTTTTCTCGAGCAATTTATTCCTGCACAACCAGGCCCCATTGAGACCCCTGATAAAAAAATATTAGGCCAACATGATGGACTCATGTTTTACACGCTAGGCCAACGCCAAGGTTTAAATATTGGGGGACAAAAAGCCTCCGCAGGACTCCCCTGGTATGTCGTTGCCAAAGATATTGCACGCAATGCCTTAATTATTGCCGAAGGGGACAATCATCCACTGTTGTTTAAACCTACTTTGCAGGCAGAAGGCGTTCATTGGATAACGCCAACGCTCACTCAAACCGCAACAACCCATTCACTGTCCTGCCAGGCTAAAATTCGTTATCGGCAAACGGATCAAGCCTGCCAAATCGACTATTTGGGAGAAGATCGTTATCAAGTGACTTTTGAACAGCCACAGCGTGCTATCACTCCTGGACAATCCATTGTCTTTTATCAACAAGATATTTGTCTGGGCGGAGGAATTATTCAATGAGCCTATCATCCACTCAAGAAAGAACTTTAGCGCTGGCGGGTGTTTTTCAAGCAGCAGCATTGGTCAAACAACTCGCCAAAACAGGTCGCGTGGACGAAAAATTTTTTCTTCCTAGCATAGAAAGTATTTTTAAAATTGAAGCCGACTCTACTTTGGAAATCTATACCAACCCATCACATCTGACGCTCGGTTTGAATGAATTGATCCGATTATTTACGCATCACAAACTCCCAAAAGATGCAGAGATTGCGCGCTATGTTTTCTCTTTGCTTCACTTAGAGAAAAAACTTTCCCGAAACGTTGAAATGCTTAATACCATTCGGCAAGGGATCAAACGCGCGAAAACACAAGCTGCCCATTTTTCTTCAACACATGAAAATGTCATGGCCAATTTAGCCTCACTATACACCGATACTTTAAGTACCTTCACGTTTCGAGTCTATGTCTCTGGTGAACCGATGTATCTCAACCAGACCTATGTTTTAAATAAAATCCGTGCCTTATTGCTAGCAGGCATTCGCTCCGCTGTTTTATGGCAACAATTAGGGGGAAGACGCTGGCAGTTACTCATTTCCCGTTCTAGTTTGGTAGAGGCCGCAAAAGATTGGTTAAAAGTACCGGTCCTCGACGTAGCGCCCCACTAATTTCACCTAAACCCTTCAATTTATTCGAACTTTGTTAAAACTTTAGGGTCTCAATAATCATTCAGTAATCAAAGGTGATTGAGAGCACTAATGCTAACGATGTTTTCTAAAAAAACCGAGGATAAAAATAGCTCTAAAGATGGTAAATCTGTTCCTAAAAATAACGCTCCTCTTCAGTCAGCTTTTGATAATCATAAAAAAACCAAAGAAGAAGAGTTTGTTGAAACCATTTTAAATCTTTCAAAAAACCCTGTCACCCGGGAAACAATTCGTAAAAGACCAAAACTATAGAAATTATTTGACTGACATACACCTTAAGAGCAATACTAGCCCAACGCATCGATACACGGACTTTTAGCATAAGGATATTTTAAAGATGCCAGTCTCATCCGTTAACGCATTACAAATCTTATTGGTTGAAGATCATTCTTTCACTGCAGAAGTCACCAAGATTATTTTAAACGAAATAGACTGCCAGGTAACCGTGGCCTGTGATGCAAAAACTTCCATGGAATACGCTAAAAAACACTACTTTGATCTTATCTTTATGGACGTGGGATTACCTGATTTAGATGGATATCAAACCACTCAATGGATTCGACAGAACAAGGAAAGCCTAAACCAACGTGTCCCCATTGTTGCTTTAACAGCACTAGCAGATAACCAAGACAAAGCCCGCTGTCTAGCCGCTGGTATGAATGCTGTTTTAATTAAACCCATTTACAAAGCAAGAGCCTTAGATATTTTAAATGCGCTGGTTCCCCGGAAAACCGATCATGGTCAAATCCCGGTTGCGGCCAATGATCTAACCGATTGGTCTGTTCTTTCTGGAAAAATAATTGATTTAGACTTAGGGGCAGAAATGTTTAATGGCAACATTGAACTCGCTAAAAAAATGCTCTCTGCTTTTATTGCCGATTTAGAGCTAGAACTAGAAACCCTCGCGCTTTCTTATAAAACAAAAGATTGGGAAAAATTTGAAGCAGTGATGCGCCGATTACAGGGTGGGATCAGCTATTGTGGGACCCCTCGCTTACAAGAAGCCTCTTCCCGGCTAGAAAACCATCTGCATGCGGGGTATCACGAATTAGCACCACTTCTCTACAAACAATTCTTAAGAGAAATTGAAGCGGTTAAACAGGAACACGAGCAACTCATTCATTGAGCTCAATCGGACACTTATTTATCCTCACTTTTTCTCTTTTGACATTGAATTTCTACGTTGAAGAGCAGATCCCTTAGATTCTTTATCCTCCAAATCAATTTTCTTTTTCCCTTCTCCAAAAAGGGGTAAAGAATGCCATTCTTTTTTTACTTTTTTAACAAAATTAAGAGATTTTTGTTTTAAATCTGTATTTTCTCCCGTCATCTTTAACACATCAGCACTCATTGTCTTTAAGATCTTCACTCTTTCACTCGCTGACTTCGCCCTCAATATATTGCCTTCATGAACGTTTATAAGATTCATCATAAAATTATTATCTTTGTGATGTTTCTTTAATTTTGAAAAAAATCGAGTATAAAAATCCATTTCAACAATGGGGGATTTATTAGTATTAACCTGATAGTCTTTCATGGCTTGCATAAATTTAACATCCGTTGAGAAAGGCTTTAACATGCCAACAATGATGTCTAAACCTTCATCAATCGCCTTTGTTTCAATGCCAGAGAATGCAGCTAAACTGGCTACTGAGGTTGGCTTTAACTTACTGTCAACTCGAACAATGCCAGGACCTGCTTGAGGTCCGGTATATTCGATTTCTTTAACATAGCCCGTAACACTTCCATCAATTTCAACAGTGGGATTATTATTTTGATCAAATTTTATACTGGCAGAAGAGTTCATTTTTACAATCGGCAAGCAAGAAACTGATTCAGCACTCCCTTTAAAAGTCATTGAAATAGACCCATCTGGCATCAGTGTTGCTGATTCTATTTGCTCAACACATTTTTGTAATTCTCCATTTAAGTCTTTATACACACACTCTCCGCTAACAGGAGTCAAAAAGTATATAATTTGTTCGAAATCGAACCTAAACTCACTATCACTTATTTTGACTATATTTTGCGTACTAATTTTACTCCCAACTACTGGCTCTGAACGATCGTCAGTGTTAAATCTAAAATTCCCCATAAAACTATCCGCTAGTGCATTACCAACATCTTGATTAAGTCCTTGTAATTTTTTTGCTCTAGCCGAATCAAGTGTTAAAAATCCTTTAACTAATGCTTTTCCCGAGAGACCCTTGGTAGAATGATGAGCAATCTGCGAGGACACATCCACATATCTACCTGCTTTTTCATTTGCTTGAGGAACATAAATATGCGTCACGCGATTAATGTCCTTTTCAAGGCTAGTCGCTTTTGCTTCCGCTTCTGGATCTAGAACATCGCTATACATTGCATGAAATCCGCGTAAGGGATGCTGTTTATCACGCCCTATTCTTGCATCGTGATTTTCGGCAGTGACTTTGATTAGCGTATATACCATGATCCATTCCCCTATGCAGACTTTATAAAATATCATGGGGTTTGAATCAGATAGAGCAAAAAGGTTCCGCGTGTGCATACTCATTATCCTGCAAGATGCCAACATTGAGTTCGGTGCAAGTTTCTGGATTAAAATCCCCCCGCCGTGTTCGCTTCGCTCTCAGCGTCGACCCCCTTTTTCAAAGTGGGTGAACTAAAAGGTA
>Ga0302315_10000273_pt1 | contig 62983 bp, 65 predicted proteins | sample III_Palsa_N3_1_FD_200532 | JGI IMG/M metagenome (GOLD analysis project Ga0302315, IMG submission 200532) | Peat permafrost microbial communities from Stordalen Mire near Abisko, Sweden - III_Palsa_N3_1 | ecosystem: Environmental > Terrestrial > Soil > Palsa > Peat permafrost | place: Sweden...
AGGTACAAACGGCTAACATAAACGGTACAGAGGCCAGCCTTAGCCTGGATAATGCCGCACAGGGTATTTACTATGTAAAAATTATTAGTAGTAAAGGTAGCGCGACGAAGAAGTTGATAGTAGAATAAGAATAAAATAAGACCACCCCCTGCCCCCAATGTCGTTAAGTTAAGGAATCTTCTGTGCTGTCAGATATTTCTATCTGACAGTAAGCGGCATAAAACGTCAGGTGGGAACACCTGACGACACGAGAATCTCTCTGGGATTATAGCTTAACTTAACGACATTACCCCCTGCCCCCGCTTGCAGCAGGAGGGGGTAAACCATCCCCAACCCTTTCCACGTAACTCAGGCTTGTGCATGAAGGGGAAAGAGTTGTAGCTAAAGCAATAAAAATTGATTTGCAAACGTTGAAATATATGTTTATATTTAAAACAAATAGTTTATATATGAAAACATACATATCTTGGGTTGCCGCTTTTTTATTACTTTTAAAATTAACTAATATACAGGCGCAGAGCTATTTGTGGGCCAAGGAGGGTAGCGCTTATACGAACGGAGAGGCTATAACTACAGACGATTCTGGAAATGTGTATGTGGCCGGTATTTTTGGAGATTCCGCTTATTTCGATAACCAAAAAGTCTGCTGTATTCCATCTGTATCTGTTGGTATTTATATCGCAAAATTTTCTGCAGCCGGAAAAACGGAATGGCTCCGTTATATTTCTGCTATAGCCTTTACAGCTACCCCAACAATAGAGGTAAATTCACAGGGGGAAATTTATTTAGCGGGCAGCTTCAATCAGCAGCTAATTATTGGTACAGATACATTAAACTCAGTATACTCTGATTCCACAGGATATAATTCCTATTTTCTTGTAAAATACGACAGGGCCGCAAATGTGATGTGGCACAGGTTTGGCCAGGCTTCCACAAGAGGTTTGATAGCCTCTGTTTTAGATATTAAAGAAAATATTATATTAGTAGTAGATGAAGATAGTAACCCGGAACATATTTTAAAATATGATAAAAACGGGGTATTGATTACTACAATAAAACCGGCTGCATACGTTAGTGGACTGGCGCAAGATTTTTCGGGAAATTTTTATATTACAGGTAGTTTTAGCGCGGCTTCCCTAACACTAGGCAACTATACCCTACAAAATACCTCGGCTGCCCGTAAAAGCGCCGCTTACCTGGCAAAGCTGGACTCGTCATTTAATCCCTTATGGGCCAAGGCCGTTGATGGCCAAGGGAAAGGCGTCAGCCAGGGGATTGCTATAACAACCGACAAAAAAGGCAGCGTTTATATGGTAGGAAATTGCAACGATACGCTGAGTATAGAGAACCTGACCTTAACCACAGCGGGAAACTTTGTGGCCCGGTTCGACACGTCGGGCGTTATAAAATGGATTAAGAATGGCAGTCTTACTTTTGAATCAATTACTTCTGATACTTCAGGTTTTAACTGCATAATTGGAGTTTATGATAACTTTATAACCGCCTTTGATACCACCGGAAAGTTTGACACAATACCATGGAACGCGCAAAACAACACCAATACCACTCTTAACGCCATTAGTATAGGGAAAGGCAGAACAATGTACCTTACAGGGACTATCAGAACCACCCAGTCCTTTGGTCTCACTACCTTTGTGGTAGCCCCCGGATCAAATTCGCAATTTGTAGCCGTGCTGCAAAACGATTCGGTAAAGGCCGTCGCTAAAAATAGTATTAGCGGAACAGTATTTGCCGACCTTAACAAGAATTGCATAAAAGATGGTAACGAGCCTGCCTTACAGGGTTATGGAGTTACCGCCTTTCCGGGCCCTTATTACGCCGTTACAGATGTAAATGGTAATTATACCCTTAGCGTAGATACCGGAACATATACGGTAAGCCAGCTACTGCCTGTGTCTGATACATTGATAAGCAACCAGGAGTGCCCTGCGTTATCCGGCACATACCTTGTTACTATTAAGTCTGAAGGCGCAGATGTAACTGGTTTTAATTTTGCAGATACCGTTAGCCATTGCCCTTTACTGCGAATTAGCTTCTCAACAAATTATAATGTAAATATGGTTGGTTATTGCCCCATTGCAACATATCCGTATAATACGATTATAAATTATTCTAATAGTAGCTCCGCCCCTGCGCAAAACGTGCTAATAACGCTTAACTACCCTTCAGGATTTGCAGTTAGTACTGCATCACTACCTTATACTACTACCTCCGATTCTATAGTTACCTTCACTATTGGCTCTTTGCAACCCAATTCATCAGGAAGTATTCAAATTTTAGATTCAGTCCCTTGTTCCAGTATTCTTTTTAAGTCCTATACTTACAAAGCTGTTATAACACCCACCAATTGCGTTGCACAGGATACTACTTATAATGTTACAACCATTCAAAAATCTTTTAATGCAGTCGACCCGGGAGCAGTAGTCCCTTCTGCCAACTCCTTAACCGGCGTTACCCTTTACCCCAACCCTACCAAAGGTAATTTTATTTTGATTTTTAAAGAGGCGGACAGTTACCAAATTACCATATACAACAACTTAGGCCAACAAGTACAAACAGTAAACATAAACGGCGCAGAGGCCAGCCTTAGCCTGGACAATGCCGCACAGGGTATTTACTATGTAAACATTATTAGTAGTAGAGGCAGCGCGATGAAGAAGTTAGCGGTAGAGTAAGAGTAAAATAAGACCACCCCCTACCCCCTCCTTGCAGCAGGAGGGGGTAATTTTTTCGCACCGTTTGCCTGCGACTCAGATTTACCCACAAGCAGGACATACCGCTTCATATCCCGTTACCCCAATAAAGTTATTTGATAACATTGGTAACCTAAACTTAATAGTGGCTTTACACAAGAGCTGCCGTTCGCAAATTATAAAATAGTAACTTAGCCCCTGTTGATTTTAGGTCTCCCTTGTGCATTTATGAAATTTATACTTTTACTTAGTTGCCTGATAACCTCTGTGTTGGCTTCGGCTCAGAACGATGTGGTTACGCAATACGATAGCAGTTACAACTTTAGCGCCGAGCAGTATGCGGCATTAAAAGGACAAACGCTGTCCTTTCTTCCCTACTCATCTAACCTTCCTATTCCCCCGCAATACCTAAACTCATTTTTTCCGGCAAAACCTTTAAGGCTACGTTCTTCCAGCGGCAAGCCCGCCAATTTTGACCCTGTGGTATTTGTTAATGAACTGATAGGAAAGCAATTTACCATTATAGATTTTAAAGACAGCGTAGCAGGGGGCAAGCCCTTTGGCTTTTTTGTAAAGCTGGCCGCCACAGACAGCTCCGCCAATGTATTTTATTACCGCATAGCGGACAACCGGGAGCGCCTACTTAAAGGCGAGTACAACACGCCGTTTATTATAACTGGTTATTTTGAAAAACAAAAAGCCAAATTTATTAACAAAAACTACTACCTGTGCGGGTTGCTAAACAACATTAGGGACATTAACACGGGGGGCTACCTAAGGCTGCACAACGAAAATGAGAAATGGGAGTGTTACGATGTTACCCTTTTGCAGGACAGCGCCATGCCGTTTGCATTGCCGTCGCTACTATTAAAAAACAGGTGGGGCCACTGCATCGCAGCTTACTTCCTGAACGCGAACGACGCCTTGTTTGATAATACCAGAGCCGTTTATTATTATAGCCACTTTATTACTGAAGAAAGACACGCCGCCAAAATTAGCGAACAGGCCGCAAAAGCTAAAGCGGCAGAAGAGGAAAGAGCAGCCCTGGAGACCTCTAAAAGAACCGCACACAAAGGGGCAGATAAGAGGAACAGGCGTCAAACGGCCCTTAGCGTAGAGCAGGAATAAGTTACTACCATTTACTAGCTTGCTAATTGCTTCCTTTGCTTACTAGTTACACCTTACTAACAATCTCCAATAAAACGGTTAATACTGCAATACGCTTATAGGTAACCGCTGTTTAGGCCTAATTTGTCTAAAATAAAAAAATATATTTTTTTGGTTACTTTCCGAAACTACGGCGGTATATACTGCTGTGAGTTAATTTTTTTATTATGAGACTAAACGTTACTATTTTATCCTTTTTACTACTTATTGTTTATACGGGTATATTTGCCCAGGCGAAGGTAGGCGACAACTGCAACAGTCCCAAACAGGTTTCCGTCAGCTGCCCCACAGCGCCTGTAACGCTGCCTAACGAAACCACCGCGGGCTACGCAAACGATATCAACGACTGGTATTACGTGGGCTTAGAGCAGGGCAACGACCTGGTATATGCCGTTACCGTTCCGCCAGGTACTGGCTATATAGTAGTATCTGTAACGGCCCTCTCCGGGCCATTTTACCTAATATCTAATAATAACTACTGCCAGAACCCCTATTCTTACAGCTATTGGCACATTACCGCCCCTGTAAACAACATTACTATTCCTGTTTCGGGCGCGGGGCCTTACTACATTTGGGTAGACCACAACACCATTGCCGATATTACTTACAGCATTTCGTTTGGGCTTCTTTCGGGCTGCACCTACGAGTACATACCCGATACTCGCGGAAACTGGGGCTTTGCCAGCGTATGCACTACTCCGCAAACAAAAAACGGACTGGAGGTTACCTACAATGGCATACCTAAAAGTTTGCCCCTTACCTACACTCCCCTAAATGTGCCAGGGGTAGTGTGCGGCGACTTGTTTTTGCAAAATACTACCGGCGCAGAAGGCGTAAAAACTATGGAGTTCACTTTTGGGCCAGACCTAATAAACGTGTCGCCTACCGTTACTACTATGCCTGGCTTATACAATACCGGAACATGGAACGCCGTACAAACGGGCAATAAAATTATATGGTCGTTTACCGATGCGGCGGGGCTGGGCTATGGCGACTTTACAGGAATACAAAAGACCTGCCTCAGTTATAATTTTTGCTTTAACATAACGCCTTTAAGCAATATTAAAGCCAATACCAATATACTAGATAGTATTTATCCCGATAATAGGGGGCTGGGCTTTAACGGATACATTTGCGGCGTTAGTTGCTGCCCCAGCCCCGGAAGCTGCTCACCGGGGGGAGCTGGCGGAGGCTCTGCCGGCGGAGGGGGCATATCCATAGGCTTTAACGACCCGGGTGTGTTGCCTGTAAAACTGGTAAATTTTAGCGGCGTTAACCAGGGCGGCAAAAACCTGCTGCAATGGCAAACGGCATCTGAACAAAATAGTAGTTTTTTTGAAGTAGAACGTTCCGGAAACGGGCAGAACTATACCGCCATAGCGACAGTGCCTGCCGCCGGAAATTCCAGCGCGTTGCGTTCCTATTCGTATACGGATGTAGCCGCCGCCGCAGGGGACATCTATTACCGCCTAAAACAAGTGGATAAAGACAGCGCCTTTACGTATAGCCCTGTTATAGTAGTAGAACAACAAGGCGGTAGCGTGCGCCTGTACCCTAACCCCGCTACTACTACTTTAGCGGTAGAAAGCGAACAGGAAATACTAAGCGTAGCGGTAAGCAGCGCCTTGGGAACTACAGTAACGCTTAATAAAAAAGAAGGCGACGGAGGTTACGACGTATCTGCCCTGGCGACGGGCATATATTTTGTACTGATACAGTTTGCCGATAAGTTACTGCCAGAGAAACTAGTAATTGAGTAAAGTTTGTGGTTTAATAAGTGTTGGGCACAGGCTTTGCAAAAGGCCTGTGTTTTTTTATGTACAATCCTATTCTCTTTGTTACCCCCGCCAATAAAATAAAATTATAAAAATTATACATTTATGACAACTTTTTTATTAATTTTATTGTTCATACTATATAAACCATTTTGTGCTTTCTGTACAACTGCTTGACATTTCCGGAAATGGCTTAATTGACGCTGAGATTGTGCCTGCCAAAGGAATAAGTATGCCACTCAGAAAAGATGGATGGCATTTTAATTGGCGAACTATGGTAAAAGAAAAAGGCGTTGAAACCTACGTTCTTAGAACTACAGTAGCACAAACCGTAGAAGGGGTATTATCATTGAAACTGGTAAATAATGAAATGCTGTTAATGGATGTACTAGAAATTGCTCCCCATAATGTTGGCAGAAAAAATAAAAGGTACGATGATGTAGCCGGATGTTTAATTGCATTTGCCTGCCGAAAAAGCTTTGAACTAACAGGCGCTAATAGGGGCTTTCTCGCTTTTGTTTCTAAGACCAATTTAATTGGTTGGTATATATACAAATATGGCGCTGAACAGGCTATGAGACAGAATATGTTTATAGCCCCTGAACAAGGGTTAAAACTTATTAATAGTTACTTAGTAAGAGAAGACAATTAATATAATTAGAATATTATGAAAAAGAAAGAGTATACAGAGCCAACAAGCGGCGCTTTAACGGAGCAAATGGATACCACATCTGACGAATTTATTCGATTTCAGGCGTTACTACTAAAAAAATCAAGAGCGCAATCTGAAGAACAAAAATTAAAAAATCAATTAATGGGACTTCAATTCCAAATGGAAGACTACCTTAACTCTACAGGCTTTAAACAAGGTAAATTAAAATTAGCCGGTGAGTTTTTAAGATCATTTTTAGATACTTTAAATATCAAGCAAAAAAACTTTGCCGCTTACATAGAAATAAGGCCTTCAAATTTGAGTAAAATGTTAAATGGAGAGCGCCCAATTAATCCTGAAACTGCCCTGAAATTAGAAAAAATATTTCATACCAGGGCAATAATATGGTTAGAAATTCAGTCTAAAAATGAGTTGATACAATTATCTAAAATAAAGAATAAAGAACTTAAAAAATATTCATTAAACAATTTAATAAAAGAAAACATGAGTAAATAGTAATATAGTAAATAGTACCCCTGCCCCCTCTTTATTGCAGGAGAGTGTAAATCATCCCTCCCATCTGTGTCTTTTATTTGCTAAAACTCCAGTAGGTGGCTACCGGGAAGAGTCCTCTTTTATAGGGAGAAGCGTTGTAGTTAAAGAGGCGGCTAATATCAGTAATAACAGGCGGGGCTATAAAATAATTATGGCCCGATATGTCCGTTTTTACATCCGAAACATCTATAGTATCTATTCCTTTAAAAGTTATAACGCCGGGCCTCGACTGCCCCACTCGCTGGCAATGATTAATAATTTTACACGCCTTTAGCGCCTCGTCTTTAGAGGAGCAATACATAGTAATTCGTTTAGCGGCCCCTTGCAGGCCCGGAGCAATATCTCTGCGGAAAACATCCGCATCCACATCGGCAGCCATTAGTATCAATTGGTCTATCCGTTGCCTTTTAGCGCTATCCAGTTTAAGCAACACTTCTGTAATAGCCCTGTTACCCATGCTATGCGCTATTATATGTATCTTGCGCGTTTTTACGGTGGCAAAAACCTGTTCTAAAAATTGCTGAAGGTGCAGCGTAGCCCATGCTACAGCGGCCTCATCTGCAATATAACTGGTAAGGCGCCCCCGGGACGGCCAGCTAAACATAATGGGGGCGCCGGTAAATTGTAAATCGTAAGCCAACAGGGCGGTAGTTTTGGCGGCTTTGTCAAACGTGGCATTAAACCCATGAATAAAAATAAAAGCGTCGGAGGTGTCCGAATACTTGTGCTTAATGGAATCGGCCATAACGCTAAAACCCATTTGGGTATTTTTTAGAACAATAGGCCTGTTTTTTAGAACAATCAGTTCCTCCAAAGAGCCGCCGGGATTAATGCTAAAATAGGAAGTTTGGGGTTGCCCTGTTTTACGCTTATGCGGAATATAAACTTCCGAAATACCATACTGCAGCCCCGGCTCGTTTCTATCGGCTCCATACTGTAACCCAGGCGCTTTTGTAAAAAGTTTTTTGCGTTTGCATTTACCAGTAACTATTTGCCTATCAGTAGCATAAAACACTGAAATTTTGTATGGGCGCGATTTAGTATCTGTAGCGGCTCCCTTTTTACTAAAACCACAGGCAGTTGCCAGCAGTAAAATTGATACAACTACTATTGGCTTAGCGCGCTGTACTATAGTATTAAAAAAAATTGCTCCTTGTACTACCATCTCTCTAAACATAAAGATAGTACTATTTTAAAACTATCCTAATTATAATGCCTTAGTTGATTGTAAAGTTTTCACTCGGCCCCGGTTTGTATAGTAAGAAATGTATGCCAGGCATAAGTATTAGTAGTTATAAAGGAAGGTTTTTTATAATTGATGATATATAAACGTCGGAAACATTATCATATTCATTTTTATCAAAAATGGTTAGCAGATAAATTGTTGATTTGTCTTTATATAGGTAAGTTATTATTCTTGCCCCTCCCCCCTTGCCTTTACCCTTGCTGGCAATCGCTATTCTTACTTTGTAAACGTTACTACCAAGCGGGTCGCCTTGTTCAGGGTCTGTCAGGATATCTTGCTCGAAGTCCTTAAGCTCTTGTTTTAGTGATTTATATTTTTTTATAAGGCGTTTGGCCTGTCGTTCAAATTCCTCAGAGATAATTACACTATTAAAGGGCATCCAGAAACTCTCCTAACGTTTTCTGTTTTTCTTTACTTTTAATTTTTAATGAAACGTCATTTGCGGCCCTGGTAAGAGACGCCTTAATAGAAACTTGCTGTTGAAGGCGGGTTATTCTCTTTTTAAGCTTCTCAAAATCTGTTAGTCCTATAGTTACTGTTCCTTTTGTTTTATTTACCTTAAACTGATAAGGAAACTCAGCCGAAGAAGTTTTGGTAGCTGCTGTTTTGGCGCTTTTAGTTTTCAATACGGACTTTCCCATAATCATGACTTTACTTAACTACAATTTACAAAATAAAAGATTTATTTTAGAAATTCTGTGTAAAAAAATGCTTCCGGCGCTAACCCAACTGCAACGCAAACTTTTATACAAGGTGGACAGAGTAGGGGACTGGTATTATTTATCTCCCGTTTATAGCAAGAGCGGGTAATAGTAATTAAGTTTTATAACCTCACGCGCCCAGGAACGACTTGCTTTACCTAATAATTCGTGCGGTGTCTTCTTCGGGAGTGGGGACAGAATCAGGCTCGGCGTAAGTTGGGGCAACGCTATCGGAGATGGCGCTATATTCTGTGGTGTCCAGGTCTGTGTCTATCATAACTTTTTTTGTGGTGTCGGTAGCATTAGAAGCCTGTTCGCTACTTCCACAGGAGGCCACAGCGGCAATTACACCCGCTACTATGGCAATTTTAATAAATGATCTCATGGTATGTTTTAATGATTACCCAATTTATAGTATGCCGCAACTAGGGCATAGCATAACTTTTGTAATATATTTAATACTAGGTACACTTGCAAGCCGTTAAAGTAAAGAGGGACTACCGGCAGAATTTATGAAGGGGTATTGAACTTGTAAGGAAATAAATTAACCGGCGCGGGAATTTGTGCTACCTACGCCGGTTAGTTGTTTTACTTGGCTACAGAGTCTGCAGGCATAGAATCTGGCATAGCGGCAGGAGCTTCGGTTACTACAGTGTCGGTTGTGGCAGTTGTTACGCTGTCAGTCTTCACTTCAGAAGTTTCTTCAGTTTTTTTCTCTCCACAAGAAGTCATAGCAGCTATACTTACTGCTACAATTGCAATTTTAATAAATGATCTCATTTGTTAAGTTTTAGTTAAATTATAGTTGAATTTGCCCTTTATACAAAAAAAGGGCGCAGGTAACCCGGTCAAAAAATATTTTTTATATTGGGTTACCCAAAAAACAATTTAGTATTAAGTGCATCGGGAAATGAATAATGGCATATATTCTGAGAAAGAGCTAATTGAGGCGATAAGGCTGAACGATAACCAGGCGCTGGGCGTCATCTATAAAATGCACTTTGGCATGGTGGAGCATTTTATTGTAGCAAACAACGGAACGGACGACGATGCCAAAGACATTTACCAGGAAGCCATAATAGCGTTTTACGAAAAGGTAAGGCTGGGCAGGCTGGAGCTGAACTGCCAGATAAAAACCTACCTGTATTCTATATGCCGGAGGCTGTGGCTTAAAAAGCTGACCGAAAAAAGAAAGCAGGCCGGGCGGATACAGGATTTTGAGAAGTATATAGACGTAGAGGACGAGTTGCCCGCTATAGAAGAAAGCGAGCGGCAATTTGCCAGAATGGCGACTGCCCTTGGCCAGCTTGGCGAGCCTTGCAAAACCTTGCTGGAAGATTATTACTTAAGAGCCATAACTATGGACGAACTGACGGAGAAATTTGGATATACCAATACGGATAATACCAAAAACCAGAAATACAAATGCCTGCAAAGGCTAAAGAAATTATTCTTTACCAATTATAAAGAAGAACAACAATGAAACGCACAGAGATTGAACTGATAGAAAACTACCTGGAAGGAAAGCTAACAGGCGCGGCGCTGGCCGACTTTGAGGAACGCCTAAAAACCGACCCTGTTTTTAACAACTGGGTAGCCGAACAAAAAGAATTGGTTAGCAAGCTTAACTACTACGGCAAACGCACCGCGTTACACGAACAACTAAACGCCCACCACGCCGAGCTGAAACAGGAACAAAAGCTTAAAAACAAATCCAGGATAGCGAAGTTCTTTATTACCCAATACCCTACTATTGCGGTAGCGGCGTCTGTGGCCATTATAACCGTGTTTGCCACGCTGTTCTCGCTGGAGTACATACACTCTGTAGAGAAACAACAACACGCCTACTACAGGGAACTGCGCAGAGACCTGGACAGGATAAGAAAATCGCAGAACAAAATTATTGAAGAAATTACTACCGATAACAAAAAGGAACTGCCGCGTTCCGGCGGCACGGGCTTTGCCATTTCGTCTTCGGGTTACCTGGTTACCAGTTACCACATTATAAAAGGGGCAGACTCTGTACTAATAGAAAACAACCGTTACAAAAACCTGAAGGCGGTGGTAGTAGACACCGACAAAGCCCACGACCTTGCCGTGCTAAAAGTAGCCGACTCTGCCTTTAGCACCTTTGGCGTTTTGCCTTATGCCTTTAAAACCTCCACTACCCTGCTGGCGGAAGAGGTATATATACTTGGGTACCCTAAAGAGGACATGGTATATGGCGAAGGCTCGCTAAGTTCCCAATCGGGTTACGAGGGAGACACTACCGCCTACCAGATATCTGTACCCGTAAACCCCGGCAACAGCGGCAGCCCGCTGCTGGATAACAACGGAAATATAGTAGGCATAATAAGCGGTAAACAGGCAGAGACCGAAGGAGCCTCCTTTGCCATAAAGGCCAAGTACATTACAGAACTTGTAAAAACGCTTAATGCAGACTCTGTAACAGACATACGCCTGCCGAAAAGCAATAACCTGAAGAGCCACTACCGGACAGAGCAACTGAATAAACTAAAGAACTACGTGTTTCTGATAAAGGTTTTTGGCAAGGAGTAAAACCTAATAGTCTAAACCATTTGTCTCCTCATTATCTGTGTCGTCAGAAGTTTTCTTCTGACGGAGCGGGAAGAATACAACCAATAGCCACCTAAAAAATCCCAATTAATAGTATGAAAATGTTGAATCGTATTTTGTACGCAGGTATTTTATGCCTTGCGCTAAACGCTTGTTCCAATTCTCACAAAAAGAAAGAAATCTCAGAGGCAAAGTCTGGCTCAGAAAGTTATGCAGCAGACTCTGCCGCTCCCGATATGCTGGCCAATGATCTATCATCCCCCTTATCCAGGCCTGATGAAAAGATAAAAGAAAATGGTTTTATTTCTTCCTCTGCGGCAAAGGAAACCGGTAAAGATACTACCAGGAAGTTTATCCGCACCGCCGATGTAAAATTCAGAGTGAAAAGCGTAATTAACGCTACCTATGCTATAGAAGACATCGCCGCTAAGAACAACGGTTTTGTTACCTATACCAATCTTACCAGCGGCATATACAATACCAGTACTATAGCCATAAGCGCAGACTCTTCGCTGGAATCTGTCTTTTATAATGTAGAAAATACCATTACCGTAAGGGCGCCCAATACACTGCTAGACACTACCCTTAAACAAATCGCCAAACAAATTCTGTACCTGGACTACCGTACCATTAAAGCAGAAGATGTTGCTTTGCAAATCCTATCCAATAAACTCACTAAAGCCAGGGTACAAAAGCACGAGAAGCGCCTTATCGAAGCCATTGAAAAGCGGGGGAAGAAACTGAATGAAACAACTATCGCTGAAGAAAACCTGCTGGAGAAACAAGAGCAGGCAGACAATGCGCATATCAGCAATCTCTCTCTTCAGGATCAAATTAACTACAGTACTATCAACATCATTATTTACCAAAGGCAAACCGTAAGCCGGGAAGTAGTAGCTAATGAAAAAAATACAAAAGCGTACGAACCTTCTTTTGGGGTTAAGTTAAGAGATGCCTTGTACGATGGCTGGAATATATTAGAAGCATTGCTACTATTTATTGCGAGAATATGGGGGCTGATACTGTTTGGAGTGGTAATATTTATTCTCTTTAGATTGTTAAGATATAAGGTTAAGGTGAAGTAATATATTTAAGGCTGGGATAAATAATTCCGGCCTTATTAGCATAGTTAAAAAAGAAGCCGCAAGCTTTCGCCCACGGCTTCGGAAAACAACAACAGAAGTTAAATTTTTTCTGGTAAAAATGGTTGTTAAAAATATTGTTTACTGTTTCTTTCCTATAATTAACTCCCCAAAAGTATGGGTAACAATTGAATATGCAAATACCGATTTTTAAGTAATTTTTGTGGCAATTGTTATATTTTAACATGGTATTTCACAATACGATATGGTTAAGATGCGTTTAGTATTTGTATATTTGAATACCAAAGCCTGATTGAAGCACAATGGGTTTATTTTTATAGTTACTACAATGAAACCCAAACAAACTGTTTTTAAACAAATAGCCGTTCTTTTTAAAAGTTTAAGATTTTTTTACGATAAGCTTCCCGAAAAAGGGCAGGCAGTAGACTACAAAGAATCTGCTCACTATTTAGAAAAGCTTAAACATTTTCACGGGACAGGAATGCACCTGTACTATGTGGCAGACCTCCGGAGATTGAAAATAGTAGAAGTGGGAGGAAGCTTTTACAAAATGACGGGGGTGCCGCCGGAAAAAATTACAGGAAGGAACTTTGTTTTCGGATTACGCTTTTTCTCCTTCGACGAGCTTGTAGATATTTTAAGAAGCATGATTGATTACCATCAGTATTTGTACGACAGATCTGTTCACCAAAGGCTGGCTATAAAGGGTTCGGCAATCCTTAAAGTAAAAAACGGAAAAGGGGGTTATTTTCAGGGTATGCTACAGGCAGCCCCACTGGCGCTAGATTCCAAAGGGTATGTAGCGGTTATGTTCTCTTCCATTACCGACATTTCTCACTTAAATTTAAAAGAAGATGTTGTAAAAGCCGATATTATTGATGAATCGGATCCTGAGGAGATAAAAATAATAAATATAGTTAATAAGAAAACTAATACTATTCTGGAACTATCTAAGGCGGAACTAAAAGTTTTAAAATACCTTAGAAATGGCAATAGTACAAAAGAGATTTCTGACTTACTATCATTAAGCGAGCATACCGTTAACACGCACCGCAGAAATATGATTCAGAAAACGAATGTAAAAAATACCGCCGAACTAATAGATAAAACTCAGCATTTGTTTTTTTAATAATACTGCCGACTAACTAAAGAAAAATAAAAAAGAGCAAGCTTGTAATTACTCTGCGGCCCGCTCATTATTTTTTTTGGAAAAAATGTTGTGTGGCCAAAGGCGCAGACAGACGATTTTTTATATATTCATGAGGATATAATAGCCAACAGAGCTTACAACCTTGCTCATTATAAATTTACAACTTTATTTAAGTTTTTGCAAAAATAAATTTCGCCGTAGTTGGGGCCTTTGCGATGAAACTTACCAGCATAATCCACAAGAAATGAATGATATAATAGCCACGCTATATTTTAACTACTGTTTTATATCAAATCATGCAAGGGATATTGCCTTTTTAATTTTTTTCTTTTTCCCGGCAGGAATACTTTTGTCCTTTAGCTCTTTACTATATTCCTGTTTCAGTTTTTCAATCTCATATTTTATCTGAATATTCATCCATATTTCAGCGTCAATTTTAAATAGGCGCTCCAGCTTAATGGCAATGGGGATAGTAATACTTCTTTTCCCATGAATAATAAGGCTCATTTCCGATTTAGATAATCCTAATTCAGCGGCAAGTTCTACCTGCTTCATTCCTCTTGCTTCCATCTCTTCCGCAATGTATGTGCCCGGAACAAATAAGTCTCCCGCTATTAAATTATCTGCCGACGTTTTCTTCATAGTAGTTTGCTTTTACTCGTAATGCTTTGATAGTTCATTTATACCTTTGTTGGCGTCCCCGGGTAACTATATACCTGTTAGACTAAAGGTAAAAATTAAAGCAAAAAATAATTTTCGGCCCGGGTGAATTTTTTACCTTAGAAAGGTATTTACTACAAAAATACACTTATGCAAAAAACAAGACAAACCAAAAAGGATAAAACCTATTTAAAGATTGACGATAGGTCAGCTTTTAAAAAATATGAAGATAGTACAGGGCTTCAATGGTATGTATGTTATTTATTAAATAACTTAGCAGAAGGGGAGATTATATATAAACCTCAAATAGCAGCAAAATGCCGATTGGCACAAGGCAAATAAAAAAGCCACTTGTTAATTTTCAATAGCTGAGACTATATTTTTAACCTCATCGGAAGATGGATAATATTCAACAAACATTTTAGCTGCCATTTTTATAATATAATCCGGATTCTGATTTTTTTTATTAATTAATATATAAGCGCTTTCATCTGGGGAGTTAACATGCTTAAACTCTTCTTCACTTAATAAATTTATAGCTATATATTTATATATTTTATATCGACGCGTTTCTTTCTTATCCTCTTTCAAACCATCTTTAAATACGGAATGTGAGCCAATAAATCCAAAAGAAGCACTCTGATTATCTTTCCAAAATTCTACCGCTATCTTTACTATTGTGGTTATTACCCTTATAGCGTCATTATCATTTAATTGTATATTATACTTATTGGGATGGGTTTTGTATTTTTTAGGATAGAATTTTATTACAAAAATATGGTGGGAATATTCTTCTGCTCGTACTATATAACCCCTTCCATGCTTGGTTTTAAATTTAAAAACAAACTCCCTGAGTAAGGGAGCCTGTTTATGTTCTTTTTTATCTACTTGCTTGTAGGAGTATCCAGAATCAAACATTAAGGGATTATATAATCGTATGCTTTGTTCCTGGATTTGTTTATCTCTTCTTTACTCAATATCCTAAACTCTACTGTTATTTCACCCTTAGAAGCTACACAAACAAAGTTCTCCAAGCGTACCGTAGTAGTATCTGGGTTTGTTGGAGTGATCATTTTCTTAATAAGTTTTTTAAAGCTGCCCATGTCTTTAAATGTTTAAAACAAAAAGGGAATACAATTTATGAATCTTTTGCAATATATAAAATAAATGTAATACAAACTTTACATAAATCCTGTAGTTTATGCTACGTGAATTTTCCGCAAAGGTTACAATAAATTGCTATTTATCAGTCATTTGTCTCTTTGATGTAATATTTATCTTTAAAATAGCTGTTTTTTTGAATGACTACCGTACCCCAATTTAACCTTTTTATACCCTTGTTGGCGTCCCCGCCAACAAGTTTTAACGGGTACTAAACCTTGCAGGCGAGGACGCCTGCAAGAATATGAATTATCGCGTAAGCATACAACCACTCTTACTTCTTCTTTTTAAGCACCACCTTAGCCTGGGTAAAATTGTAGCAGGCGTCTAAAAAGTCGGTCATCTTTTTCCAGTTCTCTTTTTTCTCAAAGCTTTCTTTGTACTCCTTCTTTACGGCAATTTTAAGCACAGTACCTTCCATGGTAGCGCTGGCTATAAAAGAGCCGGCTTCGTTATCCACCTTCACGTTTAGTTTAGCCAGTCCGTCTATGGTATAGCCTTCGGGTATTATTACTTTTATATCGTAACTAATAGCAAGCGGGTAAGAGATATAAATGTCGTACCTGCGGGTTGTCATCTCGTCTTCTTTTATAGCAATTTGTGAGCCAATAAGTTTTCCAACATCCATCAAGTAGTTATTTCCAGCTCTTTTAAGCAGACTTTTTACCTTAAACTCCTCATTAAATATCAACTCCTGCTTATCAAACTGCCTGCCGTCCTGCACCAGGTTAAAATCTTCGTACATTTCCAGGTCAAAGTCTTTTGTAACAGCGTCGGCCAATATCTCCAGCCTCTGCTTTGTTTTCTCATCCGCTATTATATTAGCCGCCCGGTCGGTCTGCTGCTGCTGGCCCTTCCATCCCTTAGAAGAGCTAGACGCAGTATTTAGATGGTACATTTCCTTTTCCTGGTTCTCATACTCCGACTGGTACTCTATAAAGCTATAGTAACTCGTTTTGCAGTGGCCCTTCAGTTTATAATCTCTGGTAATAGTAACTGTGTCCATATCTTCGCTAATGGTAGCGGTTATGGTTTCGTTGTGCGTATTTTGCGTTATGGTAGATGCAGGCACTTTTACCCTGCTTATAGTAGCCTTTTCCGCAGAAACGTTGGGGCCTATCTCGTACGCGTCCACCCCTTCGTACTGGGTCTCTTTATCCAATAAGTTAGAGTAAGAATGGAAAGGGTATATGTATTGGGGTTTATTGCCCTCCACTTTTAAAAACCAGTACAACTCGTCTTTAAGTATCATATCATCCAGCGTGCCTATAGATTTGGCTACCGCTACCATTATCTTATAATCAATTTTTTTGGCTTTAAGCACTCTGGCCATTGCCATTGTAAAATGATCGTCGGACATTACAGAAGTATTTATATCTGTTTTGTCTTTGGTGCCTTCTTCAAAAAGAAAACGGAAATAGTAAAAAGCCTTGTTTATCAATACCTGTGGGTCTTTCTCCTTCTTATAGTACTTATTAAGATGTTTTAATATTAAATCGGCATAGTATTCGCCATAAGGTTGTTTTAGCCTAAAGTTAACTACGTTCTTTACCTCCTCTGCCGATACGGAAGTTTTTGGAACGCCGGTCTCGCCCACAAAATAAGAAGGGTGGCGCAATGTTTTAGGGTAAAGCACCTGAAATTTAATAGTAGGGGTGCTTCTGTATTCGTAAGACCAGCGCTCGTCGTATATTTTCTCCCGGTCGGTATCTACCAGCGAGAACTGTTTTACGTTTCTTTTTTCCAGCACCTGTTCTTTTAGCTGCGGCGCGCCATTGGTGCTGCGTTCGTTAATATAAAAACCTCGTTCTACTTCAAACAATATTTTTTGCTTTACCGTTGGGTACACGTTGTTTAAAGAAAGTAAAATGGGCGAGTAATGCACCATAGGCTCATAATAGTACTTTAAGTATTCAATATCTGTAGCCTTATAAAAATAGTCCAGTATATCGCCCGGCTCCAAGCCGCTTATGGCCAGCTTTCTGTAGCTGGAGCGTAAGCTGTACGAGGACTGGAAGATAGAAGGTATTTTAGTGTCGGACGATACTTCCACCGCTGTGCGCACATCCACATTTACTACCTTGCCGCCAGGCTTTATTATGTGTATGCCCATGTTGTTCATGGCGCCGCTGGTAAAATAAAATTCCGAAAATTCATCCACCGCCGCTTTGTCTTGTAGTAATATACGTTTACGTATCAGTTCCACATCGTCCACATGCGGGCCGCCGCCTAAGGCGGAATAGCCTTTATCAAAGGTGTAGGTATGCTCCTGGCATAAAATAACCGCCGATTCGTTTTTCCATTTATCAGGCGCTTTGGTAATGTTAAAGTCGGGGTCGTTTTGCCCATATACTTCGTTTAGCCTTTCCTGCTCTTTTTTGTCTTGTTTAGATACCTGCGCAAGCAGAGAGGACTGTAAAAATATGCCTGCCAGCGCCAGCGGCGCCAGCCTTTTAAAAATTCTCATCGGTTATTTACTTAATATGATCTGATCGTTATACACTCGTTTTAATTCCTTAATGGCGCCGTTCCAGTCTTTAAAATCTTTTTTATGGATGATGGCGTTATCTATAGTAATAGTTTTGGTGTATGTTATTTTATTGCCTGCAGTCTTGTAGTTAACCGCAAAAGAAAAATCCGGATTAGTTTTGGTGAACCCCTTAGGCAAATATTTTACCTTAAGCCCTGTAGGAACAGTAAAATCTATCTGTTTTACAAGGTAGTATTTATGCCCGTACACATAGTCTTTGGTGCGGCTGGCGGTGTCAATGGTCATGTTCTTCATTTCGGGGTTATAATCCAGCGTAACGTATTTTTCATTATCTACATCCACCACCTGGTTTTTTAACGTAAAGTTATAATCAAATAGTAACTTGTTTTTCCGTTCCTGCAAGTTGCTGGTGTTTATATTTTGTATAGACATATTTTTATCCTGCCCGGACAGGAAATGTTTAATGGCATCGTCTTTCTTGTCGCTTTTTACTTTGCTATAGCCGCGCAATATCTGGGTTTTTCCTTCGCCGTTATACTCTTCGGTTGTTTTTCCTTCTATCATATCGCCGTTAAGGCTGGCCTTGGTAGTAATCTTTATCAGGTTTCTATCTTTGGAATACTCCGGCGTTTTTTGCATAATAAAAGACTCGCCGTTCTCTATAATTACCTGCCTGCCCTGTATGCGGTGCGCCAGGTCGCCAAAGGAGATAAAGGTTTCCGTAGGGTCTAGGTAATAGTAGGTTCCTTTTAACAGCACTGTGCATATCATGTGGTTGTCTACCGCTATGCAGGGGGTGGAGTAGTCGTAAGCAATGCGGCGGGTGCCCAGCCAGGTAAGGCGGGCGTCGTACCCGGCAAGGGTAAGCATTTCTTTAAGCAGGTTGGCCATTCCCTTGCAATCGCCATACTTGTTGTTGTACACGCTTTGGCAGGCTTCGGGTTTAAAGCCCGCTATGCCGTCCTCAAAAGCGATGTAGCGTATGTTGTCCTGCACCCAGTAAAATATGGCCTCTATCTTGTCCTGGTCGGTGGCTTTTGCTGTGGTAAGCTTTGTTACCAGCGGCTTTAGCACATCGTTTTTATTGCCTATGCGTTTTACCAGCGAGTGGTACCAGTTGTACAGGTTGTCGGCGCTATTAAACAGCATTTCCTTTTTGCCTTCTTTAGAAGTGTAGCTTTTTGCCAGTATAAGCAGGTGGGGCATTATAAAACTATCTCCCGGCTCGTGCGATTCCGACTTATCCTGCTGCAGGTTCTTTGCCGTGTAGGTATAAATAGTAGCGCCAGTTTTAGGATTTTTGGAAGTGGTTTTAACAATATTATTTCCTTCAAAATTCATCTCCTTCAGCTCTATGTCCAGCCAGGTTGGCACTTCAAAAGTGATGGTTTTGTTTAACACCGGGTAGCGCGAGCAAAAATAAACAGAGGTAACGTACTTAATGTCGTTGTATTTTTTCGCGTACTGAATGGTGTGGTAGGCTCCCTCGTCCTGAAAAACAACGGCGTAGTAAAACACTTTGGCGTCCGAATAAAATATACCGTCCTGCTCTATGGTTTGTATAGAGGTGGCATGCTCGCCCGATATAGGCCTGCCCAGTTTATCGCCGTTTATAAAATCAGTCACGCTGGAGGTATGGTCAAAATACACGCCGTTGCCATAGGTGGAACTAAGCGGCTTAAGCGCCAATATGGTTTCTTTTACATGCTCTGTAGTTACTATAGGGGCCACCGTATCTGTTTTTGATTTGATAAGCGAGAATGTAAAGTTTAGTTCCGAATTGGTGATCGCAAAATCATCGTCCTTATACTTTTTTTTAAGGGATTGGGCGTAATCTATATCATCCTGAGAAATTTTGCGCTGCGCAAACAATGGGTTTAATAACAGCAGGCCAACAAGGGCAATAAAAAGGCGTTTGTGTAACATATTCCGAAACTTATGATTTTTGAACCGTTAGGGGTTGTACGAGGAAGATTAATCAACGTTGCCTGTGTAGAAACACCCGAAAACTAAGTTATTACAATAATAATAAAAACAGGCAGAATATGAAAATATGGCGCTAAAAAATGGCAGGGCAACTACTTTTGTTATAACAATATAATACACCATACCTAAAAATCAGGTAGTTATAAAAGAAAAACGTAACATAATTTATTCAGTTAGTTACTAAAAAAGGTTACAGAGGCAGGCGTCCCCGCTCTGCAACCTTAACCACACACCTCAGAATTCCCACAAACAATTTTATGAAGCGCTTACAAAACCATAATGCCAGGCGGGTGTAAAAGATACAGGGGATTGAGCTTTTTTGGGGGAAAAGGAACTATTAAACTTCTAAAGCATCCAAATACTTCCTAATTTTACAATAACTAGGAAGTATTAAGAAGTTTGTTTGGTTCCAAAACTATAATGCCGGGTGGGTATAAAAGATACAGGGGATGACAACTATTTTTATAACCAAATTAATTACATCTTTTTTGTATCTTTTTAAAGCAAGCTGTATTATGCAGTAAAACTATAGTAGTGTTCGCCACACATCAGACCAAAGAAGACCTGCAACAAGAAGCGCTTTACATTGAACGGGCGCGCAAAGACCCAGAACGTTTTGCGCCCCTGTACGATAAGTATTATAAGGCCATTTTCCTGTTCATATACCGCCGCACCGACCAGGAGGAACTTACCGCCGACCTTACCTCGCAGGTGTTCTTAAAAGCTATAGTAAACCTGCCCAAGTACCAGTTTAAGGGGTTACCCTTCTCCGCCTGGCTGTTCCGCATAGCCATAAACGAGGTAAACCTGTTTTTTAGGAGCAAAAAAAATATAAGGGCCATAAGTATAGAGGACGCAGGCATAGAGCGGCTAAGGGAAGAACTGGACGAAAGCAGGCAGCACAGCGAAGAAAATGAACGCCTGCTGGCCCAGAGCTTTACCTTTTTGGAGCAGGAGGAACTGCAACTGCTGGAACTGCGTTTTTTCGAGGATAGGGCCTTTAAAGAAGTGGCCTATTTAGTGGGCATAACAGAGAACAATGCCAAAGTGAAAACCTACCGGGTGTTGGATAAACTAAAGCGGATAATAAAAGAACAGAGGATGAAACAAAAATGACAAACTATAAAATAAATAAAAACAAAGCCCCGCTAAGCGCCGAACAAGTACTGAAGCACAAGGACTTTAACCAGGTAATGCAGAACTATAAGGAACTGCATAACTACAAGAAGGCCACCAACCCCCTGTATAAAAATAAAAAATTTCTGGGGTTTATGATATTACTAGTTACTATGATAGTGGTGATAGTACTTGTAGAGCGGGAAGAACCGGAACCCAAGAAGCAAGCAAAGCAAGTTATGCCGGTAATAAAAGAAACGCCAAAGGTAGCGGCGGACTCTGTAGCGCCCGCCGCCGCCAAGTCTGTTAAAGTTACTGAAGCCGCCCCTGCGGCAAGGGGGAAAGTTGTTAAAAAACCTGCCGCTACAATTAAAAAGCAAACTGTGGTACAACAACACGAAGACACGGTTTCTGCAAGACCTGTAGAGGAATTTACAAACACCCCCGCGGGAACTAAGCAGGAAGGCGCTAATGTTGAAATAAAGAACGGCAAAGACCTAATTTACCAGAAAGACAAGCAGCAGTTAATGAATGAATTAATGAGAAGGCATAACCAGAAAGAGGTGAATGAAGACCAGAATTGAGCCTTCTTAAGTATTAAATTTTGTGGGGCAGAAAAGTAGTTAATTTATTTTAGTTCTATCCGGTGCATCTTAAATTGCAATATAAAAATAGTACTACTATGGAAACAATAGATAAAAATCCGGTTTTAAAAGAAGAAAACATTAAACATGTTGGCTTCTGGGATAGGTTTATGGCAGTGGTGATAGATATTTTTGTTCTTTTGCCTCCTATAATAGGCAGCATTCTTAATATACTTTACCTTAAGAATATGTTACTATTTGTACTCTTAAATATTTTAATGATTTTATATAAACCACTGATGGAGTACAAATACGGCGCAACGGTGGGCAAAATGGTTTTAAAATTAAAAGTAGTAGATTATAATTATCAACCTATTACTTTGGTAGCCGCCTTTCTGCGCTCTATACTTAGCATAGCTACATCCGCATTTAATACAACCATCATTGCAGGCATGTTTCTTATTCCGGAATTCGAGAACATAAGTACCTATGGCGCCTGGAACGCCTTCTTAATGGCTAACCCCATTATGAATCTGTATACAAAACTAAGCTGGCTGCTTCTGGTAATAGATATTCTGCCTATGAAGTCCGACCCTAACAAAAGAACTTTGCACGACCGCATTGCAAAAACTTATGTTATAATAAAAAAAATTGATACCCTTCGTTAATAGTTACTATTAAATGCAGAGGCCCAATTTGATAGGCTCTGCTACTATATAATTTTTAAAGACACTTCCCTGCTTTTGTGCTACTATTATTTTTTTGCAACCATCAAACTAAAACAGCGCTTTTTTTGTTCAACTAATAATACCCCCGATGAAAGAATGGTACTTGTGCCAATTGGCACAATCTTTTCCAAAACTGCCAAAAACATACATGCCCCAAAACAGAACAGAAAAATTAGCAGAGAATAACAGGAAAATTAACAGGGTAATAACAGGCGATAATTCCGCACAGGCCAAATATCATGTAAGTTTTACATACAACTAGTAATTTTTTACCTAGCACAAATCTCCTTCCTTTACCCCCTTTATTAATAAATTACAGGTATTAATATTAATAAACATACCGCCATGACAGTGAAAATACTAATAACGCCAGCGCTGGCAGCAGCGTCTGCGCTGGCGCTAAGTAAAAAGATCTTTCATTCTGTATCTTTTCCATTCCTTCCGCATTATGGTTATAAAAAAATTTACGCCATGAGAACCTTACTAAAATTTATACCAGTTCTGTTACTGATAGTAATAAGCTGTACATCCCCAAAACAAAAAGAACAACTAGTACAGCAACCTGCCATCACTATTGATACAAGCTTTAGGGATACAGAACTTGTTGCTGTTGCAAAAGTAGAGAACACAACTAAACGCCCCGTAAAACAAAAGCTTGTTATTAAAAAAGAAGTTACCATTAATAGTATTTATAAAAAGCTTCAAAAGAATCCGCAGGTATTTAAGGTAAGCGTTAGCAAAGACACCGTTATTACCTGCAAAGAAGGCACAAAGCTTACCATACCTTCCAATTGTTTTATTACCAAAAGCGGCAAAGAAGTTACCGGAACTGTACAGCTAAAAACAGAAGAATTCTATACTAAGTCGGATATACTACTGGCGGGGTTAACCACCTTGTCTGATGGCAAACTGCTGGAAAGCGGCGGTATGCTTAACCTGCTCGCCTATGCCGGGGGCGAGGAAGTACTACTAAAACAAGGCAAAAGCATACGCATAGAAATGCCCGCCAACCAAAAGCAGGAAGGCATGCAACTGTTTAACGGAGTAAAGGATAAAGACGGCAAAGTGAACTGGGTGTTGGCAGAAAGACGAAAAATAATAAAGAAAGAAAAAAAAGACACAGCTATTGTTTTTACTAAAGCATACAATGAAGTCGTTAATGAAACTATTCGTATTGAGAACGCTAAAAAAGAGGAATTAGTAAGCAAAAAAAATGACTACCCCTGGGCAGAGTATGCCAGGAAAACAGATAAATATACCATTTACAAATTCTCTTTTTATATCTTTTCAAATGGTACTACCCAAATGATAAATTTCTTTAAACAGGGTAAACTGATAAGGTTTGCAGAAGTATCATTTAGTCAACCTGTAACAGGTAAGTGCAGGTATGGATACTATGAAACCTCTAAAATTGATTTTAGCAAAAGCTTAAACATCGAAATAAATAATAAGTCCCGCGATTTGAAAGAACCCAGGCCCATTACAATTCATATAAATAACTTAAACTATGTAGCAGAATCCTTAAAAGTATTTCCTTACAAACTAGAAGCAACTATAGAACTAGGCCCAAGCGGTTACGAGGTTAAACGGGCCGATATAGAAGAGCGCATAACCGCCAACCAACAAGTAAGCGGCGAAGAATTATCTTTTTACATATTCAACACTCCTAAGCTAGGCTACATCAACTGCGACCGCTTCTATGGCGACCCCGCTCCCAGAGTAGCTTTTAAAGTAGCCGGAGGCAAAGACTCGGAAGTAAAACTACTATTTACCGACCTCAATTCGTACATGAGTTCATTCGACTCTGCTTCTGCTAATTATTTTAAAAATGTACCCATCAATAAAAAAATAACCGTAGTAGCCATTAAAGTAGTAGATAATACCCCCTACCTGGCCGTAAAAGAAAGCAACACCTCCGAAAAGCAGGTGCAGTTGGATTACGAGAAAGTTACTACCGCAGAACTAAAAGAGCGGATGAAAAAGTTAAATGCGATGTAGGCGCCAGCTATTCACAGCGTCCAAGCTGTTTTGTCTCCACAGAGTCTCTCGCACAGGACTCTGTGGTATAATTTACAACAAACGCAGAGCCCCCATTCGGGAGACTCTGCTGGGACGAAAAAAATAAAAAAAAATGAAAAATATACTTAAAGCATTTCTGGTAATAATAATAGCATTAACCATTGAAAATGCATATTCATGTAGTATGTTTAAAATTACCATAAAAGGCAAAACAATGGTGGGCAATAATGAAGATTATTGGAATCCTAATACAAGATTGTGGTTTGAAAAGGAGAAGGACCATAAATATGGAGTCGCCTATGTGGGATTTGATAATCTTTTTCCACAAGGCGCCATTAATGAAGCAGGGCTTGTATTTGACGGGTTTAGCGTAGAACGCCGGGAGTTAAAAAAGAAAACGGGTAAAAAGACAGGCGATGACAAAATCATGAAAATGGTAATGCAACAATGTAAAAATATTGACCAGGTTTATGCTATACTTAACCAATATGATTTAAATGGTATTATGAATGGAGGCATGGTATTATTTGTTGATAAAGAAGGAGAGTACCTTGTTGTAGAAGCGGATACTATGATAAAAGGAAATGATTCGAAATATATTTTATCAAACTTTTGCCCTTCTGTTACCTCAGACCCAACTAAAGTTGCCATTCCTTTTTATCAAAAAGGAAGAAAACTATTAGAAAAATCTAATGAAGCTAGTTTTAAATTTTGCACTGCCATTATGGATACCATGCACCAAAGCTGGGGGAATGACAAATTAGGCGGAACGCTTTATACCACAATTTATGACCTAAAAGAAAGAACTATTAGTTTGTATTTTTATCACAATTATAATAAAGTTATAAAGTTTGATTTAAAGGAAGAATTTAGAAAAGGTAACAGAATATTAAAAATAAACGAACTGTTCCCGGAAAATGAAACAGGCCAAAATCATTTTAAGAATACAAATAATGTAATTAGTCAATTAGAGATATTCAGGAATAAGGAATATGCCAGCGATACATTAAAATTGAAGGTTATAGTTGATACTATTAAAGATTATATTCCAATTTTTGAAATGGAAATTAATAGTATAGGATATAAATGGATTAAAGAGAAAGAATTTCAGTGTGCAATAAATATTCTTCTTATTAATGTCCACTACTGCCCATGGTCTTCCAATGTATACGATAGCCTGGGCGAGGCTTATATGCAAAACAAACAATACGAACTAGCCTTGGCAAATTACCTAAAAGCAGTGGAGATGGATCCCAACAACGAACATGGGAAAAAAGTAATAGAAAAACTTAATGAGCTGATAAAGGCAACTAAATAATATCTCGATATAGTCTCGCAAAGGAATCCGGGATATATTTACAACAAACGCAGATTCTCTATTCTATATGGTGGACTTTGCAGGGACTGAAAAATGCAAATCTACCAAAGTTCTCTTTTTGTGAACTTTTTAGGTATATTTGCAGTATATATAAATGAAGGTACATTTAATAAGAAAAGAAACAATAGAAGCCTTTGTGAAGGAAAACGCCAGGAGCAAAAGTTAGTTCCGTGAATGGATTTCCGTGTTAAGGATGGCAGACTGGAGCAAAGCGGACGATATACTAACCACCTATGGTTCTGCCGACTTATTAGGAAAAGGAACATCAAGAGTGGTATTTGACATAGGAGGAAACAAGTACCGGATGATTTGTAAATATGCTTTTGGAGACAACATGGTTCACTTATTTATTTGCTGGATAGGAACACATGCCGAGTACGATAAACTGAATGCTAAAAATGAACAATATACTATAAGTAACTATTAGTACTATCTTATGGAAACGTTAAAATATAAAGTAATAAAATCTCAAACCCAGTATAAGCTATACTGCGCCATGCTGGAAGAATTGGTTTTCGGCGCAAAGAAAACCAAAGAAGTAAAGGAAGAGATAGAACTGCTTACGGTATTAATTGAGCTTTGGGATAAAGAACATAATACCTTGTCGTCCCTTGATCCCATTCAGTTACTTAGCTACCTGGTGAAAGAACACCAACTGAGCCAGACTGAGTTGGCAAAACTATTAGGAATAAGCAAGAGCCTGGTATCAGAAATTTTGAGTTATAAGAAAGGCATGTCAAAAGAAATCATCAGAAAGTTGTCCGCTCATTTTAAACTTTCGCAGGAGGCGTTTAATAAAGAGTATAAACTAAAGCAGGAGAGAGTGGCGGCCTAATGTCTCCACATAGTCTCTCGCAAAGGACTCCGGGATATATTTACTATCAAACGCAGAGTCCCCATTCGGGAGACTCTGCTAAGACGGAAAATTCAAAATTCATCAACTCACACAACAAAAAAGGCCGGGACTTTTAAAGCCCGGCCTTTTCATTAAACTATTGTTAGTTTCTAAAATCTTCTTCCGCCACCGCCGCCTCTGTAGTTGTTGCCGCCTTTGTTGTGCTGCCCGCCGCTGTTGCTGCCCCTGCTGCCTGTGCCAGGCTTGTCTTTGGCCTCGCTCACGTTTATCTTCTTGCCGTCCAGGTCAACCTTGTTAAGTTTTTGTATGGCCAGTTTGCCTTCGTTGCTGTACTTCATAGTTACAAAAGCAACCCCTTTCGATATTCCCGTATGGAAATCTGTAATAACCCTTACCGCTACTACCTCCCCAAAACCTTCGAACAATTGCCTAACATGATCTTCTTTTAATCTAAAACTCAAATTACCTACGTATATGTTCATGCTTGTTTTTTAATGGTTATAAATAATAATAGAGACAACTGCCGCCTACGCTTTAGTTGGCCATTTTTTTACGTCCCCGCTTCAGTTTTTCCGGCTCAGCGTCAAACTTGCTCACTATCCATTTAAAGAAATAGAAAGGAAGTATAAGTACAAAATAAATCAGGTTATGCAAAAGCGCTATCAGATAAGTTATCATATACCCTCCTTATTTATATAGTTCACAAATCCCGCCCTGGGCGGTTATTGCCCTTGCCTGTATTACTCTACTAGTACAGGTATGGGCGTAGAAATAAGTTTGTTTATCCGGCTCAAATATTCGCGCTCTTCGGCGTCGCAAAAAGAGATCGCCGTTCCGCTTGCCCCTGCCCTGCCGGTACGCCCTATACGGTGTACATACGTTTCGGGCTGCTCAGGTAACTCAAAATTTATTACGTGCGATAAATCGTCCACGTCTATTCCCCTTGCGGCTATGTCTGTAGCCACCAGCACGCGGGTTTGTTTGCTTTTAAAATTGCTCAAAGCCCTTTGCCTTGCGTTTTGCGACTTATTGCCGTGTATGGCCTCCGTATGGATGCCAGACTTGCTAAGCCCCTCTGCAATGCGGTCTGCCCCGTGTTTTGTGCGGGCAAACACAAGCACCGATGCAAGCGATTTGTCCTTCAAAATATGCAAAAGCAACGACTTTTTATTCTTCTTTTCGACAAAATATACTCCCTGCTTCACAGTTTTAGCTGTGGACGATACAGGGGTAACTTCTACCTTAACCGGATCGATAAGGATGCTCTTTGTTAGAGCCACAATAGCCGGCGGCATGGTAGCCGAGAAAAACAACGACTGCCTTTTTGCCGGAAGCTTAGGAATAATCTTCTTTATATCGTGTATAAAGCCCATGTCCAGCATACGGTCTGCCTCGTCCAGTATAAATATCTCCACCTCGTTAAGGTGTACAAAGCGTTGGTTCATCAAATCCAGCAAACGGCCAGGAGTGGCTATTAATATATCTACTCCACGTTGCAAAGCATCCGTTTGTTTCTTTTGGGTTACCCCGCCAAATATAACGGTGTGTTTTATGCCCGTGCCCTTGCCATATGCGGCAAAGCTTTCGTCTATTTGTATTGCCAGTTCCCTGGTGGGGGTAAGTACCAGGCACTTTATGCCCTTAGTTCGCGTAGCCCCTTTAGCATTGTATAAAAGTTGCAGGGTGGGTATGGCAAAGGCTGCTGTTTTACCAGTGCCGGTTTGCGCGCAGCCAAGCACATCTTTTCCGGCAAGTATTAGCGGTATAGCCTGTTGTTGTATGGGGGTAGGGTTTACATAACCTTCGGCTAGCAAGGCTTGTAATATGGGGTCAATAAGATTTAAATTTTTAAATGACATTCTTTTTTGTTTTAGTAAAATCAGGAGTTACTATTAACTCCTGCATTAATTTAATAGTTGTAATTTTTATTGTTGTTATTATTACCATTGTTGTTGTTTCTATTGCTGTTGCCGCTGCGTCCGTTGCCATTGCTGTTATAGCTACTGCGTCTTGCGCTATTACCGTTACTATTGCCTCTGTCGCTACTGTTAGCGTTATACGCGGCAGATGAAGCATTGGTTTTTGGCTTAGCCTGGCTAACGGTTATGGTGCGCTGCCCCAGTTGGGTTTCGTGCAGGGCCTGTATGGCCTTTTGGGCTTCCTGGTCTTCGGGCATTTCTATAAAGCCAAAGCCTTTAGACTCGCCGGAGTAATTGTCTTTTATAATTTTAATGGATTTTATTTCTCCGAATCTTGAAAATACATCGTTCAAATCGGTTTCATTGGTTTCGCGGCTTAAGTTGCCCACGTAAATTGTCATAATAATTGTTTTAGGTTAAAATTGAAAATTGTTAATGTTGCCGCAAACAGCAAATAAGATAGGATAACAGGAAACTGCGGCTAACTACTCTGCTAAGTTTTGGTACAGAGTTTTATTTAAGTTGTAACTCTGTATAGTACAATAAAGTTCTAAAACCTTATCTATTTAATAATCTTATTAAGCTCTTCTAAGAACCTGTTAATTTCTTTACCAACAATTCTTTGCGAAAGCTCTGTATTCTTCACGCTTATCCGGTGTTCCTTTATGCACTCCCGCAGGTCGTGCAAAGTCATATTAAGAAATTTGGAAGCTTCCACTAAGGTATAGGCAATATCGTCTTCAATTTTCATGCGCCAGCTTTTAAATTATAACCCCTCTTCCTCCCTGTTTATTGTTAGCCTATTGGCTAACCGCGAAAATTGAGTTAAAGTTCTATACTTTTTCAAAAACCAATCGGTAATGGTCCATAATCTCGCGCTCGAAGCACACCTTGTTAGGGCTTACTTTAAACACGGCTATCTGATGACGAAATTCTTTATCGGTAAGGTATTTTGGGATAAGAGATGCGAACAACAGGTATTTTTGGAAGTTAAATTTGCGGAATTTCTCTCTCCAGCGGTTTATGGTTTCTATATAGTCCAGCCTTCCGCTGCTTTTAGATATTAGTTTAAACATAGGCTCGGCATTCCTTACTACATGCTCGTAGCCATAAGGCAGCCAAGACCCTGGGAATTCTTTTACCATTAGCGCCAGCACATAAGAGTCTGACCCTTTGGGGGCGTTAATATCTATTTTATCAAGCGGCAGCATGTTTTTGCTAAACACCATTGTCTGCATATAAAAACGTCCGCCTGTTGGTAATAAATCGTATATGTGTTTAAAGAAGTCGGTATATACCGCATCCTGTTTTCCTGCCTGGTATTCTTCTACAGAGCAAAAGTGCTCTAACCCGCCAATGCAGGTTACGGCGTCAAACTTGGTGCCATAGGTTTCGGGCGTAATGGTGCGGCAGTCGTGCACGCGTACATCAAGCCCATTCTTTTTGCAAGCTTCGGCCTGCCCGGTAGACAGCGTAACGCCCATTCCGTTTGCGCCTTGTTTTTTTATGTAATTCAAAAAAGGGCCCCAACCGCAAGCCATGTCCAGCACTTTGCTTCCGGCTTTTATGTTTAGGCTTTCAGCAATAAAACGGTGTTTTTGTTCCTGCGCTTTTTCCAGCGTCATGCTAAAATCTCCTCCAAAACGGGCTCCGCTGTAGTCGCCCATTTCTCCCATGCTAAGTCTGAATATTTTGTCTATTGTGGTGTAGGTAAAATCTAAGTCTGCTTTGTTAGCCATCGTTTTTAAAAAGGGTATAAAATATATTTGTTTATTAATAAGTTAAGGCAAAATTAAAAGAGAAAAACCGAATTAAAAAAATCAGTTTCAATAAACTACTACTCTGCCGCAAAAGGCGCAAGTTACGGTTAAAGAACGAATAAACCAAATGCGAGTAAAACCTGGTCTGGCACGGCGCGTGGTAAGCGTTTCTTAAAGTTAACTGCAAAACGGTATTGTAAGTAATTGTAATAGTAACCTGCCTGTGCGCTAACTTAGCCGGCGCAAAGCTGTATTCTACTACTATTATCAGAACGTTCATTAAAGCAAAAACCATCCGCTTGGGATGGCTTTTGATGAAGCTTACAAAATCAACTAATACTATATAATGGATTTCTTATCTTACTACTTTTACATTCACTGCGTTAAGGCCTTTTTTGCCTCTTTCCACTTCGTATTGAACTTGGTCGTTTTCACGAATTTGGTCAATAAGTCCTGAAGAGTGAACAAAGATGTCCTGGCTAGAATCACTTGGTTTAATGAACCCAAATCCCTTTGAGTCGTTGAAGAATTTTACTGTTCCTTGCATTGTTTTAAATTGTTAAAATATTTATTGTGTAACACTAATTTAATATAGAGAGGCGGTTACAAAAACCCCTTTATATTTTATTAATAGCCGAACAACCGATTGATTGTAATGACGTTAAAAACAAATAACTTTTTTAGATTAAGAAAGCAGAACAACAAAAACCGGGGATTTAAAGAACCTAACTGGCAAAGTTGACAAACGCAATAACTTATCTTGTTGTGCAATGTAAGGCTAGTTATTTACAAAACCTAATGTTTTCTTAATAAAAGTACAGATTTCTTACACAGAAGGGGATAATATCGCCTTTATTCATAAATATCTTTTCTGTGCCCAAGATCAATAACATCAATGCAAAGTATGTTATCAAAAATATCATAAATAATACGGTAGTCGGCCACCCGAATGCGATACCCGTCTCGCCCTTTAAGTTTTTTATATCCTTGCGGCCTTGGGTTATCGGCTAAACTGTAAATAGCGGCTTTAATGTTGGAGTAATAGGGTTCGTTAATGGTTTCCAGCGCTTTTATTGCCCGTTTTCTTAACGTTACGGAATACGCTATTTACTTTTTCTTTTTGCGTTTGGCTTCTATCTGTTTAAACGCTTCATCAATGGGAACAGAAGGTTCTGCGCTGGCCTTGGCTTCATCGTACAGCTTAATGTCTTCTATATTTTCCAGCTCCTCCAATATCGTTTTAAATTCCTTCATAGAAAGTACAACAAGTTTCTTTCCTGCCGAATCGGTTATATACTGTGGGTGTATGGTAAGCATGGTGTAAAATTAAGTAAAGTTTATTGTTTTTCCCATCGGCACAATTGCCGCCTATTAAACTTTCCATCCAAAACCCTTAACTTTACTGCATGAGGTTCACTTTTTTAAGCTTGTTTGTTTTACTGTCAACAGCCGTATTGGCGCAGGTTAATAAGGACAGCGCGGAATATTATTTCAAAAAAGGGCTGGTTATGTATGACTCTTTAAAATACAAAGAAGCTATTCCCTATTTTGACAAAGCCATTTTTTTCGATACTACTAATGCTACTATTTATCATATGCGAGGTGCTATGAAAATGCACTTAAAAGAACATAAAGGCGCTATTATAGATTTGAATAAAGCTATTCAATTGAATCCGAAATTTTTCCAGGCTTATTCAAATAGAGGTATATCATATAAAAGTATTGGCGATCTTGAAAAAGCTAACGAGGATTTTACTAAGTCAATTGAATTGGATACTGTTTTTCAAGAATTATATAATGAAGGACTTCTGGATTATAACAATGCAGTTATAGAAGATACCAATAATGCTGAAGCTTACTATAAAAGGGCGTGTGTAAGATTTGATTGGGATGATTATAATGGAGCTATAAAGGATTATAGCAAAGCTATAATAATAAATCCTGGATTTGCTGAAGCCTATAATAACAGGGGGTTGGCAAAGAACCAATTAAAAGATTATACGGAAGCAATCCTAGATTTCTCTCGAGCAATTGAATTAAATAAAACATTAGTAGATGCGTATTTAAACAGAGGGTATACTAAATTTGGATTAAATGATTATACTGGGGCGATTACAGATTTTAGTTGTGCAATTGAATTAAACCCAAAGTCTGACAAAGCTTATTTAAACAGAGGCCTTTCCTATTTAAAGATAAAGAATATCAAAAAAGCAAAAAAAGACTTTGCCAAATCGGAATCACTATGGAAAAAGAATAACTCTAAATAACTACCCCGCTTTCATTTTCTTCTTCACGTTCATCATCTTCTCATTCACGTGGCCAATGTTGGCTTTGGATATTAGTTGATACTCCCGGTTAAAGGCCTCCTGGGTAACTTTAAAGGTCTCCGCCAGCTTGCGTATCACATCTTTGGATAAGCCCTTCCTATAGTTCAAAATCTGGCTTACATAACTTTTTTGCACGCCCAATATAGCGGCCAGTTCCGTTTGGCTCATGCTTCGGTTTTGCATCAGGTTTTTAAGAAGCTCAATAGGGTTAACATCTCTTTTTTTAAAGTTGTCAGCCTCCCATTTGTCCATAAGCAACTCAATCAGTTCCATCTCATCTTCAATGGCTTCTGTAGGCTTCTTATTCGCCAGTTCCCATACCCTCTCGCAATATTCATTGTATTGCTTCTTTGTTTTAATTATTGTGTATTCCATAGGTTTTTGCTTAATAATTCCATACGGTCATTTTTTCTTCAGCGCTTAAAGAATTGTATTCTTCATGTGTGCCTATCCAGTTTACATACAACCTTACTTTTCGTCTTCCAAATATAAATGTACAAATCATCCTAAAAGCGTTTCTTCCGTTTCCTCCCAGGTCAAATACTACCCTGTTGTTTCCTAATAAATTACCTGTATAAGTTTTAAGTAGGTCTTCGGGAACTGTCCAATCAGCATATTTTACCTCAATTAACCATTTATTAAAATGCTTTCTCCCATTTGCATGGTTATCAGCAAAATCCTCAACCGGATCTTTTGTTAGTAAACGTACCCTCATAGCTATACCCAAAAATAATAAAAATAGTTTACTTTTGGTAAACTTTTAATAAATTAAGCTCAATACATCCTTTGCAGGATCATCCCCAAACTCCCCTCCCAAATATGTAAATCATGTAACTTATTTAACTAATTATATAATAACTACCTATTAAGGCTTATTACATTTGTAGTGGTATTAAATACTATGGGCAATATAAAATGAATTGATTCTCAGTTTACCAATGCTTTTATAAGGTGTTTTTATAACTGGTGTTGCCCAAAAAAATAAATGGAATTACCCATTAACATTAAATTTTACTCCAAAAATATTAACTTAGCCTCATGAAACTAACTTTTTTAAATTTATTCCTTCTACTATCTGTAGTTGCTCTGGCGCAGGGTAATAAAGACAGCTCGGCTTATTATTACAAAAAAGGCATAGCAAGATACGAGGCCTTTAGAGACAAAGAAGCCATTGTATGTTTTACTAAGGCCATAGCGTTCGATACCTCTAACGCGCAACTGTACTACAAAAGGGCCACCGCCAAGCTTTATATAGATAACTATAAGGGAGCCTTGCTGGACTACAACAGGGCCATAAAACTAAACCCAAAGTACGAAGAAGCCTATAGCAACAGGGGCATTGCCAAGTTTAATTTGGCAGATTATAAAGACGCTATAAACGACTATAACAAAGCCATTGAACTAGACCCTAAAGTTGCCAATACCTATTACATAAGGGGCCACGCCAAGGCTATGCTTAAAGAATACCACGAGGCCATCAAAGACTTTAGCAAGGCTATTGAGTTAAACCCCGCATTTTATGAAGCTTACCACAGCAGGGGGCTGGCGTACGAAGAACTACGCGACTACAAAAAGGCAAAAAAAGACTTTGCCAGGTCATTGGAAGTGGACACTGCGTTTATGGCAACCTATAACAGGGAGTTAATTTACTTTAACAAAGCAGTAGCAGAGCAGCCTAACAACCCGGATGTATATTACAACAGGGGCCAGGTAAGGTTTGACTATAACGACTACAAAGGAGCCATAGCAGACTACAGCAAAGCCATAGAACTAAACCCTAAAGACGCCGAAGCCTATTACAACAGGGGCTTGGCTAAGTACGAACTGGAAGAATACCAGGAAGCCATCCTGAACTTTAGCATGGCCATTCAACTGGATACCATAGTTGCAGAATCTTATTTAAACAGGGGCTATGCCAAATATGAATTGCAAGATTACGACGGGGCCATTATAGACTACTCTAAGGTAATAGCGCTAAACCTTGACCTGGAAGGAGCATACAGAGACAGGGCATACGCCTATTTGCAAAAGGGCGAGAAAAAGAAAGCCAAAAAGGACTACGCCATGGCCAAGTTGTTGTACAAGCAGAACATCGGCAAGTAGTAATTTACCACCTCATTCAAAGCATTGGGTATAACTACCCAATGCTTTATTCTATCAGGCAAAACGCCAAGCGCTTGTTTACCCCTCTGTTAAGCTTTTATTAATTATTTCTTAAACCTGCATACCGGCGCAAATTTCTTATATTTACGGCAATTACGGCAACTTATTAACTCTGCCCGTAAACTACTATGGAAAAATTGGTTGTAAAAAACAGCATCGCCATTAACGCCCCTGCCGCTAAGGTTTGGGACGCCCTTACCAACCCCGACTTAACAAAAAAATACATGTTTGGCTGCGAAACCGTGTCGGATTGGAAAGTGGGCAGCCCCTTGCTGTGGCGCATGTTTCACGAAGGCAACCAAGTTATAGCCGTTAAAGGCAGCATAGTAGCCATAGAGCCAAATAAGTACCTGGCCTACACTGTTATAGACCCCAACAACCCCGCCGTTGAGGACGTGCCTGCAAACTACCTTACCGTAACTTACGAACTGAAACCCGAAAAAGAGCAAACCCTGTTAACCGTTACCCAGGGCGACTACAACACCGTGGCAGATGGAGGGCGCCGCTATACCGAGGCCTACAACAACGGCAAAGGCTGGACGCCCATACTGGAACAAATAAAGAAACTAATAGAAAAGCAGTAGCCTTAGTCAAACTCTCCCATTTATATGCAAGCCTAAGCCCTGCTAAACGAGAAGGGAGTGACTTTTTGATTTTTTTAATTAACAGGTTATATTTCACAATAAAAGTCGCTAAATTGCCACAAACACCTTAGCGGACTATGAAAAACTCACTATTCTCTCTTTTTTTACTTTGCAGCATATATACTGCCAACGCCCAGTGGATAGAGCTGGGGACAGGAGCTAATGCGCTTAATGCAACCAGTTATATAAACTCCTTAGTTTTAGACAGCTCTGGCAATGTTTATGTGGGCGGTTTTTTTAATGACAATAGCGGCTACTATTACGTGGCCAAATGGAACGACACCGCCTGGACTGAGCTTGGCGCCGGCACAGATAGCCTTAAAGCCAACGACCAGATATATGCAATAATAATAGACAAAAAAGGGGACATATACGCCGCAGGGGTATTTACAAATGCAAGCGGATATAACTATGTGGCCAAATGGGACGGAACAAGCTGGAGCGAACTAACCGGAACTAACGCCCTTAATGCAAATGGAAATATACAAACATTGGCGATTGACAATGCTGGCAATATATATGCGGCAGGCTACTTTACCAATGGCGCAGACCGCACCCAGGGCTACGAATATGTAGCCAAATGGGACGCCGCAACCTTGACATGGAGCCAGCTGGGTATAGGCATTGATACTCTTAAAGCATTAAGCTATATAGAATCATTAGCGGCAGACGATTCCGGAAATGTGTACGCGGCGGGAAATTTTACTAATTCTGATGGAAACTATTACGTGGCCAAATGGGATGGCGCTGCCTGGAGCGAGCTGGGCGGCGCTAACGCGTTAAGCGCAAACAATTGGATTCAGTCAATAACGATAAGCGATTCAGGAGCTATTTATGCTGGCGGCCAATTCACCGATGCCGGAGGCAAACAATACGTGGCCAAATGGGACGGCGTTGCCTGGAGCGAATTGGGTACAGGAATTAACGCCCTTAATGCTAATAATACCATCTTTTCAATAACTACAGACAGCGCTGGTTCCGTTTATGCAGCAGGCTGGTTCACCGATGTTAATGGATATTCCTATGTAGCAAAGTGGAACGGAACAACCTGGAACGAACTGGGCACAGGAGCTAATGCGTTGGACGCCAACAACCAAATACTATTTACAGTAGTAACAGATTCCGGCGCTGTGTATGCCGGAGGCTTTTTTACTGACGCAAATACAAAACAATACGTAGCCAGGTTTCAGCAAAGTAAACAGAGTACAAGCGGCATAACAAACATTACCAGCAACGCTGTTACCAGCCCCGCTACTATTAACATATACCCCAACCCAACTAGTGGCAATGTTACTATTAACAGCCCAGAGGCTGGGCAGGTAAGCGTGTACAGTATGTTAGGAGAGCTAATAACTACCCAACCTGTAGCGGCGGGCAATGCTACTATTAACTTAGGCCCCGTTCCAACTGGTATTTATACGGTAATAGTAACAGGGCAGAGTAATACATATACGCCAATTAAAATAATAAAGAATTAATAATCAACCCTTAAAATCTATTTTTGCGATAGCCTTAAAGAATCATTAATTAAAAAAGGTTGTTTTTATTATCAAAATTGTATAAGTTAGAAACATTATTATAAAGCCGATAATTGTATGAAACGTTTTTTTCTAGCTATTGCACTTCTTGTAACCACAGCGCTTACTACCCTTGCACAATGCCCCGGCGGGATTAGTGCCTATGGCGCGGCAGACAATATGGCTATTACAGACACCATAAATGGCCACCCAGTGGGTTACCCAGGCGTAAACTGGTACCCTACCCCAGACTCTGTTGTTGATGTTGACAGTACCTCAGACCCTAATTACTACAGCTACCAGGCTTATAAGCTTAGCAGGACAGAAAACCCCGGCAAGCTAACAATACATGCCACAAACGCCGATTCGCTTTCCGCATCGTTCGGGATAGGTTTTAACGTACCCTATGGGATTGATTTATCCGGCGCGGCAACCATGAGTATAGACGTGGACAACTCCGCCCAGCCAACCACTCCCTTGTATTTTACAGCAGTATTGATAGACTGGAACGGTATAGAGATATCGTATATGGCCGATACGCTATCTTTATACAGCAGTTTTTATCCTAATTATAGTAATAATTATAAGAAGCAATTTACCGATACCCTTAGCGCTTCCGACTCCACCGTAATTTCTTCTTCTCATGTCAGCACAAGTGATATTGCCAGCGGCCTATGGCCTGCACGGGGCCAGTCGCAATATTCAACGGCAAGCGCTAAGCAAACCGTGGTGTTCGATTTTAAAAACGGATGGAGTATAAACCCGGGGCCAAGCGATACTTTACCATCAGCAACTAACCTCAACTCAACAGAAAACTATCCCTGCTCATCTTCCCCTTATATATCAGAACCGCATCAGTATTCCTGGTATTGCCCTGCCCTTACGCGCGGCCTGTTTGATATGACACATGTTGTAAGCGTTGCGTTCTATTTTAATAACCAGGGAGTTTTGCACGGTAAATTAACCAATCCGGATCTTGTAGGCGAGCCGTGGGACATATTTTACCCGGTTTTTACCGGAACCGTAACGCTGGACAATTTTATAATAGGCGCCTGCGATAGCGTTGCCCCGGCCAAATGTAAGATTGCCCTTAGCGTTGACAGTTTTAGCAACGTTAGCTGTAACGGAGCGCAAAACGGTAGTATCTTCCTTAGCGAAAAAGGAGCCGCAGCGCCCTATGTATACTCTGTTGCAGGTGTTCCCCTTGCATCAACTATCTTATCCAACCTTAATCCCGGAAAGTACATCATTACCCTAACAGATTCCAATGGATGCGCCGATACCATATCGCAGGTTATTACACAACCGGCCCCTTTAACAGTGGTGGTAAAAACAGATTCGTCTAATAATTGTTCGTCAACGGATAGCCTTATAACTGCTGTTGCTTCAGGCGGTACTTTGCCTTATCAATACAGTTGGACTTGGATAGGTTACCCTGCAGGAACTACCCAAACCATTAAAGCTACCTCGTCTGAATATACTGTAAATGTAACCGACTCCAATGGTTGCACAGCCTCAATAATAGCCAGTGTTTTCTGGCCCGGAATTGTCATTGACAGGCGCCAATCTAACGATACGTTGTTCGCCATACCTTCAGGGGGTAAGCCGCCTTACACCTATACCTGGCAGGACTCCTCACAAGTCGCAAACCAATATCCTATTAATAGGCCTATTATATCTACAAAGCCCTATTGTGTAATGGATTCAGCAGCCTTTTATACCGTATATGTAACCGATTCTGTAGGATGTTGGACGTATTACACGTTTCCTGCCAGTCCCGACAGTATTATTAAATATAATTTAACAGGCAACATACCAAATTATAATACCGGCCAAAATGCTATTGTATACTTATTAATACCAGCAGGCGATAGCTCCATTATTGTTTTAGATTCTTTATTCATCACTTCCCCAACATTTCAGTTTTCCAATTTGCCAGACTCTGTTTATGTGTATTACGTGCCCGATACGGCTGCAAACCCTTTCAGTTTGCCCACCTATTATTCTGGCTCAACCGGAACAATTTTTTTTAATGCCTCAAGCCCTGTTGTATTTAACTCGGCAGATACTACCATTACCTTAGCATCTGTTACCGGGGCAGACTCCGGCGGGGTAAGCTCCCTTGCGGGCACAATAACTTCGGCCATAAATTCGCACCCGGTAGCTTACAACTTCCGCACAGGGCCTACCGGTTCTGTGGCGGGTATAAAACTTGTACTTGTAGATTCGCTGGGCAGGCCCGTGCAGACAGCGGCAACCAACGCTGCCGGAAATTTCTATTTCCATTACCTTAAAAACGGAACCTATACCCTGTGGGTGGACCAGCCTTCCTTCCCTAACGATAACCCTCCGGTAGTACATGTAACTTCTACTAACAACATGAGTGGGCAATATACACTAACCGCAACCAGCCTGCAGCGGGTAGGCGGAATAACATCCATTACCGGTAGCTCTGCAAGCCCTGCCTTTAGCGTTTACCCTAACCCAACTAATAGTACCGTTACTATTAACAGCCCAGAGGCCGGGCAGGTAAGCGTGTACAGTATGTTAGGAGAGCTAATAACTACCCAACCTGTAGCGGCGGGCAATGCTACTATTAACTTAGGCGCCGTTCCAACTGGTATTTATACGGTTATTTTAATGGGGCAAAGCGCTGCGTATACTCCGGTGAAAGTGGTAAAGAATTAGTTTTATAAAAACTCGTTAATATTACCAAGCCCTTCGCGTATTATTTGCACATAGTCGTCGGTAAAGTCCACAATGGTAGATGGGGTAACCCCACCCGGGCCGCCGTCTATAACAACGTCTACCAGGTGGCCAAACTTTTCATAAATCAGTTCCGGGTCTGTTAGGTATTCCAGCGCTTCATCGTAGTCGTCTTTTAAAGAAGCTGTAATAATAGGGTTGCCAAGCTCTTTTACCAACAGGCGGGGTATGTTATGGTTGGGCACGCGTATGCCCACCGTGCGTTTTTTGGTGCTAAGTATTTTAGGCACATTTCTGCCCGCAGCCAGCAAAAACGTAAACGGGCCAGGCAGCGCCTTTCGCATCACTTTAAACGCCTCGTTAGGCACTTTAGAGGCATATTCCGAAATATTACTAAGGTCGTAGCAGATAAAAGACAGGTTCATTTTATGAGGATCTAAATTCCTAATCCTGCATACCTTTTGCACCGCGGCAGAGTTAAATATATTACAGCCAATGCCATATACCGTATCAGTAGGGTAAATAATAACCCCGCCTTTTTTTAATACCTGCACAACCTCCTCTATTTTTTTATCCTGTGGATTATCAGGATTAATTTTAATCAGTCTTCCTTTCATGGGTTTACTTCAACTAATTTTACCCGCCCTGTTCAAAAATTGCCTCTTATTATGTAATTTCGGCCTCTATGGCAAACAATTCGGGCAACCTTCTCCGCTGGTTTATTGTAGCGGCGGGCATCAGTTTCATTTCATTTTCTTTTTACGCGTACCAAATTTTTTTTACCGCTAACGTAAATGTAGATAAAAAAGCAACGTATCTGTACATCCCCACCGGGGCTAAGTTCGAAACCGTGGTGGACAGCCTTAACAAACACGACCTGCTGTACGATAAACTTTCCTTCTTGTTCCTATCTAAATTACTGAAATACAGGGATAACATAAAGCCAGGCCGTTACCTTATCGACTCCAGCGCAAGCAACCTCAACATCATCCAAAAGCTAAAAAACGGCTACCAGGCCCCGGTAACGCTCACCTTTAATAACGTACGCTTAAAGCAAGACCTTGCCAGAAAACTTGGCAAAAGCCTGGAATCTTCTGAAGCAGATTTTTTAGCCGCCCTTAAAGACACCGCCGAAGCCAGGGCCTATGGGTTCGATACAACAACTATTCTTGTTATGTTTATCCCCAACAGCTACGAGGTATACTGGAACATAAGCGTAAAGTCTTTATTAGATAAAATGCACAAGGAATATACCAAGTTTTGGACGGAGGACAGGCTTACCAAAGCCAGCGAAGGCGGACTAAGCCCAATTCAGGTAAGCATACTGGCCTCTATAGTAGAGGCGGAGACCAATAACAAGACCGAGCGCCCCACCGTGGCGGGCGTTTACCTTAACCGCCTTAAAAAGAACATGCCCCTGCAGGCCGACCCTACCGTAAAGTTTGCCCTGGGCGATTTTAGCATTAAACGCATATACGAAGGCTACACCAAAATAGAATCTCCGTACAACACTTACAAAAACACAGGGCTGCCGCCGGGGCCTATAGACCTGCCCTCCATAAACTCCATAGACGCAGTGCTAAACGCGGAGCAGCACAACTACATCTACTTTTGCGCCAGCGACGAGCTTAATGGCAAACACAACTTTGCCGCCACTTATACCGAACATTTGAAGAACGCCAACAAGTACCAGGACGCGTTGGATAAAAGGAAGATAAGGTAGGGGTAAGGCTGGTGTGCGTTTGTAATGCGAGCTTTTTTAACTATAAAATTGTTAAATTTGGTCAACCATAAAATTATACGCCAATGATAACTGAAAATGAAGCCAAAGAATTACGCGATAAAATTATGGCCGGAGTAAAAAAAGCTGTCGAGAAAGTAATTGCCGAACGCAAAGCCAAAGACGAAGAAATAACTATTTACAAAGACGGCAAAGTAGTAACTATTAAAGCAAGGGAGCTGAAGTAGTTTTACTTTCCTCTTTGTGCCCAGCGACAAGCTTAATGGCAAACACAACTTTGCCGCCACCTATATCGACCACTTAAAGAACGCCAACAAGTACCAAAGCCCGCTGGATAAAAGGAAGATAAGGTAACTCAATTTCCCTCTCCTGCTGCAAGGAGGGGGGCAGGGAGCGGTCTTATACTATTTATTCACTAAACACTACCTTCTGGCTGGTAACCTGCCCGCCGGTTACTACCTTAACCACATAAACCCCGGGGGTATATGCCTGCCCGTTTATAATATACCTGCCGGAAGCTATATTAGCGCTGGTCTGTTGCCATATTGTTCTTCCAAATACATCAATAAGGTAAATATCTGCATATAAGGCTCTGCAGTTTATAAAGGCTATGTAAGCGTTACGGGTATCATTAGCAATAGTAACATACAAATTTCCACTGCCGGGGCTTATAAGGCTGGTTACTAATGATGTTCTGGCTGCATTAAGATAGAACCTTGACGGTGCATCTGATGTGGTAGCGTTAAATGTATAACTTGGGTTTGTTAGTAAGCTCTGGCTAACGTGAAGCAAAGAATCTGTAAGAATATAATTATAAGAACTATCGCTAAGGGTGGAGCTTATAGTATATGTACCGTTAAAGGCAGGCTCGAAGCTTAAAGGTATAGTAATGTTTGATGTATCTGACAGAGAGTTTATGGAATAGTTAGTATCACTTAATACGGAATAGAACGAAGGCGTACTATCTGAATTCATAAATTTATAAGCGTCGAACTGCCCGTCAAAATTAATAGTAGCGCCCTGCGCAAAGCGTACTAACAGTTCATCCGAATAAGTTCTGTTGCTTACCTGCAAGCTTAGGGTAGAAGGATTTTGCACATCTTCCAGCCTCCATAAAGCATTTACAGAGGTTTCTCTTACGCCATTAGTAGCGGTTAGTGTAGCAGTTCCGCCAAGGCCGTCTGTTTGCACCCAGAAACCCTGCATGGCAGGTATATCTTTTGTGCCTCCATTGGTTCCCGTAGGGCCGGATACATAAGAGGCATAGCGGTTCTTGCCGGAATCCCAATAATAGATTGCTGCGTTCAAATGCGTCTTCGTCCATCCGGATAGCGTCCAGTCTATATTGCTTGGATAGGGGTTGCCCACCAACTGGTAGCTGGAGCTGCTATTGGCAAAACTAACAGAGTAAGAAGCTGTATGGTCGTAGTTGCCATAGAAGCCAAATGTAATAGGAGTTGTAAAGTACAACGAATATCCTTGCATTATTGTAAACGTTGCGCTCATACTTGTAATAGCCTGCCATGCGCCATTGCTATACGAATAAAGTCTGGTTTCTTGATCAGATGTATTAATAACGGGAGTATAATTAGCAACGCCAGCCACAGTAGCGCCTGTTACCGGAGAACTTATATAGTGATTACCCGCGTTGGGTTCATTTTTTAATGTAGTTAACATACCATTGATATTGCCTGCATCATTAGTATTATAGGCAATTTCTCCCTGATTCAAATTTATTGAAAAATTATTATTAGTAGTAAATATACCTTTGCTAAGGGTAAGTATACCCGTTATCGTTAACGGATTGTTAAGCGTTAGCCCGGCGCTATTATTAAGCGTTACAGAAGACAAGGTAGTTCCTGCGGCTGGCCCTGTAAAGCTTTGGGCAGATGCGCCAACAAAGCTGGTTGTACCTCCATTATCGGTTACCGTTCCGCTATTGGCAAAGTTACCATAAATAGTAAGCGCGCTACCGCTGTTAAGAGTTAAAGAGGCGCCAGTACTAATAGTAACAGCGTTAACTGCAGCCGTTTCAGTGGAACCAATTACAGGTAAGTTACCAGCAACCGCAATAGTTACAGATACCTGGCTGTTAGGCACAGCCGACAGGCTCCAGTTGCCTGCAGTGTTCCAGTCCGTACTGTTGGCGCCCGTCCAGGTTTCAGAGGCGCTTACTGTAAAAGGCTGTGTATATACGCTGCTGCTGCATCCGTTCGCTACGGCCTGCACCTGTATGCTTGCGCCCGTTGAAGAATTCCATGTAATAGTATTGTTGCCGGATGTGGAGCCCGTGCCCGTACCCCCGGTTATGGTCCATATATAAGTTGCCCCTGTGCCCCCGTTTTCAGTATACGTTGTAGCGCCACCTATAACTGCGCCGGATGGAGTTATGGACGTAGGAGCAGAAATAGTAGCGTTTGCCGTTACCGTTACCGGCTGAATGCTGGAACAGCCGGTAACGCTGTTTGTTCCCTCAATATAATAAGTACCCGAAGAAGCCAGCGCCGATGGGCAACTTAACGGTGTGGTAGCCGCAGAATTTGTCCAGTAGGTATAGGTTAACCCCGAAGTAGAACCTGCCGTTACCGCTGCGGCGGTAATATCTACCGTAGACGGCAAACAAACTGGGGCAGGATTGGTAATGGTTACTGTGGGCAATGTAGTTACCGTTACGGCTGTTCCCGCTGAAGTTGCCAAAGAACAACCTGCCGCGCTTATAGCCTCTACGCTATATGTGGCGGCGCTTGTTGCTGTGTAGGCGCTATTAGTAGCTCCGCTTATGGACGACCCGCCTTTAAGCCACTGGTAAGTTACTCCCGAAGTGGAACTGTTTGCTGTTAATACCGTACTACCCCCCGCACAAAAACTAGTGGAACCGGTTATGGTTGGCGTAGCCGGAATTGGATTGACCGTTACCGTTACGCCACTGGTAGAATAAGTAGAACAGCTTCCTTTTAGCGCCGCTACCGTATAGTTTCCGGAAGCGGTGGCGCTATACGCGGCATTGGTAGCTCCGCTAATTGTAACGCCGCTGTTGTACCATTGGTAGCTTACCCCCGATGTAACATCCCCGGCAGTTAACGATAGGCTGCCGCCCGCGCAGAAGGTGGACGAGCCGCTGCCGGGCGTAATAGTAGGAGTAGAAATGATGGTAGATGGCCCTGTTAGCGTTATGGTTGCACCAGACGAAGTAGCCGTACAACCGGTGGTACTATTTGTTACGTTTACCGTATAAGCCACAGGCGCAGAAGCCGCATAACTACAAGTAGTCGCCCCTGGCCCTAAGGAGCTGCCGCCAAGGTACCACTGGTAGGTTAACCCAGGCCCGGTAGGTACGCTTAATAATACGTTGTCTCCGCTACATGCTGAGAAAGAACCGGATGGGGCGCTAACGGTTACATTAGGCGATGGGTTTACCGTTACTGTAACCGGTTTTATGCTGGAACAGCCGGTGGAACTGTTTGTTCCTTCAATATAATAAGTACCGGAGGAGGCCACTGCCGATGGGCCGCTTAGCGATGTAGTAGCCGTCGAATTCGTCCAGTAGGTATAGGTTAGCCCCGAAGTAGAGCCTGATGTTACCGATGTGGCCGTAAGGTTAACCGTAGAGGGCGAACAAACAGCGGCAGGGTTGGTAATGGTTACTGTGGGCAAAGCATTTAACGTTACGGTGGTTGCCACAGAAGTAACAGAGCAATTATTCGCATTGGTTACTGTTACCGTATAGCTGCAAGCGCTAGCAGCCGTATAGCTTGCGTTAGTGGCCCCGGTTATGGCTGCTCCTCCCGTGCCTGCGCTCCATTGGTAGGTTAACCCTGTTCCGGTATTGGCGTTTAGCGTCGCGCTACCTCCCGAGCAAAAAGAGGCGGTAGAACCGTTTGAAATAGTAGCGGTGGGGAAAGTACTTGCCGGTACGGTTGTCATTGCCGAAGTAACGGAGCAGTTGTGGGCGCTAGTTACTGTTACCGTATAGGTTCCGGCTGCTGTCGCGGTATAACTTGTCGCGGTTGCCCCGCTTATCTGGCTGCCCCCGGTGTTCCACTGGTAGCTTACCCCCGATGTAGCGTCGCTGGCAGTTAACGATATGCTTCCCCCCGTGCACGCGGAGGTAGTTCCGCCAGGGGCTATTGTTGGCGTAGCCGGGTATGGGTTTATGATAATAGCCGTAGCCGCCGAGGTAATGGAGCAGCCGGAAAGAGTTGTAGTTACCGTGTAATTACCGCTTGCGGTAGCGGTATAGGTGGAATTGGTGGCCCCTGAAATAGTTCCTGAAGAATTCCTCCACTGGTAAGTTACCCCGCCGGTAACAGAATTGGCCGTTAATACGCCGCTGCCGCAAAAGGTTGTGGCATTGCCTGCTGTAGTAATGGTTGGCGTAGCCGGGTATGGGTTTACAATAATAGCAATAGCCGCCGAAGTAACGGAGCAGCCGGAAAGAGTAGTAGTAACCGTGTAGTTGCTGCCTGCGGTAGCGGTATAGGTAGAATTGGTGGCGCCTGAGATAGCCCCCGAAGAATTGCTCCACTGGTAAGTTACCCCGCCGGTAACGGAATTGGCTGTTAATACTCCGCTGCTGCAAAAGGTTGTGGCATTGCCTGCGGTAGTAATGGTTGGCGTTACCGGGTTAGGGTTTACTGTAACTACAATGGCCGCCCGTTCGCTCTCGTACCCGTTTATGGTATTGCTAACATAGTAGGTAGTACTGCCAGTAGCGGACGTTGAGGGCGTGGGAGCGGTAGCGCTGGCGGTACCGCCTATGGCGTTTGTGCCATACCAGTTTAGGGTTGCAGTATAAGTAGTATATATCGGGATTTGTTCAATTAATATGTTATTCTCATATATGTCGTTGTATCCTGTGATTTCCGTATAAGAATATGGTTGGGCCGTTAACGCTGTGGCCACAGCATTTTGGCAGTAGGTTACCGGGCTGCTTACGGTTGGCGGCAGCGTGTTTGTCCATTCTGCAATATAGGGTTTATTATTGCCGTCCGTAAATTCCCCTGCGGCATATAAATTCCCCACCCCGTCTATAACAACAGATCTGATATCGGAATTAGCGTTAAGCGTAGTGGTTCCTGTGCCCAGCTCCTGCCAGCCTGTTCCGTTCCATTTCGCAACGTAGCTCTTTACATTGCCGTCAGTAAAATAGCCGACAGCATATACATTACCCGCTCCGTCTGTAGCAATCGAATTGATAGGGCCATTGGCATTGAGCGCCGCGCTGCCGGTTCCTAATTCTGCCCAGCTCGTTCCATTCCATTTCGCCACGTAGTGGTAGGAACTGCCGTCCCTAAAGAAACCGGCGGCGTATACGTTCCCCGCTCCGTCCCGTAGCAACCGAATTGATGGGGCCATTGGCGCTGAGCGCCGCGGCGCCCGTTCCCAGCTCGGCCCAGCTTGTTCCGTTCCATTTAGCGACGTAGTAGTTTCCATTGCCGTCCGTAAACTGTCCGGCGGCATATACATTACCTGCTCTGTCTGTGGCAATGGCATTGATTTGGTTATTTGCATTAAGCGCGCCGGCGCCCGTTCCCAACTTGGCCCAGCTTGTGCCGTTCCATTTCGCAACGTTACATATCTGACTACCCTGTGTAAAGGCGCCAACGGCATATACATTACCCGCCCCGTCTGTGGCAATAGAAAAAACAGGGCCATAAGAATTAAGCGCCCCAACGCCTCCCAACTCGCTCCAGGTTGTTCCGTTCCATTTAGCGACATAAAATCTAACATTGTTGTCCATAAAAGCGCCGCCCGCATATACGTTCCCCGCTCCGTCTGTAGCAATAGATAAAATGGTATTATTAGCCTTTAGCGCCGCGCTGCCCGTTCCTAATTCTGCCCAGCTTCCGTTCCATTTTGCGACGTAGTAGTAACTGCCGTCCGTGAAGGCGCCGCCAGCGTATACGTTCCCTGCTCCGTCTGTGGCAAGCGAAAGTATAATATTATTAAAGGAGCCCAGCTCTGTCCAGAAATCAGTTTGCGCCTGCAAGACGGATGCGTAAGTAAAAAAAGTTAAAAGTAGTAGTAGCTTTAGTCTCATAATAGTTTATAAAAAATAAGCGTTAACTGCCGCCGCAGATTACAATTACAAGGGTTTGGCAAAACTAATAGTAAATAGTAACACGACTAGTAAGAACCCCTTCTGTAACTTACTTATAATCAACATAATTGCAATAATATATATTTTTTAAAAAAAATTGCACATTTCTTCAAAAAAATGGATAAAGCGCCTCTTTAACAGGATAAATTACCTGTATTTAGTGGATTAATATTACTTGTTGTTCAATTAGTTATAAAATTATTTTTGCACTTAAGCATGAATTTATTGTGTTTGCCGGTTGCAACGCAGAAATGAAGTTATCGAAACATAAAAGAGGTATACCAATAGTATGTGCAACAACAGGGAGTAATTTCTGTGTATCCCTCCCATTCAGCAGTCCTCGCGTCCTCGCGAGGGATAACCATTTAATAGTAAATAGTACGGCGCAAGGAAATCCTTGCCCCAGGCTTAAGGCTTAACATATTGTAACTTAAGCCCTAAGAGACCTTGCTACAACACAGAACAACGAGTAAACTAATAGTAGGGCACAGGTTACGCTACTCTAAACCTGCGCCAGAAACATTTTTTTAATGATACCAGTCCTGACGTTAGGCTCCTTCTTATTATCTTAGGGTCAGTGGAGGTTGGCGGGGATAATAAGGCAGAGCCGTTGTCAGGACGCGGCCCTGCGGCCGTGGAGCAAAGCCGAATTAAAATCATTTTTACTAGTAAATAATAGTCAGGCGCAAGGAAATCCTTGCCATGTGCACTTTCCTGCGTGCGCCTTGCGGGTTGTGAAGGGGGTTAGGGGAAAATTATGAGGCGATCTTTTTGTGCTACTTTTATTTTTCTGCCGCAGTTAGTCTCTCCTAAACAGCTTTGCACACCTCTCGGCTATGAAGACACAAACCAGGGCTACAATAGTTATGACAGTTGGCACACCAAAATCATTCAAAAATGATAAAAACATACATAGCCGCTTCAAAAAACAGAGAAATTAACAGGCAATAACAGGAAAATTTGCAGGCGAATAACAGAGAGAGATTTTATTCCACGTAATATTTACCCTCAACTAGTAGTTTTTTAAGTAGCACAAAACTGCACCTTTTACCCATTTTTTTATTATAAATTACCGCATTAGTAGGACGAAAACAAGAACAACTGCCAGTTGGCACAAAAGTTGCAACGCCAATTTATAACAAGCTGTTACCTTTTTTAAAAATTTACGTCTACTATAAAAGAAACTGATTTTCATGGAACTAACACAGGAACTAACTGAGAATAAAACCAACTCCGAAACCTCGGATAGAATTACCGTCTATACCCTGCAAGGATTTCACAATCTGCAACTTAAACAGATAATAAGGCTGCAATCCGACAGCAATTACACCGTGTTGCACTTGCTGGACGGCGCAAAAATAACCGTGGCAAAAACCCTTAAAGATTACGATATCCAGCTCTCCGAAAAAGGCTTTTTAAGAGTGCATCGCTCTCATTTAGTGAATGTTACCCATATACAAAGCTATCTAAAAGAAGAAGGAGGAACCATTCTGATGAGCGATGATTCTAAAGTGGAAGTCTCCCGCAGAAAGAAGTCTAAGTTTTTGGCAAAGTACCCAGTAAAATAAGGCATTTTTTGATTTCTTAATAAACCCGCCGTAATAGTAGCTAACTCTATTTATTAACAATTAATTAATTGATTTTTAGCAATAATGGCACAGTTGTTGCCTAGGGTTGTGTTCAGGCCTTTAAGTCAATTACTTAATCCTGGCATTTTTTAATCAACAATTCACCTAAACAAAAACATCATGAAAAAAATCAATCTATTTTTATCCTTTGCTTTAATACTAGTAGTATTAGGCGCATGCAAAAAAACAAGCGATACCCCCACTGCAACTAGTAAAACTACAGGTGAACGGGTGGCCGAGACTCTTGAGGTTGTTACTATTGGAGACATGGTAGTTTCTAATGGAACAAACAGAGCAATTGCTTCGGATGCTTCAAATAATTTGTATGTGCCTGCCTTAGACGGCAGCGCTGTTTTTAAACTTTCTAAAACTGACGGCCAATGGGCCTCAATTGGATTTGCTTCGGGGTTTCAGCAAGTAACAGCCCTTACCTGCGATAAGGCGGGAAATGTTTACGTTTTGGATGTTAGTGGAGGAGCAGTTATTACTAAGTTTACACCTGCTGGAGCAGTAGTTTATTCCATAGGTTCTTATAGTAATAGCTCTAATGGCTTTGCGTATACTGATGGCCCTATTGCTACAGCCACTTTTTATAACCCACAGGGAATAGCCGTAGATAATACAGGGGATATATATGTAGCAGATACTTACAATGATGTTATTCGTAAAATTAGGGCCGGGGTAGTAAGCACTTTTAGCGGCCTTGCCGAATTTGGAGGATTATATTCAAATGGCGCTCAAACACATACATCATATAATCAGCCTTTCTCCATCTGTACGGATGGTTCAGGAAATGTGTATGTGTTAGACTTCAATCTGGTTGTTCGTAAAATTACACCTGCCGGGGTGGCAAGCGCACTGGCAGGTAATGCTATCCTAAATAACAACAACACTGTTACTAAAAACCCGGGGTTTGTTAACGGAACAGGCGCTGCTGCCAAATTTAGTTTTGGTATTGGTATTGGCGGCCTAACCGGCGGCGTTACCGCAGACAATTCAGGAAACGTATTTGTAGCGGATATAGGCAACAATGTTATTCGCAGGATAACGTCAGCCGGGGTAGTAACCACTTATGCAGGTAGCGGCGCTGCGGGGTCAACGGATGGCGCTGCCCTTTTAGCTACGTTTGATTTGCCTAATGTGATTGCTACATCCACCTACGGCATTAACGACCAATTATTTATATTGGATTCTGATGAGATGGTGGGTTTACGCGAAGTTCTATTGGTTCCTGTAACACTGTAATAATAAAACAATATATAAGCTTACAAAAAAGCCAGGCCCCTCTAAAAGGGGCTTGGCTTTTTTTATGATCTTTAAACAATCTACCCCAACTTCAACAAATCCAGCCCAATATCTTTGCGGTAATACTTTCGCTCCCAGCTAATTACTTCCGCAGCCGCGTTAGATTTTGCCAATGCGTCCTTTATGTTTGTTCCAAAGGCAGTTAAGGCTATCACCCGCCCACCATTAGTTACTACCTTACCGTTTCTTAACGCAGTCCCCGCATGGAAAACCAGCGCATCCTTAACAGCCTCTATGCCAGTTATTTCATTGCCCTTCTCGTAACTTTCCGGGTATCCGCCCGCTACCAGCATTACCGTAGTGGCGGTGCGCTCGTCAAACTCCAACTTAATCTTATCCAAAGTACCTTTAGCGGCGGCTATAAGCAGTTCTACAAAGTCGGTTTTTAGCCTGGGGATAACTACTTCTGTCTCAGGGTCTCCCATACGGGCGTTGTACTCAATTACATAAGGTTCCCCGTCCACATTCATCAATCCAAAAAACAGGAAACCCACATACTTTATATCCTCTTTAATTAAACCCTTAATAGTAGGTTTAATAACCTTCTCCTCCACCTTCTTCATAAACGCCTTATCTGCAAACGGTACCGGCGATACGGCCCCCATTCCCCCTGTATTGGGCCCTGTGTCGCCCTCTCCTATCCGTTTATAATCTTTAGCCTCCGGCAATACCTGGTAGTTTACGCCGTCTGTAATAGCGAATACGGAAAGCTCTATACCGGTAAGGTATTGTTCTATAACCACTTTGGCGCTGGCTTCGCCAAATTTGCGGTTGGCAAGCATTTCGTTAAGCTCGGCTTTGGCCTCTTCTCTGTCTTCGGAGATAATTACGCCCTTACCAGCCGCCAGCCCGTCCGCCTTAAGTACAATAGGCAAAGCATGAGTATCCAGGTAAGTTAGCCCGGCTTCTAATTCTTTATCTGTAAATGTTTTAGAAGCGGCGGTAGGTATGCCGTGCCTGTTCATAAAGGCTTTGGAGAAATCTTTGCTACCCTCTAGTTGAGCGCCCTTTTTATCTGGCCCCACTATCAAAATTTTGCTAAGCGCGGGCTTACTTTTAAAATAATCTGCAATGCCCTCTACCAAAGGGGCTTCCGGCCCAACCAGGATTAGCTCTATAGCGTTTTTTAAGACAAAATCGCCCAGCTTCTCAAAATCGTTAACGGCTATGTTTATGTTTTCTGCAACAGAGGCTGTTCCAGCATTTCCGGGGGCTACAAAAAGTTTACCGCAGTGGGCGCTTTGCTTTATTTTCCAGGCAAAGGCGTGTTCCCTTCCCCCTGAGCCAATAATAAGAATATTCATTTAGCAAAGAAATGAAAGATAGTATCAGTTACCAACTTCCGATAAAAATTTAACCCGCATTAACCTCAACTCTTCTTCAGAATACTCGGCGGCGCCTATCTCTTTCACCGCCTCTTGTATATTGTCGTTCTCGGCGCCCATAAAGTAGTCAAAAATCTCTTCCTGCTTTTCTTTTTCCAGCACCTGGTCTATGTAGTAATCCAGGTTAAGTTTTGTGCCCGAATAACAGATGTGCTCAATCTCTTCTATAATTTCAGAAAGGGCCATTTCCTTAGAGGCTGCTATTTCATCCAGGTCAACTTTGCGGTCAATCTGCTGAATGATAAATATTTTTATTTTGGATTTGTTAACGGATGATTTTACTACTACTTCAGAGGCGGTAGTAATATCGTTCTCTTCCACATACTTCTTTATAAGGTCAAGGAACGCCTTGCCAAACTTGGTGACTTTGCCTGCGCCAACTCCGTTAATGTGTATTAACTCCTCAGGGGTAGTGGGGTAAGTGGTTGCCATTTCCTCCAGCGAAGGATCCTGAAAAATGACGTAAGGAGGTAAATTTTTATCGCGGGCCACTTTTTTCCGCAACGCTTTTAGCGCGTCAAAAAGAACAGAGTCGCAAGATGATTTTACAATAACATTCTCTTTCTCTTTTTCCAGCAATATGGCTTCTTCAGAGAAATCATGGTCTTTATAAAGCGTTACAGGGTATGGTTTTTTCAGGTAATCCAACCCTTTTTCAGTTATGCGTAACAGGCCGTAATTTTCTATATCCTTCTCCAGGTACTCGCCTAGTAGTATTTGCCTGTACAGCGAGTTCCAGAACTCTTCTTTCTGGTGGCGGCCTTTGCCAAATACCGGCAACTGGTCGTGCTTGTAACTAATTGTATATTCGTTATTACTACCTATCAGCACAGATGATAGGTGGCCTATGCCAAAACGCTGGCCCGTCTGTAGCACGTTCTCTAAGGCAAGTACAACATCTTCCAACGAATCAAACTTTTCTTTGGGGCTTACGCAGTTATCGCAATAGCCGCAGTTCCCTTCAAAATACTCGCCAAAGTAATGCAGCAATTGTTTTCTTCTGCATACGGACGACTCTGCATAAGAGGTTATTTCCTGTAGCAGGTGCCTTGCGTTATCCCGCTCTGTAACAGACTTATCTTTATTAAACTTCTCCAGCTTCAGAATGTCGTTATAACTGTAAAACATAATGCAGTTGCCCTCCATTCCGTCTCTTCCCGCTCTTCCTGTTTCCTGATAGTAACCTTCCAGCGATTTTGGCGCGTCGTAATGTATTACAAAGCGTACGTCGGGCTTATCTATGCCCATGCCAAAAGCAATAGTAGCTACTATTACATCAGCGTCCTCGTTTAAAAAAGCATCCTGGTTATGTATGCGTATAGAAGAGTCTAACCCGGCATGGTAAGGCAGCGCCTTAACGCCGTTCACTTTTAACAGTTCGGCTATCTCTTCCACTTTTTTCCGGCTAAGGCAATACACGATGCCCGATTTGCCGCTGTTTGCCTTAACAAATTGAACCAGTTGTTTTTTGGTATTGGCTTTAAGCCTTACCTCGTAATACAGGTTTTTCCTGTTAAAGGATGATTTATATAAAGCGGCGTCCTCCATTTGGAGGTTCTTTTGAATATCAAGTTGCACTTTGGGAGTAGCTGTAGCAGTTAAGGCAATAATTGGCAGATTACCAACCGCTTCTATAATTGTTTTTATCCTCCTGTATTCCGGCCTAAAATCGTGCCCCCATTCCGAAATGCAATGGGCCTCGTCTATAGCTACAAAAGAAATCTTCGCTTTTCTTAAAAAAGCCAGGTTCTCTTCTTTGGTTAAAGATTCCGGGGCCACATAAAGAAGCTTTATATCGCCCCTTAAGGTGTCCCTTTTAACCCTTGTTATCTCCGCCTTACTAAGCGTTGAGTTAAGGAACTGGGCATTAACGCCAAGCGCCACAAGCTGGTCGACCTGGTTTTTCATTAAAGCGATCAGTGGAGAAATTACAATAGCCGTCCCTTCGGACATAACAGCGGGCAATTGGTAGCACAATGACTTACCTGCGCCGGTAGGCATTATCACAAACGCGCTTTTCCCGTTAAGCACGTTATTGATTATCTCCTCCTGGTTACCCCTAAACTGGTTGTAGCCGAAAACGTCCTTTAACTTATTAATCAGGTCTGTATCGTTTTCTACTAATATTTTCACACTTAATGGCTTTAATTTTATACTTTTATGTTTGTACCTAAAATTCTATTTAATTTGAAGTTAATAAAAAATATCAAATTAATAGCAAAAAAAAGTTTTATTATTCCGGCGGGTTTTCCGTTAAAGTAACTAGTTAGTAATAATAGCCAAAAAGGAATATTACTTTAGGTAGTATGTTTTGTACATTTAAGAGATTTTTAAAGTTTGTCTGATGAATAGTAATAACTATGCCATAATAATGGCGGGCGGGATAGGTAGCAGATTCTGGCCCTTTAGCAGAGTTGCAAAACCGAAGCAGTTTCACGATGTGCTTGGCACAGGGAAAACTATGATACAGCAAACCGCTGAACGCTTCTTTAACACCTGCCCCAAAGAAAATATATTTGTAGTAACTAATAAAATATACGTAGACCTTGTAAAGGAACAACTTCCTTACCTTAGCTACGACCAGATATTGGCAGAACCTATTGGCAGAAACACCGCGCCCTGCGTGGCCTACGCCGCCTATAAAATAGTACAGAAGAACCCGAAAGCTTGTTTAGTAGTAGCCCCCTCTGACCACATAATTCTTAAAGAGCAGGAGTTCGAAAAAACCATCAACATCGCGCTTATGGAAGCTTCCAGAAGCGATGTGCTTATTACGCTGGGCATAAGGCCAAGCCGCCCCGACACTGGTTACGGCTACATACAGTTCCTGGAAGATAAAAATAACCACCTTAAAAAAGTAAAAACATTTACAGAGAAGCCCGCCTTAGAACTGGCCAAAACATTTTTGGAAAGCGGCGACTTTGTGTGGAACGCAGGCATTTTTATATTTAATGTAAAATCCATCATTAGCGCCTTCAGAAATTTTTTGCCAGATATGGCCGAAACTTTTGAGGATGGCAAAGAAGGTTACTGGACAGACAAAGAAGCTGATTTTATACAACAGGCCTACTCGCAAAGTAAAAACATCTCTATTGATTATGGAATTATGGAGAAGGCCTCTAACGTTTACGTGTTGCTAAGCGATTTTGGCTGGTCTGACCTGGGCACCTGGAAATCGTTGTACGAGTTCTCTAACAAAAATAGTTTCGGCAATGTTTTCCAGGGCAATATAATCGCTTACGACGTTACTAATAGTATTATTAAAACCCCATCGGACAAACTGGTAGTAGTACACGGCCTGCACGATTTTATAGTAGCGGAGTACGACGGCGTATTGATGATATGCAAAAAAGAAGACGAGCAAAAAGTAAAGGACTTTGTAGCCGATGTAAAATCGGGCAAAGACCCCAAGTTTACCTAGCCTCAGCTTTTACGCTGCCTTGCCGCTTCGTATAAAATCATACCGGCGGCAACGGAAACATTTAACGAACTTACTTTGCCTGCAATATCTATTTTGCCAATGGCGTCGGCCTTTCTTAGGTACTCCTCAGAAATACCGTCCTCTTCGGAACCTACTATAATAGCGGTGGGCGGAGAAAAGTCTAACGAAGAAATTTCTTTTTCCGCTTTTTCCGTACAAGCTACTAGTTGTATGCCGCTTTCCTTAAGATATGAAATAGTATTTTTTAAATTATCTTCCCGGCAAACCGGTATAAAATTTAAGGCCCCCGCAGAAGTTTTCATAGCGTCGTTATTTATCTGGGCCCCTCCCCGCGAGGGAATTATTATAGCGTCTACTCCCAGGCACTCTGCGGTGCGGGCTATGGCGCCAAAATTCCGCACATCTGTTATCCTGTCCAGGATAAGCAGAAGAGGCGTTTTCCCTAACCGGTACGTTTCTGAGATAATATTATCAAGCGAAGCGTAGATTATGGGCGAGATGAAGCATATTACCCCTTGGTGCGCTTTTCTGGTAATACTGTTAAGCTTTTCTTCGGGAACTTTTGTTATAGGAATTTTATGGGCGTTTGCCAAAGCAATAAGCTCGCGCACCACTTCGCTGGGTTGGTCCCTCTGTATAAGCAGCCGCTCTATTTCCTTGCCTGCGTTTATAGCCTCTATAACAGGCCTTATCCCGTAAACGGCTTCCTTGTTCTCTTCCTGCCTCTTTGGCCTAAAGCTTATTTTCTTATTATTCCCTTTCTCCATTTGTCTACTGTCGTTTTCCAGTCAAAAGAATTATCATTAGTTTGTTTAAGTACGTAATCGGTTTCCGAAAATAACCCTCTTCTTATCTCAAAATCAAAAGTAAGGTATTTACTCTGAGAAGTCTCATACGACCACTCTTCTTCTTCATTTAACCTATACACTTCATCGGGCCTGCCAAAAATAGTATATATCATTCCCCTGTCGGTTTTCCAGCCCTCTTTGTCGGTAGTAAAAAAGCGATTGGCATACTCCACGTTAGAGTAATAGGTTTTAATAAGTTTCCTGGTATATTCTTTACTACCGCCTATAGCGAGCCAAAAGGTGTCTAACGCTATTTTAAAATTGGGAGAGGCGCATAGCTTTTTGTACTCTTGGGCACGGGTGATGTAATACAAAGGTTCTATCATTTCCTGCGCGTTGGTAAGCATCGGAAATCTATTATTTACTACTATAAACGGGAATCGTTCGGGGCGCAGGGTATCATTGGATAATGTATATAATCCCGTTTTTTTAAATTTTATAACATCGTTGGGCCCCACTGCAAAAACACTATCTACAGCAAAGGGCGCGGGCGCGGTATTAGGCGACGCTGGCGGCGCAGCAGGAGCCAGGGAGTGGTTAAAGTGGCAAATAAAATCAGTTTCCAACGCGTTAAAGTTTTTTAAGCTAACGGTGTCGGTAATATGGATATAATGGTCAAGCACAGGAAGGGATTCTTTGCCGGATAAGAACAGGTACCTGTTCCACAACGAATTTTTAGCATAAGGGATATCAATGTAATCGTCGTAATGGCTTTTGGTATTGTATCTTTTAACTACTATTAAACAAGAATCGCTGGGGGGAATTGGAATAGAAAATGAAACGTAGTGGGCGCCCCGGTATTGCCTGTAAGTAATCTGGCTGCGGGTTAAGGAGTCGGAGGCTAGTAGTTCATCGCTAATGTAGTCGGGCAAAATTTTATAGGTAAAAACAGATTTTTCCATAAAATTATCTTCCTGTAAGCGGGCGTTAAAAAAAGAAAGGAATATGTGAATGCTGTCTTTAGAACTGATGGCCCTTCGTTTAATACTGGTTTGGGTGGGGTCGTAGATGTAAGCAATATCAATACTACCCATCCTTTCTTTTACTACGCAGGAGGATAGGAGGATAATGAAAGAAAAGATAGCGGCGTTCTTCAATACCATTCCCTCTTAGGTAACTAGTAATAAAAAAACAGAGAGGCTGCCCTCTCTGTTTCTGATAAAATCGATTATTTTATTGTTCTTCGGCTTTTAGTTTAAAGCGCACCCTCATCTCGTCATAGTACTTCATAAAGGCCTCTTCGTATTTTGCAGATTCCTTATCCAGTTTAGCCTCGCGCAGCGACATATAAAGCTGTTGCAGTATGGACAAGTTCATTCTTACTTCGTTCAGGTCTTTTTCTTCCAGGTAGTATTTCTCATCGTCTATAGCGCGTTGGCCCATAGTATTAGTAATTGCCAAGGCTTTGCTTTTCTCGCCAAGTTTTAAATAAAGCGGTATAAACGTTGGTATGGCGGCATCGTAAGGCACGCTATTATCTGGCATTATTTTAAAGCAATAATCTATTACTTCTTTTGCTTTGTCGTTTTTGCCTTCGTTTATAAGCTGGTCGGCCAGCCTGGAAAACTGGAACCTGGCGTTGATAGGGAAACGCAAATAGTTCTCATCGTAATAAGTATCCGGGTTATCAAGCCCTCTCCAGTAGAAACTATGCATCATCTTATTGTACATGGTGTCTGTGTCTATCCAGCCCTGCGTAGCGCCAGGAATAGTAACCGGCAGCAGCCTGTAGGCAAGCCCCTCCAGTTGCATGTGCGACCTTAGGTTAAGGAAGTTGGAAGGCGCCAGGGTAGTAGAGAAATAGATTGGACGTTTCCAATCGTTATTGGCTATAATATCCAGCATTACCAGGTCTTTCTTTTCCAGTGCGTTTTGGTTTACCCCCCACACCAGGCGGTCGGTAATAAATTGCTGGTATTTTTCCGGCACTATACCATCAGCCAAAATTTTATTCTTGTCTACATTAAGGAAGAACGATTTTGAAGGGTAAATAGTAACATAATCTCCGCCCCTTGTCTCCTGCCTTATAAAAGGATCTTCCTGCTCTACCAGTTTAAGGTACATTTGCAGGTTAATGGCTCCTTTTATTTCGGGCCTTTCCACATAGTAAATCTGGTCGTTATTGCCTTGCAGGTAATCTTTTGGTTGCAGGGTAATTGGCAACGGCGCAGACAAATAAGCCTGGTTCTTCATCTGGCTAATGTACCAGTCTGTATTTAAAAGGCTAAGGTTACACACCCGCACATCGGTACGGAAGCCTTCTACTTCCTGTATGTACCACAGAGGGAAGGTATCGTTGTCGCCGCCTGTAAATATTACCGCATTAGGGGCGCAACTGTTAAGCAGGTTTTTAGCCGAATCCACCGAATGGTAACGGTGCGCCCTGCTGTGGTCGTTCCAGCCTGCTACAGCCATTAAAACCGGAGCCGCAAGCCCAATAACAGTAGCCAGCACAGGCCTTACCACTGGGCTTTTAATTACTTTTTGCAAAGCATCCGCCAGGGCAATAACACCTATGCCTATCCATATAGCAAACGCATAAAACGAGCCCGTGTAGGTATAGTCCCGCTCGCGGGGTTCCTGCGGCGGCTGGTTAAGGTAAATTATAATAGCAAGCCCTGTGAAGAAGAACAGAAGCATTACTACCGAAGCCTCCTTTTTATCTTTGGTGAAGTGGAATATCACCCCTATTAAGCCCAATAAAAAAGGAATCATAAAGAAGTTGTTTCTTCCTTTATTGTGCGCTATATCGTAAGGCACTTTTTTGAACCATTCGCCTGGCTTAAACCAGTCGGCATCCTGCTTATCGCTTTCTCTGCCTGCAAAATTCCACATAAAATACCTTATGTACATGTGGTTAATTTGGTAAGACAGGAAGAAAGATATGTTGTGCCCAAACGTTGGTTTTTGATTTGGCTTAAGATTTAGCCACTGCCTGTAGGCCTCTACGTGCTGGGGCTGTGTGCTGTATATCCGTGGGAACAGCATAATGTGCTTAGGGTCGTACTCGTAGGTGGTTTTGTAGTCGTAGATTTCGTATTCATCTTTACCCTTGCGGTACAGCGGCTCTCCTTTTTTAAAGTCTATGGGGTACCCTGCCGTAAATATTGGCCCTTTAAGTAAGGGGCGGTCTCCGTATTGCTCCCGTTTAAGGTAAGAGACAAAACTTATGATGTTTTCGGGATCGTTCTCGTTAAGCGGAGGATTGTAGTTAGAACGAATTACAATAATACCATAAGAAGCATAGCCCACAAGTATAAATACCAAAGCCAAAAGAGAAGTGTTAAGAATGCGCTTTTGGTGTTTAACCGAATAGTAAATACCAAATATAATAGAACCTATAAGAACTGTAGAAAAGAATATTATGCCGGAACTAAACGGCAGCCCCAGGTTATTTACAAAGAATATTTCAAACTTGCCTGCAACCTCTGGCAGCCCGGGGATAATTCCCCAAAGTATTACTACTATTATGGCCATACTTATAAGAAATGTAAGCGCCAACCCTTTTGTATCAACTTTATTATATTTACGGAAATAGTAAATATAACCCAACGCCGGTATAGCCACTAAGTTTAACAAATGGACGCCTATGGAAAGCCCCATCATATACGCTATTAACAGCAGCCATCTGTCAGACCCTTCTTCATCGGCATGGGCCTCCCACTTAAGAATGGCCCAAAAAACGAAAGCGGTAAAGAAGGCCGACATGGCGTATACTTCGGCCTCTTCGGCAGAAAACCAAAAGGAGTCTGAGAAGGCGAAGGCAAGGCTGCCCACAATGCCGCTGCCCAGTATGGCAATAGTGTTGCCGCCGCTGGGCGCGCCAACCGGGGCCACAATCTTTTTAGAGATAATAGTAATAGTCCAGAACAGGAACAACACCGTAAAACTGCTGGATAGCGCAGAAATAAGATTAACCATGTAGGCGACGTGCTGGGGGTCTGCCGCAAACAGAGAGAACACCCTGCCTATTAGAAGAAATAAGGGCGCACCCGGAGGGTGGGGTACCTGTAATTTGTACGAGGCGGCAATAAACTCCCCGCAATCCCAAAAACTGGCGGAAGGCTCCAGAGTTAATACATAAACCAAAGTTGCAATGGCAAAAACTACCCAACCGGTAATATTATTTAGCTTGTTATAACTTAACATAAGGTTTTTTAAAAAATACGAATGAGGCGAAATTAGTAAAATTATGAATATAACAGGAGGTAACAGGGTTTTATTGTAAATAAAAATCCCAATTAGGCAGATTTTAAGAATAGATTAATGAGAATTTCGCTTACCTGGTACGGAATATCTTTTTGGTCTCTACTATACCTTTGTCGGAATAAACGGTGCAAAAATAGATGCCAGGCTTCAAATTTGTAGCATCCAAGGGGTAAACGGATGGTATTTTGGAGTTTACATCAATAGAATAAACCTCTTTTCCGATAAGGTCGAAGATTTTGATGTAGGTGATGTTTTTATTGCCGGGATTAATAATGACTTTAAAATGATCCTCAAAAGGGTTTGGGGCCACGGTAAACTCATATTTAGTAGATTCGCTAAAGGTTGGGGCAACAGATATTAACCCTGATAATGAGGGTATTGATTTGGAATGATAAGGATAATGCCCTGTGTTAAGGTCGTACAATTTATAAGAAGGATTGGCGGTAGTTAATTGAAAGTCAAATGAAACCCCGTCGTTGGATTCTATATAACTTGCCGATGCGCCATTTACCAACTGAAATACAATGGTATCATAAGAATTGATGGAAATACTGGCCGGGGAATAAAAGGTATTGCCCACATTTACCACATGGGTAGTCTGCGCCCATGCGTTTGTGGAAACAAGTCCTATTAAAAGCCAAAAAGTAAACTTTAGTAATTTTTTCCCCATACTCCTTTAAAAGTCAGAAATATACAATATTTTAACAATAAATCAATAATTAATAGTTCGTAAACCTCTACATTTTAGTTAACTCCTTTTACAGTAAAAGGTTGCTTTTTATGTTAACTTCTTATGGCGAAAACAGTCTGCAATATGGTCGTTTACCATGCCCGCCGCCTGCATATAAGCATAACATATAGTAGAACCTACAAATGTAAATCCTCTCTTTTTAAGGTCTTTGCTCATGGCGTCGCTTTCTTTAGAAGTAGCAGGTATATCTTTCATGGTTTTTCGGTTGCCTGCCAGGGTTTTGTGCCCTGTAAATTGCCAAATGTAAGCGTCGAACGAGCCATACTCTTTTTGAATTTCTATAAAGGCTTTGGCGTTTTTTACTGCCCCAAATATTTTTAACCTGTTGCGGATAATGCCCTCATCCTGCATAAGTTTTTCCAGTTTAGCGTCTGTAAATTTGGCCACTTTCTTTACGTCAAAATTTGCGAATGCCTTGCGGAAACCTTCGCGCCTATACAATATGGTTTTCCAGCTAAGCCCTGCCTGAAAGGCGTCCAGTATCAGGAACTCGAAATGCTTTTGGTCGTCGTGCACGGGCACGCCCCACTCCTCGTCGTGGTAGGCAATCATTAGGGCGTCTTCGCCAGGCCAGTTGCAGCGTTTTTTCATAATAGTAAGTTGTACTCAAAATTAATAGAAGTAGAATAAAGAGGCAAACTATTATTAGATTGTGTTGTAGAAAAATCGGCGTTAAACTTTTTTAACAAAGCAGCTTTTAAGTACCATTATTGTTTTGTCTACTTTACCTTCTACTTCCTCGTCGTTATTGGTAAGGCGGATGTTTTTTACCATTTGCCCCTGTTTAATGGTTAAGCCGCCTTTTACTTTAAGGGTTTTTATTACCTGCACGGTGTCGCCCTCGTTAAGCAAATTTCCGTTACTGTCTTTTACTTCCATGTATTAGGTTATTAGGTTAAGGACTGCAAAAATAAGGAAATTATGCCAGCAAAATAGTAACGCAGTAAATTACTTGTGCGCAACTTGCATTACCATAATTTCCACCAGGGTTTGCTTTCTTTAGCGGTGGGCTGGCCGAAATTATTTTTAGAAGTAGCCAATTTCCTTTTGGAATAATGGTAGCCTGTTAACATAGTTTCAAATAGTAAATCATCCAAATAGTCAAGAGGCGCTTCAAAGTAACGACTGGTAATAGCAAACGCAAAATTCTCTCCCACCTGGTCTTCTTCAAAAGGTTCGTCAGGAAACTCATCAAGCACATATATTCTTTTACCATGCTCGCCAATGGTTGATTTACTTAGCAGCTCTTTTTCCTGTTCTAAGGGCTCTCCATATTCCAGAGTTGTCCCATCGTCGGCGCTTCCTGTCCTGGCCCTTAGTTTTTGTCCGTTTTTAATAACAGAGTAGCCCCATAAGTTTACAACGCTATGTAAAACAATGGCGCAGATTTCGGAATCGGGAAATTTACTTATTAAAACCTCCTCAGCCGGAGAGATGCAGTCTGCTAAAAAAGTGGCAGGTAAATTAGGAGTTGTAATTATGAGTGTATTCTTATAGGTTCCGATATAAACTTTCTTGCCAGAAGGATTAATGACTGCGTCAAAGGGTTGGTCGTCTATTTTTTTTAGGCCGGCAAAGCCCAAGTCGCTTAATAGTTCCTCGAAGTTAACTTCGGTACAAGGATTAATTAGTATTACTGAAGCTTTCCATCCCATAGGAGTACTATTTTATAATTTCACTTAAAATTTAAATCGGGGAAACAAATTCAAAATAAGCATTTTATCATTAAAAACATATTTTTATAACGTTTCGCCCTTTTACTTTAAGGGTTTTTATTACCTGCACGGTGTCTCCCTCGTTAAGCAGGTTTCCATTGCTATCTTTTACTTCCATAGTTAAGCTGTTTTAATGATTTCAAAAGTAAGTAAATTATGATGATAAATTCTCAGAACCAATAACATAATATATGTCATCATCTT
>Ga0302315_10000276_pt1 | contig 62647 bp, 58 predicted proteins | sample III_Palsa_N3_1_FD_200532 | JGI IMG/M metagenome (GOLD analysis project Ga0302315, IMG submission 200532) | Peat permafrost microbial communities from Stordalen Mire near Abisko, Sweden - III_Palsa_N3_1 | ecosystem: Environmental > Terrestrial > Soil > Palsa > Peat permafrost | place: Sweden...
AAAAGTTGTCAAATCTAAACCGGTAATTAACTCGCTATCGGCAATTCTATATCATCATCCGCAATTGTAGGATTAACACTTTCATCATCTTTTTCAACCCGCAGGTTGCCGATAATATGCTGCTGTCTTGCGGGCGTATTTTTACCCATAAAATATTCCAGCAGACCTTTTATGTTGGCATCTTTCAGGATAACGGGGTCAAGGCGGATGTCTTTACCTATAAACAAGCCAAATTCATCCGGCGATATTTCACCGAGGCCTTTAAAGCGGGTAATTTCGGGCTTTACACCCAGTCTGGCAATGGCATTGCGGCGTTCATCATCGCTGTAGCAATAAATTGTTTCCTTTTTATTACGGACACGGAACAGCGGCGTTTGCAAAATGAATACATGCCCGGCTTTAACAAGGTCGGGGAAGAATTGCAGGAAGAAAGTCATTAACAGCAAACGAATGTGCATGCCATCCACATCTGCATCGGTGGCTATTACAATATTATTGTAGCGCAAGGCATCTAACCCGTCCTCAATATTTAAAGCATGTTGCAGCAGGTTAAATTCTTCGTTCTCATAAACAACTTTTTTGGTTAGCCCGTAGCAGTTAAGCGGTTTGCCTTTCAGGCTAAAAACCGCCTGTGTCATCACATCGCGCGATTTGGTTATCGACCCGCTGGCCGAGTCACCTTCGGTAATGAACAGGGTGGTATCCTGGCGGCGCTCGTGCGTATCTTCAAAATGCAGCTTACAATCGCGCAGCTTGCGGTTATGCAGGGATGCTTTTTTTGCGCGGTCGTTAGCCAGTTTTTTAATGCCGGCAATATCCTTGCGCTCCCGTTCAGATTGCATGATGCGTTTCAGCAAAGCATCGGCAGTTGAAGGGTTTTTATGAAGGTAATTGTCTAACTCTTTTTTAACAAAATCATTGATAAACCCGCGTACGGACGGCCCCTCAGGACCAACATTTTGCGAGCCCAGCTTTGTTTTGGTTTGCGATTCAAATACTGGTTCCTGCACTTTTATAGCGATGGCTGATACGATAGACGCCCGTACATCCGAAGCGTCAAACTCTTTTTTATAGAACTCGCGGATGGTTTTTACCACTGCTTCGCGAAACGCGGCCTGGTGTGTACCGCCCTGGGTTGTATGCTGCCCGTTTACAAACGAGTAATACTCTTCACCGTAAGCCTGGCCGTGGGTCATGGCAATTTCTATATCCTCGCCTTTTAGGTGGATGATAGGGTAGCGAATAGTTTCTACATCAGCGTTGCGGTTAAGCAGGTCATATAAGCCCCGTTCTGATAAAAACTTTTGGCCGTTAAAATTAATCGTCAGTCCGGCGTTGAGGAACACGTAGTTCCATATCATGTTATCAACAAAGTCAGGTATAAAACGGTAATGCCTGAAAATGGTATCATCCGGGATAAAGTTTATTGCCGTACCGTTACGTTGCGAGGTTTCCTTTTCGGGTTCATTTTTTATCAACTCGCCCTTTTCAAACTCGGCAATTTTGGTACGCCCATCGCGGTAAGATTGTACTACGAATGAATTGGATAGCGCGTTTACCGCTTTGGTACCCACGCCATTTAACCCAACAGATTTTTGAAAGGCCTTGCTATCATACTTACCACCGGTATTTATTTTTGAAACGCAGTCAATCACCTTGCCTAACGGGATGCCGCGGCCATAATCCCGCACAGACACTTTATGATCGCTCATATTCACCTCAATGGTTTTGCCCGATCCCATTACAAACTCATCTATCGAGTTATCAATAATTTCTTTCAGCAGTACATATACCCCATCGTCATAAGCCGAGCCATCGCCCAGCTTGCCAATATACATGCCCGGGCGCAGGCGGATATGCTCTTTCCAGTCTAACGACCGAATGCTATCATCATCATAATTTATTGGTTCTGCCATGTTGAAAAAGGGTAAATATTAATTAATAAGCATCTCGTTTTAGCCCCCTCTAAATCTCCCCCAATGTCATTAAGTTGCGTATTTATAACCCCATCGGGGTTAAACGTCGGTAGAAAAAATATTTAATCATTTATTCGGTGCCGTAGGTACCGGACTAAGTTGCGTACCGATGGCACGCTAAATCCCCTGTTTTTATTTTTTCTACCGACATTTTGCTCCTAACGGAGCATTTTATATCCTTAACTTAATGATATTGAGATATTCTCAGCCAATAGGCTGAGAGACTTTTTATCTATGTTAAAACTTTGTCTTTATGACAAAATTTTTAAACTCTTTCCACCTGCTGTCGGAGAGGATTTAAGAAGGGCTTAGTCATTAATGCCTTAACGGCAAAAATAGGAGTTTGATGCAGAAGTTATAATTCAAACATCCTAACTTATTAACAATTGTGTGGTATTACTTTACGGATTGAATTTAATACAGCTTTGGGCCATGCCTAAATATTTAAAAAATCCGGGGCCTAATTCATTGCCAAAGCAAACAGCCTCTAATGTGCCTACGCGGTTTTTTTGCAGCACAACTACCATAGCGTATTTATAGTGTTTTGTTGACGGCGCATCGGGCAGGTTTACCAGGTACGTTTTTCCGGCATCAGCACCGTAGCGTGATAAAGAATTTTGCGGAATGCTTCTTGTGAGGTAATCTTTATCGCCCTTAAGGGCTTCAGCTTGGTCGCGCCCCATTTCCAGGTATAACGAATCAGGGTTGACCTGCTTATCATTTTTTAATTTTACAGGTTTGTTGTCTTTCAGGGATTTTGCTTCGAACCAAATTTCAAAGTCGCCATCAGGTACTTCAATGGCATAATCAAACGCATCATCATTAACCGGCTTTGCCTCCTTGAAACCATTGGGAAGTGTAAAACTTAGATTTGCGTCGGCCAGGTCCTTGTTAAAGCGGGGCGAAGATGAGGGTTTTACCTGCGCGGATGCCATGGCAAAACAAAACACTAACCCCAGGCACAATAGTACCGGGATAATCTGTTTTGAAATGACTTTCATACCGATAAGGGACTTCGGAAGTTGCACCAATTATTTAATAAGATTAAACAAATTTATAATTATAATTTAAAAAATAAACAATTAAGAAATTAAATCTAAATTAAACTCTTTATATTCAGATGAATAAAGTAATCTATTCTAATTTACAAATTCTTTTTAAACTTTCCTTATTAATAAACAAGGATTGATTAACAGGCATTTAATTATCAATGTTTGTAAATAATTGTACGTTATATTAAACTTCTTTGTTGCATGCGATAATGCAAGATACCCTTTTATTTATTTCGACGGAAAAAAATCGAAAACGTTTAATTGAATTTTTGTTAATAAACAAGGGGAACAGTTTTTCATTAACAAAAAAGCCCCCGTTTTACCGGGAGCTTTTACATGTAAATTATATGCCGGTTACTGGTATTGAATATAAATTGGGTACGGCCTTTTCTTCAAAACTTCTTCGGGTGTCAGCATATGATGCGGTGGCTTTTTAATGTCATTTTTATAGAAAAGCTTAAAGCCGGTAAACTGAACAGGTTCTTCACGGATAAAGTAACGATAGGTGCCTTCTTTAAGGTCGGGCTCTCCCCAACCATCCATATCCATAACCAATTGAATTTCGGGGTGTAACTTGATTTCCTTGTAGTTGGTCACCATTTTTTTGGTAAAACGGTGAACAATTAAAATCTTTGGCGGCAGGTTGTATTTTTTTACCAGTTCGGTTAAATAGCCGGATACATAATTTATATCGGCAGCATCATAAGTGCCTATTTTTTTGCCTGGATGCGAGCCGTCTTTCATTGAAAATTCAGGGTCCATGCCAAAATGCACCTGCGGCATTATTAAATATTTTTCAAGTAAAGGTAATTCTGTATGTATATTGCTTAAAGCTACCTGCACATCTAAAAACACAATGGCGTGCGCTTTTTGGGCCAGCTTTAAAACCGAATCAATCTGTTTAAATGGCATGCGGTTACGGTATTTGCCATCCTTTCCGGCATCGCCGCTGGCTACAACAGCAATATAATGCAGGGCGGGCTGTACCGGTGTTTGCGGGTCGGCCTTTTCCCAATTTTTTACTTCTCCCTTTAATTTGGCTAACATCTCGTTTGGCGGCAATTCGCCTAATATGCCCATTTTTTTTGCGTAAAGATTGCCGTAAAAGGCAACTACGCGCTTAAATGGCAATATAGCACCGGGTAGCGGGTATGGTGTATTTTTAACCGGCCACCTGCCGCTTGTATCACCATGCGCCAGGCGCTTCATCAACGAATCATACAGGGGCTTATTTAATGGCGGATAAACAACCTTTGTAGTTATAGTATCTGCTGTTGTAGTGGTAGTGGTAGTTGTTGTGGTGGTAGCTACCGGTTTTGTTTTGGAAGTATCTGTCGCTTTCCCTTTTGTATCGCTATGGCAATTTGAAAATAGCGATAAAGACGACAGCAGGATAAGGTTAGAAAAAAGGATAGCTTTTATTTTCATAAAGGGAGTTTGCTTTGCGTAAAGATAGTCTGATTAACTATTAAAATATATTTTTGCGTAAAGATAATATTGCTAAAACTAATTAGCGTTTATTTTTATAAAACTTTCCAAACACGCCCAATGGAAGTTTAGGGCCGGATGTAGCCTGCAGGTAAAGTTCGCCAATTTCAAGGTTCTCTACTTTTGGAAACGTGCTTTTGATGAGGTTTTCAATAATTACTGCCGAGAAGCCCAGCGAATAAGTATTCAGCACCAAAAAGTGTTCGTCGGTATCAAGCAGTTGAATTACGTCCTGCATCATTTCGTTGATATGGTGTTCCAGCTTCCATTTTTCGCCGTTGGGGCCATGCCCATAGGCGGGCGGGTCTAATATAATGCCATTATATTTTTTGCCCCGCTTAACCTCACGCTTTACAAATTTTAGGGCATCTTCAACTACCCAGCGTATATTGGTTAAGCCAGATAGTTCTTGATTTTCATTGCCCCAGGTAACTACTTGTTTGATGGAGTCGACATGCGTGGTGTCGGCGCCTGCGGCCTGTGCTATTAACGACGCGCCGCCGGTATAAGCAAACAGGTTAAGTACTTTAGGTTCGGGTGTTTCAAATTTTTTGATGTTGCCGGAGATATAATCCCAGTTAACCGCTTGTTCGGGAAATATCCCCAAATGCTTAAAAGAGGTTAAAGCCAGCCGGAATTTAATAGCCGCGTCATTATTTTTATATTCAATATGCCAGCGATCAGGTGTAGCCGGATTTTTTTTGATCCACTCGCCCGAGGTGGCCGAACGTCCCTTAAATTTAATATGATGAAGCCGTTGCCACTCGGATGCAGGCAATGCCTTGCTCCAAACCGCCTGCGGCTCAGGGCGGATTAATATCACAGTGCCAAACCTTTCCAACTTTTCAAAATCACCGCAATCTATCAGCTCGTAATCTTTCCAGTGGGCAGGGGTGAGAAGTTGTATCATCAGTGATTAGTGGTTGGAGATTAGAGATTAGTTAATTTTTGACAAATATAGGGATAAGGAAATAATTGGCCTATGCCTTAGAAAAGCCAGGTAATCGCTTTAAAACCTGTCGCGTCTTTTACCCTATCCTCCTCCTTTCCCTGAATTCAGGGAAAGGCATCGCACAAGCCCCGCATGTCCCGTTTCTATTATTTTATGGTATCTAAGTACTTTTAAATCTTAAAAGCGACTTGCTACAGAAAAGCCTAATCTCTAATCACTACAACTTATCTCTAATCTCCAATCACTAAGCTACAACTTCGCTTTCGCTGCCCGCATAAATTTACTGGCGAATACAAAGTCGTTCAGTTCTTTGTTATCGGTATGGGCAATTTCTTTATTGCTGCCTTCCCACCATTTTTCGCCGTTATACAAAAATAAAACGTGTTCGCCTATGCCCATTACCGAGTTCATATCATGCGTTACTATTACGGTTGTTATCTGGTATTCTTCGGTCAGCTCACTTATCAGGTCATCTATAAGGATAGATGTTAACGGGTCGAGGCCGGAGTTAGGTTCATCTACAAACAAGTATTTTGGCTGCATGGATATAGCGCGCGCAATGCCTACCCGCTTTTTCATGCCGCCCGAAAGTTCGGCCGGGTACAGTTTGTTGGTCCCGTCCAGGTTAACCCGTTTAAGGCAAAAGTTAGCGCGGTCCTGTTTTTCGGACTTTGACATTTCTGTAAACAGGTTTAGCGGAAACATGATATTCTCTTCAACCGTCATCGAATCAAACAGCGCCGAATTTTGGAACAGCATACCGATATGCGTACGGATAGGTACCCGCTGCTCAAAGTTCATATGGGTAAAGTTTTCGCCGGCAAAAATAACGTCACCCTTAGTAGGTTCATGCAGGCCGACAATACATTTTAACAAAGTGGTTTTTCCTGAACCGGAGCTACCGATAATTAAATTATTTTTCCCCTGTTGAAATTTCGCCGATATACCTTTCAGCACTTCATTTTCGCCAAATGTTTTATGAATGTCCTGTATTTCTATCATAGCATTAAACGGGTTATGACCAAATCGGCAAATAAAATCATAACACAGCTATATACCACCCCTCTTGTAGATGCCTGTCCAACTTCTAAAGCGCCGCCCGAAGTATAAAAACCCTGGTAAGCACAAATAGAAGCGATAATAAAGCCAAATACCACGGCTTTAACCAGCGCCACCCTAACGGTAAGACCATCAAAGCCGTCTCGAACCCCCATCAGGTAATCAGCCGGGGTCACATCGCCCGATACTAAGCAGGCAATATAGCCGCCTGTTAATCCTAAAGTTATTGATACAATAACTAATAAAGGCACCATCGTCATACCGGCTATGATTTTTGGAGATATTAAATATCCCGGTGCGTTTACACCCATAATTTCCAGCGCGTCAATTTGTTCGGTAACCCTCATCGTACCTATTTGCGATGCTATGCTGGAACCAATGCGCCCGGCCAGCACTAACGCAGATATGGTTGGGCTAAACTCTAATATGGTTGAATCGCGGGCTATACTTCCGGCTGTACTCATCGGCACCAGCGGACTGTTTAACTGAAAAGCTACCTGTATGGTAGTTGCCGCGCCAATAAATAAGGATATGATGGAGATAATGCCTAACGACCCGAGGCCTACAGAAACCATTTCGCGCATGATTTCGGCCCAGTAAACACTGAATTTTTCGGGCCTGCGGAAGCTCAATCGCAGTAAAAGTATATACCGGCCTAAACTTGTAAACATCAATACTTATAAAAATCGGGTTAAAAATACGTTTTTACTTTGAGCCGCAGCTACCTGTAAACAGAACAAAGTTAGTTAACCGCTGGGTTTATTAACCAAATTGGGGATGATTTGTTTAAAAAGGGAAATAGACAAGCTATAGAAACCATCATGGCTACCCGGAGCATGTAGAAACTAAATTATGTTTAGTATAAAGCGAAATTTACAGGAACGGTGTATTGAACACGTACAGGTTTTCCATCCTGTGCACCAGGTATCCAGGGTTTCGATAATTTAATTACCCTTACTGCTTCGCTATCCAAACCCGGGGAAGCACCGCGTGCAACCTTTACATCGGTTAAAGTCCCGTCTTTTTCTACGACGAATGACACATAGACTTTGCCCGTTATGTGATTTTTCTTTTCAAAGTCAGGATAAACTATATTTCTTGACAAAAACTGGTAAAAAACTTCGATGCCTCCTTTATAGGTTGGTTCGGTTTCAACAGGATGCACCGTTTCGACATGACTGGGCATAGGCTCTATCTCGACAAAAGGTATAGCTTTTCCGGATTTGTCATAGTTTACACCTGATTTAAGTGCCCCCTTATCATATAAATAAACATATTTCACCGAATCGGTTGTAACTCCATGCCATTCGCCGCTTTTTAAACTATCTTTAACCGAACCTTCTCCGATAATTTTTGTGAAACCCTCATCAAATTGCAACCATTTTCCATTGCCATTTTCTGCCAGTATTTTTCCCGTTGAATCGCGGCATTCCATTAAAAACAACTTCCTGTTTATAGTTAATTTCTGATTAATGTACACTGTTTCTATGTCAGGACTATATTTTTGGTCACTGTACAATTTGCCGTTTGGATAATATTCAAGTACATCATCTACGGGATAACCGTCTTTGTAAGTCATTACGCTTTTTCTGCGCCCGTTTGGAAAGAATCTTATACAAGAGCCCTGTAATAATAAATCGCTTGACCTTGTTTTAGAAGCCCCTGAAAGTTTACGCTTGCCATTAGCATAATATTCAAGTACGGGGTATAATGTTTCTCCGGTACTGTTATCGGCGGGCATTTTAACCATAAAATAATCGGCGCTGTCTTTGCTTTTTACCAGTTTCCCGGAATTTGTCAGGTAATAAACCACCGTATCCTTTTCAGATTGCGCCCTGGCTTCCTGAAACATCAGCAGGCCTAAAACTAAAATAAAAACACTTTTAAGCATATACTACCCGGGATTTGCAAAAACAATAGGCACCGTAATTTTTGAGCGCACAGGCATGCCATATTCATAAGCGGGTGTCCATAACTTTGACAGTTTGATAACCCTTAAAGCTTCTGCATCCAAACCTTTTGAAACACTGCGGTAAATTTCTACTTCGGATATTGTGCCGTCCTTTTCAATAAAAAAAGTTACCGATACCCTGCCTTTTATATGTTTCGCTTTTTCCTCAGCAGGATAAGTTACGTTAGCTATTAAAAAAGCCGCCCAGGCATCCGGCCCATCTTTATATGCCGGTGTGATTTTTACTTCTTTAAACGGATGCGCTTTGCCCGACTTATCATACCCTATCCCTGATCTGACCATGCCATCCTTATAGGTACAAACAAATTTACCGGTATCGCCTATCATGCCATGCCAGTCGCCACCGGCTGATCCATTGGTTATCTTGCCTTCTTCAACAGTTTTTTTAAATTCCTCGTCAAAACTTATCCAGTTTCCGTTGCCATTTTGGGCAATTACCTTACCGGTCGAATCCCGGCATTCTATTAAATGTAACTGGTTGGTTTTATCATACGTTTTAACAGCATATAATTGCCCGTTCGGATAATATTCTTTTACCTCTCCCATGGGTTCACCGCCCTGGTAATTCATTGCACTTTTGCGCCGCCCGTTAGGAAAAAAAGTAATACAGGAATCCTCAAAGTATATTCTCGCTGTACGGAAATAGGAAGTCCCGATTAATTTATTTTTGCCATTACGATACAATTCAACTACCGGGTATAAGTTCTTGTCGCCATACATTTTAGCGGGCATATTATACATGATATAATCGGCGCTATCTTTATTGGTTGCTACTTTGCCCGAGTTTTTCATATAATACACTACGGTATCTTTTTCGGATTGGGCAGTTGCTGTTTGAAAAAACAGCAAGCCTGCCATAAAGATAAGTGTGGCTTTTAACATCGGATATTTAGGTTAAAATAAATTATGTATTGAAGATACAGCATTTTTTATATTAATCAATTTTAAGGGTAAATATTTTTGCTTTTATTCCTATGAAAACGCGTAATTGCCAGCCGCTTTGCCCACAATGCGATATGCCAGGCAGTTTATTATGAAAATAATTTATTCAAAAATTGTACATTTTGTACAATTTTTTGTAACTTTATCTTGTTAATGGATATATATTTATTTAATACCGCAAAAAAGGAATTGGTTGTTGCGCAACTATTTCTGGCTGTATTAAAAGATATGAAATCTATAACTGATGGATGGAACTTTAGCTGACGGTCTCATTTCAGGTTGCCTAATTCAAAGGCCTTTAAAATTGTTACAGGTGCAGGCACTAAAGCCGCGCGTACTGAAGGGTTAATGATTCTTCAGGTTATTGAAGGCGAATCCATTATGGCTTATTTGGAATCTGCCCGTCATAATAAAGGTTCGGGTAAGGATTTGGATTACGTTGCAGGATGCCTGATAGCAAAGCTTGCCAGTTAAGCTTTACCGATGGATACGAAAGCAACAGGGGATTCTTATCGTTCCAGTGCATGGATGAAGAGGTGATTAGGGTTTACCACCATAAATATGGTGCCCATCGTGTAGATAAAACATGGATGTTTATTGAACCTAAGATTGGGAACAACCTTATAGAAAAATATTTGCTGCGCACATCTGAATTAACCGCAGAGGAAAAGAAATTATTGGAAACAAGGAATTAAAATGGAAGCAATGAAAAAGCAAAGGAACCGAATGAATGATCATAAAAATATGGAGGGAGAAGATGGCTTAGTAGGAAACCCCCAGGGTACTGATACAACAAGCGAGGGATTTAAAAAATTAAAGGACATGATCAATGCCCGCGCACAAGCTTTTACCCCGGAGGAAAAACGCAATATTGAGCTAAATGCGGTTAGATACCGGATGATGTCGTATGTACAAAACCATGAAACACCCGATGTGGTTGAGCCGGGCGAATTTATAAGGGCCTGTTTAAAAGCAGTTAATGTAAAGCAAAATGCTTTTGCCGCCTATATGGATTCAAATCCGGGTAATATTGCAAAAATTTTAAATGGCAGCAGAAAAATTAATCCGGAAGTAGCCATTGTGCTTGGTAACACGTTTGAGGTAGACCCTCAATTATGGTTACAAATCCAGGATAAAAATGAGATCATCAGGCTTAAAAGCATTAACCGATCCTCTTATAGAAGATTTAGCTTAAATAACCTGGTGAGTTCAAATATGTGATAGACCCTACCACAGGCTGAGCATTTGCTCGAAATTTTATTCCGTAGAAGTAATTATAGCCGATTTATTTGGAATAAACATTAAGATTAGGCTCCATAATTGTAAAATGGAACATAGTGTTGTTATACACCCTACAATTATATTGTCTTTAAAAACTACAGATAAAACAATAATATATGGAAGTATTCCTGTAATAAAAAACATTAACCCACCTTATCCAAATATATCCCTTTCGGATTATAATGGCTATTCCAAGTAATAGGGCTGTTGTAAATATAGCGACAAAGATGTCTTTACTTGATTGAAGGGTTCCAGGTATAAATAATTGATAGCTCCAATACCGGCGGCAATAAAAGTAAGATTTGAGGCCTTTATAAAATTAGGATTTCCGCTTTGTGCCATTAGATTTAAATAATTAATTGGGGATACAGCAATTTTTCAATTCACCAATTCCCCGCCTTAAAATATTTATTTCACCGATTAATACCCCCATTTCCCCGATTTGTATAGCTTACTTCTTTTAAATATATCTACTTTTATTCTATGGAAAACGCATTAATCACCGGGGCAACTAAAGGCATGGGCCGCTCAATAGCTATAGCTTTCGCTAAAGAGGGCATCAACCTGGCAGTATGCTCAAGAAACCTGAACGACCTGGTGGCTTTTAAGGCCGAACTGCAAAATATCAACCCTGCAATAAAGGTTTTTACATCGGTTGCTGATGGCAGCAATAAAGCAGACTTGTTAAAATTTGCCGCTGCTGCCGAGCAGGATTTGGGTTTTATCAGCATCATTGTTAATAACCTGGGCATGTATATATACTCGGGAATACTGGACGATGAGGAAGATGCATTTGAAAAAATGATCAACACCAACCTTATGCCTGCTTACCAGCTTTACCGCTATTTCGGTAAAAAAATGATAGCCAAACAACACGGCCATATCTTTAATATATGCTCGGTTGCCGCCCTTAATCCAATAGCCGAAGCAGGGACTTACAGCGTAACAAAAGCAGCGCTGTTAGGTCTTACTAAGGTAATGCGGCTGGAGATGCAGGCTCATGGGGTAAAGGTTACCGCCATCATTCCCGGGTCGACATTAACCGATTCGTGGAAAGGAATTAAGGTAGACAAGGATACCATGGTATCGCCCGAAGATATTGCTTCTGCCATCATCAACATTTACAAAATGAGCCCCGGCGCTAATGTTGATGAAATGATTATTAAACCCGCGCCGGGGCAGATATAAATGTGAGTGGTTGATTAGGTTGACTGGTGAGTAGTTAGTATTACGCTATCAAAACCTAATCAACCTAATCAACCCAATGAACTTAATCAACCAATAAAAAAACAAAGAAAATGGAAAAAAGATTGTATAAAGACGAGCACCACAAGATGATAGGCGGTGTTTGTGCAGGCCTGGCCGAGTATTTCAATATTGATGTTACCATTGTCCGGGTTTTATTTTTCGCTGCACTGATATTACATGGCACCGGCCTGGTGGCATACATTATTTTATGGGTATGCCTGCCTAAAAAGAATTACATTTTTACCGACCCAACGGTTGATTATAAAGTACCGCCAAGCCCGTTTGGTAATATCCCTCCGCAGCAACCCGGCGATCCGTTTACAGGCTTTCCGCCTAAACGCGCATCAAACGGTGGTATAATAGTCGGCGCGATATTGATTGTTATGGGTTCATTTTTCCTGCTGAATGAATTTGATTTTATCCCTGATCTTGATTTTTCATTCGTCTGGCCATCCATACTGGTTGCAGTTGGTTTGATATTGATATTTAGCGGCGCAAAAAAAAGGCCCTGGGACAGCGATAACTGGAATAATACAGTTACAGATAAAAAAGAAGACGAACAACAAAACGATAACCCTCCAATTGTATAGATCATGAGAAACGACAGAATTATACCAGGCCTGATACTGGTAATGATAGGCGCGGCGTTCCTGCTGCATAATTACGGATATGTGCACATCCATTTTATGAATTTCCTTTACCTATGGCCAATATTTTTCATCATTGGCGGTGTAAACCTCATATTCGCGCATAACCGCTCGGCATGGGCAACTGCTATAAAAATAGTGGTAGTGCTGCTTGGCTTTAGCTTATTACTGTTTGGTAATTTCGGCAATCGCTTTAGACTTTGGCCAACCTATTACGACTTTAGCCACAATAATAATGATGATGACGACGATGATAACGACAGCACAGATATGAACAACGGTAAAGTTGTAAAAGTAGAAGGTAACAGCTTTTTCAATGAACCCTATACTGCCGACACCCGCATAGCGCAATTAAACATAAGTGGTGGTGGTACTACATATAATTTAAGCGATACCACCAACCAGTTGATGAGTGCAACCACTAAAGAGTTTGTAGGCAAATATGACTTTTCACATCATAAAGATGATTCGGTTTATGTGCTTGATTTTAAAATGCAGAAAATTCACTCCAATAATTTTACCTGGGGCGATAAAAACAAATCAAATACAGCAACCTTTAAACTTAACCCAAACCCGGTATGGGAAATTAATGTAGAGGCGGGTGCCACTGCACTGGACTTCGATCTGACAAAGTTCAAGATACGAAAAGTAAAATTAGACGGCGGCGCAGCATCATTTAATGTAAAACTTGGTCAGCCATTGTCAACTACAAACGTGGAAATTTCAACAGGCATGGCCGATGTTAATATCGACATACCAAAAAACGCGGCCTGCCGTATTACAACCGATTCAGGTTTATCATCGCACAATTTTGACGGCTTTACCAAAAAAGACGATGACGGCTACGAAACCCCGGGATATGCAGGTGCCAAAAACAAAATAATCATCAATATAGATGGTGGAATGTCCAGTTTTCATGTGAAAAGATATTAATTGCGCGTAGGGCAGTGATTATCTTCAACAGGTATTATCACTGCCTTTTTGATCTCTAAACCCCACTTTAACATTTTTTTACACTTGCCTTAAAACATTTTTTTTAATTTGCGGACGAATAAACTTCATGAATTTCCGCTATATTCTATTAACCTTTTTTTGTGCATGTCTTTTTGTTAAGGCAAACGGGCAGGAAACGTTTACTGTTAAGGGTACTGTACATAGAAAAAGCTCGCCTGATGTATTGTCGCTGGTACTGGTTACCAACCTGCGCACAAAAGTCCTGGCGGTGAGTGATGAACAGGGTAATTTTCCTATACAGGCATCAATGGGCGACAGCTTGTTATTTAAAAAAATAGACTATGCCCCGCAGATATTTGTGGTTACAAGTTCGTTAGACTTTAACGTTTATTTACAACCCGTTGTATTGCTTAAGGAAGTATCTATAAAAGAGCAAACAAAAAGGCAGGAGATAAACGAGATGATGGGTTTGTACAAAAGTACCGGCGGCTATTATACTTTAAAACCCTCTACATGGTCTGCTCTAAATTCCCCTTTAACGGCACTTTATGAAACTTTTGGGCAGGCCCCTAACAGGGCGCGTAAGTTCCAGGCGCTTACCCAGGAAGAACTGGAGCATATTGAAGTTACCAAACGATATAATACAGAACTGATAAAAAAAGTAACCGGGCTTACCGATGATAAAGATGTAAAGGATTTTACCGATGTGTTTACCCCCGGCTATCAGGACATAAAAACCTGGACCGATTACGAAGTTGTGAATTACATCAAAATATCTTATGATTATTATAAAAAGAATAAGACGCAGGTAAAGCTGCCTGCGTTGTATTAATCACTATAAAGGTAATATATCATTTCTTTAATCAGATCCCCAAAGTTTCACAAGCCTTTTCGGCAGCCAGTTTTTCAGCATTCTTTTTGCTAAACTCTTTTCCTAAACCCATTATTTCGCCGTCAACACTGGCGTGTACGGTAAACAGCTTTATATTTTCGCCGTCACTATTATTAACAAGGTCAAAAGATATATCCTTACTATGGCGCTGGCACCACTCTATCAGTTTGCTTTTAAAGTTGGTTTCGGTTTGTTCAAGGGTATGTATATCAATATGCGATTTGATAATATGATTGATCAGGAAATTTTTGGTGAAATCGTATCCCTTGTCCAGGTAAACAGCGCCGATTAATGCCTCAAAGGCATCGCCTAATAACGACCCCTGCCTTGACTGCCCCATTATGCGGCTGTCATATTCGATCAACTTTTCAAAGCCCAGCTTGCGCGCCAATTGGTTAAGGTTTACCCGGCTCACAATTTTCGACCTTAGTTCGGTCAAAAAGCCTTCATCTTCGTAGGGGTATAATTTAAACAAAACCTCGGCTACAACGCTGCCTAACACAGCATCGCCCAAAAACTCCAGGCGTTCATTGCTGTTTTTTACGCCTTTTTTTATGTTTTGCGCAACGGATTTATGGCGAAATGCCAAACGGTATAAAGACAGGTTGCCCGGTACAAATCCAAGCAAATTCTTTAAAACCTTAACGTATTTTCTCTGGGGGGATAGATAAAGTTTATATAAGCGGCTTATTGGCATTCACTTCAATCTTCGTATTTCTTAAAAATAACTGAAGCGTTATGGCCGCCAAAACCAAACCCATTGCTTTGCACTACATTTACATCCCGTTTTTGGGCCGCATTGAATGTAAAGTTTATTTTAGGATCAAAAGCCGGATCATCAGTAAAATGATTAATAGTAGGGGGAACTATACCATTTTTCAAAGCCAATATAGCAGCTATGGCCTCAACAGCGCCTGCGGCACCTAATAAATGGCCTGTCATTGATTTTGTTGAACTGATATTTATACGGTAAATGTCTTGGCCAAAAACGTCCATTATGGCTTTAACCTCTTGCGGGTCGCCAATGGGGGTTGATGTTCCATGCACATTTACATAATCAATATCTGATGGTTTCATGCCCGCATCTTCCAGGGCGGCTTTCATTACTAATGCTGCGCCAAGCCCTTCCGGGTGTGGGGCTGTCATATGATAAGCATCGGCGCTCATGCCGCCGCCCATCATTTCCGCATAAATTTTAGCGCCGCGCCTTTTAGCATGTCCCAGTTCTTCTAAAATTATCGTACCGGCACCTTCGCCGGCTACAAAGCCGTCACGGTCCATGTCAAACGGGCGTGAAGCAGTTGCAGGGTCATCATTTCGGGTTGAGAGGGCGTGCATCGCATTAAACCCGCCTATACCCGCTTCATTAATAATAGCTTCAGAACCACCGCTGATAAACATATTAGCCTTGCCCAGCCGGATATAGTTAAATGAATCTATCAACGAATTATTTGATGAGGCACAGGCCGAAACTGTAGAAAAGTTAGGCCCACGCAAGCCGTATTTGATAGATATATGCCCGGGAGCAATATCAGCTATCATTTTCGGGATAAAAAAAGGATTAAACCGCGGTGACCCATCGCCCTTGGCAAAGTTCACTACTTCATCTAAAAATGTTTTTAAACCGCCAATACCTGATCCCCAGATAACACCTATACGGCTGGTATCTAATTTCCCAAAGTCTAATCCGGCATCTTTTACGGCTTCTTCTGTTGAATACAGGGCGTATTGAACAAATGGATCAAGCTTGCGCGCATCCTTTCGGCCTAAAAACCCATCGGCATCAAAGCCTTTAACCTCGCAAGCGAATTTTGTTTTGAAAAAGGAGGTATCAAAACTCTTTATTAAGGCAGCGCCACTTACCCCATTGATCAATGATTTCCAGTAGTCAGAAACATTGTTACCAATAGGAGTAAGTGCTCCAAGCCCGGTTACTACAACTCTTTTAAACTCCATTTAATAGGATTAAGGAGTTCTATTTAACGTTTTTTTCGAGGTAAGCAATAGCCTGGCCTACAGTACCGATAGTTTCAGCCTGATCATCAGGAATAGCCACGTTAAATTCTTTTTCAAATTCCATGATCAGTTCCACGGTATCTAAAGAGTCAGCACCAAGGTCATTGGTGAAACTAGCTTCGGGGGTTACTTCACTTTCGTCAACTCCCAATTTTTCTACGATTATAGCTTTTACTCTTGAAGCGATATCAGACATAGTATTATAGTTTAATGATTAATAATTTCAGTGCAAAGAAAAATAAAATCTATCAAATATCAAATCTAAAACTTTTTAGGTGATAGCAACAATAAATTTTATTTGAAAAGGTTTTCAATTTGTATTTTTACTGCGGCAAATGTAATGATTTTGAACAGGAAATTCTTAAAGTTTGAGATCGATCTTGATTTTGTGCTAATTGCAGTCACAACTTCGCTAAAAGACTATCGTATTTGCTACCTTATTAACAAATGTTTAAATTTTAATTTTACTAAAACCGATGACCTGGCTGTGGACATTTACTGTGGCGCGGCCCCGGTATACTTTTCCCTATACTTTTATAATTGGGAAGACAGCGAAACCGATTTCTATTTTATAGCTAATAAGGGCTCTGACGGCTATCTTATCCCCGAAATGAAAAAGGCGGATTATTTTTTAATGATCAAGAATTATATTGATGAAACCGATCTTGAAAAAGTAATTTCGGCATTAAACCACATACCTGAAATTGTCGCGGCAGTAAAGATTGATCCAAAAAAAATAAAATCACGTGAAAATCTGTTATTTTAGCGCAAAATTTGTAAGTGTCATTTGCACACTAACAAACTATAGAACCCGTTAAACATGAAATTATCTTATAACCGAACAAAAATAGTTGCCACGATGGGCCCGGCATCTGCTAATAAGGATGTACTATTGGCCATGATAAAGGCAGGCGTAAATGTTTGCCGCCTTAACTTTTCGCATGGCAAACCGGAAGACCATAAAAAATTTATTGATCTCATCCGCGAGATCAATACCGATCATAAAACCAATGTTGCTATCCTGGCCGACTTACAAGGGCCCAAAATTCGTATAGGCCTGGTAAAAGATGGAGGTATACACCTTGTGAACGGCACACGCATTAATATAACTACCCACGAGTGTATTGGCGATGATAACCGCATATATATAACTTACGACACCTTTCCGCAGGATGTGCAGGCCAATGAAATTATATTATTGGACGACGGAAAGATACAAATGCGGGTAATTGAAACCAATAAAAAGGATAGCGTACTTTGCGAAATAGTTCACGGCGGTATTTTAACCTCGCGCAAGGGTGTTAACCTGCCCAATACTAAGGTATCTATTCCCAGCCTTACTGAAGAAGACCTCGTTAACCTCAAGTATGCTTTGGAGTGGGACGTAGATTGGGTGGGCCTTTCATTTGTGCGTAACGCGGAAGATATTACAGAATTAAAGCACATTATCAGCCAAAGCGGTAAAGCGGCAAAGGTGATTGCTAAGATTGAAAAACCAGAAGCCATTGATAACATTGATGCCATTATAGCCGCAACAGATGGCGTAATGGTTGCCCGTGGCGACCTGGGTGTTGAAATGCCACTGGAAGAAGTTCCGCTATTGCAAAAAATGATAGCCCGTAAATGCAGGGAAGCCTCAAAACCGGTAATTGTTGCTACACAAATGCTGGAATCAATGATCACTACACCGCGTCCTACACGCGCTGAAGTGAACGATGTTGCTAACTCGGTGCTTGACGGCGCAGACGCTGTTATGCTTAGCGGCGAAACATCGGTTGGTGAATTCCCGCTGATAGTTATTGAAACAATGGCTAAGATTGTCCGCAATGTTGAAGAATTGGGCTATCCGTTCAACAGCAACAAAATTGGCAGTTCTGATAAAGATTCGCCTGGTTATTTAAGCGATGCCGTATGCGGCTCTGCAGTTTACCTGGCCGAGCATACCAATGCAGTAGGAATAGTTTCTATGACATCGTCAGGTTATACTGCTTTTGAAATATCAAGCTACAGGCCACGGGCCGGAACATTTATTTTTACCGCTAATAAACACTTGTTAAATGCCTTAAGTTTAGTTTGGGGGGTACGTACGTTTTATTACGACCAGGCAGAAAGCACCGATACAACAATAAGCGATGTAAATAATATATTGAAAACTGAAAATTTGATTCAAACCGGAGATGTCGTGATCAATACTGGCGCTATGCCTATATTTAAACTGGGCAAAACTAATATGCTTAAAGTAACGGTGGTAGAGTAGGGTTGTAAATGTTGAAAGGGTTGTAGAGGTTTTAAGGGTTGTAATGTTTTCGACTTCTACAACCTTTACAACCCTTTCAACTATAATTCACTAATATATTCCAGCGGCACAAAGCTGCATAAGCAGTTTATCAGCGCTGCTAAAATAATAATCCCAATAAATTCTCAATATTCCCATCGCCATAATCTTTATACGTCATGTTTTGACCGTTTATTATCGGCAAGGTTTAATATAGGTTGTAGAAGTTGTAAAGGTTATATAGTTTGGTAAACTTATAATTATGTCATAACAGGCTGAAAGAACGTTTGCAACCTTTTAAACCACTACAACCCCTCCAACAACCATTACAACTTTTATCCCGAAATTTCTTTTCATTTCCGGTTGTAAATAATTATATTGCGGGTAGTTAACCCCTTTTAACAAATTGATTAGCAGCGCGTGTAAATATGCCTTAACGGCATTAATGTTCTTTTTAAGTGTTATTTCATTATTTGCGCAGGAAAAACAAGATTCCGCTGCGATGCTCAATAAACAGGCAGACGCAAAGGATGTGATCAGGGCTATTTTCCGAAAAAAGAGTACCCTTGATACCGGCGAAAAACATCCCTATTTTTCCATACTGCCTTCTGCCGGGTTTAATCCAAGCGTGGGGTTTTCGGTTGGTGTAACGTCAACCGGCGGTAAAATCTACGGAAACCCTAATACGACGAGCTTTTCAGTATATAACGCAAATGCTTATGTGTCAACATATGGTTTGGCATCATTTGAGTTAAAGGAAAATGTATTTACTGCCAATAATAAATTTAACATACAAGGCGGCATACAGGCCGGCAAAACCGTAGCGCTTGATTATGGTGTAGGTACTGGCCGCCCTGTGCAGGGCGATGGCAGTTTTTCTATCAACAGTTTCCCGCTTGCCAATAATGCGGATGTTTTTCCGATAACCTACAGCTATCTTAAAGTATCTGAGCGCATTTACCGAAAAGTCCTTAAATATGTCTATGTAGGTGCCGGGCTTGTGGCTGATTTTTATACAGATATTGATGACCAGCGACAATTAGGCCCAAACATAAGCACACATAATTACCGGTATAGCCAATTAAATGGTTATCCCACCGATGGCTACCAGGCCAACGGGTTTTTAGTCAATTTTGAATACAACTCACGCGATCAGACAAACCGGCCCTATAAAGGGTTATATATTGATTTGGTGTTAAGATCAAACCAAACATGGATGGGAAGCAACCATGAGTCTATGCAATTAAAAACCGAATTGCGAAAATATTTTAGGCTTTCAAAAAAAAATCCGGAAGAAGTGATCGCGTTTTGGCTTTGGGGTAGTTATTTGCTGAGGGGTAGCATACCTTATTTAGAGCTTCCGGGCACGGGCAGCGATGCGTCGGGGCGTTTGGGCCGGGCTTATACCATAGGGAGGTTTAAAGGGCCGTCATTTTATTATAACGAAGGCGAGTACCGGTTTCCCATCACTTCAAATAAATTGCTTGGCGGTGTAGTTTTTGCTAATATGGAATCGGCAGATAACCAGCATACCATAAAATTATTTGAATATATGGAACCAGGGGCAGGAGTAGGCTTACGCCTGTTGTTTAATAAATATACCCGATCTAATCTTTGTATTGATTATGGCAGGGGAAATTATGGCTCAAACGGGTTATTCCTGGGGCTGAACGAGGTTTTTTAAATTATTGTTACGCATATTGCTGCTGCAAAATGCCAACTATGTAGGGCGACAATATTTTTACATCATGCTGCTGGCCTATGGGTACTTCCAAAAAGTCGCCTGGCCCTAACATAAATATATTGTTGTCAATACGACATTTACACTCGCCCTTTAATATAAGAAAGCTTTCCATCATGTTGTCATGGGTTTCGGGAAGTACATCAATTTTGGAGACAACAAGCATTTGGGCAAACTTATCTTCATCACGCAGCACATGGCAAAAGAAATCTTCCGACGGTTCTGCCGGTATTAGGTGTTCCAATGCTGTTAACCAACTCAAATGATTCGAATTCTTATCCGTCACCGGGAGGTTGTCCAGGTCAAGCACCACGGCCGGTTCATGAAATCCGAGTGAATCCAATATTTTTTGCCGCATACCGGCACCAGGGTTTACTGCTTTGCCGGCGGCCATTTTTTCCATAGTATGTTCAATGGCAGTTAGCTCTTTCTTAACTTGCGGGAAAAGACTGCACATTTGAAGAACAACGTCTTGTTCATCTGCATTTAATAATCCCAAACAATACTCTTCTAATATACCACTTGCAATATAATCCCTTGCGTTCATTGATACTATGATCCTTAATTCAATAATTAACTGCTTTATCAGCTGTTAATTATAATTTGGTGACAGGTTTATTTTAAATATACCGGCAACTGCATACGTCTGTTAGTGTAAATGTACTAATATATAACAAATATAAAGCATATATCATACGTCATTAATTTATACTACCCCTTTGTATGAAATTATTACCTTAGTAAAACATTATTGTTCGTTTATGTATTTTATCTTTTCAAAGTTATTGCTTTACCTGCTTTTCCCGTTATCGTGGGTGTTTATCTTAATTATTATCTTATTTATAACTAAAAACAAAAAACGGAAGCTCCGGTGTTTAATTGCCGGGGTAATCATATTATATGTATTTTCTAATTCTTTTTTATTTAACTCGTTTGCTCGATGCTGGGACATTCCGGCCCATCAAGTGAAAAATGGCGAATCCTATAGCTGCGCTATTGTATTAGGCGGATTTTCAGGAGAGGATAAAAACGGCAACGGACATTTTAACCCTGCTGCAGACAGGTTTATACAGGGTGTTCAGTTATTCAAAACCGGCGGAGTTTCACATATATTGATCACCAGTGGTAATGGTAGCCTGAACGCCAGCAAGTTTAGAGAGGCCACATGGGTGAAAGGGCAGCTACAGGCACTTAAAATTCCGGATAGCGCTATATTAATTGAAAGCAATTCCCGCAATACGATAGAAAACGCGCGCTTTTCAAATGCCTTGTTAAAACAATCTCATTTACCCGGGCCTTATTTATTAGTAACTTCCGCATTTCATATGCGCCGCGCTGCGATGATATTTAAAAAAGAAGGAATACCGGTAATTCCTTATTCTTGTAATTTTATTACCAATCAATATAAATATTCCTTTGATGATTTTTTTATTCCTGACGCTGAAAAATTAAATTATTGGAATACTTATATAAAAGAAGTTGTGGGTTACGTGGTTAACTCTTTTAATGGATAATTAATGCACCGTCTCCCCGCTATGCGGATCTACACGTTTAATTGTAAAATTAGTAGCAGGCTTAACTACCAAAGGTATTTTTTCTACCTGGGTATCGCTGGTATCTAAACCAAATGCCTTGGCTTCAGATTGGGCCAGTTTTTTTATGGTAAAGTAGCTGTTTAAAATAAAACTTTCCGATACACTGAACAGGTTGTTGTACGACAGGAATTTCTCCATGATCACGAAACGGAAATCAGAAACTATTTTAAATTTATTTAATGAGTCGTATTTGCTGGTTATATCCAGTTCGTTTCGGCTCACCATATCTTCGATAACTTTTCTAAACAACACATTAACCCTGGGTTGTATCCTGAAACCTAACCTAAAATCTATCCTGATTACTTTTCCCGGTTCTACCTGTTCAACGCTGTATTCCATCGTATAAGGCTCGTCCATGGTGTCGATATGTACAAACCAATAAGTATCTGCCCGTTTAGGACTTCGGCTCCTGATGGAATACATAATTTTTTCTTCTATCTGCTTGCTGTTATTCGCCTTGGTTAAATAAATCAACTGGCTTGAGTATTTGGCAATGGATTGATCGGCACTTAACGCGGTAAGAAAAGGTATCTGGTCTTTCAGGTCGATAAAGTGCAAAAAGCGGTTGTTGATCTTACGGGCTTTAAACCAGATGTACATGGTAAATATTAACCCAAATTCGAACACCAGGAAGAATAATCTTTTCAAAAGTTTTATTGCATTGGCCACAAAAAATGAGAACTCTACCGTTAAAAACACACATAAAATAATGGTGACCAGCCAAATGGGCCAATGTTTTACATAGCGCATAAAGTAATACATCAATATGGTGGTCATCAGCATGGCTATGGTAATAGAAAAGCCGTAGGCTGCGGTCATCGCTTCTGACGTACGAAAGTATATTGATACTGCTACACAGCCCAAGCATAATATCCAGTTTATGCTTGGGATATAGATCTGACCGCGAATGTTTGAAGGATATTTGATAGTGATCCGCGGCCAAAAGTTCATGCTTACCGCCTCGCTTATTAACGTAAATGAACCACTGATTAATGCCTGGCTGGCAATTATAGTGGCCAGCGTAGCCAGGGCTACACATGGGATCATTAAAACATGCGGGTTGGGTACTATTTGGTAAAAGGGGTTTACGTTTGTAAAATCTTTTCCGGCGGGCTGCATCAGCACCCACGCGCCTTGTCCTAAATAGCTCAGCAATAGCGTAATCTTTACAAAGATCCAGCTAATTTGTATGTTTTTACGGCCACAATGACCCAGGTCGGAGTATAAGGCCTCAGCCCCGGTAGTACATAAAAAAACTGCACCTAAAAGGTAAATAGCCCTTGGGTGGGTTGTTAGCAGTTTCATGCCATAATAAGGGTTAAAGGCCTTGATGATAGACGGGTTATGGGCAAACTGAATGGCCCCTAATATGCCTATCATTAAAAACCAAAGCAGCATTACCGGCCCAAAAGCAGAGCCCACCACATTGGTGCCAAACTGCTGAATAAAGAAAAGCAATATCATGATGCCAATTACAATTCCCAGGATTAACCCGTTGCCTGGTACAAAGGCCGAAGCCAGCGCCGGTACATTACTCAATCCCTCAATTGCCGAAGTAACCGATATAGGCGGTGTAATTATACCATCGGCCAATAGGGTACCTGCCCCAATTATAGCCGGGATAGCCAGCCATTTGCCATAGCGCCTTACCAGGGCGTACAATGAAAATATCCCGCCTTCGCCGCGGTTATCGGCCTGTAGCGTGATAAAAATGTACTTAAAGGTTGTTTGCAGCGTAAGCGTCCAAAAGATACAGGAGATAGAACCCAACACCAGGGCTTCATTTATTGTTCGCCCTTCAACTAATAAGGTTTGAAAAACATATAACGGCGATGTACCAATGTCGCCGAAAATTATGCCTAAAGTAATCAAGGCACCGGCTGCCGAAAGCGTTTTAAGATGGGGTGTCATAGACATTCAAAAATTTTTGCAAATATCTATTTAAAAATTGTTTTTTTTTAAGCATTATTAATAACTAACGTAAAATAAAACCGGCTGCCATCTCCCGTTTCGCTTTCAACCCCTATGGTGCCGCCCTGGGCTTCAATAAAATCTTTAGCTATGGCAAGGCCCAAACCGGTGCCGGTTTTTTCAGCATCAGCGCCAGGTACCTTAAAGTACCGTTCAAAAATTCTCGAGAGGTACTTTTTGTCAATACCCTGACCATGATCTTTTACAGAAAATTCCAGCACATTGCCCCGTTTTTTTACGGTAAGATCAATAGCTGATTTTGCCGGGCTGTATTTAATGCCGTTTGATAAAAGATTGATCAATACCCAGGTAGCTTTATCCAGGTCGGCTTTTACATTTGGTAAACTTTCAGGGCAGTGAATATTGATGGCTACCTCTTTCTGATCGGCGATTGATTTTATAGCCTGCACTGCATAATTAACAATGTTTTGGGGATGGGTGCTACCGAAATTCAACTGTATTTTCCCAGTCTCTATCTGGGCAGTGTCCAGCAGTTCGCCTGTTATTTGAAGCAGGCGGCGGGTGTCGTCATCAATGTTTTTAAGCAGCTGCTTCTGTTCAGTATTTACTGCTCCCACACGTTCATCTTCCAATAATTTAAGGCTCATTTTAATAGAAGATATCGGCGTTTTTAACTCGTGCGAAACGGTGGCGATAAAGGTAGTTTTAGCATCATTCAACTGTTGAAAATCGGTTATATTTTTCAGGATGATAACTTTCCCGATAACCGCTTCTTCATTTACCACTTCCAGCATTTCTTTAGTAAAATAGCTTTCGCGGTCATCAGCGTATATTTTCATTTTATGGTGGTCGTTAACCAACATATTGCGCAATAAGTCGTTTTCTAATGCGACATTTGGCGCATATTGTGCGGTTAACTTTTCTTCAGGCAAGCCAATTAAACTACACGCAACTTTGTTTGCAAAAATGATGAACATTTTATCATCCAGTCCTATAATAGCGTCGTGCATGGAATTAATGATAGTTTCTATCCGTTTCTTTTCAAATAATATACTGGCAAGATTGCTGGTTTCATAATCATTCAGCTTACGTGCCATCTGATTAAAAGCTTCTGCTACTTCGCCAAATTCGTCCTTTGATTGAAACACAATGCGCTTATTATAATTCTTATTAGCTATCTCACGTATCCCCGATATTAGCTCACGCACCGGGTTAGCTATATAGCCGGGAAAGTTGATGGCGAAGCTAAAAGCGATCAAAAAACACAGCGACCCGATCAATGAAACCAGTATAATGGCCTTATCGGCAGTATTATTGGCTATGGCATTTTTACGTTCAATGGCATTCATGTTTAGCTGGATAATGCCATACATAATATTTTTCATCTTGTTTTTTAACACTGCTGCTACTGTAGGGTTGTCCAGGTTTTGTTCAAGCTTTGAAAAAGTTGCCTGCAATGAATCGGCTAACTTACCTTCGCCCACTTCGGTAATATCATACTCTTCATCGGTGATATTTTTTTGTATGACGTGGAGTTTAGCTGTGCTTAACTGGTCGTTTTCCGGTCCGTCCAGTACCTGCCCTATGTTTTTGGCATAAATAAGCGACCGGTAGTTATCCTTTAAAATAACCTTCGAATCGGTTGAGAGACGGGTTAAGTAATAATCAGCCAGCCCGGAGCTTACCAGGGCCATCAGAAAAAGAAAGCCAATACCCGCGCGAAGTTTATTCTTTATGCTCATGATAGTATAATTAAGTCGATATCTGTTTTCGACATTTTATTTAATAGTTGTGTAAACACAGCGGTTTTCATAACCAACTGGTAAAATTTAAAATGCGGCTTGCCAATACAAATGGTAGTTACTTCATATTTTTCGGCAGTTTGCCATATCGTTTTAGCCACCTGGTCGCTTTTTACCTTTAAAACTTCGGCCCCTAATTGGGTAGCCAGTTTCATGTTGTTTATTAAATGCCGCTGCGAAGCCAGGTTTATCTTGTCGCTGCTTTCGTTAGATGTTTGTACGTACAGCAGGTACCATTTGGAATGATAATAAGAAGATAAACGCGCCGTTTTACGGATAATATTTTTAGCCGACTCTTCATTGGTGCTGATGCAGGCTAAAAATATTTCAGACCGCAACTTGGTTGTTTTGGGTACTTCTGTATCAATTTTGCGCTCTAACTGGTGGGCTACTTCGCGCAAGGCCAATTCTCTTAGCTGCAGGAGCCGCTCGGCCTGGAAAAAGTTATTTAATGCAAGGGGTACTTTCTTAATGTCATATATTTTCCCCTCTTTCAGGCGGTCTATCAGTTCATCAGCCGTTAGGTCGATATTTACCACCTCATCGGCCATTTGCAAAACCTTATCCGGTATGCGTTCATTAATAGCTGCGCCGGTTATTTTTTCAACCTCCTCATTAATGCTTTCAATATGCTGAATATTTATAGCGCTGATCACATTTATACCCGCGTTTAAAATATCCATCACATCCTGCCAGCGCTTTTCGTTTTTGCTGCCCTCAATATTGGTATGCGCCAGTTCGTCTACAATTACCACTTCGGGGCGCAGGTTAATAATGGCATTCAGGTCCATCTCGTCCAGTTCCTTGCCTTTGTAAAACAGTTGACGGCGGGGTATAACGGGCAGCCCGTCTAACAGGGCCTGTGTTTCTTTGCGGTTATGCGTTTCAATATAACCAATTTTTACATCAATGCCGTTACGCATTAAAGCATGCGCTTCCAGCAGCATACGGTATGTTTTACCCACACCCGCGCTCATGCCAATGTATATCTTAAACTTACCTCGCCTTGAACGCTTGATCAGTTCCAGGAAATGTTCTACCGATTGCTCTTTTTCTTCGCTCATATTATTAACAAAAAATCACATCTTTTTTTAAACCCGCAAAAGGGAGTGTTAAAAAACACCCCCTTTTTGCACCGCCCCAGCCAAACATTTTGATCAACTAACAAATCAAAACGTAAGGTACATGCTATCTTAAGTATCTTTTCGCCTCAGCCCTAATGTCATTAAGTTAAGTGATTTATAACCTCATCGGGGTTAAATGTCTGTAGAAAAAATGTTAAATCGTTTATTCGGTGCCGTAGGTACCGGACTAAGTTGCGTACCGATGGCACGCCAATTCTCTTTTTTTTGTTTTCCATAAACATTTTGCTCTTACGGAGCATTCAAATTCATTAACTTAATGGCAGGGGTGAGGCTACTATTTCAATTCATCCAATGCTACATTTAATTTTAGCACATTTACTTTTGGCGGCCCAAATAAACCCAATAATGGGTTCTCTGTATTCCCGTCAATAATTTTTTCAACTACATCTGCAGAGATATGACGAACATTTGCTATACGGGCAACTTGTATTTTAGCCCCCTCTGGCGACAGGTCAGGGTCTAACCCACTGCCTGATGCTGTAACCAGTTCGGCCGGTATTTGCGCGCGGGTTACGCCTGGATTGTGTTTTAAAAAATCCTCGATGCGTTTTTCTACATCCTTTAAATAATCAGGATTTGATGGGCCTTTGTTCGAGCCGGCCCCTGCATCGGCCTGGTAATTTGCAGCAGATGGGCGCGACCAGAAGTATTCATCCTTCGTGAATTTTTGACCTATGTTGACGTAGCCTACCGTGCGGCCTTTAAATTGAATGGTTTCGCCATCCCCGTGTCCTGGTGTAAATTTGCCTATGCCTGCTATAGCCAGCGGGTATAAACCAGACAGTATCACCAATAAGATGACCGTTAGTTTTAATGATGGCAATATATAAGTTTTCATTTTATTGAGATTTGATATGTTAGATATGAGATTTGAGACATTTGTTAAATTAGAATTCCTACTACTAAATCTATCAGTTTAATTCCGATAAACGGCACAATAACGCCGCCAAGTCCGTATATAAGCAAGTTACGGCGCAGTAAAGCGCTGGCACCTATCGGCTTATACTCAACTCCTTTTAAAGCAAGGGGAATTAACAGCGGAATGATGATAGCGTTAAATATTACCGCTGATAATATCGCCGATTGCGGGCTGTGCAGATCCATAATGTTCAATGCCCTTAAAGCAGGAATTGATACCATGAACAGCGCCGGAACGATAGCAAAATACTTTGCCACGTCATTTGCAATCGAAAAGGTGGTTAAAGTTCCCCTTGTCATCAGCAGTTGCTTGCCTATTTCCACAATTTCAATCAGCTTGGTAGGGTCATTATCCAAATCAACCATATTACCGGCTTCCTTAGCGGCTTGCGTGCCGCTGTTCATGGCAACGCCAACATCGGCTTGTGCAAGAGCAGGCGCATCATTAGTACCATCGCCCATCATGGCAACCAGCTTGCCGCCTGCCTGCTCGGCCTTTATATAGTTCATTTTATCCTCGGGCTTTGCTTCGGCAATAAAATCGTCTACACCTGCTTTTTCAGCAATAAATTTGGCTGTTAGCGGGTTATCACCGGTAACCATTACCGTTTTTACACCCATCTTGCGCAGGCGCTCAAAACGTTCGGCAATGCCGGTTTTGATAATGTCCTGTAGCTCAATTACGCCTAATATTTGCTCGTTTTGTGATACAACCAACGGGGTGCCACCGTTTGACGCGATGGTTTTTACCTTTGCTTCTGTTTCGGCAGGAAATTCGTGCCCTGCTTTAGCCGCCATGTTACGGATGGAATCAAACGCGCCTTTACGGATGCGCAGGCCATCGGGCGTATCTAATCCGCTTGAGCGGGTTTCGGCTGTGAATTTTATAAATACTGAATCGTTTGGGGCCTTAACAGAGAGCATGCTTTTACCCTGTTCAGCCAGTTCAACGATTGATTTCCCTTCGGGCGTTTCATCAGCCAGCGAGCTTAATATACAGGCTTTAACAAAATCGTTCTCGTTAACACCATTGGCCGCGTAAAAATTAGTTGCTTTACGGTTACCTATGGTGATAGTGCCTGTTTTATCAAGTAATAAAACGTCTAAGTCGCCCGCAGTTTCAACAGCTTTGCCCGATTTGGTGATCACATTGGCGCGCAATGCCCTGTCCATTCCGGCAATACCAATGGCCGATAAAAGACCGCCGATAGTTGTAGGGATCAGGCAGACAAATAGTGAAATGAATGCTGCTATACTAATAGGCGTATTGGCATAGTCGCCAAATGGCTTTAAGGTAACGCAAACAATAACAAATATGAGTGTAAAGCCTGCCAGCAATATGGTTAAGGCAATTTCGTTAGGCGTTTTTTGGCGGGATGCGCCTTCAACCAACGCAATCATCTTATCTAAAAAGCTTTCGCCGGGCTGGGTGGTTACCATAACCTTGATATGATCTGACAGTACTTTTGTACCGCCGGTTACGGACGATTTATCTCCGCCGGATTCGCGGATAACCGGGGCCGATTCGCCGGTAATTGCTGATTCATCTATGGTAGCAATACCTTCAATAATTTCACCATCTGTTGGAATAGTATCACCGGTTTCGCATAAAAACACGTCGCCTTTTTTTAGCAGGGACGACATGATAACTTGTTCCTTGCCGTCAATAATAAGACGTGCAGGTGTTTCTTCACGCGTTTTACGCAGGCTTTCGGCCTGCGCTTTGCCCCGCGCTTCGGCTATACCTTCGGCAAAGGTGGCAAATAATACAGTAAGTAATAAAACTATAAATATGGTAAGGTTATAACCAAAGCTTCCCTGCTCTTTATTAAATAACGAAAAGACAGTTACCACAAGCATTACGGCACATCCGATCTCGACGGTAAACATTACCGGGTTGCGGAATAATAAGCGGGGATTTAGTTTGATAACAGATTGCTTTAAAGCATCCTTTACCTGGTCGCCCTGGAATAATATATTTTTATCAGATCTCATGATGATTTCTTTTTTAATTATTTGATTGAAAAATGTTCAGCAATAGGCCCTAAAGTCAATGCCGGGAAGAAAGACAACGCAGCAACAATAAATATCACGGCGAATATCATAATTCCGAATGTGGCTGTATCTGTTTTTAGAGTACCGGCAGACTCAGGTATAAATTTTTTGTTAGCCAGGATACCTGCAATGGCTACAGGACCAATAATCGGGAAGAACCGGCCTACAAATATGACCAGGCCTGTGCTCACATTCCAAAATATATTATTAGCGGTAAGCCCCGCGTAACCCGACCCATTATTGGCCGCGCTGGACGAAAACTGATACAGCATTTCGGTAAACCCGTGATAGCCGGGGTTATTTAACCATGCCGACGGCTTTGTTGCCCATGCTGCATTGGGAAAATGAACCAATATGTATGTGGCTATAGATGTACCAACCAAAATTATAAAGGGGTGGAGTAAAGCAATAAGTGAGGCTATTTTCATTTCCCGCGCCTCTATTTTACGCCCCATAAATTCAGGTGTCCGGCCGACCATTAACCCGGAGATAAATACCGCGATGATGATAAAGATGTAAAAGTTCAAAAAGCCAACGCCTACACCCCCATAAAAGGAGTTGATCATCATATCAAACATCTGCGCCATGCCTGACATAGGCATCATGCTGTCATGCATTGCATTTACAGATCCGTTTGAAGTTACAGTTGTAGTTATTCCCCAGAACGCGGATGCGGCAGGCCCAAAACGGACTTCCTTTCCTTCCATTGAACCCCCGGGCTGACTAATGCCTAAATGGGCGATAGCAGGATTGCCGTTAACTTCGGCTTGTATGGATGGAAATACCATTAGCAGGAATCCGGCCGTCATCACGCCGAAAATAACCCAGGCTAATTTCTTTTTATTCAAATAATAGCCCAGCGCGAATACCAAAGCGATAGAAATAACAAAAATACTGCTATTCTCAACCATATTGGTTACATAATTGGGGTTTTCAAACGGGTGGGCTGAATTAGCGCCGAACCAGCCACCACCATTGGTGCCGGTTTGTTTAATAGCGATCATAGCTGCTGCCGGACCGCGCGAAACATGGATGGTATCGCCCTGTAAGCCTATTACGGTGTCTTTGCCTTTGTAACTGGTTGGTGTGCCGTTAAAAGCTAAAATTATTGCCACAACAAAACTTAAAGGCAGTAATAACCTGGTGATTGATTTTATTAAATAATCCCAGAAATTGCCCAGTTTATCGGTTACCTTATCTTTCATGGCCTTAAAAACCACCATCATGGCTGCAATACCGGTAGCCGCGCTTACAAAGTGCAAAAACATAAACACAAACAATTGTGTATAATAAGTTGCCAATGATTCGCCAGAATAATCCTGCAGGTTAGTGTTGGTTACAAAACTAAGCGCGGTATTAAATGACAGGTCGGGTGATTGACTGGGGTTATTGTCCGGGTTTAAAGGTAAATGCGCCTGGAACAACAAACAAAAAAACGCATAAAATAACCATAGTAAATTAATGGTTAGCAAAGCCTTCAAATGTTGTTTCCAATTCATTTCCCGGTTAGGGTCGATGCCGCTCAACTTAAAGATCAGCCTTTCAAGCGGGGCCATAAAGTCGAGCCAGGTTTTCTCGCCCTTAAATACCTTGGCAATGTATTTACCCATTGGTATTGCCAGGGCAACGGTTGCCAGGTATATAAAAATAATACCTACGTATTCAGTATTCATGTTAATTTGATTTGAGTGTTATTAAAATTGTTCGGGTTTAAGCAGTACATACACCATATATATAAATACGGCTATGGACACGATGAATAATGCGATCATGGTGATTAAATTTTTTCGAAGTAATTAACGGTTTTAAAGAATATCCGGAATATGACTATGAAGCATAGCACATAAGCGATTGTGAGAATAGTATCCATATTTGATTTGATTAAGTAAGTATTTGATATTTAATTATTTGGCTTTAAATTATTGTTTTTTGTGATTAATTATGATATAGCAGCCGGATTTTTAAATAAACTATGTAAAGCAGTGCTATTGTTAAAAGCCAGGAAAGCACAATTGTTAATACCGATTTTAGTGTAAATTTTAAATCCTGCTTTTTCATACCGGTCAAGATGTTTATCTTCATAACCTAATGATTTTGCAAGGCGTTACACCAAGCAAATGCCATAAATGGCAGCCTTTCTTCAATAAATTGACAATCAATTAATTAAATTTAAACCGGATTGGTTTTGAATAGAGATTATGAAGTTTTACTTATCAAATTGATAGGTTTTTATCAATTTGGCTACGTCCTTTCGTTAACTATTATTTCGCCGGCATTTGCTAACTATTTCTACTTTATATTATCCTTAAAGTAATGCAAACCTGCGGCTACTGCAATAATTAATGCCATTATTACTCCTGCAACAAATAACCAGGGTCCTATATTTTTTAATAATGCCGACTTTTTCATATCCCGATATTTACCATTTAAACTGCCGGTTTTTTGGTATAACGCAAAACAGCAATTCTGCCATACCAAAAATGTGCCTGTGTTTCAATTTTATGCTGATCAGCGCTTTTTGAACAGCGTAACCGGAGAATTATATTTTATGGTCAGTCATTAATACAATAAAAAAGACTCTCAAAATGAAAGCCTTTTATCAAATTAGAAAGATTATTTAGGGCTGCTGTTCAGGGAAATCGCTTTAAAACCTGCCGCGTGTTTTTACCCTATCCTCCTCCTTTCCCTAAATTTAGGGAAAGGCATCGCACAAGCCCCACATGTCCCGTTTCTATCATTTTGTGCTATCAAAGCTACCTTGCAAAACACTTTTATTCTTAAACGCGATTCCCTTGGTTGCTGGCGTTACCCCATTGCTTTATTCAGCGCTATGATGGCCGTTTTAAAATCTTCGCGGGCCACTAAAAACTGCATGTTTACTTTTCGGAGGGCAGCGCCTGTGCTTTTGATGTTTATACCCCTTTGGGTAAGGGCGTTCGCGCTTTTGGCCAATAAGCCGGGCTGATCCATATTGGAACCGAGGAGACATACCATTGCCACTTTTTCAACCGTCACTTTTTCAAAGTTATCTTCCAGTTCGTTTATCAGTTTTTTATCAAAATCGCGCTCCCAAATAACGGTGGAGATACTATTGGCGCTGGTTGCTTTAAAGGTATAGCTTATACCATGATTATAAAATAGCTGCATGATCTGCAGGTCGCTGCCCACGTTTCCTACCATTAGCGGGTCGTAAACATCAATCATAATCAATTTATCAGTTCCTGTAATTACCTCAACCCGCTTCTGCCCGCTAATAAATTCGCGCGTAATTAATGTCCCCGGATGTGCCGGGTCAAATGTGTTTTTAATACGCAGGTTAATACCATTTATCTCTAAAGGTTTTGAAGCCTTTGGATGAATAGCTTCCATGCCTACATCTGCCAGTTGATCGGCGATATCATAATTGGTATAGCCCACAGGTTTGCAGTTCTCTATCCCTACAATAGCGGGGTCGGCTGTTGAAAGATGATATTCTTTATGGATAATTGCTTCTTGCGGTTTTAGGAACTCAGCTATCTTGCTAAAAGTAACTTCGGAGTACCCCCGGTTAAATTCGCGCATAATCCCTTCCGTGCCTTTGGCATAGCCGGTAACAATACAAATGGTATGCTCAAGATCTATTTTTTTGAATGCATGCTTTATCCGCTGGTCAATGGTATAAGCCCGATGGTCGCCAAAGCCGCCCAGGTCAATAAGCGTGGCATTGATCCCCATATTCTGCAAAATATTGGTAAAGTTAAAAGCCGAATGACTTTCGCCAATAGAAGCTAATATCTCTCGTGCGGCCTGTAAAATTCCTTCTTTGCTAACATAACCAGAAGCCAGAATATTCGCTAAATTCTCCAGGTAGGTTTGCGCTTCGCTTACATGCCTTTCAATAAATTGGTCGGCGATGGAGAGGTCAAGGCCCAACCCGCTATATCTTTTATTGATCTCTTTTAATTTAATTACCAGCTCTTTTAAAGATTGATGAAAGTCCTGGTATTTAACAATACGGTGGTAAACACCCGGCTCGCCGGTTTTCTTATTTTCCAGCAACAAATCGGTAACACCCCAAAATGCGGATACCACAAATACACGGTTATATAACTGGTCGCCGGTACGTTCAAACAAAATGATATTTTTTATAACGTCAGTAAGGGCACTCATTGAGGTGCCGCCTATTTTCTCTACTGTCAACATCTATTATATTTCAATTATTCACGAATAAAACTATTTGTACAGGTTTTAATTTCATTGTTTGCTAAATTTATATATCAAATGGAGGTAATTAATAAATGTCTTCCTTGTATAAACTAATTTTACCAATAAAAATAAACCGGCGCTATACACAACTATGCCGACAGGCGTTGTGATCTCCAACACTTTTTTTAAACTATATGCGGCATCATACCAGCATAGTAAACAAAAACTCAATGCAATCAAAAAATAAATGATCATGTAACCAGACAACAGTTTGACCTGATGGGTGGTTGCGGCCACTTTAAATTGCAGGAATGCTTTAATTACCATTCTTGATTCCAGTGGTTTATAAATAAACAACTTCCATTGGATGTATACAAAAAAGACAAACAACAAAAATATAAGCATTAAGGTAATAACAAGATATAAAGGATGAGTACTTTCCAGGGTTGAATAAAACCGCACGATATTCAAAATCAGAATAAAATAGCTGCATATAACCCCTATGCTGCACCATGCCAGCATACTCTGTATTTTACTATCCTGGTCCTCCAGGTACAACCTTAACTTTTCCCTTGTTTCCCTATCAAATATGATATTTTTTTGTTCCATAAAACAACTCCCTTTTTATTACCAATTTAATTTCTAAAAGGTATGGCATTAGTTAAAATGCCACCGCTTTCCGGGTTGTTAATCAAATAGAATGGCAAACTGTTAAGCAGGCGGATATAAATGTTTATTCCTTCGGCAATTTCATTGACGAAAATATATTCGTTTGGCATGTGTGAACGTGCCGAATCGCCTGGCCCCATTTTTAAAGATGGCACATCCATCCATCCCTGGTCTGAGCTTGTGGGCGATATATAGGTTTTTAAGCCTATCGCGACCCCTGCCCTTACAATGGGGTGTAAATGATTGATGCAGGATGGTTTTAAAATTCCCGAACGAGTATCAACCCGGCAATTGGTATGTTCTTTAATTATCGACAATACTTCACCCGTGCTATAGCAATCACTTAAGCGAACATCGACAGTAAAATGGCATTCATGCGGAATGATATTATGCTGCACCCCGGCATTGATCTCTGTTACTGTCATTTTAACCGGACCCATAAAAGCTGATTGTTTGGGAAATTGGTAGGCAGAAAACCAATTAATATCAGCCAGCGCTTTATATAAAGCATTATCGCCTTCATTTCGCGCAGCATGGCCCGCAACCCCAATAGTTGTGCAATCTAACACCATGCAACCCATTTCGGCAGTAGCCATTTGCATTTGTGTAGGTTCGCCAACCAGGGCAAAAGCTATTTTGCCTATTTCGGGCAATATGGCTTTCAAGCCGTTTATACCTGAATTTTCTTCTTCGGCAGTTGCTGCAAAGCATAAGTTATAGGGCAAGTCGGGATTGGCATAAAAGCGAATAAATACAGCCAGCAATGCTACTAAACATCCACCCGCATCATTACTGCCGAGGCCATATAATTTCCCATCGATGATTTGCGGATAATAAGGGTTTCGTGAATAACCCTCATTAGGTTTTACCGTATCATGATGTGAGTTTAAAAGGATGGTTGGCTTATCTTTATTAAAATATTTGTTAAATGCCCATACATTGTTATGCAGCCGGTGGGTTTTAATGCCATGATTTTTTATAAATAGCTGGATATAGTCGGCCGTTTCATTTTCATTGCCACTCAAAGATGGCGTAGCAATCAGTCGTTTTAACAACCGCAACGCGTCATCAGCCAACACGGCTATTTGCTGAACGGTAAAAGAGCCATTAATTACTTGTAAAGACATAATAAAAGCCTTAAAATGTTTTTAATAAATTAGTTTTTAGACGGATTAAAAAGCATAGCGGTGCACAAACAGTTACACCTGCTTTTACTTTGTAACACATCATAGTTAACGCAACTTTTGCAGCCATCCCAAAAGCCGGGTTCCCTTGCAATGTCCGCGTAGGTTACCGGTTCAAATCCTAAGCGGGTATTCATTTTCATAATGGCTGCACCTGTGGTAATGCTAAAAACCATCGCTCCGGGATATTTACTCCTGGATAATTCAAATATTTGCGTTTTAATTTCAGAGGCAACACCCTGGTTACGGTGCCTTGGCGAAACGATGAGGCCGCTGTTGGATACAAATTTGCCATCGTCCCAGGTTTCAATGTAAGAGAACCCTGCCCATTCCCCGTCTTCGGTTACGGCAACAATCGCTTTGCCGCTATCAATTTTTTCTATCAGCGAGGCCGCCGATCTTTTGGATATTCCTGAGCCCCTTGCTATCGCAGAACTTTCCATTTCATGAATAATCTCGCCTGCATACATTACATCAGCCGGTATGGCTGACCTTACAATAATTCGTTCTTCGTCCATTTATGTGGTTTATTTCAGTTAAAGCACTGATTGTACCCGAACTGTACCTGCATACATGCCAAAAGGGTGCCTGTACTTCGGTTAGCTTTCAATTAGCGGCTTTAACCTTTGGAAATGAATAATTTTTATTTTATGGCGACTGTTAGCTTCATAAAAAAGGCTCTCAAAATGAGAGCTTTTTTATCAAAACAGAAGTATCCGGCAACGGCGGCCATCATTGAAATAAATAGTTAACCTTGAATGGGGTAGCGTATAGCCGCTTTTTATATTAGTTTTCTGATTTTTGTACATACAGGCACTCTTTTTGCGCCTATTGCAGATCATATAAACGATACACTTTAAATGCTTGCTGACAGTTTCGGTTTTGTTTTAATTTTCCTGTTCACGCTCTTACTGGCAGTTCCGCTGGGGGCCTATATGAAGCGCGTTTACAATGGCGATAAAAGTTTTCTTGATTTTCTGCATCCCCTTGAAAAAGGAATATTTAAAATATGCAGCATCAATGCGGAAAAATCAATGGACTGGAAACAATACCTGCGGGCTTTATTAACTATCCAGGTGGTATGGGTTATCCCGGCATTTACAATTTTACTGCTACAGGGAAAGCTTTTTCTTAACCCCGCGCATGTACAGGGTATGGAATGGTCATTAGCGCTAAACTCGGCAATCAGCTTTTTAACCAGCACTAATCTCCAGCATTATTCAGGTGAATCCGGGGCCAGTTATCTTTCCCAGGTAGCCGTGTTTACATTCTTACAATTTGTTAGTGCAGCTACCAGCCTTGCCGCCGGGGTTGCAATAGTTAGAGGCTTGACTGCTGATCTGCGTACCGGGATCGGCAATTTTTTTAATGATTTTTTGAGGTCATGCACACGCATATTATTACCACTATCGGTTATTGTAGCAGTAGTTTTTATGATAGGCGGTATGCCCATGACCTTTAAAGGCCCGCATAAAATAATCACCTTACAGGGCGATAGCGTAACTGTAGCCAAAGGCCCGGTTGCCTCAATGATTCCGATAAAAGAACTGGGATCCAATGGCGGCGGATTTTTCGGCGCAAATGATGCCCATCCGTTTGAAAATCCAGGTTTTGCAACTTTTGTGGTGCATTTTATTATTGTGTTGTTATTGCCGATGGCATTTGTATTTTTTATTGGTTATTATCTTAACCGGAAAAAATTTGCATGGATGCTTTTTGGCGTAATGACGGCGGGCTTGCTGTTACTTGCCTTACCAATTGTAAGGCAGGAAGCGGGCGGTAACCCTAAGCTAACCGCTATGGGCATAAACCAGTCGGCAGGTAATATGGAGGGCAAGGAGGTGCGTTTTGGTGTTAATTATTCTGCATTTTATGCTGCGGAAAATGTGGCTATACCGGCCGGGACGGTGGCATCAGTACATGATAGCTATATGCCGTTATCATCAGTTGCCATGCTGATAGGTATGCAGGTGGATGCTTTTTTTGGCGGACTGGGTACCGGCTGGATCAATATATTTATGTATTTAATTATCGCCGTGTTTATCGGCACGTTGATGATCGGGCGCTCGCCGGAAATGTTTGGGAAAAAAATAAGCACAAAAGAAATGCAGGTAGCCGTGGTAGTTAATGTGCTTCAAATATTTATTCCTGTAGCCCTGGCAGCCGTAGCCTGCTTTGTTTATATAAATAAAAGTGGTGGCGGTGATACATTAGGATGGTTGAGTAATAAAGGGCCGCATGGCTTTACCACAATATTATATGAATATGTATCCTCTGTTGCCGGAAACGGCTCTAATTTTGGCGGCCTGGGCAATAATACCATATTCTGGAACCTCACTACTTCGCTGGCTATGCTATCAGGGCGTTTTGTACCTATTACGGGGGCGTTTATGATAATAGGCTTAATGAAACAGAAAAAATTTATACCCGATTCTTTGGGCACCTTAAAAACCGATTCGGCAACGTTTGGTGTGTTTTTATTTGCCATCATCTTAATCCTGAGTGTGCTGTCGCTGTTTGTGGTTTTTATGGCTGGCCCTATAGCCGAGCATTTTTCGCTGCATTAATTGTAAAATAAGAGAATGAAAGAAATATTAAATGAATACCCGGCTTCAGAAAAAGACATGCCGGTTCAATTTTTAAGTGAACACCAATTGGCTGAATTTGAAAAGGCCGACGCCAATCCTTTTATAAAGATCTGCCTCCCGGACAAGATCATTCCGTTTGTTGTACTATCCGATGGCGGCGTAATTGCCGATATTACGGCCAATAACCCCAAAACGATCATCAAAAACATTGAGTCGATAATTTCAGCCGATAAATTGAATCGCGGAGCGGGGTATATTGACGTATATTACGGAAACAGAACGCTGGTGTTCCGCCATGTTGAAAGCAGTATCTTTGAAAAAAAGTGGATTGTTGATGATATTGCTTCCGCGCTACAACTTGAATTAAACTTGTATTATCCCGGGTACCGGGTACGGTCTCATTAAATCTGATCCTGATAACTATCTGGACGAACATTCGAAATTAAAAATCATTGCCGTCAGCGCAGGGTCTCTCGATAGAGGGCCCTGCGAACCGAAATGCTGTCCGGCAGACAAAGCAGGCCTATATAGACTACCGGTCCTACCATCACCCCTCGCAATACCCCTTGCGGGGTCCTCTATCGAGAGACCCTGCGGAAACGGGTTAAACATTCGAAATCCGAAATCACTCTAACCCATATTCCTTCAACTTCCTGTATAAAGTTGCAATCCCAATATTCAACAATCTTGCTGCTTCTGCACGATTGCCTCGTGTATGATTTAGCACTCGCTGAATGTGCAATTTCTCAACTGAGGAAAGATCAAATGCCGAAACTGGATTACCGGTTCTGGCGGCCACGGTTTCAAATTCGTAGGGTAGCAGAGAAGCATCCAGTTCGTTACCATCGCAAAGGATGACGGCACGTTCGATCACGTTTTTTAGTTCGCGTACATTGCCGGGCCAGTTATAGGCTTCCAGCTTTTGTAAAAAATCATCCGTAACTCCAGTGATCTGTTTATTTACTTTGGTGGCAAAATACTGTACAAAGTTTTTGGTAAGCGGGCCAATATCTTTTTTACGCTCACGGACGGGCGGTAACATAATTTGGAAAACAGATAAGCGGTAAAACAGGTCAGAACGGAAATTGCCTTTGGCTACCTCTTCCTGTAAATCGCGGTTGGTGGCGGCCAGTATGCGCACACTTACCTGGGTGGTTTTGGTATCGCCTATCTTTATAAACTGCTGCGATTCTAAAACGCGCAGTAATTTGGCCTGCAGGTCGTGGTCAAGCTCACCTATCTCGTCTAAAAAAATAGTACCGCCGTTGGCTTCTTCAAACAGGCCTTTTTTATCTTTAACAGCTCCGGTAAATGAGCCTGCCTTATGGCCAAATAGTTCACTTTCTAACAATTCTTTACCAAACGCGCTGCAATTGATAGCTACAAACGGCTTGGCGCTGCGCGGACTTGCCTGGTGAATAGCCTCGGCAAAAACTTCTTTCCCTGTGCCGGTTTCGCCCAATAATAAAACCGTCGTATCTGTTGTTGCCACGCGTTGGGACAGCTTAATAGCCGAAGTAATTGCGGGTGATGTACCAATAATACGGTCAAACCCGAATTTTAAATTAAGCTTGTTCTCCAGCTCCAAAACCCGGCGCTGTAGTATCGCTTTATCCATCGCTTTGCTCACCAGCGGAATAATTTTTTCATTATCATCGCCCTTGGTGATATAATCAAACGCGCCATTTTTAATAGCAGTAACACCGTCACCGATGGTGCCATAGGCGGTAAGCACAATAATTTCAATAGCGGGATAAGTGGTTTTTATGGTTTTGGTAAGCTCAATACCATTAATATCCGGCAGCTTTACGTCGCTAATCACTACATCAACAACCTCATGGCTTAACCGGCGCAGTCCGTCTTTGGCGGTAGCAGCTTCAAACACTTCGTAATCTTCCAGTTGCAAAATACGAACGAGCAATTTCCGCAAACGGTCTTCATCGTCTATAACTAAAAGTTTACCTTTTGGGTTAGCGCTCATAAGCTGCAAATCTCCTAATTTAATTCAAACCGTCAAACCGATATTATTAAAGCCATGACCCTGTTAAAAATATATTGATATATTTAGCATAATTTAATCCTATGAATACTGTTTTCAACAGAATCAGGTCAATTGATGTCTTTCGCGCCGTTACGGTATTCCTGATGATATTTGTGAACGACCTGGAAGATGTGCCCAATACGCCCACCTGGATCAAACATGTGCCCGATGAAGGTTATGGCTTAGGTTTGGCGGACACAGTTTTTCCGGCGTTTTTATTTATCGTCGGTTTGTCTATCCCTTACGCTTTTAAAAGCAGGATGGAAAATAGTGGCCGGCAAATACCCTGGCGTATCGTAACGCGCTCGTTCGCACTGATCGTAATAGGTTTTTTCCTGTCCAATATTGATAACTATAATTCTGCTACGGCTTTATTGAGCGAGCCTGTATGGGAAATGCTAACCACCCTAAGCTTCTTTTTCATCTTTTTAGATTTCAGAAAACAAACCACCCCGTTAAAACGGTATTTGCTGCAGGGGTTTGGCATAGCGTTACTGATAGCCATGTCATTATTATATAAAAGCAAGGACCCGGCCCATAACTGGCTGCATTTTACCTGGTGGGAAATTTTAGGGCTTATAGGCTGGTCGTACCTGGTATGCGGGCTGATCTATTATTACTCGAAAGGTAAATTATGGGTACAAGCGGCATTTACTATGTTTTTTATACTGTTTAATATCGATGCGCACTACGGCTTTTTTGATGTTTTAAGCCCGTTGCAGGAATATGTATGGATAGCAGGCAACGGCGCCATGCAGGCCTTTACTATGGCAGGCATATTTGTATCAGTATTATATATACAGCTTAGTGCCGAAAAAAAGACCAGGTTTTTATGGATATGCTTGTCTCTAACAGCGGCTGCGTTATTTAATTTGGGTTTTATTGTGAACGGCGGTATTCCAAAATCGCGCGATACGCCGGGATGGGTTTTAATTTGTACCGCGATAAGCATAGTAGTATACCTGCTGTTTATTTATATCGTCGACATAAAGCATAAATATCATTGGTTTAAAATAATTGAACCTGCCGGGAAAAATGCCTTTACCTGCTACCTTATATCGTCATTATTTTACCCCGTATTTCAACTTACTAATTTAGATTATCCGCACTACCTGAGTTTTGGGGCAGGCGGCGTTATCAAATGCTTACTGTTTGCGTTAGCTATGGTATGGATAACAGCGCTGCTTGCTAAGATTCATGTCAGGTTGAAGATATAGCGAGTGGTTGATTGGGTGAGTAGTTGGCCAGGGATAAATAACCACTCACCCAATCAACTTAACCAACCAATCAACTGCCGCCCAACCAAACTTAAAAAAACCCTTTTCAGTTATGGTATTTTTATCTACATTTGCAGGCTAATTGTTGCTCATTGAAATCGCTAAGAAATTATTCGATTCCTTTTACCGGCCTTGCGCTGGGAAAGCACCATTTTGAATTTGACATTACAGATGCTTTTTTTGACGAATTTGAATATTCGCTGGTTAAAAAAGCTGATCTGAAATGCCTGGTCGAACTGGAAAGACAGGAAACTATGCTGATCCTGAATTTCCATATCAAAGGCATTGTCAATGCTGACTGTGATAAATGTTTGGCGCAATATCCGCAATCGCTGGATATTCACGAACAACAGATTGCTAAGTTTAGCGAGGTGGATATAAGTGACGATGAAGAAATCATCACCCTAAGCAAAAATGACCACGAGGTTAAGTTAGCCGGGCTGATATACGAATATATAAACGTTGCAGTGCCTTTTATTAAGACCTGCGGCGACGAGGGGAATACTCCTTATTGTGATAATGAAATGCTTGACAGTTTAGCAAAGCTGTCGGTAAATGATGAACCAAATGAGCAAACAGACCCACGATGGGATGCGCTCAGAAATATTAAATAATTAATAACTACAAGTTATGCCACATCCAAAACGCAAAATATCCAAATCAAGAAGAGATAAGCGCAGAACCCACGACAACGCCGTGGCGCCTACTTTAACTACCTGTAAAACAACCGGTGCCGTACATTTACCGCACAGAGCTTATACTGTTGATGGTAATGTTTACTACAATGGTAAATTACTGATTGAAAAAGCAGCAGTAGCTTAACCTGATTTTCTATAATGAAACCAACCTTCGCTATCGCCCAAAAAACGAAACGATCAATTCAGCGAAGGTTAGCTTCATTTCCATTAAAAAACAAATTTCTTTAATGAAACTTGGCTTAGATATTATGGGCGGTGATTTTGCTCCCGAAGCGGCAGTTTTAGGGGCAATTTTGGCTTATAAGGCAATCCCCAAGTCTAAGCTGGTATTGATTGGCGATAAGGATGTAGCGGTAAAAATACTGCACGAAAATAATTTCAGTCCTGATAATTTTGAGTTTGTTCACACAACCGAAGTTATCGGCATGGGCGATCATCCTACCAAGGCCGTAATTCAAAAGCCAAATTCAAGCATAAGCGTAGGTTATAACCTGCTTAAGGACGGGCAGATAGATGCCTTTTCGTCGGCGGGCAACACCGGGGCCATGCTGGTTGGGGCCATGTTCAGCGTAAAAACAATACCGGGTGTAGTACGCCCTGCAATAACAACTATTGTACCCAAACTTAAAGGAGGTTTGGGTATTTTGTTAGATGTAGGCGCTAATGCGGATTGCAAGCCAGATTATCTTTTACAATTCGGTATTCTCGGCAGTTTATTTGCCGAATTGATCTACGATATAAAGGATCCCCGCGTAGGCCTGGTAAATATTGGCGAAGAGGAAGAAAAAGGCAATGTGCTTTGCCAGGCCGCTTATCCGATGATGAAGGAGACTACCCTGTTTAATTTTGTGGGAAATGTTGAAGGCCGCGATTTGTTTACTGACCATGCCGATGTATTTGTATGTGATGGCTTTACGGGCAATGTTATCTTAAAGCTTGCAGAATCGCTTTATGTAATTTCTATTAAAAAAGGATTAAAGGACGAATTTTTTGAAAGGTTTAATTATGAACAATATGGGGGCAGCCCTATACTGGGCATAAACGCGCCTGTTGTTGTTGGTCATGGGATATCAAACCCCGAGGCTATAAAAAATATGGTCCTTTTATCAAAGCATATGATTGATACCAGCCTGATAAGTAAAATACAGCAGGCGTTTCAATAAAAAATAAAACTATGAGCAAAATTCACGCCGCCATTACCGCTGTAGGCGGTTACGCCCCCGACTATGTACTCACTAACGAGGAACTGTCGCACATGGTAGATACTAATGACGAATGGATAACCTCGCGCACCGGTATTAAGGAGCGGAGAATATTAAAGGGCGAGGGTCTGGCTACTTCTGACCTGGCAGTACCGGCTGCTTTTGACTTGCTAAAAAAACGGGGCATTGGTGCCGAAGAAATAGACCTGATAATTTTTTGTACCACTACACCTGATATGCTGTTTCCGGCTACAGCCAATTTGTTCGCCCATAAAATAGGCGCGGTAAACGCCTGGGGATTTGATATGCAGGCTGCTTGTTCGGGCTTTTTGTTCGGCCTGACAACCGGCGCGCAATTTATTGAAAGCGGCAAATGCAAAAAAGTACTGGTTATGGGTGCCGATAAAATGTCGTCGATAGTAGATTACCAGGACCGCGCCACCTGTATTATTTTTGGTGACGGGGCAGGATGCGCGTTGCTGGAACCCAATACCGATGGTTACGGAATTTTAGATACGATATCAAAAAGCGATGGTTCGGGTATCCCGTTTTTACACATGAAAGCAGGCGGTTCGCTAAAACCAGCCAGCCACGAAACTATAGATGCGCGTGAACATTATGCTTACCAGGAAGGCAAGGCTGTATTTAAATTTGCAGTTACCAACATGGCCGATGTTGCCGCCGAAGTAATGGAGCGCAACAATTTAACGGGCGATGATATTGCATGGCTGGTACCGCACCAGGCCAACAAACGTATTATTGATGCCACAGTGGCACGTACAGGCGTTGACCCTGAAAAGGCAATAATAAATATTGAGCGTTATGGCAATACCACCAACGCTACCATTCCGCTTTGTTTATGGGAATGGGAAAATAAATTTAAAAAAGGAGATAACCTTATTCTTGCGGCCTTTGGCGGCGGGTTTACATGGGGGTCTATTTATTTGAAATGGGCTTATTGATGTGCAAATGCGTGGATATGCAGATGTGCAGATGATTGGGATGGGCAAAGACTTACTGCTAATTATTATACTTAATCAATTTAAAACATCTGCACATTAAAATTGAACTTTATTAAATATCTTTTGTTTATTTGTTACTGCTAATTATTATACTTAACTAATCTTAACCATCTGCACATTATCAACCAACGTATGGATATTAAACAAATTCAAGATCTTATACGCTTCGTCTCCAAGTCGGGAGTTAACGAGGTTTCAATAGAACAGAAGGATTTTAAAATCACGATAAAAACCAACGAGGTCGCGGTTCATACGGCTATGCCGGCACCGCAACATTATACAGTTGCCGCGCCCGTATCACCGGCTGTTATACCTGCAGCCCCTGCCGCAGCTGAACCTGCTGCTGTCGCTGCGTCCAATTATATAACTATAAAGTCGCCGATGATAGGTACTTTCTACCGTTCAGCAACGCCTGAAAAACCGTTATATGTTAACGTTGGTGATGAAATTAAAACCGGTACAGTAGTTTGTATAATTGAGGCCATGAAACTTTTCAATGAAATAGAATCAGAAGTTTCAGGCCGGATCGTAAAGATATTGGTTGAAAATGCTTCGCCGGTTGAGTACGACCAGCCATTGTTTTTGGTAGAACCTATGTAGATGATTACACCGATTCTTATTTGATTACACTGATTTAGCATCAATTGAATCGGTGAAATCAAAAGCAATTCGGTGAAATCAAAAAAACAAAAAAGATGTTTAAAAAAATACTGATAGCTAACCGCGGTGAAATAGCCCTGCGAATCATTCGCACCTGTAAGGAAATGGGTATAAAAACCGTAGCGGTATACTCTACTGCCGACCGGGACAGCCTGCATGTGCGTTTCGCGGACGAGGCGGTTTGTATCGGCCCCCCTGCAAGTAAAGATTCTTATTTAAATATCCCGAATATCATTTCAGCCGCCGAGTTGACCAATGCCGACGCAATACACCCGGGCTATGGCTTTTTATCTGAAAATGCTAAGTTCTCGGCTATATGCGCCGAATATGGTATCAAATTTATTGGAGCCACTGCCGACCAAATCAACTCAATGGGTGATAAGGCTTCTGCTAAGGAAACTATGAAGAAAGCCGGCGTACCTATTGTTCCCGGTTCTGAAGGTTTATTATCAGGAGTTAAAGAAGGCATCGCGATAGCAAAAAAAATAGGCTACCCCATTATTTTAAAAGCAACTGCCGGTGGTGGTGGCCGTGGTATGCGCATTGTTTGGAAGGACGAAGAGTTTGAAAATGCCTGGGATTCGGCACGCGCCGAATCAGGTGCTGCATTTGGAAATGACGGCATGTATTTGGAAAAGTATGTGCAGGATCCGCGTCACATCGAAATACAGATAGTTGGTGACCAATATGGTAAAGTTTGCCATTTATCTGAGCGCGATTGTTCTATACAGCGCCGTCATCAAAAATTAGTTGAAGAATCGCCATCCCCTTTTATGACAGAAAAACTGCGTAAAAAAATGGGTGAGGCCGCTATAAAAGGCGCTAAAGCTGTAAAATACGAAGGCGCCGGAACCGTTGAGTTTTTGGTTGACAAAGACCGCAACTTTTATTTTATGGAGATGAACACCCGTATACAGGTGGAACATCCTGTTACTGAAGAAGTGATCAACTTTGACCTGATAAAGGAACAAATAAAGGTGGCGGCAGGTATCCCTATATCAGGCAAGAATTATGAGCCGATATTACATGCAATTGAATGCCGCATAAATGCCGAAGACCCTTTTAACAACTTCCGCCCTTCGCCGGGTACAATTACCAACTTTCATTCGCCGGGCGGCCATGGTGTGCGTATTGATACGCACGTTTACAGTGGTTATACTATCCCGCCTAACTACGATTCGATGATAGCGAAGGTAATATGCATGGCCCAAACCCGCGATGAAGCTTTAAGCACTATGGCGCGCGCTTTGAGCGAGTTTGTGATTGAAGGTGTAAAAACAACCATACCCTTCCATTTAAAGCTTTTGCAGGACCCAAATTTCCGCGCCGGTAATTTTACTACCAAATTTATGGAAACGTTTGAGTATTCTGAATAAATGAGGGGTTCACTAACAAATATTCTGTAAATTACGTCCTTATACCAATATACCAATACCCGGTATTTAATAATGAGCGAAAACAATATAATCAAGGCAATAAAGGAAAAGGGCAAAAGCTTAGAGTCTGAAATGTCATTTTTCGGACACCTGGAAGCCTTACGCTGGCATTTGATGCGGTCGGCAATTGCCGTTGTTGTGTTTAGCATTGTCGCTTTTTGTAATTACGATTTTATTTACGGCACTATCATAGAAGGCCCTTACCACACCGACTTCTGGACCTACCGTTGGATGTGCAGTCTTTCAACCGCCTTACATATATCGGGCTTTTGTATAACCAAGATCAATGGCCAGATCATAAATACCGAAATGGCCGGGCAATTTATGTTGCAGCTTAACTCGTCTATGTTAATAGGTGTTATATGTGCTGTTCCGTATATATTGTTTGAACTTTGGCGTTTTATAAAACCTGCGCTGCTTGAAAAAGAAAGAAAAGCAGCCACAGGCTTTGTTTTTTATGCTTCGGCGCTGTTTATAACAGGTATTTTATTTGGGTATTTTATTTTGGTGCCCGAATCGGTAGTGTTTTTGGCCGGTTATACGGTTAGTCCCAATATCCATAATCAGTTTACGGTAAGTTCCTACCTTTCTTTAATATCTACCATTACCCTGCTTACGGGGATTGTATTTGAGCTTCCTATAGTTATTTATGTGCTGGCAAGCATTGGCATATTAACAGCATCTTTTATGCGCCGTACAAGGCGCTATGCCATTGTTATCATTATGATAGTAGGTGCCGTCATATCACCGTCCCCCGATATTTTAACAACTACTATGGCTACCATACCGTTGCTTGTTCTGTATGAAGTAGGTATTAAGGTTGCCGCAGTTGTTGAAAAAAGGAAGCTTAAAAAGCATGAAGATTTGATGGCTTCGTAAGCTAAGTTTTATATCGCTCACAATAAATATTCATTAGCCTCCGAAAAATTTACGAAGTTTTCAAAACTTCGTAAATTTGAAATGAACGTAAAGTAACAGCTTTGTTAGATTGACGTTAATTTTCAAAAAAAATCCAATATTTACTTTTTGAATAACAGGTACTAACTAATCTCTAATTAATTGCTCTCTAATTCTCAAATTATGAAAAAAACATTACTATCACTTGCTTTAGCCGGTTTGGTTGCCGGTGCGTGGGCGCAAAACGCCCCGATACAGCAAACTGCCATAAAGCAGGACCCCATCGCGATGAAATATGCGGCGATAATTACACCCGAGCTGGAAAAAATGCACCTGAGCATTATCGCTTCGGACGAATATGAGGGTCGCGAAACCGGTATGCCCGGCGCTGCCAAAGCTGCAGATTATATTGCAAACGAATTTAAATCGCTGGGCTTACAGCCTATCGTAAACGGAAGCTACTTTTTTGATGTTCCGATCATGGGTACCCGTTTTATGGTAAACGGGTTAACCATTAATGGAACAGCTTTTAGCTATGGCAAAGACTTTACGGCACAAGGCGGCGGTGCAAAAACAATTAACGTTAACGATGTTGTTTTTATTGGTTATGGCATTGGCGATGAGAAATATGACGACCTGAAAGGTATTGACATTACCGGTAAAGTAGTGATATTGATGAGCACCGGCGAACCTGTGAAAGATAGCGTATCTTTTATTACCGGAACAAAACAACTTTCTGCATGGACCCCTAACCAAGGTGGTGGTCGCGGCGGTCGTGGTGGTGCTGGCGGCGGTCGGGGCGGTGCTGCTGGCGGCGGTGGCGGCAAAAACCGTATGCAATACATACAGAGCAAAAACCCGGCTTTGATCCTTGTTGTAAATCCAAATCCTCCGAATGCAAACGGCCGTGGTGGCCGTGGCGGCGCACCTAATCCTGAAAGATGGAACGTAGTCAAAAAACAAGAAGTAAAGCCATTTACCGGTATAGTTAGCTACACGATCTCAATCGCTATGGCAGACCAGTTATTGAAGCCTGCAGGTAAAACCCTTGCGCAGCTAAAAGGCGCTATTGACCAGTCTGGCATGCCGCAATCGCAAACTGTAAAAACCGAGTTTAATACTTCGTACGCTGCTGAAGTGAAAGACTTGAAAGCAAATGACGTATTAGGTTTTATGGAAGGCAGCGATCCGAAATTGAAAGACGAAGTATTGGTAGTATCTGCACACTATGACCACATTGGTTTAACCAATCCGGGTTCTAAAGATAAAGTAAACAATGGCGCTGATGACGATGGCTCCGGTACAACAGGTATGATGTCTATCGCACGCGCGTTTTCACAAGCTAAAAAAGCCGGTAAAGGCCCAAAACGCAGCATCCTGTTTTTAGCTAATGTAGGCGAAGAAAAAGGTTTGTTAGGTTCTGAATACTATACCGATCATCCGGTTATCCCGATGGAAAGAACCGTTGCCGATTTGAATATCGACATGATCGGTCGTGTTGGCAATGACTATAAAGGTAAACCCGACTCAGCTAACTATGTTTATGTTATCGGTTCAAAGATGTTAAGCTCTGATTTGTATAACATGAGCGTGAATGCCAATAAAACTTATACAAACCTTACACTGGATTATATATATGATGACCCGAATGACCAAAATCGTTTTTATTATCGTTCAGATCACTACAACTTTGCTAAGCACAACGTACCGATCATATTCTATTTTAACGGTGTGCACGAAGATTACCACCAACCGGGTGACGAAGTGAAGAAAATTAATTTTGGTGTAATGGCTAAAAGGGCGCAATTGGTATTTTATACTGCATGGGCAGTAGCCAATGCTGATAAACGCCCAGTGGTTGACGGCAAGAACGACAGATAATATTAGCTGACTATTTTAGAAGGCGTCCCGATTTATCGGGGCGTTTTTTTTGTTTAATAATCGTTAATTTCGCCTTATGGGAACTATTGCCGAAGAGTTTATTGCAGCATCGGAAGAAAAGGCTTTTAATACGGACCATCGGCGTATTATCAATTACAATATTGGTAAGTATGACGCGGCGGTATCACGCGGTTTATCGAAGATCATCAACCTGGATAACGCCAAGAAAAAAGGCCATGTCATCAAATGGAAGGTGATGGAGAACCTGGATAAGTTTTTACCCGAGTTTGAGGCCAATTTCCAAAAGCGCGGTGGCAAGGTTATCTGGGCCAACGATGCCGCCGAGGCCAACCGCGAAATACTGAATATAATCCAAAAAGCAGGTGCCAAAACCGTTGTCAAATCAAAATCAATGGTCACCGAGGAAATTGAGCTAAATGAATTTTTAGAACATAACCAAATTGAATCATTAGAAACCGACCTCGGCGAGTATATTGTTCAACTGCTCGGCCAAAAACCTTATCATATTGTTACCCCGGCCATGCACCTCTCCAAAGAGGACATTGCCAAATTGTTTAATGAACGCTTTGGTACACCCATAGACGCTACGCCCGAACAACTTACCCAAAAAGCCCGTGAGTTATTACGTGAAAAATATTTGCAGGCCGACGTGGGCATAACCGGCGCGAATTTTATCATTGCCGATACCGGCAGCATCGCTATTAGCGAGAATGAGGGCAATGCAAGGTTAAGCACTACCTTCCCTAAAATACAAATTACAGTTGTTGGTATCGAGAAGCTGGTACCCTCCATAACCGACCTCGACCTGTTTTGGCCCATGCTGGCCACCCACGGCACCGGGCAAAACTTAACTGTTTATAATACCATTTTAAGCGGCCCAAGGCAACTCAACGAAACCGACGGCCCCGAAGAAATGTATGTGATATTGCTGGACAACGGCCGTACCAACCTGCTGGCCCAAAAAGACCAGCGGCAGGGCTTGTATTGTATCCGCTGCGGGGCCTGTTTAAATGCCTGCCCGGTTTATAAAAATATTGGCGGCCATACGTATAATACCTCTTATAGCGGGCCGATAGGCTCTATTATTACACCGCATCTGGCGGGCATGGATAAATTCAAGCACCTCAGCTATGCCTCCAGTCTTTGCGGAAAATGCACCGAAGTTTGCCCTGTAAAAATTGACATTCATAAAATGTTGCTGCTAAACCGGCGCGACGCGGTAAATGAAGGCCTGGTAACCCGCAAAGAACGCTGGGGATGGAAGCTATGGAAAAAGGGAATGCTAAGCCGTAAGATGGAAGATTTTTTCAGCGGCAGCACAAAGAATTTCCTGCTAAAAAAATTCTTCAAAAAAACCTGGGGACATTTCAGGACAATGCCGGTGGTTGCACCGAAATCATTTACAAAGCAGTGGCAGGAACAGCATTTGGAAGAGTAATAAAGAGCGCTGTCACTCCGAGGCACTCGAAGAGTATGCGGGCAAAGGCCTTACGCACATGCTTCGAGTGCCTCAGCATGACATCCAACAAAATGCGGAAAGCAAGTTATTTAACACTGTTCTTACTGTTTTACCGTATATTAGTCTTTCCGTTTTCTCCGTAGAGATTTAACACAACCGGCCTTAACATTGAGCCTGTTATCAAAATAAAAATAGACAATTATGTCAGGCATACAACGTATGGCTTTATTACAACGTTTAATATCCCCATTGGCTATATGATTTTCGACCGAAAAAACCTTGATAATAACACCCTTTTAGCCATTTATAAGAAACTTTTATACCCGCGTGTTATAGAGGAAAAGATGCTTATTTTATTAAGGCAGGGCACTGTTGGCAAGTGGTTTTCGGGCATAGGGCAGGAGGCAATAGCAGTCGGCAGTACGATGGCTATGGAGCCCGACGAATATATTTTACCCATGCACCGCAATTTGGGCGTGTTTACTACTCGGGATATTCCTTTTATACGGCTGATGGCGCAATGGCAGGGCAAGCCATCGGGCTTTACAAAGGGGCGCGACAGGTCGTTTCACTTTGGTACGCAGGAGCATAAAATTATCGGGATGATATCGCACCTGGGCCCTCAAATGGGCTTGGCTACCGGCATAGCCCTTGCCGACGTATTAAGCAAGCGCTCCAAAGCCACGTTAGTATATACCGGCGACGGCGCTACCAGCGAAGGCGATTTTCATGAGGCGTTAAATATTGCCTCGGTTTGGAACCTGCCGGTGATTTTTTTGATAGAAAATAACGGTTATGGCCTGTCAACACCTGTAAATGAGCAATACCATTGCAAGCGTTTGGTCGACCGCGCTGTTGGGTATGGCATGGAGGGGCGGCGTATCGACGGTAATAATGTGCTGGAGGTTTATGATACGGTGAATACCATCGCCAAAGACATCCGCAAAAACCCGCGACCGTTTTTATTGGAGTGCATGACCTTCAGGATACGCGGGCACGAAGAAGCATCAGGCACCAAATATGTCCCGCCGGAATTGATCAGCGAATGGCAGGATAAAGACCCGATAAGCAACTACGAAAAATATTTAAAAGGAGAAGAAGTGCTGCGCCCCGAATGGCCGCCATTTTTAAAAAGTGAATTTACCGCCCAGATAGATGCCGATGTAGCAAGGGTTTTGCGTGAACGCGATGTGGTGCCCAGTCGTACGGCAGAGCTTAAAGATGTATATAAGCCACATACCCTGCCGGTGGTTGCCATACCGCCAACCTCGGCGGTTAAGCGCTATTTAGATGCGATAAGCGATGCGATGAGGTTGAGTATGCGCAAGCACAGTAACCTGGTGCTGATGGGGCAGGATATAGCCGAATATGGCGGCGTATTTAAAATAACCGAAGGCTTTGTTGAGGAGTTTGGCAAGGAAAGGGTGAGAAATACGCCGATATGCGAGTCGGGCATTGTGGGTACGGCAATGGGGTTGGCGCTGAACGGTTATAAGGCCATTGTTGAAATGCAGTTTGCCGATTTTGTAAGCGCCGGGTTTAACCAGGTGGTGAACAACTTAGCCAAAACCTATTACCGCTGGGGCCAAAGCGTCGACGTGGTGATCCGCATGCCTACAGGCGCGGGCACGGGCGCGGGGCCGTTCCACTCGCAAAGTAACGAGGCCTGGTTTACAAAAACACCGGGGCTTAAAGTGGTTTACCCGGCTTTCCCGTCGGATGCCAAAGGCTTGCTGATGTCGGCCATTGACGACCCTAACCCGGTGCTGTACTTCGAGCATAAATACCTGTACCGCAACCTCACCGGCGAGGTGTTGGACGGCGAGGTTTACATAGAGATAGGCAAGGCGCGGGTAGTAAAAGAAGGCACCTGGGCCAGTATCATCACCTACGGGCTTGGCGTACACTGGGCGCTGGAATATGTATCCAAACACCCCGATTACGCCATCGAGATCGTCGACCTGCGCAGCCTGCAGCCCTGGGATAAGGAAGCAGTCGAAAAAAGCGTTAAAAAAACCGGTCGGGCAATGGTTTTGCACGAGGATACCCTAACCGGCGGCTTCGGCGCCGAAATTGCCGCCCACATTGCCGAGCATTGCTTTATCAACCTGGAAGCCCCCGTTATGCGCTGCGCCAGCCTGGATACCCCAATACCCATGAACAAAGGCCTGGAAGACCAGTTCCTGGCAAAATCGAGGCTGGAGGAAATTATGGAGAAGCTGCTGGGGTTTTAGGTGCACATTCATGTTTTTAACATATTGGGTGTCATGCTGAGCCCCGTCGAAGCATGTGCGTAAAGGCCTTTGCCCGCATAGTCTTCGAGAGCCTCAGACTGACAGCGCTCTTTATTTCATTGCCGGGACAAAACGGATTAGGAGCAGCCGTAGAAAACCTGTCAGCAGAACAGCTTCGGGCGAAATCAGGCAAAACGATGCAGGCCTTGTGCGGTTGCAGGGCATAGGAAATATTTGCAGAAGGGTAGGCCAAAAGCAAGTGTGCAGGCCGCAAGCGCATAAGGCGGGGCAACTGTTTCCCGCCCAGGTTTTGCCGGATTTGCAGCGCAAAGGCCCCGTGCGGCAAAGAAGCCTTTCTGATGACTTGAGTTATTCACGGGTTGTTTGTTTTTTTATAGGTGTTCATGAGATCGCTGCGCTAAGTTTTGGTTACTTTGTGTCCAAGACAAAGTAACAGCCACGGCGGCAATTGGGCGGCGTGAGCTCATATGGTACAACAAACTATTGTGATAAGAAAAATGCATAGAAAAGCATTTTTGCATGGTGTATACCTTATATTTACTCCAAACTCCCCTCACATGAAAAAACTCATACCCCTCCTTTTCTCCTGTTTTGCAACAGTTACATCTCTCGCGCAAAGCCCGTCAAAGGCTGACATCGCCAAAAAGGCTGATGCCCTTGAGCAAAAGATCATCGCCTGGCGGCGCGATTTCCACGAGCACCCCGAACTGGGCAACCACGAAGTGCGCACGGCGGCGATAATTGCCAAACACCTGCAATCATTGGGTATAGAGGTGAAGACAGGCGTTGCCACAACCGGGGTTGTGGGCATCCTGAAAGGCGGAAAGCCCGGCCCCGTTGTCGCCCTGCGGGCGGATATGGACGCGCTGCCGGTTACCGAACGTACCAATGTGCCGTTCGCCTCAAAAGTAACTACTACCTATAATGGCGAAACGGTGGGCGTGATGCATGCCTGCGGGCACGACTCGCACATGGCTATGCTGATGGGGGTTGCCGAAGTATTGTCGTCCATGAAAGCCGACCTGCACGGCACCGTAAAGTTTATCTTCCAGCCTGCCGAAGAGGGCCTGCCCGCGGGCGAAAAGGGCGGCGCAGAAGAAATGGTGGCCGAAGGCGTACTGGAAAACCCAAAGGTCGACGTGATATTTGGGCTGCATATACAATCGTACCAGCCTGTGGGTACCATTACCTACCGCCCCGGCGGCGATATGGCCGCGGTAAACCCCATGAAGATCATCGTACATGGCAAATCGGCGCATGGGGCCTATCCCTGGTCGTCGGTGGACCCGATAGTGGTCTCGGCGCAGATCATCAACAGCCTGCAAACCATCGTGAGCCGTAATTTGCACATCACCCAAAACGGCGCGGTGGTAACTATCGGCGCTATTAACGGTGGCAACCGCTCAAACATCATCCCGGAGACGGTAACCATGATAGGCACTATCCGTACGCTGAATAACGATGATGAAAAGATGGTGATTGAACGCGTGAAGCAGATTGCCACCAAAACCGCCGAGGCCAACAATGCCACCGCCGAAGTGATCATCCCCTACGAACACCATTATCCCATTACCTATAATAACCCCGAACTGGTAGCCCAAATGCTGCCTACCCTGCAGGCCACAGCGGGCACCGAAAACGTAACCCTGCGCCAGGCCGAAACCGGCGCCGAAGACTTTAGCTTTTACGAGCAAAAAGTACCCGGTATATTTATCCACCTGGGCGGCATGCCCAAAGGCGCCGACCCGCTAACCGCCCCCGCCCACCATACCCCCGATTTCTTTATTGATGAAAGCGGCTTTACCCTCGGCGTTAAAGCTTTATGTAATTTAACGATTGATTATATGGCGGCGAAGGGGAAATGATAGATAGGTGTTCATGTTCACGGTGAACGCTGTGTGCGGTATGTTTGTGTAAGTGGTTGATTATTAGGTGTTCACCTATTTTGCTTGTTCATGAACGCCCCTGCGGTCGGTGTCCAGGTCGCCCCACGCCCGCTTTCCACTCAAGGCTCGCAATGACAAAGAACGAATGTAGCCGCAGAAAACCTGTCAGCAGAAGAGCTTCGGGCGAAATCAGGCAAAACGATGGTGGCCAAGTGCGGCTGCAGGGCATAGGAAATATTTGCAGAAGGGCTGGCCAAAAGCAAGTGTGCAGGCCAAAGGCGCACAAGGCGGGGCAACTGTTTCCCGCCCAGGTTTTGCAGGATTTGCAGCGCAAAGGCCTGTGCGGCAAAGAAGCCTTTCTGCTGACTTTGAGTTATTCACGGGTTGTTTTGTTTTTTATAGGTGTTCATGAGATCGCTGCGCTAAGTTTTGGTTACTTTGTGTCCAAGACAAAGTAACAGCCACCGCGGCAATTGAGCGGACGATGCTCATGTGATACAACAAAAACATTGTGGTGTGCATTAAGTAGTTACTATTTTTAGTATTGTTGAATGTTTGGTATATTTGAATAACGACTAAATAAAACACCCGATGGAAAATATAACTATTCCTGTCCCGCCTTATATAGCACGTGCTATTGAAAAAGCAGATAAATCAGTTAAAAGAAAAGCTGAGATATATATTAACGCCTGGCTCAATGATTTTTTTAGCAACAAGCCGGCTAATGAGCAGCTTTTCGCGATCATGAAAAAGGCCACTGCCGAGGCTAAGGCCAATGGTTTAACGCCGGAACAATTAGACGGGTTGCTCCAGGCCTAAATTTCTAAAGTATGTTTCTTTAGAAACCAGGTTGGCTTTTATTGAAAATATTATTTCAAACTCGCTTGCTATAGAGCCAAAGGAACGCATAGTTGTATGTCGTGACCCAAAAGACAATATGTTTCTCGAATTAGCTGCTACAGCAGGAGTTTCATGTATAATTAGCGGCGACCAGGATTTACTTGGCCTGCACCCATTTAATACTATTTCCATTTTGTCTGCCGCAGATTTTTTGCAGCAATTTTAGTTCCCGGCGTTGAAACATTTGTTATTTCGCCTGACAGCCTGCAGGAATTTTTGTTAAGCTGATAATCATTTTTTTACTAAAAGTTTGCTGTTGGCCTTTGTTGTGTGTTATCACCAACAAAACGCGCGCGGGGCAAATTACGCGTGTAATGCTACTAACGATGCAGGTGCCTGTTGGTGATAACACCAACAGGGGCGGAGTGCTTTTGCAATTGCGGTCGCGGTTGTCAATGTAATATTCACTTCTCCGCGTGCTGGCCTTTGTTGTGTGTTATCACCAACAAAACGCGCGTGGGGCAAATTACGCGGGTAATGCTACTAACGATGCAGGTGCCTGTTGGTGATAACACCAACAGGGGCGGAAGCAGGTTAGTGATAATGCCACTTAAAGATAGCCAGGTGATGTTGAACTAGCGCGAATGCATGGGAAGCATTTTCGTACTGCTATACCCCTAACCTGGCGCGGGTATGCAGCGCAAAGGCCAAAAGCGCGGCGTGCCCGTGCCCCGTTTGCTAAGTAGCATATTTTGAATAGCAATGGCGGGCTAAAAAGGCACGAGAACTCAGCCCGCATGCCCAACGCTGCATTCTCGCGCCAGAGGGTGAGGTTCGATAATTATATTTTAAAAAAGTGGGATATAAAAAATGCTATACCAGTCATACAAATACCAACGAAAAGTAAAAATGCTCCAACTTTGAAGAATTGATATTTCAACGTAGTTATACGCGAGTTATATAGAATTTGAGAGGCAAGCTCTTTTTCAAATTCTGAAAAAGCGACTGTTGATTTAGTTTTAACCAAATATTCTGACTCAAATTCCTCTTTATCTATATTTTTCAAGTAGCCATAAAAATGAATATTAACAAACGGTTCTTCCTTGTCAATTATATTACTTAACCAATCAATTCCCCCTTTAATTTTCTTGCCTTTTTCAATAGCAGATAATATCGGAAACACTGAAATTAAGCCTATTATAAAAGAAATTATTGCGAGAGGAACTAATAAATAATAGGTAATCCATTCAACCGTATTACTTACCGTTAAGTCAGCCTTAAGGACACCAAACACAATAGCTGCGTTTAATGTAAGTAATCCTAAGTTTTTCGCCTCGGCAAATTTCAGCCAATCATTAATATTGGCAAACATTTTTCTTAATTGTTCTTCGTTTTTCATTTTTGAATTATGTTAAGGTCCAGGTAACAGACCCACCGTACACCTTTTTATCGACGTTTTTTATTATATGTGTCAGTTCAGTCCAAGATTTATACTTGATGCTATTACGCTCAGGATTTGCAGATTTAAATCCGTTATAAACGTCCGCCGTCATTAATATTTCTGGGTAAATAATATTTCTGGATTTTTTTGAAAAAGTTATAAATTTCCCACCGCTCATATCTAATGAGCCTTCTTGATAACTACTAATGCTATTAGCGAACTCCTCTATAGTCATTTCTTTAGATTCTTTGGTTTGTAAATAATAAGGTTCGTTATCATTTGTCGTATTAATACCCAGTAAAGGATTGAAATAATTTGTAAATAAGTGTCCAAACATTTGTTTCGGGTTTATTGGATTCCGAATTACCTCAAAATAATTTTCTTCGATTGTTTTATTTGCTACATCAGTTAGCCTCGAGGCAATATTTGCTGGATAACCTGTCCAAACTAATGCTCTATTTTCAATCATTTCAGGCCCTCTACGTGGTATGCCGACCTTTAATACCTTTAATTTCCCATAGTCTATACCAATACCACATTTAAAATCAACGCCGTTAAATTGTTTATTCATAACATTCTTAGCAAAACAATTAATAGAAATGGCACAATCGACAGCATTTGTAAAACAATTGTTAGGTGGAAATACAATCATTACTCTATCACCTATAACATTTCGGATGTGTCCGCCATGGTGTTTAGCTATCTTTAATACACCCTTTGTGAACGCGGTATAAATTCTACCCATCGTTATGGAGTGATGCTTAATTGTTAGTGCAACGGAATTTCTTATATCTACAAACAATATACAGGTATGAATGGCCTTTCCTTTCTTCTCTATGCCCCTTTCGTAGGTCAGTTGAGGGTCGGAACGACGTGGTACATTATATGCATCACAGTAACTAAAGCTTGTATTTATTACGTCTGTAACGTCTATAGTTAATTCGTCTATTAAATCTTTTAGTGTCATTTTATTTGTAATTAGGGAATTGCAAATATCCAAGTTTTGAAAAGTTTACCCCCTGCAAGGGGTTAATAGGAATTTTGCGGCATGAAACTTTAGTTTTTTCCAAATCTATTTTATTACTAAATCGGCTGAAAGACCACCCAAGTTCATCATAAGTAGAGTCGTCATAAAAGTTTATCGAGTTGGGCATGGATACACTTTCCAATCTGTATAACTCTGTGATAGGTTGGCCAATCATTGTATACTCACCATAATGTTCGCCAGGCACCTTATAGTAATTGATTTCACCTTTATGAATTGCAACCTTTACATTTTTATCTGTTCCGTGAAATTCTTTTATCACCTCCTCTGCACATTCCTCAGCTTTATACACATAGTCAGGTGAATTTAAATTCAAGAAAGGTTTACCAAAAACACAAATAATACCGTCACCCAAAAGCTTTTCAATTTCGCCGCCATTATTATAGATAATAGGGATAATTCTATTATAATAATCATCTAAATATACTTTTATCTCACTATTTGGCCATCCACAAATCGTTTTAGAAAAGGAAGTTATATCGATGAAAAGCAAACATACGTCCTCTTCCTTTGCCTCTTCAAAATATTTAATTAATCCTGGTTTTACGCTTAGGCTTTCAGTAAGGAATGAAATCAATCGCGTTTCTTCTCTGCTTTCAAGAAAACTTCTGGAGTTAAAAGATTTTTGTATTGTGTCCCTTGCTTCTGATTTTTCTATGTATTCTTTAACCTGTTTGTCCTTTGCGGTCAATTGGTAAAAATTTTCTTTTAGTGAATAAATTTGATTCAGATTTGGCATAACTCAAGTTTAATTATTTTTTTTAACGGATTTGCTACAATTCCAATCTGTCCAGGTAGACCAATTGGTATATAGATTATGGTAACGCCCACGAATAAAAACTATTCTTTCTCAACTTTATCTAAATTATGCCACTCTCGCCTGTCATTAGCTACTTTGGTAACTAAAACTGAAAAGGTCAATTTAGTTCTATTGGCGGCTTTTTTAGCTAACTCTAAAACTTCTTTGGTATTAGTGGTACTATTAGATGACCTACTTCCATAATTATATTCGGCAGTTGGTAAATGATATTTCACATCTTTATTTTCAATACCAATTGTCCGCCAAAACCCTTCTTTTTCCATTTCTTTATGCAGTTCTTCATAATCTTCCCCTTCTGCACCATGTAATTCTACTCTTGTTGTAAATAAACTCATAAATTTAAATGCCTTTTGTTTAGAAGGCACGGTTTCTACAACAACAATCATACAAACAACCAGTATCAGACATGATGACTGATAGTCAATATATTATGCTGCCAAAATTGCTTTTTTATGACATTTTTTGCCTGTGTTGATCTTATCCCAAATTTGACAAGAATGACGGGCAAGTACCGCGCAAAGGCTTCTCGTAACACTCAACTTGTCCGCCTGTCCATAATATGTCCGCCCCGGTAACCGAACGGACAACTGTCAACCTATGCCAAGGTTATACAGCACTACCTACCCACCTAATATAATAAGCCGCTTACAATTAATGAAAAAAGAAGTGTACACACCCTGCTACACTTTCTTGTTGTATATTTACATGTTTTAAGAAGACGTGCGGATGAATGTTGAAAAACAGGAGAAGAAAATTTCGGACTTACAGCAGCAGGAAATAACCAGGCGCTACGAGGTATTTGATACACCCCGGCTGGCTATTGAGGCAGCCAATATAGGTACCTGGATAATTGATGAGGCCACCCGGGTTTTCATTACTTCGCCACGGGTAAAAGAGCTGTTTGGCTATGAGGCGGGGCAGGCGCTGTCGTTTGAGGCCGCGTTATCACATATACAGGATAAATACAGGGATAAGGTACGATCAGGCATAGACGACACGTTCGCTTCGGGTAAACCCTATCACATCGATTTCCCGGTTACCGGCTTTCACGACCATCAACCGCGCTGGATAAAGGCCGTCGGCGGTTTCTATCATGATCCCGCGAGCCAACTATCCCATATATCGGGTGTGATGATGGATATTACCGAGCAAAAGCAGCAGGAACTGCGCAAGAATAAGTTTATCGGCATGGTAAGCCACGAACTGAAAACACCGCTCACCTCGTTAAAGGCCTATGTACAGATACTGCATGCCTGGGCAAAGAAGAAAAGGGACAGCTTTACCATGGGCGCTTTAGCAAAAATGGAGCGGCAGGTAAAAAAAATGGGGAGTATGATCAATGGTTTTTTGAGCCTGTCGCAGGTAGAGACGGGCAAAATACGCATGCATTTTGAAGACTTTGAGCTAACCGCCCTAATCAAAGAGGCTATTGACGAAACGCTGCTGCTTAACCCGGGCCGTACCATCAGTTTTTTACCGGCCAATCCCATTACGTTACATGCCGACCAGGATAAAGTAGACCAGGTTATTATCAATTTACTAAGCAACGCCATTAAATATTCGCCGAAAGAGGGGCTTATTGAAGTTGCCGCGCAGGTAAGCGGCGACATGGCGCAGGTGACCGTGAAAGACGAAGGGCCGGGCATTGCCCAACCCGACATTGACAAATTATTTGATCGTTATTACCGCGTAGAAAACAAGCAGACTGAAAAAATACCCGGCTTTGGCATAGGGCTTTACCTATGCGCCGAGATCATCAACCATCACCACGGCAAGATATGGGTGGAAAGCGTACCGGAAAAAGGTTCGACATTCTTTTTTAAACTACCGCTGAAGGCTGCCGTTGCGGGGCCAACGCCTGCTTAGGATTGGTGTGCGTATAAAAAGCGCGCGGTTTACCCGTGCCGTTATTGTTGTTGGGATTAAAAGAGCGTTGTCAGTTTGTCCCGATAGCTATTGGGGCGAAGACTATGCGGGCAAAGGCCATTACGCTCATGCTTCGAGAGCCTCAGCATGACACCCTCATTAAAACACCCGCCTGACTGAAAAATACGCTATATTTGTTTAACAAATATTTCTGTTATGACAAATGCAATAAAAGCCAGGCCTTTAAACGATGCGCAACTCATGGTTTTGCAGGTGGTTAATGAGCAATATAACGAACAGGACCTGGAAGACCTGCGTAAATTATTGCTGGATTTCAACAACCGTAAAATGCAGCAGCACCTGGATGAAACCGCCGCCCAAAAAGGCTATGGCAAGGTTGATTTCGAAAAAATGTTAACCGGGCATATGCGTAAAGCGCATTAAGATGATCCGGGTAGTTTTAGATACCAATGTATTGGTTGCCGGTATTTCCCGCCAATCACCTTTTCATTGGGTTTGGCAATCATTTGTGCAGGGTAAATACGAGTTATGCATAACTACCGACATTTTGAACGAGTACGCCGAAATAATTGAAAGATATTTTTCGGTAAAAGATGCAGAATACACGCTTACACAAGTTATATTACAGAAAAACGTCGTTCAAACGATCCGTTATTTTGAATGGAATATAATAGAAAAAGACCCCGATGATAACAAGTTTTTTGATTGCGCGGTAGCCGCCAACGCTGATTATATTGTTTCGGAAGACAAACATTTTAACGTACTAAAGCATATCCCTTTCCCGTCCGTCAATGTTATAAAAACTGCTGAATTTAAGCGGTTGTTGGAAAACTTAGAAAATAAATAGACTTTGACCGGTGGGAGAAATGACTGGCAATTAGATATTAAATAGTCTTCTTTTTTGTGGCTGACTTGCCCGGCTTATAATTAGGAAGCAGGGGCAGGATACCTGCACGTTCCAAAAATTCAAGCGCCGCTTCTTTGGAAGCCCTGGCCCTGGCCCCGGCAATCTTAAGCGCTTCAATTTGTTCTGCTACTTGTTGTTCGGTCATGGGGTTTTTATTTATTCAAAGATAAATATTAGTGTTTAAATTACAGAAAATTATTGGGGTTATTTGCCCAAATCCCGCGATGATGCGTAATTTAGCTACCCCATGAAAGCAAAACTTTTACTGCTGCTGCTACTGCTAACTGCCACTCAACTACCCGCGCAACATAAAGCGCAAACCCTAAACATCCCGGCAAGTGTGCAGTCGAAAAACTATTACCTGCTCACTTTATTACAGCATGATACCGGGACAAGGCAGTTAA